>Ga0302325_10018104_pt1 | contig 14857 bp, 12 predicted proteins | sample Palsa_T0_2_FD_201948 | JGI IMG/M metagenome (GOLD analysis project Ga0302325, IMG submission 201948) | Peat permafrost microbial communities from Stordalen Mire near Abisko, Sweden - Palsa_T0_2 | ecosystem: Environmental > Terrestrial > Soil > Palsa > Peat permafrost | place: Sweden: Abisko... | reverse complement strand
GTGGCGCCGGACGAAGTGTGCGCGGCGCTGCTTACGCGCCATCCGCACTTGCGTTTGGACGCGGCGCTGCCCTGCTTCCCCGACTTGGCGCAAAGATTCCAGGGAGCGGAAACACTGAGCGAAGAACGCGGCGCGCTGACCTACACTCGCCGTCTGCGGCGAATCTATCGCGGGCGAACCGCGCTGATCGGCGACGCCTCAGGTTCGGTGGATGCGATCACCGGCGAAGGCATGGGGCTGGCTTTCCGGCAAGCTCCGGCGCTGGCCGATGCGCTGGTGGCGGACAACCTGGACCAATATCAAGCAGCTCATCGCCGCCTGTCGCGCCGTCCGGCTTTCATGGCTCAACTGATGCTGACGCTCGACCGGTTTCCGCGTCTCCGGCCGCGTGCGCTGCGTGCCTTCGCCTCCGAGCCCGAGATATTTGAAAGTCTGCTCGCCATGCACGTCGGGGAGCTGTCCGGTTCCGATTTCCTGTTCCGCGGCATGCTGCCGCTGGGCTGGCAGATGCTCCACACTTAACCCTGTCGATTCGGAACCGCGCGCGTGAGCAGCGGTTATTATGGTCATCCAGCATCCCGACGCAGACGATCGTTTCATGCGCGAAGCCTTGGCGCTGGCGCGTGAAGCCGAAACGCACGGCGAAGTTCCCGTGGGCGCCGTGGTGGTTGTAAATGGCGAAATCGTCGGACGTGGTTTCAATTCGCCTATTGCCAGCTCCGATCCAACCGCGCACGCCGAGATCCTGGCGCTACGGGAAGCTGCGGCCGCTTTGCGCAACTACCGTTTGGAGAAGGCGACGCTCTACGCTACGCTGGAGCCTTGCGTGATGTGCGCCGGAGCGCTGGTGGCGGCGCGGGTTGGCCGCCTGGTGTTCGGCGCGCGCGATCTGCGCTTCGGCGGAGTTCGCAGCAAATTTCGCCTGGCCGATTCCGAACTCTTGAATCATCGCGCGGAGATTATGGAAGGCGTGCTGGCGGTGGAGTGCGTGGAGTTGGTGAAAAACTTTTTCGAGCAGCGGAGGTAGCCGATGGAGATTTCCGGTAAAGTCGCGGTCGTGACGGGCGGTGCTTCCGGCTTGGGAGCGGCCTCGGCGAAGATGATCGTGGAGGAAGGCGGCCACGTCGTCATCGTCGATTTAAACGAAGAGGCCGGCCATCAACTCGTGAAGGATCTCGGCTCTCACGCACGTTTCGTGCGCGCCGATGTCAGCGATCCGGGCGAAGCCCAGGCCGCCGTGGAGACTGCGATGGAGGCTTTCGGCGCGCTGCACGTCTCCATCCAATGCGCGGGCATCGCCGACGCCCAGCGCGTGATCGGGAAGACTGGTCCCGCGGATCTGGCGCGGTTCTCGAAAACCGTCCGCGTCAATTTGATCGGCACTTTCAATGTCACGCGCCTGGCCGCTTGGTTAATGGCGACCAATGCGCCCAACGATGAAGGAGAACGCGGCGTGATCGTCAACACCGCGTCGGTGGCCGCCTTCGACGGCCAGATCGGGCAGGCCGCGTATGCGGCTTCTAAAGGCGGCATCGCAGCCATGACGCTGCCACTCGCGCGCGATCTTTCGAGCGTCGGCATTCGCGTGATGGCCATCGCGCCGGGAATCTTCGACACTCCGATGCTGGCGGGCATGCCCGACGACGTACGCAACGCGCTCGGGGCCATGGTCCCGTTTCCCAAGCGCCTCGGCCGGCCATCCGAATACGCGCAATTGGTTCGCGACATTATCGGTAATCCGATGCTGAACGGCGAGGTGATCCGGCTGGACGGCGCCATTCGCATGGCCCCGAAGTAGTGATGATCCGCGACATCGATTTCAAGAATTTTGCCTACCCGCCCGACAAGCTGCGCTGGATGCCGTTCGTAACAGCCCGTGTCGGAACCGGCTCCCTTACGGTCGCCTCTGTAACGTGACGAATCTACTGAGCCGCGCGCGTGAGCAAGCGGTCTTTTCGGACTTTCGACAGAGCCTGTTAGTTAGTTCAGATGTCGCGCCGCATATCTCTCAGCGATGGTGAACACAAAGCGCAAGTATCGTGGGCGACTGCTGTTCGACCGGCACAATCACTTATCGTTTACCGATAGGACAACGGATACTTTCAGCAGATCGGCCCGCCGTTGAAGGGTAATCCGTAGGTACGATCCCCCGGGGTCCCTCATCGGCTCAAGATGGTGCGGGAAATTCCTTTGTCGCACCATGGTGACACGGTGACGCTGGACACATTGCGAACTGAACGGCGGGAGGAGATCCTCCGGCTCGCCAGGCTGCGCGGCTGCATAGCTTGCGGGTGTTCGGCTCTGTGGCCCGCAATGAAGCCAGTGAAAATAGCGACCTCGACTTGCTGGTCGACTGGGACCGGGCCGGAGCCTTTTGGATCACGCGGGGCTGGTTGAAGATCTCCAGGATCTGCTTGGGATCAAGGTCCATGTCGGGACCGAGAAGTCACTCCACGGGTACGTGCGCGAACGCATCCTTCGCGAGGCGCCTTTGTGACGCGCGAGGCGACGCCTTTGGGCGTTTATGGCATCCGAGCAATTGCAGGACGCCGTTATTCGGAAGGTGGAGGTGATCGGCGAGGCGGCGAAGCGTGTTTCGGCTGGCGCGCTAGACCGTCTACCGTCACTGGATTGGAAGGCAATCTGCGGTATATGCGCGACGTCCTGATCCACGATTACATCGGGGTGGATCTCGACGAGTTATGGAACGTCGCTTCGTCCCCAAGCGACGCCCCGATGCATGAGAATCAAACATAGCTTCGTAAATATTTGCGCATCCGCTCCCTGACGGTCGCGGCTCTGTAACGGCTGCGAGCGGTTTTATCCGCAAACACTACTTAATCCACACCGTCTTGATATTGCAAAACTCCCGTATCCCAAAACTGCTCAGCTCGCGCCCGTAGCCCGAATTCTTCACGCCGCCAAACGGCAGCCGCGGGTCGGAAGCCACCATGCCATTGACGAACACCGCGCCCGCCTCAATCTCGCCGACGAATCGCGCGCGCTCCGCTTCGTCGTTGGTCCACACGCTGGACGCCAGCCCGAAATCGGAATCGTTCGCGATCTCGATGGCTTCGTCGATCCCGCTGGCGCGGAACAGCATCGCCACCGGGCCAAAAATTTCCTCGTAATAGACCGGGTTGCTCTTGGGAATGTTCGCCAGCACCGTGGGTTCGTAGAAGTTGCCCGACCCGTTCAACCGCTTGCCGCCGGCGAGCAATTTGGCGCCGGCGTCCACCGCACGCTTCACCTGATCCTCGAGCTCGCTCACGCCCGACGCCGTCGCAATGGGACCAATTTCGGTGGCCAGATCCATCGGATCGCCCACCTTCAATTTTTTCATGCCCTCCGTATACTTCTGCTCGAATTCGTTGTAGATCGCTTCATGCACGATAAAACGCTTCGCCGCGATGCACGATTGCCCGTTATTGATGCAGCGCGCCCGCACCGCCGTCTGGACCGCTTCATCCAGGTTGGCGCTCGGCATCACGATGAACGGATCGCTCCCGCCCAGTTCCAGCACCGTCTTCTTGATCTGCTTTCCACACTGGCCAGCCACCTCGCGCCCCGCAGGCTCACTGCCCGTCAACGTGGCTGCCACCACGCGCTTGTCGTCCAGGATCCGCGCTACTTGCGAAGATCCCACCAGCAGCGTGAGAAACTCGCCGTTTGAAAAACCGGCGCGGCATAGGATCTCTTCGATCGCCAGCGCCGATTGCGGAACGTTCGAAGCGTGCTTCAGCAGTCCCGTATTTCCGGCCATCAGCGCCGGCGCGGCGAAGCGGAAGACCTGCCAGAAGGGAAAATTCCACGGCATCACCGCCAGCACAACGCCCAGCGGCTGGTACGCGATGAAACTCTTGCCCGCGTTTGTCGCCACTTCTTCATTTGCCAAAAACTTCTCCGCGTGGTCGGCATAGTAGCGGCATGCCGATGCGCACTTCAGCGCCTCATCGCCGGCCGACTTCAGGGTCTTGCCCATCTCGGTGGTCATGATGCGAGCCCAGCGGTCCTTCTCCGACTCGATAATTTCCGCCGCCTTGCGCATCTTGGCGGCGCGGTCTGCAAACGAGGTGCGCCGATGCACGTGAAACGCGTCGAACGCAGTTTGAATCTTGGCGTCCACCTCGGCGCTCGAAAGCGGCTCGAATGTGCGGACGGTTTCGCCAGTGGCGGGATTGATAGTCGCGATTGCCATACCATTGGTTTTGACACCATTGGAGGAAAAAATCAACACTGGGTCATGAATAGATTTGGATTGGTACTGCTGGTAACAGCCCTGGCGTCCGCGCAAACTGACATTTCAGGCGAGCGCATGCGCGCGCACGTCAAGTTTTTGGCGAGCGATTTACTGGAAGGACGCGGCGTGGGAACTCGCGGAGGGGAACTGGCCACCGAGTACATTGCGTCGCAATTTGCGCTGGTGGGCGCCAAGCCGGCCGGCGAAAATGGCACGTATTTCCAGCGCGTTCCGATGGTGGGCGTCACCACTTCACCCAGTGCCAGTCTTTCAGCGACGGGCGCGAATCAGACCGTGGCTTTCAAATGGCTGGACGATTTCATCGGAGTCAGCGAATTGCAGCAGCCCGCCGATCAGTTCGACGCCGAGGCAGTTTTCGTCGGCCACGGCATTGTCGCGCCCGAATTTCATTGGGACGATTTTAAGGGCGTGGACGTGAAAGGTAAGGTCCTGGTGCTGTTCACCAATGAGCCGCCGTCCAACGATCCGAAGTTTTTTAGCGGCCGCGCGCTCACCTACTATGGCCGCTGGACCTACAAATACGAAGAGGCGGCGCGCATGGGCGCGAAGGCGGTTCTCATCATCCACACCACGCCCACCGCGGGTTACGGCTACGATGTGGTGCGAAGTTCCTGGGGCAAGGAAGATCCGCAGTTGAAACTGGAGGCCGGGCATCCCGCGCTGGCGTTTGCCGGATGGGTTACGCAAGATGCGGGTGCGAAACTTCTCGCGTTATCCGGCAAGACCGTCGACGAATTGTTGACCGCCGCGAACTCGCGCGACTTCAAACCCATTCCGTTGGGCATCCATATTCGCGCGAACATTCCCACCGAAATCCGGCAGATTCAATCCAACAACGTAATCGCGAAAGTGGAGGGCAGCGATCCGCAGCTCAAATCCGAAGCTGTGATCTTTACCGCGCATTGGGATCATTTGGGGATTGGCCTAGCGGTGAATGGCGATGCAATTTACAACGGCGCGGTGGACAATGCGACGGGCTGCGCCATGATCATCGAGATGGCTCGCGCCTGGGCCGCGCTGGAGCACAAGCCGAAACGGTCGGCGATCTTCATGGCCGTGACGGCGGAAGAAGCCGGGCTGCGCGGGACCGAATATTACGCCGCTCACCCCGTGATCCCGCTCGCAAAGACCGCGCTCGATCTGAACTTCGATGCGTTCTATCCGTTCGGCCGGACGAAAGACGTTTCGGTGACGGGCGCCGAGCGCACCACGGCCTGGCCGATCGTGGAACAAGCTGCGCATAGGATGGAGCTCACCATCAAACCAGACGCCCAGCCCGAGCAGGGGCACTTCTACCGGTCCGACCATTTCTCGCTCGCTCACGCGGGCGTGCCGGCCTTTTCCATCGACCTGGGCACCGAATATTATGGCAAGCCCGCCGGCTACGGCGACAAGATTTTCGAAGAGTACAACGACAAACATTACCATCAGCCGTCCGACGAATATCACGACGATTGGGATTTCGCGGGGATGGAGGAAGCGGCGAAGTTCGGATTCCTGATCGGAATGACGGTGGCGAATGAAGCGCAAATGCCAACCTGGCACGCCGGCGACGAATTTCTACCCGCGCGTCTGGCAGAGCCGAAATAGCTCACCTGGCTCACCTCGTTGTGGCTACTTCGCGGCGCGCGGACAATTTAGTAGGTGCATGCCTTGCTCGAACTTTGCGGGCCGTATAAGAACTCCGCCGCTCTTCGTAGAACCGGGAATGTCAGTCGAATCGGCATCTACGCGCCTATGACGCTGCCCGCCACGACGACCATCGTCGCAGCGACGGCCTTTCCGGAAAAGCAATAATGCCCGTAACGCCTATTTGGCGTCGCGCCAGTTTTCGCCGATCCCTAAGTCCACAATTAGCGGCACATCCAGCTTGTGAACGCTCTCCATCTCCCGCTTCACCATTTTCGAAACGTTCGCGGCTTCTTCAGGAGGCGCCTCAAACACTAGCTCGTCGTGCACCTGCAGCAGCATCTTTGTCTCTAGTTTCTCGCGCCGCAGAATCTCGTCGATCCGAATCATCGCCAGCTTGATCAAGTCCGCCGCGGTGCCTTGCAGCGGCGTGTTCACCGCGGTCCGCTCCGCAAACGATCGCGCGTTCGGATTGCGGCTGTGCATATCCGGGATCGGCCGTTTGCGGCCAAACAGCGTCGGCGCGAAACCGCTCTCGCGCACTTCCGCGACGGTCTTCTGGATGAATTTCTTCACGCCCGCGTGCAGCTCGAAATAAGTCTGGATGTATAGCTCCGCTTCCTTGCGATCGATCCCGAGCGACGCCGCCAGACCAAACGGCGTCTGCCCGTATACAATCCCAAAGTTCACCGCCTTCGCGTTGCGCCGCATGTCGGGCGTCACCATGAGGGGAGGAACGCGAAAAACTTCGGCGGCCGTGCGGGTATGAATATCTTCGCCGCGCCGGAACGCGTCCAACAAAACCGGATCGTGCGACATGTGCGCCAGCAGCCGCAGCTCGATCTGTGAATAATCCGCCACCACCAGCTTCCAGCCCTCGCGCGGTACGAACGCGGCGCGAATCTGGCGGCCGAGCGCGGTGCGAATCGGAATGTTTTGCAGATTCGGGTTGGACGACGACAGCCGCCCCGTCGCGGCCCCCGCCTGATTGAACGTGGTGTGAATACGGCCCGTCTTCGGATCGATCAACTGCGGCAGCGCATCGATGTAGGTGCCCTTCAGCTTCGAAAGCTGGCGATACTCCAGCACCTTGCGCGCGATTTCATGCTCCGCCGCCAGCCCTTCCAGCACATCCGCCGCGGTTGAAATCGTTCTGCCTTGGCCGTACTTCACCGGCGCGGGCAAATTCAGATCCTCGAATAAAATCTTGCCGAGCTGCGCCGGCGAATTGATGTTGAACGGCTTTCCCGCAAGCTCATAGATTTCAGCCGAAAGCCGCTGAATATCGGTGTCCAGTTCCCCAGAAAGCACCCGAAGCTGCGCCGGATCCACTCGAATTCCGATCTGCTCCATGCGCGCCAGTACGCCGGCCAGCGGCAGATCGATGGTTTCGTAAAGCTCGCGGAAGCCCTGCTCATCGATCTCGGGCGCCAGACGCTCGGCCAGCGTGACCGCAAGATCCGCGTGCTGCTCGGCCGCCGCGCCCAGCTTGCGATCCAGGTATCGCTCCGCCAACGTCGATGGCGAGCAGGCGGAAGGATCGGCGCACAACAGGAACGCGTAGAGCGTCACGTCATGCCGGAAGCCGTGCGCTTCTACGCCGTGCTTTGCCAATTCCAGCGTGACAGCCTTTACGTCGTGCGCGATCTTGATGCGCGTGCCTTCTTCCAGGACCGGTTTCACCGCGTCGATAAAATCGATCGACAACGCCCGCGCCACACCCGGCAGATGGGACACGCCGATCATCGTCAGCGGCAGGCCGCCGTCCAGCGTAGACTCGATTGCGAACGCCACAGGCTTGGTGGGGTCCAGCTTCGCCAGGCTCGCGCCATACGCGACCGCCTCGTCGCGCGTAAGAATGCTCGCGTAATCGCGGGTGTGCGAATCCTCAGTCGGCCCAACTTCCTTGAGCAGGCTGTAAAACTCCAGCTCCTTGTAAATCTTCTTCAACTCGCCGATGTCCGGTTCCTGCGTCGCCAGATTCGCCATCTCAAATTCCACCGGCACGGTGGTATCGATGGTCGCCAGGCGCTTGCTTAAGAGAATTTGCTCGCGATTGTTCTGCAGGCTCTCGCGATACGTCTTGCGCTCCACGCCGGCGGCGTGTTCCAGCGCGCCTTCCACAGAACCGAAACGCTGGATCAAACCGAGCGCGCCTTTCTCGCCGATGCCGGGCGCGCCGGGAATATTGTCGATGGTGTCGCCCATCAGCGCCAGCAGATCGGCCACCTGGGTCGGCTTCACGCCCATAAACTCCTCGGTGACCGCCGCGTCGTACCACACGTTTTCCTTCACCGGGTTGTACATGTGGACACGCTCGTCGACCAACTGCAGCATGTCCTTGTCGCTCGAAACGATCACCACGTCGAACTTTTCGCTGGCACGCCGCGCCATGGCGCCGATCACATCGTCGGCCTCGAACCCCGGATATTCCAGCACCGGGATGCGCATCGCTTCGAGCAGCCGCCGGATGTAAGGGATCTGCTCGCGCAAATCCGGCGGCATCTCCGTCCGATTGGCTTTGTAACCGGCAAAAGCCTCTTCGCGGAAGGTTTTGCCCGATTCGAAAATCGCAGCGACGTACTCCGGCTGATGCGCTTCCCGCAGCTTCCGGACCATGTTGTGAAAAATATAAACCGCCTCGGTGGAAAGCCCCGTGGTGGTTCGCATGGGCGGCGCGCCGCTGCGCGCGCGAGCGTGGTAAGCACGAAAGATGAACCCGTAGCTGTCGATCAGAAAAAGCCGGGGACGATGCTTCGAGCTTTTCTTCCCCTCGGCCACCGTTGCCATCCAGACATCAGGATACGCCAATTCAGTTTCTTGTAGACCAGGCGTCCGCTCCGGATTCGAGACCGACTTCCGCAACAGTGCCGAAACCAAGCCCCGGTTGCGACGGGCTACTTTCCCTCATTCATGCGACTGAGCTTTGGGACGCCCGCCCCCGCGTGATTTCGCAGGCGTCGCCGATTGTTTCACGACACAAGCTAAGCTAGGCGCAACGACTTGCTGTTTCCTTTTAACGAATTGGCGATACCTTGCTGAACCGCACGGCGAAGATTGGGTCAAAGTCACGATCGCGGCTGAGCCGAACATTCGAACATGGAGCTCCGGGAAACTTCGCAACTTCTCGATGGTCTTATGATTATGCTAAACCGTCCCGGTTCGAATTCTGTGATAAGGGTTTTGTTTGTCCAGGCCCGCGCGCCATAACAGAATCCTCAGTTAAGGTTCTCCATACATGAAGCTTCGAATCCGAGCAATCGAGGAGCTGCTGGGCGACTTTTACTACGTCGAGGTTATTGGAAATCAGCCCCAGCAATGAGGGCTACAAGTGCGGGAGTGAAGCGCGTGGTCATCCATGCTCCTTTCGTGGGACGTATAACAATGAAACAAGTCTTTGTCGGGCACCATATCGTTCCCGCTCACTGCCCTTTCCATCCCTCTTTTTTGTAACGCTCCAGCATCGCGCTTGATATCTCGGACGATGACGGCCACACGCCGCCCGTTGCTCCGGTATGACGCTGATATTTCTCAAGGGAGTCAAGGTCGGGCTGAACGGCGTTTCCACGCTCCAAAAAAATAACGCCTACGGCATCGCTCGGGATACGGCTGATAAATCGCTCCGCATCTTCGATCATGCCGCGGATGCGACGGTGAACGTCGGGCACGTCAATCGGACGCTCGGTCGCCAGCACACGAAACTCCTCCGCAGTGAATCGGCTGTGCCACCTGATGTCGGCAAGCATTTCTTCCGGCGATTGGCCGGGGAAGCGGCCTACGGCAGCACAAATCGAAGCCCCGAGGGGAAGGATGTTTTCATGGATGGTCACAAGGTCAACGATGTCGCGGGCTTCGCGGCGGTCGGCGGAGGCTGATGTCTTGTTGGTTGCAAGGTCCACGGGATGCAGGACGTAACCGAAAATCTCGTCCCGTTGCGTGGGGAAAAAGCGAAAGGCGCTGTCATGAAGCCATTCAAGCCTCATCTTTTCCTCAAGCCCTTCAACCTCGCCTTCACGTTTGCCGGTCACGATTTTCTTCCATGAGAACTTAAGGCCGGCATCGGTCAGCGTCTTCGCATCGGCTTGGGCGGCCGCTTCCATGCGTTGCTCCGTATCCTGAAAAATGTCGATGTCGCCGGAAAAGCGTGGACCGTCGCGGTTGATAGCGACCCCGCCCGCTATGTAGCTGTCGGGGCTGCGTTCTGCCGCAAGCACGCGCAACACATGCGATTGCAGTTTAGTGAGGGGCACGGCAGACGCTTTCTATCCGTTCTGCCAAACGGCGGCCTCCCATCCCGCCATGCGTCCGTAGGGCCTTGGTGATCGCCAAGGCGTCGGCAGGGGTGGGGTCTTCAATGGGCCGCATGTTCCAAAGCGCCTGGGTGCCGTAATCCGCAAAGGCGCGGCGGTACAGGGTCGCGAAGTCTTCTGGAGTGGGCGGCGCATCGTTCATAGCGTCTCGTTTTTACCATGATCCGGGCAGAGCCGCAAATGTTGTCTGTTTTGCGGGAACTACTCGTCGTCTCAAGTTCAATCCCAGAAACGGAGTCCCGCGGCCGGACTCTGCCAGGCCGGGTAACCCGGTCTCTCAAAGCGAAATGAAACCGGCGGTTTGAGCGCCTTACCGTCGAAGGTCGCCGTGGCGCGGCAGCCCAATTATGGAGCATACACAGGGGGCTTATCTAAACTGCGAGCGGCGAATTCAATCACGGCTTTCACCTGCTCGCGGTCGAGTCCATCAAACCATTCCATGATGTCGTCGATATTGGCACCCGCCTCAAGGTTCTCGAAAATAGCGGATACTGGCATGCGGGTCCCCTTAAGAACCCAAGCACCGCTTAACTTGCCCGGCACGCTTTCTACGGCAGGGCATTGCGACCAGTCGAGAACTGCCATGTTTGCCTTCGGCGGCACGCTCGAAGGCGGCGCGCCTCGCCACAAACCATCTTAGCCCCAAAAAAAGTCCTTGCCTTGACCTGTTTCAGACACAATACTGCGCGAAACTTGTGTCTTTTTCGCAACACACCAAACTTTACAAAGCTTTTTGAATCAAACAGCTAGCGGGAAGGGTTACTCCCTTGTAAAATGAGAGATCGTATTGGATTAGCAGCGTGCGAATCGAGCCAACCGAAGTACCTAGAGGAAACCGCATTGCGGTTTGAGACCACGGTCCAGCGGCCAGTACAGGCCAAGGGGGTCGGACTTCATAGCGGCGTTCCAGTCTCAATCCGCATCCTTCCAGCGCCGCCTTCTACCGGCATTGTTTTTCTACGCACGGACCTGGACAATTTCTCGATTCCGGCCCTTTGGCGCTATGTGGCGCGCGTGAGCTACGCCACCAGCCTGATGCGGCAGGGCGTGCTGATCTCCACTACCGAGCATTTGCTGAGCGTGTTCTACAGCATGGGGGTGGACAACGCGTATGTTGAGATAGACAACCTGGAAGTTCCCATCCTGGACGGCAGCGGGTCGCCTTACGTGGAACTGCTGAATGCCGCGGGATTGAAATCCTACCGGCGGCGCAAGCGCTTCCTGCGGATTCGTCGTCCGGTGACGGTGGAAGCCGGATCGAAGCGCATCACCATTCTACCCTCGGACCGTTTCCTGCTGACCTGCGATGTGTTCTACGACCATCCGCTCATCGGCAAGCAATCGCTCGATATGGAACTGACGCCGGAGCGTTACGCGCGGGAAATTGCCCCGGCGCGGACTTTCGGCTTTTCCTACGAGCTGGATCAGATGCGCGACATGGGCCTGATTCGGGGTGCGGCGCTCGACAATGCCGTCTGCTTCGACCACCAGCGCGTCCAGAACCCGGAAGGCTTGCGCTTCCCCGACGAATGTTGCCGCCACAAGGCGCTTGATTTGATCGGCGATCTGGCGCTAATCGGCAAACCGCTGCTCGGTCACGTCATTGCCGAACGCGCCGGACACGCCATGCACACCGCGCTGGTGGCGCGCATCATGTCCGATCCTTCGCTGTATGAAATCCTGACCTTCGACCAACTGGCTACACGCGTAGCTCACGCGCTGGTTTCGTAGCGTCGGCTCCGCCTCAAAGATTTACTTGCCCCAAGAGAAGCAGCACCAGAAAGATTACCAGAATGGTTCCAAGAATTCCGGTCGGATAATAGCCCCAGCCGCGGCTATACGGCCACGCGGGAGTTGCGCCGATCAACAATACGATCAATAGGATTAACAGGATCAACATGAGGCGGTCCTTCCTTTCCCTTCACAGCCAGGGAGGCAGTTTTCATTCCACCGGGGCAGCGAACTGGGTTAGTCCACAAGTCACTGAAAGTGAATGGCTTAATTTGCGACCAAGCCAGGGGGCGGCAGGCCGCCGTATGGATTGCCGGAAGTTCCTACGTTCCGACCGCCGGGCGGGGTGCAATTGTTACCCGGCGATAACACGACTGGGACATTTCGCCGATTAATGGGTAAGAGTATGAACTTCCGGCTATGTTATCGTAGGCATTTGACACCTCCCCCGCTTGCAAAGTCTCGGATAGCCGGTACCCGGGCTGCCACATCCCCGGCGATTCTTAGCGCCATTCTGTGCGTTTTGGTTTTGACAGGCTGCGGCAAGAACGCCACCCAATATATCGAGCGCGGGAATCAGCTTTATTCCGCGGGACAATATAACGATGCGACCATCAACTATCGAAATGCCCTAAAGAAAAGCCCGAATTCGGGGGACGCTTACTACCGTCTGGGTTTGGCGCTGTTGAAGCAGAACCAGGTGGGCGAGGCCTATCAGGCATTCAATCACGCGGTGTCGCTCGATCCCAAGAACATTCCGGCCAAGATACAACTGGCCAACCTGTCGCTGGTGGTCTATGCGCGCGATCCCCGGCACCCCGCGGCGCTCTATAAGCAAGCCGATTCTATCGCCGATGAGCTGCTGGCGCCGGGCGGCGAGCGCGTACCAGGGCTGCGCATCAAGGGCGCCCTGGCGCTTATCGACAACCAGTCCGGCAAAGCCGTGGAAGCTCTACGGGAAGCGGCGCGGCTGGCGCCTGATAACGAGGAGGTAGGCGGCGAGCTGGCGCAAGCGCTGCTGCGCGACAATCAGCCGGACGAAGCCGAAAAAACGGCTCGGCAAACGGTGGCACAGCATCCGCAACGGAACCAGGCATACGAGGTGTTGTACGCCATTTACGGATCTCGACAGGACTGGGAAAAAGCGGAGGCGCTTTTGAAATTGTGGGCCGCGAATAATCCCAAAGAATCGAATCCCGTTCTCCGTTTGGCCGCTTTCTATTACGCTCGAAAGCAGCCCGACGACGGCGAGAAGGCGCTGAGTTCCATGCTCGACCGGCGCGACCGGTTTCCGCAAGCGGATTTACTGATCGGGGATTTTCATGCCCTGATCCGCAATCCGGAAAAGGCGCTGGCGGACTACCAGCGCGGCGAATCCAGAGATCCCGATCGCCGGCAGGCCTACCAGGAGCGGGTGGCAAGTATGCTGGCGACGCTAGGCCGGCGCGAGGAAGCTCTCAAGTCGGCGGACGCAATCCTGGCCAAGGACGCCAAGAACCAGTTCGCGCGCGCTCTCAAAGTAGAGGTATTGGAGCGGATGGGCGGGCAGAAAAATGTGGATACCGCCGCTAGCCTGGCGAACGATCTGGCCAAAGAGGCGCCAGGCAATGCCAGAGTGCAACTGCTGGCAGGACAGGCTTTCTTGATGAAAGGCAGTCTGGACGAGGCGCGCGATCATTTGCAGCGGGCCGCGCAGGTGGATCTACGGTCGCCGACGGCGCAACTGGCTTTGGCGCGCCTGGAGTTGTTGCGGAAAAACTATGCCGCCGTTCTGGAACACGCCAATGCAGCTCTAGCCATCCGCCCCAACGACAACACGGCGCGGCTGTTTCGGGTGATCGGTCTGACGGGAACTCACTCTTATGGGGCGGCCAAAACCGAAGCCGAGCAATTGGCGCGCGACACCAAGGACGCGCCGCAGGTGGAGATGCAACTGGGGATCATCGCGCTGGGGCAAGGGCGCTATGCGCAAGCCGAAGAATTGTTCCGCAAGCTCTACAAAGAAGGTTCTCCGGATCTGCAGCCGCTTACCGGGCTGGTGAACGCCTACGAGGCCGAGCACCTGCCGGACCGGGCCCTGGCCTTGACGCGGGAAGAAGCGGAACGCTCTCCCAACTCCAGGGAAAGGGCGGCGCTGCTGGTAGCCACCGCGGAAGCCAACGGCAAGGACGACCTGGCGCTTTCCGAATTGCAGAAAATGGCCGCGCAGAATCCGTCGTCCGCTCTGGTGCAGACAAAAATAGGAGCGCTCGACCAGAAGAACGGCAAGCTGCCTGAGGCGCTGCAGGCCTTCCAGCGGGCTCGCCAGCTTGCGCCGAATAACAAGGGTCTGGACCAGATCGCGGCCAGCCTTGAAGACCGCATGGGGCGGAAGTCGGAAGCGATCGCGGACTATCGGAAGGCCCTCCTAAAATCGCCGGACGATCCCACTATACTCAACAACCTGGCATTCCTTCTGGCTGACGCAGGCGGGGACACCAAGGAAGCCTTGCAGATGGTGAGCGCCGCCATCCGCAAGGCTCCGGACGTCCCGCAGCTCAAGGACACTCTCGCGTGGATCCAAATCAAGCGGCACAACACAGCGGAGGCGCTTCCGATTCTGCAAGCGCTCACCGACAAGCACCCGGAGAACAATACCTTTCGCTATCACTACGCGGTGGCGCTGATTGATAGCGGCGATCGCGCGGCTGCCAAGCGGCAAGCGTCCGCTGCTTTGTCCAACAAACCCCCAGCGGAAATCGCCAGCGCCCTGCGAGATTTACTCGCGCAGGCGAAATAGGCGGCCGCCAGTCCCCGAGTACCAATCCTTCAAACCTCACCACGTGGTATTTTGGTGAGTTCGCAAGCATGTCCACCAACGTCCCTATCAGAAAATGTAGAAACTCCAGGGTCGCCTATGGCGACGGAATCGGCCCCGAGATCATGG
>Ga0302325_10018103_pt1 | contig 14857 bp, 14 predicted proteins | sample Palsa_T0_2_FD_201948 | JGI IMG/M metagenome (GOLD analysis project Ga0302325, IMG submission 201948) | Peat permafrost microbial communities from Stordalen Mire near Abisko, Sweden - Palsa_T0_2 | ecosystem: Environmental > Terrestrial > Soil > Palsa > Peat permafrost | place: Sweden: Abisko... | reverse complement strand
AGCCGCTGCTGGAGGATTGGCCGCAGGACGCGATCTGGTTGCAGATGAGCAGCGTGGGTGCGGCCGAGGCAGACCAGCTGACGCAGATCGCCGAGGCGCACGCGGTCACGCTCGTCGACGCGCCCGTCTCGGGCAGCACTCATCCGGCGCAGGAGGGCCAGCTGACCGTCCTGGCCTCCGGACCCGACTCCGCGCGCGCCGCGGTCGAGCCGGTCCTCGCCGCGCTGGCGTCGCGGGTGCTCTGGGTGGGGGCAGCCGGGATGGGGTCGCGTTTGAAGCTGGCGGCCAACCACTGGATGATCACCATGGTCGCCGCACTGGCCGAGTCGATGCACCTGTGCCAGGCCATGGGACTCGATCCGCAGCAGTTCATCGCGCTGCTTGACGGCGGGCCGCTGGGCTCCGTCTACGCCGTCCAGAAGCTGGAGGAGATGCACCGCCACGAGTACCCCGCCGGCTTTCCCGTCCGGCTCGCGGTGAAAGACCTAGAGCTCGTACGCGAGGTTGAGCAGAGCTCCCACGCCACGATGCCGCTGCTGGACGTGGTCCTCGAGCGGTTTATGGACGCAAGCCCAGACCTTGCCGACCAGGATCTGGCCGCGATCTATGAGCTAGACGGTCACCAGCGTCCTTGACTCCGGGTTGATCTTGTCGAGGCGGGCCGGGCGATCATTCCCCATTTCACCAATCCGCGTACGGCCGAAGGCCCCCAGAACTAAGTGGAAGTTCGAATCGCAACTATCGCGGATGCTCATGCGATGGCCGCGATCATCGCGGCTGTCGCTGAGGAGGGGTTGATCGGTACTGAGCCGCCGGTCGATGTTGAAGGCCGTGCGCAACGCTTCGGCGCGACGATCGAGTCTGACGGCGCTGACGCGGCGTGGGTACTTGAGCATGCCGGCCGAGTTGTCGGAAACGCAGCCGTCGCAGAGCGGGTGCCGGGCGTCTTGTATCTCGGGATGGCGATTCTCTCCGACGCACGTGGACGGGGAGGCGGGCGCGCGCTGCTGAACGCGGCCCTCGAATACGCCAAGGCGATCGGAGCGCACAAGGTTGACTTGGAGGTGTGGATCGACAACGCGCGGGCAATCGCTCTCTACGCATCAGCGGGGTTCGAGGTCGAGGGGCTGCGACGAGACCACTACCGTCGCCGTGACGGATGTTTGCGGAGTGCGCTTGTGATGGCGCGCAGTATCCGGAACTAGCCGAGAGCCTTCCGGTCTCTCGGTTGCAGACTTTGGTCGGGCCTCGCCAGGCTCGCCCACTGCCGTGGCATGATCGCGGTGTTCCACGCCAGGATCCGGTGAACCGGGCCCAGGTGCGCGAACAGCGATGCCTTTCGGGCGATCTTGGAAGAGGTGGGTGCGATGAGCGTGATGCGTGAGACGATGGCGACGCAGCCCGAGGTGCTGCGGCGGTTGCTCGACGACCAACGAGGGCTCGAGTCTGCGGCGCAGCGACTGGCCGGCCGACGAGTGTTCGTCGTCGGGACTGGCACGAGCTGGCACGCCGCTAATCAGGGCGCTTGGTATTTGCAGATGGGCGGCGTTGACGCGTGGGCTGTCCCGGCCGCTGATGCCGCCGCCGGCCATCCCTTCCCCGCGGATGACGACGCGCTGCTTCTGCTCAGTCACCGGGGGACCAAGCTGTTCACGTCAGCAGTGCTAGAGCACGCCCGAGCAGCGGGTGTTCCCACCGTGGTGGTATCCAAGCGTGGAAACCCGGATGCTGACCTGGAGACGGTTTCGGAGGAGGTCTCCTCGGCGTTTACGGCGAGCCACCTCGGGGCTCTGATGCGAGTTGCCCAGCTCGCTGAGCAGTTGGGGGCCTCTCTGGGAGCGCTTGGCGACGTTCCAGACGCGGTTGCCCGAGAGCTCGCTCATGGTGCAGTCGGTGTGAAGCCGCCGCCGCGGCTGTTGGAATTCGCCGGCGTGGGAATCAACGCCTGGACGGCCGCGGAGGGCGCGCTCAAGATCAGAGAAACCGCGCTGGTCGCCACCGAAGGGCTCGCGTGCGAGTCCATCCTGCACGGGCCAGCGGTGGCTCTCGGTGCCGATGACTCGCTTGTGTGCCTGGACAGCGGGACCGGATCTGACCGCCTCATACAACTCGCCGATGTTGCGAGAGCACAAGGCACGGTGGTCAGCGAGTTCACGCGTGCCGAGCTTGGCGAGGCCCTGTCCATATTCCCGCTGACGGTGATCGTGCAGAAGATCGCCGCCGAAGCCGCCGAGACGCTAGGCACCAACCCCGACAGCTACGGTCGCGACCTACCGGGTCGAGACGCTGCTTGGAGCGCAATCAAGCTATGAGAAACGTCCCATCGCTCGCTGACTGAGCGAGCCGTTGCGCGGGACAGGACCGCGTAGCCGCTGCTGCCCGTAGTGGCGTGGGTGAATGGATGCCATAGGCTTCGTTCGTGCGCATACTTGGGTTGGGTTTGCAGGAACTGCGACGGAGCATCGGGCTGAGATGGCCCTTTTTGTTCAAGACATCCTCGGCCTCCGGCGTACGCAGATCGGCGGTGTTGAGGCCGACCTGTACGCACTCCCTGATGGATCGCACTTCGCTGTCGCCGATCCACGTGGCATGGGTGACACCGACCGTTCGATCGGGTTCCGTGTAGAGCACCTCGACGATGCGATCGTCGAGCTCCGCGCGGCCGGACTTGCAGTCGATGATCCAGCCGAGAACGATCGGCAGCGCTACGTTCACTTCCGAGCGCCCGACGGCAAGCTCTACGAACTCGTCGAGGGTCGCGCACCCAGATCATCTTCGCCACGGCCGCACGGCAAAGGATGATTCGATAGCCGATAACGCGCACGCTCGGTGCCTCGACAATCGAGACATCGGCAGTAGAAGCCGCAACTGCCGCTCATGGCGTGGAGCGGGCAGCCGCCAAGAAACGGAACATCCTGGAATCTCTCGGGCGTCAGGACTGCAGGGGAGCGGTCGGCGGTCGACGCCGGGCGGCCATGAACCCGACGACCAATGCCGCGACACCGAACACCACGCCGACTACCCCTAGTGCGATTCGGGGAGATGTGTCACCCGGCGTGGGCCCCAAGATTCCCGGTAACTCCTCACATGCCACCGTGAGGTAGACGATCCCGATCGCCACGAGTACCAGCCCGATGACCACAGCCAGCGGGACCAGAATGCGCACAATGTAACGCGGCACGCGACATAGCCTATCGCTCTGCATCGGTTCTCATCCCGGCGCGTCGCTGCCCGCTTCGACGTGTTGGCCTCTCGCCAAACTGGCAACTCAGATCCGCAGCTCACGCGAAAGCCGGGGCCGCCGCTGAGCGCGGCGCTCGCCGACCGGATCTGCTTGGCGTCAATGCGGAGCACATGGTCAGCGTCGGTTTAGCGACGCCCTCAGGTCGCCCCCCGCGTCGCAGCGCCTCGCTGAATCTCCCAGCCGGTGGGGTTGACTTGGGCTCGGGAGAACGCGAAGATGCCGGGAGCGTAACGAAGAACGGGCATGTTTCCCGGGAGTGGTCACGGAACCTTGTGGGGCAATGAATGGTGATAGAGGGGCTGGGGTGATGATGGAGCATCGGATCACGGCGAGGGACAGTCGTGTGCTGCAGGTTCTGGAACACGGCGACCGGAACGGACGACCTGTGCTGGTGCACAACGGCACTCCTAACTCGCGTCTGCTGTTCGGTCCCGACATCGCGCGAGCCGAGCGCAAGGGCATTCGGCTGATCTCCTACGATCGCCCGGGTTACGGGGGTTCGACTCCGCAGCCGCATCGATCCGTAGCCGACTGTGCGGAGGACGTTCGAGCGATCGCAGCGGGGTTGGAGATCGAAAGACTTGCGGTGTGGGGGATCTCGGGTGGCGGTCCGCACGCGATTGCATGCGCGGCACTGCTGGCCGATCTGGTGCCGGCGGTCGCGGTGCTTGCCTCGGTTGCGCCCTGGAATGCTGCCGGGCTTGACTATTTCGACGGCATGGGCGAGATGAACGTCGACGATATGCGACTCGCGCTCGATGACCCGGTCGCAGGGCGGGCCAAGTGCGAAGCAGATCGGCTGGATATGCTCGCACTCACTCCAGAGGCGCTGCTCGAGTACTTGAGTACGCTGCTCACGCCAGTCGACGCTGCGGTACTTACCGGCGAGCTGGCTCAGTATTTCGTCGATTCAACGCGCTCCGGCCTCGCCACTGGCTCCGAGGGCTGGTGGGCCGACGATCTGGCGCTGCTGGGGCCGTGGGGCTTTGAGCTCGATTCGATCCGCACGCCGGTACTGCTACTCCATGGCCGCCAGGACCGGTTCGTTCCCTTTGGCCACGGGGAGTGGCTCTCGCGCCACATCCCCGGGGTTGAAGCCAAGCTCACCGACGACGACGGGCATCTCACGTTGACTGCTCGACATCTCGACGATATCCACGATTGGTTGCTCAGCCGCCTGGATTGAGCAATCAGGGCGGGACGCAGCTCTGCTGCGATCCGGCACAACAACCTGCACGGCGACGGTGGGGAGCCTCACCGTATGCACGAAACAGAACAGCGGAATCCTTTCCAAGGCCGGCGCAGCTCGAGTGGGTGGTCCGTGAGTTCGTTGTTGCGCGAGTCCGCCCGGCTGTTCCTGGGAGTTCTGGCGACCGTTCAATAAAGCCTTGTGGATGGGAACATGGCCGGCGTGGAACTCGGCGGCCTGTATCTAGAGGTTGTGCTGAGGTTGCGCGGGTTGGTTCCGGGGTGGGTCGAGGGCTACGTGGGCCCCCGATCCTTGGCTGACGCGATCGACGCCGGCGGAGAGGTCTCCGTGGAGGGGCTCCGCGAGAGCGCGGAGGAGTTGGGCCAGAGGGTCGCTTCCGAGGAGCAGAAGGCAGATCGAAGAGTCTGGCTGTTGGCGCAGTTGCATTGGTGTTTCCGATCGGAGCTGACGACGAGGCGATCGCCCAGCAGATGGCGACCGTGGAAGCTGAATTGCGCACGGTACGCGACCTCTGCGAGGCGCAGGCCAGCAGCGTCGCGTGACAGGATCACCGGAGCCCCGACTGGGCGTTGGAGTGCTCGTTTATACCTCAGTGAGAAGGTCGTGGCTCGGGGTTCGCTCAAGTTGAGCTCCCGGCGACCTTGACGCGAGGCTGGCCCAGGTGGGAGGATCGCTATGCCGGGGGCAATCCTCTAAGAAGGCGGTAACGATGGGAAATGTTGAGATCCTGAGGGACGGGTATCAAGCGTTCGGTCGCGGTGATGTTCCGAGTGTGTTGGGGATGTTCGATCCCAACATCGAGTGGCGCGAGGCCGAGGGCAACCCGTACAAGCCTGATGGTGAGCCCTGGGTCGGAGGGGACGCCATCGTGCAGAGCCTGTTCATGAGGCTCGCCACGGAGTGGGACGGCTTCACGGTCACCCCTAACGAGTTTTATGACGCCGGCGACACGGTCGCCGTCGAATGCCGCTATACCGGGGTCTATAAAGCGACGGGCAAGAGCATCGATGCTCAGGTCTGCCATATCTGGAAGCTGACCAACGGCAAAGCCACCAGCTTCCAGCAATACGTCGACACGGGCCAGTTGCAGGACGCGATGGCAACGCGGGACGCGGAAAACATGGCCGAGGCTAGCCGCGCGTAGGCGGCAAGCGGCGTCGCACCGCCGCCCCGTCCCTGCCCAACCGCCCCGCCGAGATGACGTGACCTGGCCATCCACGTTTGACGCCTCACACGGGGCCCGATACTCGCCGGCAACCATCGGGGTAATGATCGATGAGAGCTTCAGCCGCGTCACCAACGCGATCCGACCGCCCGGGCGATCGATCGTGACCTCTGAGCTCTCCATCGACCTCGTCGAGATGGCCGGCAGCGGAGATGGCCCATTGAGCTGTGACGCCAACGCCGTCGCCGTCTCGCCCAACGCAGCCCTCGCGCACAGCACCCTCCAGGACGCACACCGCGCGGTCGTTGCGACCGCCAGCACCTGGTGTCGCTTCATCAAAGGCGGCCACGATGAGAACCACGCCTACCCGCAGGCCGCCAAACCCCCGCCCGATCTCGCCCTACACCGTCTGCTCACCACCACGCTCAGTCCTGACGACGACACCGTCACGGCGCGCTTCACCCCCGACGATCAATGCACCAACGATCTCGGGACGCTCCACGGCGGGATCGCCGTCGCCGCCGCACTCGAGGTCGGACTGACCTGGCTACGGATGATCTACGGAGAGGCATCGGCCTCATCGATCCGAATCAACCTGCTCCGTCCCGCACCGCTCAACCAGCTGCTCCAGATCGGCGCCACCCCCATCCACACCGGCCGAAGCATCGCTGTCACGTGCGTCACCAGCCGCAATCCGGCCGGCAAGCCCACCACCGTCGCCACTGTCACCGGCGTCCCGCTCACCGCAGATTCCCCGAAGGATTGAGCAGCCCATACCCTCAGCACCTACGGTTCGCTGAGGTCGCCTATTGTTGGCGCACGAGGTCTGCCGCTGGCTACCGGGGAGCTGCGTCTTTGTGACGGCCGTTCGTTCCGTTGTCGAGCGTTACTACGACGCGTTCAACGCGCGTGATTGGGATGCCTGGGCCGCACTGCTCGACGGAGACGTCGAGATAACGATCGAGGGTGAGACGCTGGTGGGTCCGCAGGCGGCGTACGCCTACACCGCTGAGACGATCCGGCACTTCCCCGGGATGCGGTATGCCCTAGAGCGCTTGGTGGCCGAAAGCAACGACATGATCGTCATGGAGTGTCGCCTTGTCAATCCGGCCGGCGAACGATCCGCCGACGCCTGGACGCTTGACGGGACCGGTATGCCAGATCTACCAGGTCAGTGACGAGCGGATTGTCTCCATCCGCGGCTACTACAGTCCGTCTGCAATTGACAGGACGCCGGTCGCGGAGGTGCCGTCGAGGGCTGACGCCACGCGGATCGCTGAGGAGCGGGCCGCGCTGCAGCGCGTCACGTCGCTGGTGGCTGATGGTGCGCCACCGGCCTCGTTGTTTGCCGCTGTGACCGAGGAAGCCGGCCGGCTGCTCGGGGGGATCTTGCGGGCATGATCCGGTTTGAGAGCGATGGAACGATCGTTGCGGTTGCCACCTGGGCGGCCACTGGCGAGCATATGGATGTTTCGGGCCGATGGCCGCTTGATGGCGATCGGCTCGCCACCACGATCCGCCAGAGCGGCCTACCCGTCCGCGAGGACTGGTGGGCTGACGTTGGCGGGCCGATCGCCGATTTCATCCGAGAGCAGCTGCAGGTGCGGTCCTCGGTTGGAAGTCCGATCATCGTCGAGCGCGAGGTGTGGGGCGCCTTGTTCATCCATTCGACGCAGTCCGCGCCCCTTCCGGACGACACCGAGGTTCGTCTCGGTCACTTCACCCAGCTCGTGGCCACGGTGATGGCGAACGTGCAGGCCCATGCGGACCTCCGGCTCCTCGCCGAGGAGCAGGCGGCGCTGCGGCGCGTGGCCGAGCGGGTGGCTCGCGGCGCACCACCGGACGAGGTGTTCGCGACTGTCACGGAGGAGCTCGGGAAGTTCCTGATGGTCGAGGGAGCGAAGATGCTCCGTTACGAGCCGCACCAGATGGCCACCTTCGTCGCCAGCTGGGGCCCACTTCAAGCCGGCATCCCGGTAGGCCGGCGCTTGAGCTTCGCCGGCAACAGCGTGACCGCGCAGATCTTCGAGACCTGGCGGCCGGCGCGTGTCGAGGACTACGTCAACGCCAAGGGCCGACTCGCGGCACTACTGCACCGCGAGGGCGTGCGATCGGCAGTCGGCGCCCCGATCATCGTCGAAGGTCGCCTTTGGGGCGCCCTGCTCGTCGGATCGGTCCAACCGGACCCTTTGCCCCCCGATACCGAGCAGCGGATCGCCGAGTTCGCCGAACTGGTTGGTGCGGCCATAGCAAACCTGGAAGCGCGGGGCGAGGTCGAACGCCTCGCCGAGGAGCAGGCCGCGCTGCGACGAGTCGCGGAACTGGTCGCCCACGAATCATCCGCTGAGCGCGTCTTCGCGGCGGTCGCCGAGGAGGTCGGGACGCTCCTCGGGGTCAACTCTTCGGCCGTCCTGCGCTTCGACGCCGATGACACCCTCACCGTACTCGCAGCGTGGGGGGAGCCCGACATGGAACGCCAAATCGGACGACGCCTCCCGATCGGCGGCGACAACACCGCCGCGCTCGTCCTCGAGACAGGACGCCCGGCCCGGATGGACGACCAGTCGACTGCGATGGGAGCGATCGCGGCCATTGTGCGAGAACTGGGGATCACCTCCACCATCTCGTGTCCAGTCATCGTCAACGGACGGCCCTGGGGCGCAATCGCGGTCAACTCCCTCCAGTCGGAACCATTGCCTCCCGATACCGAGCTGCGGGTGGGGAAGTTCACCGAACTGGTCGCCACCGCCATCGCCAATGTTCAAGCCCGGGCAGATCTCACTGCATCCATGGCACGCATCGTCGCCGCCAGCGACGAGGCGCGTCGGCGCATCGAGCGCAATCTGCACGACGGGGTCCAGCAACGCCTGATATCGCTGTCCCTCGCCGTCCGGGGAGCCCAAACGATGCTTCCTGGCGCCCCAGAAAGCCCGGATCTGCGGCGACAGCTCTCCCGGGTCGGGCAAGGTCTCGTCGACGTGCTCGACGACCTACGTGAGCTATCGCGCGGTCTTCACCCAGCCATCCTGTCCGAGGCCGGCCTCGACCCCGCCTTGCGAGCGCTCGCTCGACGCTCCTTGGTACCCGTCCGGCTGCGCCTCAACGTTGACGGCAGACTGAACGAGCCGATCGAGGTCGCTGCGTACTACGTCGTCTCTGAGACTCTCGCCAATGTCGCTAAATACGCCCAGGCAACCAGCGTTGACATCCGTGCCGAGACCAGTGGTCACCACCCCAATCTCACCGTCCAGGACAACGGGATCGGCGGTGCCGATCCCGACCGCGGGAGCGGGCTGGTGGGCCTTACCGACCGCATTAATGCGCTCGGTAGCACGATCGTTATCACGAGCCCCTCCGGACGGGGAACCCAGGTTCGCGTCGCATTGCCAATCAGTGACAGCTGAGCGACGCTCATCCCGAGCGCGACGCTGCCGCAGGTCGACGCCGTCAAACGCCGAGGGCGCCCAAAGCTGTGACACTTGCTGACAGACCATGAGTGGAGCGCGCGTGATCGTGGCGGATGACGACGTTCTTCTGCGTGGAGGTATCTCGAGTCTGCCTTGAGCGCGCGGATTTCAAGGTGCTCGCTCAGGCTGGGGACGCGTCGGAGCTGATCGAGTTGGTGCGAGGGCACGAGCCCGAGCTGGTGCTCGTCGACATTCGGATGCCGCCCAGTTACTCGACCGAGGGCCTCGATGCTGCCCGTGTCATCCGTGAGGAGTTTCCGGAGATGGGGATCTTGGTCCTCTCGGCGTACGCGGAGGTGGCCCACGCGATGGAGCTCCTGGCGGGCGGCCGGAGAGTCGGGTACCTGCTGAAGAGCCGAATCACAGACGTGGTGTTGTGGGTGACCGAGGGAACGGTCGAGAAGCACGTCAACAGCATCCTGCGGCGCTAGCGGTGCAGACAGCGAGCGTGCGCGACGGGATCATCCACGCCATGTCGAGCCCAGCAGCGCTCGACCCAGGCGCTACAAGATCGCGTGGAGGCCCGCTTGCGACCGTAGGGGTCATTTCCCCCTTGGGACGGCCGCTGACCAAGACCTGGCTCACCGCAACGACAACAGAGGAGGCCTCATGGGGACCGTGACTGTCGGTCACGAGAACTCGACGTCGATTGAGCTGTACTACGAGGATCACGGCAGCGGCCCGGCGGTGGTGCTGCTGAGCGGCTGGCCGCTGGACAGCCGTTCCTGGGAGCCTCAGGTGCACGCGCTGCTGCAGGCCGGCTATCGCGTGATCGTGTATGACCGGCGCGGGTTCGGCCTGTCCGGCCGGCCGACCGAGGGGTACAACTTCGACACTTTGGCCGACGATCTCAACACGCTGTTGACCGAGATCGATCTGCGGGAAGCGACGCTGATCGGCTTCTCGCTCGGTACCGGGGAGCTGGCGCGGTACATCGGCCGCTACGGGACCGAGCGGCTCAAGAGCTGCGTGTTCATCGAGAGTCTCGCGCCATCGTTCGTGAAATCGGATGAGAACCCCAACGGGGTTGACCAGGCGACGGTCGATACCGTCCGCCAGGCGATCCTCGACGATCGTCCCGCGTGGCTGACCGGGCTGCTGGGCGACTTTCTCAACCTTGACGACTACCTGGGCACGCGGGTCAGCGAGGAGACGGTGCGCAACAACTGGAACGCGGACGCGGGCGCGTCGCCGGTGGCGACGTGGGCGTGCGTGCTGACCTGGCTGGAGGACTTCCATCAGGACATCACGCGAATCGATATCCCGACGCTGATCCTGCACGGGACCGCCGACCGGATCCTGTCGATTGATGGTCAGGGCCGGCGGCTGCACGCGGCGCTCCCGGACGCGCGCTATGTCGAGATCGAGGGCGGGCCGCATGTCATGTGCGTGACCCATGCACAGGAAGTCAACCGCGAGCTGCTCGCGTTCCTCGCCCAGCCCGCTCCGGTCCGCGCGGCCGCCTGACCTACCGCTCCCACGGCACCACCAGTCCACTTCCCGTCCGCCCATCCCTGATCAGAAACGAGCATGCCATGTCCGTTCAGTCCCGGATCGTCCTGGAGCCCTCTGCGCAAGCGATCGTCGACGCGACCTCGACGCCGCCGTTCCTCTACGAGCTGGAGCCGGTCGCCGCGCGCAAGGTGCTCGATGACCTCCAAGCCGCGCCGATCGAGAAGCTGCCGGTGCAGGAGGAGTGGATCACCGTGCCCGCCGAGGTCGGCGACGCCCGGGTCCGCATCGTCAAGCCAGTCGAGAGCTCCGGAAGGCTGCCGGTCATCGTGTACATGCACGGCGGCGGCTGGATCCTGGGCAACGCCGCCACCCACGACCGGCTCGTGCGCGAGCTGGCCGTCGGCGCGCGCGCGGCACTGCTGTTCGTCGAGTACCCCAACTCACCCGAGGCCCACTACCCCGTCGCCATCGAGCAGGGCTATGCCACCGCCCAGTGGGCGGTTCGCGAGGGCGCGAGCCAGGGCCTGGACGCCAGCCGGATGGCCGTGGCCGGCGAGTCGGTCGGCGGTGACATGGCCGCGGCGCTGTCGATCATGGCCAAGCAGCGCGGAGACGTGAGGTTCGTTCAGACCTCGATGTACTACCCGGTCACCGACGCGGCGATGGACACCGCTTCCTACGACGAGTTCGCGGAGGGCTATTACCTCACGCGCAAGGCGATGGAGTGGTTCTGGGATGCCTACATACCCGACCCCGACGAGCGGGCGCAGATCACCGCCTCGCCCAACCAGGCCAGAATCGAGGAGCTGGAGGGGCTGCCGCCGACGTTGCTGCTGGTCGACGAAGTGGACCCGTTGCCTGATGAGGGCGAGGCCTACGCCGCGAAGCTGCGGCTGGCGGGGGTTCCGGTCACGACCGTGCGCTACGACGGGGTTGTGCACGACTTCATGCTGCTCAACGCGATGAGCGAGTCGCGGGCCACGCGTGCCGCGGTCGCCCAGGCAACCGCCTTCCTGCGCGACGCGCTGGGAACCGCCTAAGAACACCACGAGACCCGTCAATGTCGTCCGACACCACCCCCACCGACGCGCTCGCGGGCAAGCTCAAGCGCACCGAGCTCCAACACAAGGCATCCTCGATCCCCGGCCGAGAGATCGTGCAGGTGCTCACCGAGATCCCGGCCGGCGTCGAGTCGGGCTGGCACCAGCATCCCGGGGAAGAGGTCGGCTACATCCTCGCCGGAACCGTCGAGATGGAAATCCAGGGACAGCCCACGCTCACCCTGCACGCCGGCGTCGGATTCCTCATGCCTCCGCGCACGCCCCACAATGCGACAGATCTCGGCCCCGAGACGGGCCAGATGCTCTCCACCTACATCGTCGAGGTCGGCGAGCCGCTGGCAGAATTCACCCGTTGAGCGCGCCTCGTTCGAAACCCGGAACGTGAAAGGCGACCTCGTCTTTGTTCAGATCGGTCTGAGCGAGGCGGCTCGCGCCCGCCAGGCGCTGCAGGTGGCCAGGTTGGGACTACGCTGCGAGTTCACCGAAGTCTGCTCGGAGGTGAAGGTATGAGTCTCGAGACAACCGTGGCGCTGACCCGTCGTCACTCGCTGGCTGATCTGTTGCGTCGATCGGCCGCTCGTCACCCCGATCGGTTGGCGGTGACCGATGGCGTCCGGTCGCGCACCTATTCGGAGCTGAACGCCGACGCGAGCCGGATCGCCAACGCTCTGCGCGAGCGCGGAGTCAGCGTCGGTGACCGGGTGGCGCTCCTGTCGCGTAACTCTTTGGAGTACGCGCAGGCGATCTTCGGCGTCGCTCGTGGCGGCGCGGTGCTGGTGCCGATCAACTTCATGCTCGGCGGGGCCGAGGTCGGCTACGTTCTCGGTCACTCCGCCAGCGTCGCGCTGCTCGCGCAGGATGCGCTGACCTCGGTCGCGGACGAGGCTATCGCCAGGGCGGGCGCGTCCGAGCGGCTGCGAGCCCGGATCGCGATCGGGGGCGAGCGCGAGGCGTGGGAATTGTTCACTGCGCTGCTTGACCATCCGGACTGCTCGGAGCCCGCCGTCGCGATCGGTCCGGATGATCCCGCTCAGGTGCTCTACACCTCGGGCACGGAGTCGCGGCCCAAGGGTGCTGTGCTTGCTCACGGCGCGCTGATCGCGCAGTACACGAGCTGCATCGTCGACGGTGGGATGCAGTCCTCCGACCTGGAACTGCATGCAATGCCGCTGTTCCATTGCGCTCAACAGCACTGCTTTCTGGTTCCGGACGTCTACCTCGGCGCTCAGAGCCTGATCGTCGCGGCGGCGGAGCCGGGTGCGCTGTTGGCGGCGATCGAGCGCCACCGGGTGACGAAGTTCTTTGCGCCCCCGACGGTGTGGATCGGAATGCTCCGCCATCCGGACTTTCACCGCCGCGATCTCTCGTCGTTGCGCAAGGGTTACTACGGCGCGGCGATTATGCCCATCGAGGTCCTGCGCGAGATCTCCGAGCGCCTGCCAGACGTACGGTTGTGGAACTTTTACGGGCAGACCGAGATGGCGCCTGTCGCGGTGATGCTCCAGCCCGAGGATCAGATCCGCAAGGCTGGTTCCGCCGGACGCGCTTGCCTGAACGTGGAGACGCGCGTCGTTGACCGCGACGGGCACGACGTCGCGGTTGGCGAGGCCGGGGAGATCGTTCACCGCAGCCCGCACGCGATCCTGGAGTACCTCGACGATCCGGAGAAGACTGCCGAGGCGTTCCGCGACGGCTGGTTTCACTCCGGCGATCTCGGGACGCTCGACGAGGAGGGTTATCTCACGGTCGTGGACCGGATCAAGGACATGATCAAGACCGGAGGTGAGAACGTCGCCAGCCGCGAGGTCGAGGAGGCAATCTACGAGCACGACGCCGTCGCCGAGGTCGCCGTGATCGGCATTGCCCACCCAGTATGGATCGAGGCTGTCGCGGCGATCGTCGTGCCCCGCGATGGCGTCGAGCTCACCGCCGAGGAGCTCAAAACGCACACTCGGGCGCGGCTTGCGGCGTTCAAAGTGCCCAAGGCGTTCGCGTTCGTCGACACGCTCCCGAAGAACCCCAGCGGCAAGCTGCTCAAACGGGAGATGAGAGAGCAATACGCCCACCTCGCCGACACAATCTCCGGCGGCCGCGCCGCCGCCGCACCGAAGCCATGGACGGCCGGGGCGGAACGATGACCATCTGACCGTTGTGGTTCTGGAAGGAGCCGCGGCAGTCCGCTTGGCCGCTCGTTCGGCAATTGCCAGTCGGTCGCCTGGGAACGTCCCACTCGAGGCACCCAAAACAGCCAGGGGGCTGTTCCCCAGCCACCAGACGGGGAACAGCCCAAGCGAGTTTTTGGGGCTCTCGAGTGGGCTGTTATACAGGCCAATCTGTCTGAAATCTGACCTTCAGAGGACCCAATGCGCTCGCCCGAGCAGGCCGCCCCGCTGACGTCGAACCCTCCGTCGGCGACGGTCTTGCGTGGCCAGATCCGTCAAACATGGCTTAGGGACGGCCCTGCGTGAGCGTCGCGGCCATCGCGATCATCTCCCGGTTGGGGATCAGCGAGGCCAGCGTATTCGAGATCCAGAACGCGTCGCCGTCGTGATGCCAGGCGACGGTCGTCAGCCGGCTGCCGTCCTGATACAGGAACAGCTTCCTGCCGTTGACGGTCATCGTCCCCGACGGGCTGGCGAGCAGCGGCGGGTTGTTCCACGTAGTGCCCTGGACGCCGTACAACCACCCTTGGTCGTAGTTGAGCACGAGCGTCATCCGGTAGGCCGCGTGCGGGTGCCCCTGCTGGTCGCGGATGATGTAACCGCGCGGGTAGGAGTGCAGGTAAGCGCTGGCGGGCTCGTCGCCGTCGTTGCAGTTGGCGACCGTCGCCGAGCAGTACGGCGACTGGCCCGACGCGTTGGGCAGCACGTACTCAGGGAAGTAGATCGGCATCTTGACCTTGCCCAGCGCGGCGGTCTGCAGCCGGCCGTCGTTGAGGTCGGCGGTCAGCCCCTGCGTGTTGAGCTTCAGGCTTGCCGGCTTGCGCTTAGTCGGTGAACTGGAGCTTGAGCCCGACGACTTCGATTTCGGCTTAGGCTGCGGGGCGACCGCCATGAACCGGTCCCACGCGGCGTCGACCGCCGCAGTCGAGGTCGGCGCGACGTAGCACGCGGCGGGGGCGGTCGTACCGGTCGCCCCCGCCGCGGAGCTGCACGGCAGGAACTGGGCGGGGAACGTCACCTGCTTGATCGACGCGCCGCTCATGTTGAGCAGCGTGTCGCCGAGCGAGAGCAGCCCGTGGAGGCTGTGCAGTTT
>Ga0302325_10018102_pt1 | contig 14858 bp, 13 predicted proteins | sample Palsa_T0_2_FD_201948 | JGI IMG/M metagenome (GOLD analysis project Ga0302325, IMG submission 201948) | Peat permafrost microbial communities from Stordalen Mire near Abisko, Sweden - Palsa_T0_2 | ecosystem: Environmental > Terrestrial > Soil > Palsa > Peat permafrost | place: Sweden: Abisko... | reverse complement strand
CGCCAACGGCTCCTCCGTACACCACAGGCGCGGCGGCGCGATCCTCCGGCAATTCCACCGTCTGCCGAGCCACGTACTTCGGCTCATACAAATTGCTGATGAACGACACGGGCCGCCCCGACACCACGGCCAGACGCACGTTGGTCCAGTCTTCGCCGGTCGTATTATCGACGATGGCCCATCCTTCGAGCGTGGGCTCGGGCTTCGCATTGAAGATCAAACGGTAACTCGATTTCCAGACCGGCGTGGGAAGCATGTAGCCGGCAGCGATCTGCCGCTCCTTGGCGTCCGAGGAATCGATGTAGATGCTGCGCCTGTCAGTAGATCGCGACTGGTTGACCACGGCAAGATAGTCGCGGAGCTGAACTTGCAGCTTCGGATCGGCTAAGCGAATTGAGCTGGCTGCCGCCAAATCCAACATCCGCAGCTCGCCGGAATCGAGCAAAATCACTAATTGCTCGCGCTCGGGCTGCTTGTCATCCGGCTGCTTGCCATCGGCCTTCACCACGCGTCCGCTAACCACCGTCCCGCTAATGGTTTCCGCGCCGTATTTCAGCTCCACTCTGGCGCCGCGCATTTGATCCAGGAAGAGCGCTAAGGACGCCTGCGCGTCGATCTTGAACGGAAAATCCGCCAGCTTCTTGTCCAATGGCTCGCTCGAATCGTACCGCAGGCCAGTGACTTTGCCGCCATTCTGTTCGGAAATTGTGAGCGACTTCAAGACGTCGTTCATATCGGAAGCCTTGAAATCCAGACGTGCGGATTCGCCGGCGCGGAGCAAACCACCGCGCTCGAAATAGCCCACTCCGCTCTTGTACAGAACTATTTCATGGATGGGAAGGTCGGCCGCCAACGCTGTAGCCGTCAACGCGGCCATTAAGGACAAATATCGTCGCATAAAGCTCCTATGGCACGAATGCCCCAAGGGCGGCGATCCTTCCAGTAGGGTCACTCGCCCATTACTTTAATGATGACGCGCTTGGACCGCTGTCCGTCGAACTCGGCATAATACACCTGCTGCCAGGGTCCAAAGTCGAGCCGTCCGTCTGTCACGGGCACGATCACCTGATGATGAACCAGCAGGCTTTTCAGGTGCGAATCGCCGTTGGTTTCGCCTGTGCGGTGGTGGCGATAATTGTCGCGATAGGGCGCCAGTTTCTCCAGCCACTCGTCGATGTCGGCCAGCAGTCCATCTTCGGCATCGTTCACCCACACCCCCGCCGTGATGTGCATCGCCGATACCAAAATCATCCCTTCGCGAATCCCGCTCTTCTTCAGCGCGGAGGTTACCTCGCCCGTAATATTGATGTACTCGCGATGTTGCTTGGTCTGAAACTTCAGATATTCCGTGTGAAATCGCATACCTGTCGATCATAGCCAGCTTGACACCACCGGCGCGGGGGATCAGACTTGGATCTACGACAAGGAACTAGGAACAATAGCTGGGACTGCGGATTTTCGTCCTGGCTTTGCTGCTGGCCGGCTTCGCTCCGGCGCAAGACCAGCCTGATACCAGCCCGCCGGATCAGCAGGAACCCACTTTCGAAGGACCGTCCATTCTCACCCGGAACTCCGGCGTGGTGGATTCCATGGACCTCACTCCCGCGCAAGATCAGCCGGATGGCGGCGCCCTGGATCAGCAGGGGCCGGTCTTTGAAGGACCCTCCATTCTCAGCCGCGATTCCAGCTTGATGGATTCTACCGGCAACCCCAGCCAGTTCGGTATGTTTGCCAAATTCAGCGGCGTTTATGATTCCGGTCTTACGCCCGTCATCGCAGCCGGCCAGGAGACGCCTCTTGCATCTCAGACGGGTTATGGGGTTGAGACGAGTTTCGGGGCGGCCTTTGCGCATCGCTGGCGGGGCTCCAAACTCACCGTCGAGTACCGAGGCGCGTATCGAAAGTACGCCACTGTCAGCTTGCTGAACGGCCTGGATCAATTCTTCCAGCTGGCATACAGCCGCGTGCTAGAGCGGCATCTCATTTTGGATCTCAAAACCACGCTCGGAACAACCACCCTGGCCAATGGTGCGTTCACCTACTTGCCGCTCTCAACGCTCGACCTGCTCGGCCTGCCTGCCAACGAGTTGTTCGACAATCGCACGAACTATCTGCAATCGCGAGTGGATTTGACATGGCAAAAGACCGGTCGGCTCTCGTTTGATTTCGGCGGTGACGGATTCGTCGTCCGAAGACAGTCGCTCCTGCTCGCGGGCCTCAACGGCTATACTGCGCGAGCGAACGTGGCGTACCGTCTAACGTCCCGCCAGACCATCTCGGCCAGTTACAACAATACGTATTTCGATTATCAACGCGCCTTCGGGAATTCTCAGCTCCAGATTCCAGCGCTCGGATACTCGGCTGGACTCGCGCGCCATTGGGACTTGAGCACGCAGGCGGGGGTGGCTCGCGTGGCAACGCTCGGCCTCACTCAAGTTGCACTCGATCCAGCAACCGCGGCTTTGCTCGGCCAAAGCTTCGCGACCGTAATATTTTCCCGATTGTCATACCTGCCTGTGGCCGAGGTCCGCCTCGTCCGGAGATTTAAAACGTCATCGCTGACGTTCGACTATGCTATGGGCGTGACGCCCGGCAACGGCTACTATCTCACTTCGCGTCAAACTTCAGGGACGATTGGCTACTCATACATTGCCGGCAAAACCTGGGAAATTCGCAGCAATGCCGCCTTCAATGAGCTCGACGCGCTGGGACAGGCTCTCGGCAAATACTCCAACTTGCAAGGTGGCGCCGAAATGTTCTACAACTTGACGCGCGCCGCTCACCTGGATGTACGCTATGATTATCGCCACTACACAACGGAGAATGTAATTTTGCAGAAAGACTCAAACCGCGTCAGCCTGGGCCTCGCGTTTAGCTTGGGCGATATTTTTGAGTCGGTCCGCTGATCGTGGCGGCGACCAGAATATTGCTGGTGGAAGATGAGCCCCCGCTGCTGCAGCTTATCGAGAAGTATCTCCAGCGGCTCGGCTTTGAAGTGGAGACCCACCTGAAATCGTTTGAGGCGCTGCGTAGCTTCGAAACCGCTCCCGATAGCTTTGACCTGGTGATCGCCGATCTCGGCATGCCCGATATGCCTGGTGACACGCTGCTGACGCGGATGCTGCAAATCCGCCCGCAGCTTCGGGTGTTGGTGTGCAGCGGCTCGCCCTTCTTTATCGAGAATCTGCCCCCTTCGCTACAGCGCCAGGTGGCCTTCTTGCAAAAACCCTTCGTGCCGAAAATGCTCGCCGAAGCCGTACAGAGCCTAATGTCGCGAAATCCCACCGAGTCGTGACTCACCCAGCCGCGAGCTGCCGAGCCGCGACCGTGAGGGAGCGGTCCCGTTTTCTACTCCGCCGTCGCCGTCAGCGCCTGATGCAGCTTCTCCGCGAAATTCTCCCCAGATTCCGACCACAGCATGCGCGTTTCCACCGGCAGCGCATCATCCAAATCGTGCACCAGCTTTAACAAGCTCTTAATGTTCGATTGGATCACACGCGGGCTATCCGGCAGCTCCGGTTGCGGGAGAAAATTGGCGTCGATGCCGAATTCAATCTCCAGCGCGCAGCTCGACCTCAGGTCATCAACCGACCCTGGAAATTCCGTGACGGCAGATTGCGGTGCCGCGTGGAAGCCAGCCATCCCTTGATCGAACTCCGGGCCAAAACAACTCAGCGCCACGCGCGTGGGTTCCAATTTCCATTCATCGGTGAAATGCCACAAGTCCCACCAGGTCTCCAGCCGATAACAGGAGTCGGCGTTCTGAAATTCTTTGGCGGCGGTTAAAATGTCGTCGATCGGCACCGGCGGGGGATAGGGAACTTCCAGCACTACCGGCTCGCTGTAATCCACGGCGATCACCTTGAACGTCGAGGGTTGATTTCCGAGCCGCGAAAACGGAAAGAGGCGCAGCACCTTTTCATAGTGCCGCAGCATCGTCGGCTCGCTGAAGTTTCGCAGCCAGTAAGAAAGATAAAGTTGATCGGCCATAAATAACGCCGGCGCCGTTATGGACGCAGGCATCTGTTACCATCGTACTTTCTTCTTGCGCAAATCTCCGCTCCTTCCGATTTTTCTCATCGTCTCCGTCGACGTTCTGGGGCTCACCATTATTCTTCCGTTGCTTCCGTTCTATGCGGAACGCTACGGCGCATCGCCCGCGGTGGTTGGATTATTGGTGTCGCTCTATGCGTTTTGCCAGTTGATCGCCGGCCCCATGCTCGGCCGCTTATCGGATCACATGGGGCGTCGGCCCCTGTTGCTGGTTAGCCAAGTTGGGACTTTCATTGGTTTCTTGATTCTGGCCTATGCCAACGCGCTGTGGCTTATTTTTCTCTCCCGAGCAATCGACGGCATCACTGCCGGCAATTTGTCGTTAGCGCAAGCCTACATTTCGGATGTCACCGAACCGGAAAACCGCGCAAGATCGTTCGCGCTGATTGGCATTGCATTCGGCATGGGATTCTTAATCGGACCCGGCCTCTCAGGATTTCTTTCGAAATTCGGCTATCAATATCCGATCTTCGCAGCCGCCGGGCTTTCCGCCACAAGCATCGTGGCAACTTACTTCCTGTTGCCCAGCGTGACTCCTGCCACTGCCGACAATGCCACCCCGCTCAAATTCACCGTGTTCGACTGGAGTAATTATGTGCGCTACTTTCGCGAACCTGGCCTGGGGCGATTGTTGTGGCAGTTCTTCGCTTTTACTTTCGCGTTCTCCATGTTTATGTCCGGCTTTGCGCTATTTGCCGAACGCCGCTATACCTGGCACGGCCAACCGTTCGGCGTGCAGCAGGTCGGCTACGTGTATGCGTTCCTCGGATTGTTAGGCGTAATCCTGCAAGGCGGATTGATGGGCCGCCTGGTGAAGTTGGTAGGAGAAGTAAATCTGGCGCGAGCCGGATTCCTATGTGGCTTCGCCGGCTTAGTGGCGCTCGGCTTCACGCGCTCAATTCCACTGTTGCTGATCACGGCAGCGGTGGCGTCTTCAGGCACCGGAACCATTCGCCCCACCGTCACCAGCATGATCACGCAAAAGGCCGGCCGCTCCGAGCAGGGAGTAATCTTGGGACTAACGCAGTCGCTCAATTCCATCTCGGCAATCGCTGCGCCGGCTCTGGCCGGCTTCTTAATAGATCATTCGCTGTTATCCACTTGGGCGGTAACCGCCGGAATCGTATGTGGACTCGCACTGCTCTTCTAACTGCCAATTACTTATCCGGCAGCGCCGCGACGCCCGGTAATTCAATCCCAGCTAGAAATTCCATTGACGCCCCACCGCCTGTCGAAATATGCGAGATCTTATCCGCAACTCCAGCCGACTTGATCGCTTTCTCCGAATCCCCACCGCCCACTACCGAGACCGCGCCAGACCCCGCGACTGCTTTCGCCAGCGCAACTGTCCCGCGATCGAATGGTGGCTTCTCAAAAACTCCCATGGGCCCGTTCCAGATGATAGTTTTCGCTTTCGCGATCACGGCCGAATAAGCCTCCACTGTCGCCGGCCCGATGTCCACTCCCATTTTTCCTTCCGGAACATCCGCGGCCACCTCGAACGGCGCTCCTTCCTTCAGCTCATTCACCACTACATGATCCAACGGAAGCAGGATCTTGCTGCCGGACCGCGCCAGCAGCTCCTTGGCGAGATCCAGCTTGTCATCTTCCACCAGCGATTTACCCACCGGCTTACCTCGCGCCTTCAAGAATGTATAAGCCATCGCGCCGCCAATGAGTAATTGATCCACCACCTTCATTAGATTCTCGATGACCTCAATCTTGTCGGAAACTTTTGCCCCGCCCAGAATCGCAACGCACGGGCGATCCGGATTTTTAGTCGCTTTGCCGAGATATTCTAATTCCTTGTCCATCAGCAGACCAGAGGCCGCTTCTGGAACGAACTGGATCATTCCCACCGTGGACGCATGCGCCCGATGTGCCGATCCAAACGCATCGTTCACATACACATCGCACAGTGCGGCCAATTGTTTCGAGAATACTGGATCGTTCTTTTCTTCCTCAGAGTGAAATCGCAGATTCTCCAGCAGCAGGATTTCCCCCGCCGCCGGCAGTATCTTTTCCACTTCCGGACCAACGCAATCGGGCGCCATCGCAACAGCGCGTCCCAATAATTCCGCCAGGCGCACAGCCACCGGCTTCAGACTCATCTCCGGATTTGCCTTCCCTTTGGGACGTCCCAGATGGCTGGCCAAAATCACGCCCGCGCCCTGATCCAGGGCATATTGGATGGTCGGAAGCGACGCCCGAATTCGCTTGTCGCTCGTAATCTCCCGGCCGCCTTGTGCTAGAGGAACATTAAAATCCGCTCGAATGAAAACAGTCTTACCTTTGAGATCCAAATCCCGGATCGATCGTTTTGCCATAACTGATTTAACTAAATGTCGTAATACAGCGCGAACTCGTAAGGATGCGGCCGCAAACGGATTGCATCTGCTTCGTTCTTGCGCTTGTAGTCGATGAATGTCTCGATCAGGTCGTCGCTGAACACGTCGCCTTTCAGCAGAAATTCATGGTCTTCCGCTAGACAATCCAGAGCCTCTTCCAGCGACGCCGGCATCGACGGCACGCTCTCCATCTCTTCCTGCGAGAGGTCGTATATGTCTTTGTCGAGCGGTTCGCCAGGATCTAGTTTGTTCAACACGCCATCCAGTCCGGCCATTAGCATCGCCGCAAAAGCCAGGTAGGGATTGGCAGCTGCATCGGGCGGCCGGAACTCCACGCGCTTAGCCTTGGGACTAGCGGAATACATGGGAATCCGGCACGCCGCCGATCGGTTGCGCCGCGAATACGCCAGATTCACCGGTGCTTCATAACCCGGCACCAAACGCTTATAGCTGTTCGTAGTCGGCGCGATGATCGCCGACAGCGCCCGCGCATGTTTCAACAATCCCCCGATGTAGTTCAATCCCATCGGGCTCAAGCCCGCATAACCGTCACCGGCAAACAGAGGTTTGCCTCCGCTCCAGATACTCTGATGCGTGTGCATTCCGCTCCCGTTGTCGGCGAACAATGGCTTGGGCATGAACGTCACCGTCTTGCCATAAAGATTGGCCGTATTGCGGACCAGATACTTGTATACCAGCATGTTGTCGGCCGACTTCACCAGCGTGTCGAAGCGCTGATCAATCTCGCACTGGCCGCCCGTGGCCACCTCGTGGTGATGGCATTCGATGTTTAAGCCGCACTGGATCATCGTCTCCACCATCTGGCTGCGCAACATTTGATAATGGTCCGTCGGGGGCACCGGAAAATAGCCTTCTTTATAGCGCGGCCGGTAGCCCAGATTATCGTTCTCGCGGCCGCTATTCCAGCGTCCTTCCTCGGCATCGATAAAATAAAACCCGGAGTGCTGATTTTGATCGAACCGGACATTATCGAAAATGAAGAACTCGGCCTCGGCTCCGAAGTAAGCGGTGTCGCCCACACCGGTATTCTTCAAATACATCTCGGCTTTGCGTGCAATCCAGCGTGGGTCGCGATTGTAACTTTGCCGCGTGATTGGATCGATGACATCACACGTCATCACCAATGTCGGAACTTCATAAAAGGGATCCGTAAACCTCGTATTCGGATCCGGGATCAGCAGCATATCGCTCTCATTGATGGCAGCCCAACCCCGGATGCTGGATCCGTCCATGCCGAAGCCCTCTTGAAAAGAGTCCTCCGTAAGCTCGGTAATCGGATAGGAGATGTGATGTTGCAAGCCAGGAATGTCACAGAACCGTAAATCGAGTTGCTTCAATCCGCTTTTCTTGGCGTACTCCAGCACTTCTTGAGGGGTCATGCTAACTCCTGACTTGGGATTTGGCGAAACCTTTACGATATCGCACTTAAGAAGATGCACCCGCGGCGATTGATGCCAGCCTAGCGCCATATCTTCGATGACGATTCCGTGAACTTGGTGTAACCTCCCTTGGCTGCGATAATAAGCAGCGTGCCGGAGCCATTGATTGAAGCGCGTCAGGTAGAAAAGTTCTACGACCAGCCCAGCGATAACCGAATCCAAGTCATCGCTCCATTAGATTTGGCCGTTTATCCTGGCGAAATTTTGACGCTGCTTGGACCTTCGGGATCGGGGAAATCCACGCTGCTCAGGATTCTTACTGGCCTTTCTGAGGCGTCGGGTGGCCAGGTGCTCTGGCACGGCTCCCCCATTAAGGGGCCTTGCGAGAACGTATCCATCGTCTTCCAAAGCTTCGCGCTGTTTCCATGGCTCACCGTGCTGGAAAATATCGAAGCGCCCCTAAAAGCACGCGGCGTTTCGCCCGAGGGCCGATTCGCAAGAAGCCTCAGGATGGCCGACGCGGTCGGCTTAGACGGGTTTGAGAACGCCTATCCAAAGGAGCTGTCGGGCGGCATGAAGCAGCGCGTGGGCTTTGCCCGGGCCTTGGTTGTCGAGCCGGAAGTGCTGTTCATGGATGAACCGTTCTCTGCGCTGGATGTTTTGACGGCCGAGAACCTTCGCAGCGAGCTGTTGGAGCTGTGGGAAGACAAGAAAATGCCCACCCGCGCCGTGTTCATCGTGACCCACAACATCGAAGAAGCCGTCCTGCTGGGCGATCGCATTGTGGTTCTCGGTAAGAATCCCGGCAGAATTCGCACCAACTTTCGTGTCGACCTTCCCCGCCCGCGCGATCGCAAACATCCCCGCTTTACTCGAATCGTTGATTACATCTATCAGGTTCTCACGCAACCTGACACTGAGCACGCGCTCCCAGCCACTGGGCCCGGCTCGCCAAAAACCGATTCACGCCTCAAATATCCCATGCTCCCTCATGCGCGCACCGGCGGCGTCGCCGGATTTCTGGAAATCCTGGCCGACCACAACGGCCGTGAAGACGTGTACCGCCTGGCGGATCTGCTCTCGTTCGAAATCGACGACCTGCTTCCCATCGTCGAAGCCGCGGCGCTGCTGGGTTTTGTGAAACTCAGCGAAGGCGACGCCGAGATCACACCCGCCGGTCTAGAGTTTGCACACGCCGACATTCTGCGCCAGAAAGAGCTGTTCCGCGGCGCCGCTCTTCAGCATGTCGTTCTGCTCAAGCAGATCAAGAGCGCGCTCGAATCCAAGTCCGACCACACGCTTCCCGACGAATTCTTCCACGATATTCTGGACGAGCATTTCAGCGAAGAAGAGACCCTCCGGCAATTGGAAACCGCGATCAATTGGGGGCGCTACGCTGAACTGTTCGATCACGATTCGGAGCGCAAGCGCTTCTTCATTCCCGAGGAGACGCCTGGCCCTCCGCAAAACATGGAAGTCGGAACCGAAACATGAACGTTCCCGGACTTTCGCGGTCCCTGATACCGGATCGCACCTGGAACTTCCTGATGGACGCGACGGTGTTTGCAGGCCTCTTCGCCCTCGTATACTCCATCGTCGCAGTGGCCCGCTATTGGTTCAGCGCCCCCGTCGCCGCGGTGCAGATCTCGCTTTCCCCCACCGCCATTCCGCGCTATGCGTTCTATTCGCTAGTCCGCATGATCGTCGCGTATCTGCTGAGTCTGGCTTTCGCGATCGGGTATGGTTACTTCGCCGCCTATCACAAACGCGTTGAAGGTCCCATGCTTGCCGTGCTCGACATCCTGCAATCCATTCCCGTCCTAAGCTTCCTGCCCGGCGTGATGCTCGCCATGGTTTCCTTGTTTCCATCTCACCAGGTGGGCGTGGAATTAGGATCCATACTGCTCATCTTCACCGGCCAGGTGTGGAACATGGCGTTCAGCTTCTATGCCTCGCTCAAGTCGTTGCCGCGCGAGTTGGTGGAAGCCTCGCGCGTATACCGATTCAGCAACCTCCAGCGATTTTTTCAACTGGAGTTGCCGCAAGGCGCCATCGGATTGGTTTGGAACTCCATGGTTTCGGTGGCGGGCGGCTGGTTCTTTCTGATGGCTTGCGAAATGTTCGTGCTCGGCAAGCGCGACTTTCGTCTCCCTGGTTTGGGGTCGTATTTGCAATCGGCCGCCAGCGCGGGCGACGCTACGGCAATCACTTGGGGCATTGCTGCCATGATCGGCGTTGTGGTCCTGATCGATCAATTGGTCTGGCGTCCCGCCATCGCATGGTCCGACAAATTCAAACAAGAGCAAGTCGAAAGTTCCAGCGCCCAATCCTCGGCCGTCCTCAACCTGCTTCGGAAATCCCCTTTGTTGACTCGTTTGCGCGATGGCGTCACCACGCCTCTCATGGAGCGCGTCTATTTATCCGCCTCGCGCCGGCCGCCTGAAACACAATCCAGGCCATCGAATTGGCAAAGATCTGTCGTGGCTGTGGTTGGACTTATTGCCCTAGCGGGCGTTCTCTACAGCGTATTCCAAGGCCTGGGTCTGCTAAAGGGGATCACGCGGGCCGAATTATTGACGACGTTCGAAAGCGCGGGCGCAACCTTCTTGCGCGTCATCGCATCGCTTGCGATCGCATCGGCCTGGACCATCCCCGCGGGCGTCGCCATCGGCTTTAATCCCCGCCTGGCCCGCATCGCGCAGCCCCTGGCCCAGATCGCGGCGTCGGTCCCTGCTACCGCACTATTCCCTGTCCTGCTGCTTGCTTTGATCAGTCTCGGCGGCGGACTGAACACTGGATCCATCTTGCTCATGCTGCTTGGAACGCAATGGTACATCCTGTTTAACGTAATCGCAGGCGCCATTGCCATTCCTTCCGAGTTCCGAGAGGTCGCCGGCATTTTTCGATTCAGCCTCATCGATCGCTGGCGCATTGTGATTCTGCCCGCCATCTTCCCGTACCTGGTCACGGGTCTGATTACGGCATCCGGAGGCGCTTGGAACGCGAGCATCGTAGCCGAATACTTCCATTTCAAAGGACAAGTGCTTTCAACCTTCGGTCTCGGCGCGGAGATCAGCTCAGCCACGGACGCTGGAAATTTCGCGTTACTTCTGTTGTCCACCATCGTAATGGCGACTCTGGTAGTCTCGGTAAATCGATTGGTTTGGCGTCCGCTGTACCGTCGCGCCGAGACGCGCTATCGTTTGGAAGCCTGAGTTCCCCGCCGCGTTGAATCGGACTTCCCGGGCTACCCGCACATCACCGCAAAGGCCGTTTCCCGTCAAAGTGCCGTAGCAGCCTGCTACGAACGAACTTTGCCGTCCACATTAATCGCCTCAAAACTCAGTCCCCAAAGACATGCCAAACGCGCACTATTCGGCCCTCGGATCGCGTTCGCGGCCATTTCCAAAACGGGTCTTTCGTCTTCGCCTTACGCAAACCGCATGGACGGCCGCCCGAAATTTGGCCCATATGGCTGAAGCCCTTTCCTCGGGCCCTTATTGCCCGGAAAGTCCGGGCCTATCTCAGATACAACAACCGCGGGCTTTCAGCCCTCGCCACTGAACAGTGCCAGCCTCGAGCTACGCCCGAGGCTGGTATAGGACGCGCCTTTGGCGCTGAGATAGGCGCCTATTGACCGGCGCTCACGGCAGGACTGAGTCCCGCCCTTTCAAGGCTGGAGTTTTTCCCGGTCTCAATGCGAATGCCCTTCCGACGGCGACGGAGAAGGCTTGCCATCGGACCAGCGGGCAAGGGGAATCAGGAAGATGGTCAGGTGTTCATCGGGAAAATTGAATCCCATGACAGGTGAGCCCGGCAGGCCAGCGCCCCAAAGTTTAAGGTCGGTCTGGGGCACGTAGAACATCAGGTGCGGATACCAGTGGCCCATTTGATCGCTCAAATAGGTGTCTTTGGACAGCATGTAGCTCATCGAGCCGGGTTCCGCGATGGGCAACTCCTTGCTCTCGATCGCTGCTTTGACCGCGTTCGAGGCCTGGGTTGGCGACGCGCCCGCCAGCACAAGCTGGGTTCTTTTGAGCGTCTCCGGTACCTGCGATCGCGCGGCGATTGCGTTATAGCAGATGGGTGCGCGCAGCTTCGGATTCCAGAATTCCGGATCGTCGAAGTTGGTAGACCAGGATCGCGCGACCAGGCAGACGAAGCCATTGGTGCCCTTCACCGCGGTTTCAAAACCATGGCGGGTAAAGACAAGGACTTCAGCGTCGCGTGCGATGGATTCCGGCGCTGAACTTCGTGCCAGAGCGATCTCCGTATTGCGGTTCATTAAATACTGCTCAAGCGGAGGCATGCTGGGATAGGCAGGCTTTGCGCTTTGCGTGACGCCTTGCGACGTCAGGAAAAAAACCAGGGCAAGACTAATGCTTATGATCTTCATCTTCATCTTCCTCATTTCCGCGCTTCGCGCCGTTTGTGAGTCTTCAGTTCTTCTTTTGTCTGGCCTTGCTCCGCAAGGTCACGCAACCGTTCAAGGGCCGTCGTCCAATACCGCTCATACTTCGCAATCCAGGGGCTCAGCGCGGCGACAAAGGCATCCGGCGCCAGCCGATAGATTTGTTGCCGCCCTCGACGCGTTGCGCATACCAGGCCCGCTGCCCGCAGGCTCATCAGGTGTTTTGAGATGCCCGATGTCACCAGATCGGGGAACTCAGCGGCCAGTTCACCGACGGTTAAGGGGCCGCGTTCAGCCAGGAGATCGAGCATCAGCCGGCGCGTGGGATCGGCCAGGATCCTGAACAGGGCATCGCTATCGCTGGGCATCTGCTGTACGGACGAGATCGGCCAATCGGTCGAGGATTTTGTGGAGGTCGGCGCCACGCTCATAGTCCGCGACCGTTTCAGGCCAGTCCGAAAGACCGATGCCTTCGAATCCATCGTGAATGAGGGTGACGCGCGTGCCGGCAGCGATGGGATCGAGCGCGAGGACTAAACGCGCTGGGTTCAGCCAGCCGCTGCCCTCTTCGAGCCAGGAGAGAATCAGACTTTTCTCGGGTTCGAGTTCCAGCACATGACCGCTGACCCAGGTCTTTTGGTCGGGTCCGACAAACCGGTAGGAGCCGCCGACGCGCATGTCGATCTCGATATTCGAGCTGATCCAATGGCGTAGAGCTTCCTGCGTTGCCAGCCAACGCCAGACAGCGCTGGGCGGAGCATGGATTTCAATGGAACGGATGACCTGTGGCATGGAATCCCTCCCCGGAGATTTATCCCTTCGAACATATATTACTGTACGGTAATGTATTGGCGAGGTCAACTGCGGGTATACAAGCAACAAAAAGTCGCACAAAGGGTAAGTTTCGGAACGAAATCCGAAGGCCCTGAAACCAAGGCTTCCAGCGTCTCAAAACTCAGTCCCCAAAGACATGCCAAAGGCGCACCATTCGGCCCTCGGATCGCGTTCGCTGCCAGTTCCAAAACCCTGTTCCGAAAGCTGGGGGCACCTTTACGAGAAGCCGGCATCGCGCGAATTGGCGGAGTGGCCGTCAGTACTTATCGGTAATCCTAAGCAAGCCGGGACGTTATGCTGTAGGAACTTAGTCATGGCCTTTGTTCAGCCAGCAAGTCCACGATTCCTGATCAACGAATTGCCAGAGGGCCTTCGTGTTACGATCCCGGCTCGACGCGACTGGTTCATCTTATTGTTCATGCTCTGTTGGTTAGGAGGCTGGACATTTGGTGAAGTCTCCGCGCTCAACCAACTCGTGATTGGCAAGGCCGAAAGTGGCTCTTTGTTGTTGCTTTTCTGGTTGGGCGGATGGACCCTCGGTGGACTCTGGGCAGCGTACACGGTTGCATGGATGCTGAACGGCGAGGAAATCGTTTTTGCCGGCCGATTTCCAGCCTGCCTCTCAGTTCAGAAGCGCGTATTCGGTATTCGGCTCCGATCGCAAGACTTCGACATTGGTCAGATTCGCCGTTTGCGAGTATGCTCGGAAGTGCAAAATTTTTCTGGGTTCAGTTTCAGAAGTCGAAACAACTGGCTTGGTGGGACGAACAATATCGCCTTCGATTACGGTGCCCAAACCCGCTACTTTGGAGCAGGGATGGACGATGCGGAAGCTCAAATCGTTGTCGATGCCCTGCACCGCGTTGGCCTTCTCTAAAGCTCTGAATGCGAAATACAGGTCTTCGGAGTTTGGTGGGCAAGCACATGAGCATAGTCGGCTATGGAGATCTGTGCCGCTCCCGGTCCGGAACGGCGATCTGGGAACTTTGCGATGTGTCATGCCCGATCCACTCTCATGTTGCGGCCGCGCATACCCAACCGCGGCCCGCAAGAATGGCCAACCAACACAGCCAACGTAGCCAGAATCGCCCTTCCCGTCGAGGTGCCACGGGCAATTGAAGAAGCAGCAAAGAGCCGCCTTTGGCTGCTGGAGTAGTGTGATACGTCACCCGCCTCGGGTACACCAGTTTGAAACCGATTGCAACAGTCATTGAGCCGATTCGATCAAATGGATCGGTCTGCACAATTTGACAATTTGCAACATTGGCAAGTTGGATTTAGATAGAGATAGACACCATCCCTTAGCCCTGCGGCTAAGGGTAACGCGATCCCGCGCGAGGCCTCCGCTGTTCGGTCTATGTTCGGCAGTTGTTCGGTGTTTGTTCGGCGTTTGTCCGGGAATCTTGTCCACCAGCGCGGACACCGAACGCAGGCCGGGGTTCAACGATGTGAGAGAGACAACGGAAGGGAAGAACCGCTGTGATCAAGGAGATGGCGAACACCGCGGCTTACTCTCGCTCCTCAACTTTGAGAGCGGTCCTCGCAATCAATGACAAAAGTGCACCGCTCCGTATGGTTGGTCTTTGGCCACTTCGATGTAGAGCATATGAGCATCTGGCTCCATATGAGAAGAAAAGGGCTGCTGGGTTCTGCTTCGTGAGGCCGGCACAGAGCTCTCTACCGTCCCATGCCTCGACTCCTGCGTCGTTCGCGTTCTTTCGCCTTCTCCTGTTCCAGTGTGAATGCGGCGTCAACCAGCGCTTTCTGATAGTGGCCGAGCCATCCGTTCCACCCGTCATCCTTGGGAGTGAC
>Ga0302325_10018100_pt1 | contig 14859 bp, 15 predicted proteins | sample Palsa_T0_2_FD_201948 | JGI IMG/M metagenome (GOLD analysis project Ga0302325, IMG submission 201948) | Peat permafrost microbial communities from Stordalen Mire near Abisko, Sweden - Palsa_T0_2 | ecosystem: Environmental > Terrestrial > Soil > Palsa > Peat permafrost | place: Sweden: Abisko... | reverse complement strand
ACCGAGCGGACGATCCCGCGGTCGGGCTTGCTGGCGGACCGGCGCGCCTCCACCACGGTGGCCCTGACGTGCAGCGTGTCGCCGGGACGAACCGGCCTGGGCCAGCGCACCTCGTCCACGCCCGCCGCCCCGAGCCCGGACTCCGGGCTGACGTAGTGCTCCACCAGCAGCCGCATCGCCTTGGCGATCGTCTGCCAGCCGCTCGCGATCAGCCCGCCGAACGGCCCGTCCTTGGCCGCAACCGGGTCGATGTGGAACGGCTGCGGGTCGTACTCCTTGGCGAATTCGATGAGCTCCGCCTCGCCGATCGTGAAGGTGCCGCAGTCCACCACCAGCCCCGGGGGGTAGTCCTCGAAGTAGCGGATCACGCGCTCAGAATCATCAGTCACGTCCGCAAGTATCCCTGTTCCCTCCTCACGGGTCGACTCCCCGCCCCCCAGGAGGGAACAGGCCTCTCCGCCAGAGGCGAATCCCCGCCCCCCGGGAGCTTCACCATGCTCCGCCCGATGTGTCACGAACTTTCCGCATATGCCGGAATTGGATCACGACACGGTCACAAGAAAAACTCGATTTGCATGCGTGGCCAACCGGCACCTGCAATAGTTCCATCCAGCAGTTCGGGCCGGACATAGTCCAACAAACCATCCGAAACCGCAACGTAGCGGGCAGGTGCCCGACAAGGTAACGGGTGGATTGCCCGACAAGACTGTGTATGCCCGCCGAGAGGCTCTAGCAGCCGCGTAGGCGGGCCAAGCATCGACTATGGGGAGAGCATGACCGCTGGGCACAGTGACCGCCGGCTCGTGAAGATCAGGCGTCGGGGCAGGCACTCGACTCCCTCGCAGGTGGAGAAGGTAGCAGCACAGGCGGGCAAGGCAGCGCCGGCCGTGGCCATCGCGGGCGCGCTGGTCGCGATCCCGTCGGCCCAGCACGCGTTCGCCGCACCGGACAAGCCGACCTCGGTAAAGGCGCAGACCCACGAGACGGCGCACGCGCAGCAGGGCGCCGGGCACACGGCGGCACTCGACTCGATCGCCACCCGCGCCGTCACCGTCTCGTCGACCACCACGGCCAGGCACTCGGCGCCGGTCAAGTCCAGCCACTACCAGGTTCGTAGCGGCGACACGCTCTCGACGATCGCCCAGCGCTTCTACGACAAGGCCACCGACTGGGGCTACATCTACCACGAGAACGACGCCAAGATCTCCGACCCGAACCTGATCTACACGGGCGAGACCCTCTTCATCCCGGGGACCGTGCCCGCCGACTACCAGCTCGCCAACTACCTGCCGAGGCACGCCGCGCCGGTCCAGGCGACAACGGCAACGGTCGTGGCCAGCACCACATCGAACAACAGCACGTCGAACAGCAACAGCGGCACCGTGGTCGTGCAGTCAAGCACCACCAGCACCGGCAACAGCGCTGGCACCGGCAACAGTGGCGGCACCGGCAACAGCGGCGGGCTGAGCGGCAACCTGGGCTGCTCCGGCCTCGAGCAGCTCTGGGACTCGGCCGGCGGAAACCCGGGCGACGCGTTCATGGCGGCCGAGATCGCGATGGCGGAGTCGGGCGGACAGCAGTACGCGCTCAGCCCGACCGACGACTACGGCTACTGGCAGATCAACGCCTCCAACGGCGCGCTGGCAACGTTCAACGCCTACGGCAACGCCCGCTCCGCGATCATCCTCTCGGACAACGGCACCAACTGGTCCCCGTGGACCACCTACCGCGAGGGCCTCTACGCCGGCAAGTGCTGACGAGCATCTCTCGGCAAACAGCAGGACCAGACACGTGAGCGCCAGCCCAAAAAGAAACGGCTGAACCAGACACGTGAGCGCCAGCGCAGAAAGAAACGGCTGAGCGGGGTTTCTGATTCTGCCCTGAAGACCGGAGAAGCGGGGGCGCGAGTGGTGCGCCCCCGCGCGTTCGGCCCCGCCAGAACCGTGGTCTTCGCTGGCGGGGCCGACCAGCGCGGGAAGCACCACCGCGACCCCACGCGACCCACACGACCCACGCGACCTCAGCGCGGCGTCGCCAGCACCTCGGCGATGCCCAGGCGGGCCAGCTCGTCCGCGCGCTCGTTGCCCGGGTCGCCGTTGTGCCCCTTGACCCAGTGCCAGTGAACCTCGTGCCGCGCCATCGCGGCGACCAGGCGCTGCCACAGGTCCACGTTCTTGACCGGCTGCTTGGACGAGGTCTTCCAGCCGTTGCGCTCCCAGCCCGGCAGCCACTTCGTGATCCCGTCAAGCACGTACTTGCTGTCGGTGTAGAGCTGCACCGGCACCGGGCGGGTCAGCGCCTCGAGCGCGGAGATCGCGGCGAGCAGTTCCATCCGGTTGTTGGTGGTCGCGCGCTCCCCGCCGTACAGTTCCTTCACGACGGTGCCGTATCGCAGCACCACTCCCCACCCACCAGGGCCCGGGTTCCCGCTGCACGCCCCGTCGGTGTAGATCACGGCCTCGTCCATGGCCCACAGGCTACTGCTTTCCCCGCTCCGCTACCGGCCCCGCCATGCCGGGCGCTCGGAACCTAGTTAGCCGTGAAGACCGTGGCGTAGACCGATCCCGAGGACGTCAGCGTGTAGCCGCTGAGGATCTCCACCGCGGCGCCGGGGATGTTCGCGGCAGCGGCGACGACGCCGCCCGTCCCGATAACATCCGGACTCATGACCACATGGGGGAATCCCGGCGACGCGCCCGACCGCGCCTCGGGGGCGAAAAGCGCGGAGCTCGTCCTTCTCGGCGGGAAGATCCGTACCCCCGCCCATCCGTCCGGGTTCGTGCAGGCGGCGGCGATCGGCGGGGGCGTGGTGCTGGCGCTCGGCCGCGACGACGAGATACGCGACTTCGTCGGGCCGTTCACCCGGGTGGTGAACCTGCGCGGACGGCTCGCGCTGCCCGCCTTCGGCGACGCGCACGTGCACCCGGTCCAGGGCGGGCTCGAGTCCCTGCGGTGCAACCTGGCCGGCCTGCGCACCCGGCCCGACTACCTGGCCAAGATCGCCGCCTACGGCCGGACCCTCCCGCGCGACGCCTGGGTCCTCGGCGGCGGCTGGTCCATGCCCGCGTTCCCCGGCGGCACGCCGAACGCGGCCGACCTGGACGCGGTGACGGACGGACGGCCGGCCTTCCTGCCCAACCGCGACCACCACACCGCCTGGGTGAACACGGCCGCGCTGGACATCGCCGGGCTCACCGCGCTTACCCCCGACCCGCGCGACGGGCGGATCGAGCGCGACCACGACGGCGCCCCGGCCGGCGCGCTCCACGACGGCGCGATGCGCCTGGTCGGCGACTACGTCCCGCCGCCAACCGAGGCCGAGCTGACCGCCGCGCTGCTGGTCGGCCAGGCTCACCTGCACTCGCTCGGCATCACGTCCATCCAGGACGCTTGCGTCGGCGAGGCCGGCCAGCTCGGCATGCCTGACGCGTTCGGCACCTACCGCCGGGCCGCCGCCGATCGGCTGCTGACCTGCCGGGCAGCGCGAAACCGGCCGGCATCACGTCGCCCACCTGCAGTTCGTCAGCCCGCCTGACCTGCAGCGGTTCGCCCAGCTGGGCGTGATCGCGAACTTCCAGCCCCTCTGGGCCTGCCGGGACGCGCAGAACGACGAGCTCACGGTGGCGTTCGTGGGCGAGGAACGGGCCGGCTGGCAGTACCGGATCCGCTCGCTGCTGCGGCTCGGGTCGCGCGTCGCGTTCGGCAGCGACTGGCCGGTGTCGAGCGCCGACCCGCTGCAGGAGATGCACGTGGCGGTCAACCGGATGCTCTCGAGCCGGCTTGGCCAGCCGGGCTCGGTCGAGACGACCATGCCGCTGCTGCCGGACGAGGCGATCGCGATCGACGTCGCGGTCGACGCGTTCACCCGCGGCGTCGCCTACGTGAACCACGAGGAGGACGCGGCCGGGACGCTCGAGCCCGGCAAGCTGGCGGACATCGCCGTGCTCACCCAGGACCTCTACGCGATTGCGGCGACCGGGATCGGCGACACCTCGGTCGCGCTGACGGTCGCGGGCGGACACGTCGTGCACGGCGACGAGTGAGCCCGGCGTGGTGAGGTAGAACCACCGTCCGTTCCCAAGGTAAGAAAAGAGAACCGGACGCTGACGCGCAGGTGAATACACCACCCCCACCCGTGACCGGAGCGCCTTGGTGTGTTGTATTTATAGCGTGATCAACTCGCTGCCCTCGCCGGGGTCACAGGATCCTGCTGACCTCGCCATCCTCGCCGGGCTGACGGTGGAAGACAACGAAGATGACGATCCGGTGCTGCTCTGGCCGGACGGGAAGCCCGTGGACACGTGGCGGGAGGACTATCCCTACGACGAGCGGATGACCCGCGAGTACTACGACCGCGCCAAGCGACTGCTCCAGATCGAGCTGGTCAAGCTGCAGAACTGGGTCAAGGACACCGGCCAGAAGATCGTCATCATCTTCGAGGGACGGGACGCGGCCGGCAAGGGCGGCACGATCAAGCGGTTCACCGAGCACCTGAATCCGCGCGGCGCGCGGGTGGTGGCGCTGGAGAAGCCAAGCGAGCGGGAACGAACCCAGTGGTACTTCCAGCGGTACGTGACGCACCTGCCGTCGGACGGGGAGATCGTGCTGTTCGACCGCTCCTGGTACAACCGGGCCGGGGTGGAACGGGTGATGGGGTTCTGCACGCCCGAGGAGTACCTGGAGTTCATGCGGGAGGCGCCGGAGTTCGAGCGGATGCTCGTGCACTCCGGCCTGTCGCTGACCAAGTTCTGGTTCTCGGTGACGCGGTCTGAGCAGCGCACGCGGTTCGTGATCCGGCAGGTCGACCCGGTGCGGCAGTGGAAGCTGTCGCCGATGGACATCCAGTCGCTTGACAAGTGGGACGACTACACCGAGGCCAAAGAGGCGATGTTCTTCTACACCGACACGGCCGACGCGCCGTGGACGGTGGTGAAGTCCAACGACAAGAAGCGCGCCCGGCTTGAGGCGATCAGGCACATCCTCGAGCAGTACGACTACGACGGCAAGGACGAGGAGGTCGTCGGCAAGCCGGACCGGAAAATCATTGGACCGCCGGCGCTGCTGTCTGAGAACCTGGCGGGGCAGTCATTCACGAGATTGTGAGCAGCCATTGAGGGTTAGCGAAACAGGCATGACCGAGATCACCTCGGCCGAGGAGTTGCGGGAGGCGCTGGGCGGGGTCGCGACCGGTCGCGCCGCGACCAAGGACCGGCCCGCGCTCCATCCGCTGCAGATCAAATGGCTGCGGCGGTCGCCGTTCTGCGTGCTGGCCACGTCGGACGCGCACGGGAACTGCGACGCCTCGCCCAAGGGCGACCCGGCCGGCCAGCTCATCCACGTGCTCGACCCGCGCACGATCGCCATTGCCGAGCGCCCCGGCAACAAACGGGCCGACGGTTACCTCAACATCCTGTCCAACCCGCACGTCGGCGTCATCGCGCTGATCCCCGGCCGGGACGACACGCTCCGGATCAACGGGCGCGCCCGCATCGTGCGGGACGCGCCGTTCTTCTCCGACCTGGTCGTCCGCGGCCGGCGGCCGGTGCTCGCGCTGGTGATCGAGATCGAGCAGGTGTTCTCGCACTGCCCGAAGGCGTTCCTGCGGTCATCGCTCTGGGAGCCGTCGTCCTGGACGGCGGCCGAGGAACTGCCGTCGGTCGCCGCGCTGTGCAAGGCGGTGCAGGAGCCGCCGGAGACGCTCGCGGAACTGGAGGCGCACTACGCGCCGGACCACTACTCGGGGCTGTTGTACTGATACTCGATGCTGTTGTACTGAGTCCAGAGGTCGGGGATCGTCACCCCGAGGTCGCCCAGGAGCCGGCGCAGCAGCGGCAGGGAGATGCCGATGACGTTGTTGTGGTCGCCGTCGATCGATTCGACGAACCAGCCGCCCAGGCCCTCGATGGTGAAGGCGCCGGCCATCCCGAGCGGCTCGCCCGTGCCGACGTAGGCGGAGATCTCGTCCTCGGTCGGGGTGCCGAAGCGGATCGTCGTCGCCGCGGCCGCCGTGAGGCGCTTGCCGGACGCGATGTCGATCACGCAGTGCCCGGTGTAGAGGGTGCCGGACCGGCCCGACATCTGATGCCAGCGGGCGACGGCCTCGACCGAGTCGGCCGGCTTGCCGTACGCGATCCCGTCGAGGTCGAGCATCGAGTCGCAGCCGATGACGATCCCGTCGCGCAGCGATGTGGCGACCGCCGTGGCCTTGGCCGAGGCGAGCATCTGGGTGAGCTCGGCGGTGGTCTCGGCCGAGAACGCGTCTTCGTCAACGCCGCTGACGATGACCTGAGGATCAAGGCCGGCCGCGCGGAGCACGGCGAGGCGGGCCGGGGAAGCTGAAGCAAGTACGAGGCGCACGCATCAGAACATACGGCAACAGATGTCGAGGCGTACGATCGTTGCCATGCGTTTCGGCCTCGTTGGCACCGGTTACTGGGCGAGCTTCACGCACGCGCCTGCGCTCGCGACCACGCCGGGAGCCACGCTGACCGCCGTCTGGGGGCGGGACGCGGATGCGACTTCCGCCCTGGCGGCCCGGTACGGCGCCATCCCCTGCGACGACTTCGGCGAGTTGCTCGACCGCGTGGACGCCGTCGCCTTCGCCGTCCCGCCGGACGTCCAGGCGCCGCTCGCGATCCGCGCGGCCGAGGCGGGCAAGCACCTGCTGCTGGAGAAGCCGATCGCGCTCGGCGTCGCCGACGCCGACGCGGTCGTCACCGCGGCGGAGAAGGCAGGCGTGGCCTCGGTCGTCTTCTTCACCTGGCGGTTCAACCGCGAGATCCGCGCCTGGCTGGCCGACGAGCAGGCGCGCGGCGGCTGGTCGGGCGAGGGCTGGTCGGGCGGCACCGCGGTCTGGCTCGCCACCTCGCTGCAGCCGGACTCCCCGTTCAACACGCCGTGGCGGCAGCAGCGGGGCGCGCTCTGGGACCTCGGCCCGCACCTGGTCGGCATGCTCTGGGCCTGCCTCGGCCCGGTGAACTCGGTGGCCGCCATCGCCGGCCAGGGAGACGTGACGCACCTCGTGCTCGGGCACGAGGGCGGCGCGTCCTCCACCATGACGATGGCGCTGGACGCGCCCGAGGCCGCGTCCGGGTACAACCTGTTCGTCTGGGGCGCGGCCGGCCGGTCGGTCATGCCCGCCACCCCGCCCGACCCTGAGGAATCCCTGCGCGTGGCCGCCGCCGAGCTCATCGCCGCCGCCAACTCGGGCCGGGCCGACCACCCGTGCGACGCCGGCTTCGGCCGCGACATCGTGCGGGTGCTGGCTGAGGCCGAGGCGCAGCTGCCGGGAGCGCGTTCCGCTCCGAACTAGAGATCAAGTTCTTGCGGCGAGCCGACCTGCCACTGTACCTAGGTCGGCGCGTCCGCCTAGGCTTTACCGATATGAGCACCTCGCCCGCCGTACCGGACCCACAGCACCTGCGCGCCTCGGACGCCGACCGGGAGCGCGTGGCCGAGAAGCTCCGCGAGGCGGCCGGGGACGGGCGCCTGACCATGGACGAGCTCGACGAGCGGCTCGACGCCGTGTACGCGGCGAAGACCTACGCGGAGCTCGTGCCGATCACGCACGACCTGCCCGACACCGGGGCGGCCGCGTACGCGCCCTCGCCTGCTCCGTCGCCCTCGGGTGACGTGCGCCAGTACGGCGGGGACGCGACGTCGCACACCGCCGTCGCCATCCTCGGCGGCTTCTCGCGCAAGGGCGACTGGGTGGTGCCGAAGACCTTTAACGCCTTCATGCTCATGGGCGGCGGGGAAATCGACATGCGCGATGCCCAGTTCTCCGAGCCCGAGGTCTCCATTCACGTGGTCGCGATCATGGGCGGCTGCGAGATCACGGTGCCCGAGGACGCCACCGTCCACGTCACCGGCGTCGGCATCATGGGCGCGTTCGAGCATTCGGTGGCCGGGGCCGGCGTCCCGGGCGGGCCGGTGATTCACGTCAGCGGCGTGGCCCTCATGGGCGGCGTCGACGTCAAGCGCAAGCCAAAGAAGCTGCCGAAGAAGTCCAAGGCCGACAAACTCCAGTCCCGCCAGCCCAGCGAGCTGGAATAACACCGGCGGGACTCATGGCGGCAGACGACCTCAGGGCCGTGGTGGTGGGCGGCGGGATCGGCGGGCTGGCGTCAGCGGTCGCGCTGGCGCAGGCGGGCTGGCGGGTCACCGTGCTCGAACGGGCGCCGGCGTTCGGCGAGGTCGGCGCGGGGCTGGCGACGACCGGGAACGGGATGACGGCGCTGGCCGCCCTCGGGCTGGCCGAGGCCGCCCGCGCGGTCGCCTATCAGACCGGCACGGCCGGCCTGCAGGACACCCGCGGCCGGTGGATCATGCGGATGCCGGACACCCGGTCCGACCCGGGCGCGGTCACCACGATCTGGGGACTGCAGCGGCAGCGGCTGCACGGCGTCCTGCGCGCAGCGGCCGAGGCGTCCGACGCCATCGAGCTGGTGACGGACGCCGAAGTCGCGACCGTCCAGCCGGGTGAGCCAAGCGAGCCGGACGGCAACGCGGCGGCGGTCAGCTGGCGGACCGGAGCCCAGGCCCGAAAGGTCGCGGCCGACCTGGTCGTCGCCGCCGACGGCGTGCGCAGCACGGTCCGAGCGCAGCTGTTCCCCGCCGCCGCGGCGCGCTACAGCGGCAGCACCAGCTGGCGGGCGGTCATCGCCGATACCGACTCCGAGGACCGCCTCGTCCAGGCCTGGGGACCGGGCACCGAGTTCGGTTCGCTCCGGGTCAGCCCGACCGAGATCTACTGGTACGGGTATTTCCGCCACCCCGAGGGAGCGGTCTTCCCTGACGAGCTCGCCGCCGCCCGCGACCGCTTCGCGACCTGGGCACCCTGGGTGCGGCAGCTGGTAGACAAAACGCCCGCCGATCGCCTGATGCGCCACGACGTCTACCACCTGCCCGGCGGGCTGCCCGCCTACGCGAGCGGCCGGGTCGTCTTCGTCGGGGACGCGGCGCACGCCATGCTCCCCACCGCCGGCCAGGGCGCGGCCACCGCGCTCGAAGACGGCGTGTGCGTGGGCCGCCTGATCGGGGCGCCGGCCCGGGCGGGCGGCGACCTGGCGGCGGCCCTTACCGCCTACGACGGCGCGCGCCGGCCACGCTGCCGGCAGATCGCCCGGACCGCGATCATGACCGCCCGGTTCGGCTGTGACCTAGGAGGCGGCTGGCGTCAGCCGGTGCGTAACGCGATCTTCCGGATGCTCCCGCCCGCCCCGCTGCTGAAGGCGGGCCAGTCAATCGTCCGCTGGACCGCCCCCTAGAGCGGGCGGCTACCGCCAGCCGAGGGCGGGGGCTACGTGGGTCAGGATGGACTCGATGGCGTGGGCGTTGTACTCGACGCCGAGCTGGTTGGGCACGGTGAGCAGCAAGGTGTCGGCGGCGGCGATGGCCTCGTCCTCCTTGAGCTGCTCGATCAGCTTGTCCGGCTCCGCCGCGTAGGTGCGGCCGAAGATCGCCTGGGTGGACTGGTCGATGTAGCCGACGCTGTCGTCGTCACCGCCGCGACCGCCGAAGTAGCGCCAGTCGCGCTCGTCGGTGAGGGCGAAGATGGACCGGCTGACCGACACCCGGGGCTCGCGCTCGTGGCCGGCTTCCTTCCACGCCTCGCGGAAGGCCTGGATCTGGTCGGCCTGCTGCGCGTGGAAGGGCTTGTCCGACTCGTGCGTCTTCAGCGTGGAGCTCTGCAGGTTCATGCCCATCGTGGCCGCCCACTTCGCGGTGGCGTCCGAGGACGCGCCCCACCAGATGCGGTCGCGCAGGCCTTCCGAGTACGGCTCGACGCGGAGCAGGCCGGGCGGGTTGCTGAACATCGGCCTCGGGTTGGGCTGAGCGAAACCCTCGCCCTTCAGCACCTGCAGCAGCACCTCGGCGTGCTCGCGGGCCATGTCGGCGTCGGTCTTGCCCTCGGCCGGCTGGTAGCCGAAGTACCGCCAGCCGTCGATCACCTGCTCGGGTGACCCGCGGCTGATGCCGAGCTGGAGGCGCCCGCCCGCGATGAGGTCGGCCGCGCCGGCGTCCTCGGCCATGTAAAGCGGATTCTCGTAGCGCATGTCGATGACGGCCGTGCCGATCTCGATCCTGCTGGTCTTCGCGCCGACCGCCGCCAGCAACGGGAACGGGGATCCCAGCTGCTGTGCGAAGTGGTGCACGCGGAAGTAAGCGCCGTCAGCGCCAAGCTCCTCGGCCGCGACCGCCAGCTCGATCGACTGCAGCAGCGAGTCGGCCCCCGTCCGCACCTGCGAACCCGGGGCGGCCGACCAGTGGCCGAACGAGAGAAAGCCAATGTTCTTCACGCCCGGCTAGAACGCAAATACATGACATGACATTCCTGGCGCCAGGCGCGGGGCTCTTATCCGTACGTAGGGTGCTGCGGCCAGCCGGCCGGCGAGTCCTCCCAGTCCTGCTGCCTGCCGTACGGGGCCAGGTCAAGGATGTTGTTGACGAACAGCAGCCGGTCGACGCCGCGGGCCTTGGTGAAGTAGGTCTGGTAGACGTCCGTCCCGTCACGGAAGAACATGCTCAGCCCGAAGTACCCCTCGGTGCCGCAGTCTTCACCGAACGACGTGCCCCGCGACGACACGAACGGCATCGTCCAGCCCATCTTCGCCTTGTACGCCTCGATCTGCGCGATCGGCATGTTGGAGACGTTCGCCCAGGCGACGCCGCCCCCGGCCAGTCCGTTTAGGTGGGCGATGTTGTTGGTGAACCAGGTGCAGCCGGGGCAGAACTCGTCCGGGCCGTTGTCCATGAACTGGTAGACGGCGAGCTGCACCTTGTCGCCGAACAGGTCCACCAGCGTCGTGGTCCCGTCCGCGGTGGCGAAGGTGTAGTTGTCGAACCTGACCATCGGCAGCCGGCGCCGCCTGGCGGCGAGCGCGTCCAGCGTCCTGGTCGCTTCCTTCTCCGCCTTGAGCAGCTCATCGCGCGCTTGCCGCCATTCGGCCGCCGACACGACCTGCGGCTTCGCTGTCTCTGACATGACGCCTTCCCTCCGGGTTTCCGTCCTGCGGCCCTGTCCTTCTGCATCCTGAGACTGCGCGCGCGGCGCTTTCTCATCGGCCCGCGGATACCCGAGGTCAAAATCCTCGGCTCGAACGAACCGTGGCTTCGCCCGGGACCGCTCGTGTGCGTCTGGTTCGCGGCGGACGAGTTCGGACCGAGGTCACAAGTTTCTCGGCCCAGGTCCCTGGCGGCCGAGAATGTCGTCCGGGTTCACCAGCTTGCACAGATCGAGGGAAAGGCACCCGCAGCCGATGCAGCCGCTCAGGTTGTCGCGCAGTCGCTGCAGCCGGGAGATCTGATCGTCGAGGTCGTCGCGCCAGGCCTCCGACAGCCGCTCCCAGTCCCGGCGGGTGGGGGTGCGGCCGCCCGGCAGTTGGTCGAGCACGGCCTTGATGCGGCGAAGCGGGATCCCGACGCCCTGCGAGGCGCGGATGAACGCGACCCGGCGGAGCGCTTCTCGTGGATACCGGCGCTGGTTCCCGGCCGTCCGCCGGCTCGAGACCAGGCCTTGCGCCTCGTAGAAGTGCAGGGCGGATATCGCCACGCCGCTGCGCTTGGCCACCTCGCCGACGGTGAGCTCGCCGGGGACGTCTCGTGCGGCCGGCTTGTATGGTGCGGATGGCTGCTTCGGCATGGGCTTGACCCCAACATTACTTGAGGTCCTAGCGTTGGGTCCATGACACTCACCGACGCCGAGCGGCGATTCCTCTCCCGCCAGCCGCGAGGGCACCTATCGACCATCGGCCCCGACGGAACGCCGCAGGTGAAGCCACTCGGGTTCACCTACAACGCCGACCTGGGCACGATCGACATCGCCGGGTTCGAGATGGCCCGCAGCGCCAAGTACCGCAACATCCAGGCCAATCCCCGCGTCGCCTTCGTCGTCGACGAGGTGACCGAGGAGAGCATGGAGGGCACCCACTTCCTGGAGATCCGCGGCACCGCCGAGGCCGTCCTGAGCCCCGCCACGGCCGACGGCCACCTGGCGGCGGAGATCATCCGCATCCGCCCGCGGCGGGTCATCGCCTGGAACGTCGATCCCGACCGGCCCGGCCTGCAGACCCGCGACGTTGTCGTCGGCGGCGCGGCTGCGCCGACCGTGGCCTGAGCCCGTGCTCGTCATCGAGGTGCCCCGCTTCGGCGGGCCTGAAGTGCTGGTCCCCGCCGCCGCGCCCGATCCCGTCGCCGGTCCGGGCGAACTCGTCATCGCCGTCAGTGCTAGCGACGTGATGTTCCTCGACACCATGATCCGGTCCGGGCGCGGCGCGGGCCACTTCCCGACCCGGCCGCCGTACGTCCCCGGGATCGGGGTAGCCGGAACGGTGACCGGTGTCGGCGACGGCGTGGACGGCAGCTGGGCCGGGCGGCCGGTGATCGCCCACACCGGGGGCCCGGGCGGCGGTGGCGGCTACGCCGAGCAGGCCGTCGTCAAGCTCGACGATGCGGTCCTGGTGCCGGAAGGCCTCGACCTGCTGAGCGCCGCGGCGGTCATCCGCGATCGATCGCGACGACGCCAAGCGGCGGCGCATAACGGCGACCGGCCTGGCCGACCTCCAGGTCCGTCCGGGCGAACGCGCCGACCTCGCCCGCCAGCTGCTCCCCGACGTCCTCGCGGGAAAGGTCCGCCCGCTCATCGGCCAGACCTTCCCCCTCACCGAGGCCGCGCGCGCCCACACGATGATCGAAGCCAGACAGTCCATCGCCAAAACCCTATTGACCGTCAACCCGGCACCCCGCTGACGCACTCCCCCTATCTGGTGGCGGGTGTTACCTCTGTTCTCAAAGAGTCGCTCACGGCCGGTTCCGGCTCGGGCTGCGGCGTGTGGTCGCGCCTCGGGAGCAGAACCGGGGTTGCCAAGAGGAGGACTCCGGCCGCGGCGATGGCGGTGCGCGGGCTGGTGACGCTGGCCAGCAGACCCCACAGGGCGGTCAGGGCGGCGATGGTGAGGCTGCTGCTGACCGACCAGGCGGACAGGGTACGCGCCACCCGGTCCTTTGCCGTGTGGTTGAGCCGGTAGGTCGCGGAGACCGGGTTGAACACGCCGATGCACGTGACCAGGCCCAGTTGGACGGCGATGACGAGCGCGATCCCGGGCACGCCGCGGCCGACGAAGGCCAGGCCGATGGGCCAGCACGCACGCAGCGTCCCGGCGGTCAGCATGACCCGGTGCTGGCCGAACCGGGCCACCAGGGGGCGAGCCAGTCGTGAGCCGATCAGCCCGCCGACACAGGGCGCACCGAAGGCAAGCCCGTACTGCCACGGCTTGAACCCGAGGTGGCCGAGCATGAGCACCGACATCAGCGGCGCGGTCACCATGATCAGGCTGTTGACCGCGAGCGTGTTGAAGAACACCGGGCGCAGCGCCCGGCTGGTCAGGATGTATCGCCATCCGTCGAGCAGGTCCCCCGGCCGGAGCCGCGGGACCTCGGTCCGCTGCGGGTGTTCCTCGCTGCCCCCGATGGCGCTGATCCCCAGGGCCGACAGCAGATAGCTGACGGCATCGGCTATCACCGTCACGACCGGGCCGAACACGCCGATCATGAGGCCGCCGAGCGCGGGCCCGAGCGAGGTGGTCGTCCAGGTCGTGGACTCGAACCGCCCGTTCGCGACGAGCAGGTCTCCCGGCCGCACGAGCGCCTTCAGGTAGGCGCCGCTGGCCGTCTTGAACGCGATGCTGGCCGCGGCGACGATGACCGACACAACCAGGAGCTGTACGAAGGTGAGGCAGCCGAACGCGTACGCGGCGGGGACCGTCATCAGCACCACGAACCGGGTCAGGTCCATCGCCATCATGACCGGCCGCTTGCGCCGGAACTCCACCCACGGGCCCAGCGGCACCGCTACCAGCGCCCCGACCGCCAGCCCGGCTGCCGCCAGCACCGACACCTCGGTCGGCCCGGAGTGCAGGACCAGGATGGCGATCAACGGAAACGCGCCGAACCCGAGCGAGCTGCCGGTCGCGCTCACCGCATACGCGGCCCAGAGCCATTCGAACTGCCGCCCCAGCGGCCTCCTCATCAACCAACGGGTGTGCATAGACTCATTACATCGATGTATTTTCCAATGATCAAACAACATTCTGTTCGCGCTGGACAACCTTTGGTTGTTTATAGATATGGTGTGACATGAACTTGGAAGCGGTCAGGGCGTTCGTCGCCATCGCCGAGGAAGGGCAGTTCCAGCTCGCCGCGGCCGGGCTCGGCATCAGTCAGCAGGCCGTGTCGAAACGCCTGGCGGCGCTGGAGAGCGACCTCGGCGTCCGGCTGTTCAATCGCACTGCGGGCGGGACCGAACTCACGCTTGACGGGCAGGCGCTGCTCCCGCATGCCCGTGAGCTGCTGCGGGTGGAGCAGCGGGCGGCCGACTCGGTGCGGCCCGGCCGGCGCGCGCTCCGCGTCGACGTGGTCAGCTACCGGACCGCCCCGTCGGCTGTCCTGCGCGACTTCCACCGGGTCCATCCTGAGGTCGAGCTCGACCTCGTGACCATCGTCGACAGCGCGCAGGCGGCCATCGCCAACCTGCAAGCGGGGACAATCGACGCCTCGTTCCGGGCGGTGGGCTCCCCGGTGTCGCAACTGCCCGTCGGGATCGAGCAAATGCCGGCCGGCGATGACGTTCACGAGCTGCTCGTCGGGCCGACCCACCCGCTGGCCGCCGCCCGCTCGGTCACGCCGGCCGATCTCGTCGGACAGCGGATCTGGATGCCGGGCATGCTCGCTGAAAGCGAATGGGCTGCCTACTTCGACGACCTGGCCGACGCGTTCGGGCTCACGATCGAGCGGGTCGGTCCCTTCTTTGGCAGCGAGCACCTGCTCGATGTGCTGGCCGACTCCTCGACGCTCGCGCAA
>Ga0302325_10018099_pt1 | contig 14859 bp, 12 predicted proteins | sample Palsa_T0_2_FD_201948 | JGI IMG/M metagenome (GOLD analysis project Ga0302325, IMG submission 201948) | Peat permafrost microbial communities from Stordalen Mire near Abisko, Sweden - Palsa_T0_2 | ecosystem: Environmental > Terrestrial > Soil > Palsa > Peat permafrost | place: Sweden: Abisko... | reverse complement strand
ATCCGTTGGTCAATTTCCATTCGAGGGTCGCTTCGATGGAGTCGTCCTGCCCACGGGGTCCTCAGACCCTTCCGAAACTGAAAGAGCCGCATAAGCCTCTGGCCTGGACTTATTGAGTGGGGCTAGCAAGAATCGAACTTGCGACCTCAGCATTATCAGTGCTGCGCTCTAACCGACTGAGCTATAGCCCCAGAGGAAGATTGACGCTACACCACCGCACTCGACCCCTTACCCTGGCGGTCCGCCGTCATCGGGCCACAGCCTGACAACGAAGGACTGGCTTGCCGTGGCCAGAAGATCCCCTTCTTGGGACCAGAGGAACGCCACTCCCTGTGCGCATCCATTGATGAGCGCGTGCATGCGGATGTCGCAGAGCACCCACTCAGTGGGCTTGAGCCGGGCTACGCGGAGCGTGTTGTCCAGGCTGCGTCCCATCGAGCGTCGCCCGAGCGCTTGCGATGCCCCTCCAGAGACGTAGTCACCGAAAATGGCCAGCGTCGCGGCCGACGGCGTGAGGTGGCCGGGAACGCGCGCCCACAAGGCGGAGTCGGGACCCGCTGACTCACCCGTCATGTCTTCGAGCAGCATTCCCTTGGCGACGCGCACTTCGATCCTGTCCATGATCGTGTTGCGAAAGATCTCGGGCAGGAATCGGGGCGGGCAGTCTTCGGGCGGTGGGACGACCGGCGGTTCGACCCAGACGCCGTTCAGGTCGAGTTGTCCCTCACCGAGGGCGGCGTTGACGGTGAGGATTTCCCGTTCCCCCACGCTTCCGACCGCCCGACCCTGCGTCACGCGACCACCGACCACGGCCAACGTGACCTCCCACTCCACGAGTGAGTGGGTCGGTGCATACGAGAGATATTGCCCAGTGGCCCAGATGGTGGGACGTCCGGCCGCCTCCTCCAGCGCCACGAGGGCTGCGCCCAGCCCACAGCCACCGAAGAGGAAGTTCCCGGGGGTGGTGAGCTGCGGCTCGACCTGCATCCGCCAATGCAAGTTGTCCCCCACGGGATCCATACAGAGAAAAGTGCGGGCATCCATCGGGCCGCACCCTACTGGGTTGGCTATTGGCCCTTTGTCAATGTGGTCGTGATCAGCGAGGCCAGATCATCGGCCCCGGTGCCGTCGATCGCCAGGTGTGTTCCGTCGGGCCCAAACCACAACGGATTTGCCGCGGCCAGGGTGGCCCAGTCGGCGATGAACACCCGGGGGTAACGCGCCGCGCCCCGGGCCAGAACGGCGTTGTTCGGGTCCTGCCACGGACGGTCCACGTGGACGTTGACGAAGACAATTCGTGAGGCGCCCTGCAGGGCGCCCATCATGTCGTCGAAGTCGGCATCGGTGATCGGACCATTGGTGCCCAGCGCGACGATGACCTCAGCCCCCAGCTGCCCTTCTGCCTTGAGTTGCGACAAGATCGCTTCCCCCGTTTCCCACTGACGGCTTACCGCCGCCTCAACATCGATTCCCGGTATGTCGGCTTCCAAGGGGGCCTGATAGTCGAGCATGACCGAGTCACCCACTGCGGTCACATGTCCGGCCACGAATCCGGCCGCCGGCGGGGGCAAGGTGCTGGTCGTCGTCGTTGTGGGGGAAGCCGAAAGGCCGGGAGTCTTCGTCGCCCGGGTAGCCCGATGCGATGAGCCCACGACCGCACGCGGATGGGAGCCAGAACCCCCGGTCAGAACCACGACGCTCACCGCGACGACAGCGACGACCACCACGCCGGTCGTGACGACGAGCCAGATCCGGCGTCCCCGGTCCCTGTGTCGTGCCATGCTGGGCATTGTTACCGCTGCTTCTGCCACCGGCGTGCCACTCGTTCCCGGGGAAGGTCCAGCCTCGCCGCGCTGGCGCCCTAACATGGGTCTTCGCCGTACGGCCTCCGAGTCCGCGGTAACCGATTCCGGGAATTGCGCGGAGTACGGGGGTGTAGCTCAGCTGGAAGAGCGGCGGCTTTGCAAGCCGTAGGCCGAGGGTTCGAGTCCCTTCACCTCCACTGTTGTGCCGTAGCGGCCGATACGATGGAGCGCGGACAGCACGCTTGAACTGGCGAAGCGGCTGCTGGCGGACCACCAGATCGGAGCACACCGTGCGGCACACCCTGAATTTCCGAGGCAACAAATCCACGAAAGCGGTTCTCCTCCTCCTCGTGTGCTCGTCCGTTGTGGTGGCGCCCCTGAGTTCTGCCGGGGCCAGTACGAAGAAGAAGTCGGTCAGCTATTTCACCCTTCACCCCTGCGCCCTGATTCCCCGAGCCGAAGTGGAGAGCCTTTTCGCTGGGGCGCCGATGTCTCCGGGTCAGGCCTCCCCAAGTGCCTTCGGAGGTTCTTGCGCCTATACGACTACCGGGACCAACGCGGCCGCCAACCTCAATTACGCTTTCAATGCCGGGTCAGCCAAAAGTGTGAGGAAGTACGTCGAGAAACCGTTGACGGCGGAGAAGTCGGTTGGTCATAACGCCTACTGCTCGGGTAACGGCGGCCTCTATGCAGATGCCGGGAACCTCAAGGGTGCCCCGGAGAACTTGAACATTGCCGCCGGCAATTGCGCCGCTGACGTGAAGTTCGCCAAGGCGGCCTTCACGCATCTTTCGTAGCCGCCCGGCGGCGGGGCGTGCGGTTCGTATCGAGCGGCACCACGTCTACGTTTGTGACCCCATGGAACCGGGGGTTACGCGGCCCCGGCCACCACGGGCCGGGGTTTCGTGGTGTCGGGGATCCCGAAGTTGGGCTGGGCGTGGTGCTCGGGGCTGATCTCGGCGCCGTCGATACGTTCGTCGAGGGCCTGTTGGTGACGCTGGGGTTGGCCTGAGCCCCGTGCGTCAAGGTGAACGTGTGGCCCTGGTGCAGTTCACCCACGAGACCTCAGATGGTTTGAAGCTCACCGTTGACCGGTGCGAGACGGGTACTGGAACGTGTCGCTTCGGGGGGCGAAGTCTTTCCCAAATGTGGCTGGTTCAGGCGATAAGCAGGCGTGCGCCGAGCTCTGCTGCATCGAGATCGACGAGGTTGCGGTTGCGTTCGGCCCACCGACCTGTGTCGAGGTCATCACGGAGGTTGTGCACTGCCCTCTGCTCGGCGTCCGGCCCGACACTGGCCCAGACCGATATGCCGCGACGGACATTCTCGTCGAGGTATGCCTCGGGCCGGCGCCAGTAGGCCTCGAAAAATCCGTCAGCGCAGTCCCAGGGGATGAGCACCGGTTCCACCCGGGCTCCGATCGCGCCCGCCAGCTCGGGCAGCGATGCCAAGACCCTGCAGCCTCTCGAGGCAGCGAACTCGGGCAGGTAGTCACGAGTCAGCCAGAACTGGCTCGGGTCACTGGTGTCGAACAGGAACACCACCACACGGCGTGCAACGCGCTGCATCTCGCGCAGGCCGGCGATCGGGTCCTGCCAGTGATGAACGGTGCAAACAGCCATCGCAGCGTCGAAGGACTGGTCATCGAAGGGCAGGTTTTCCGCAGATCCAGCCAGGCATGGCGCCGCGTCCGGGAGGCGCTTCGAACGCATGAGCGCCGACGGTTCCACCGCGAGGACGTGGCGGTCGGGGGGTTCGTAGGACCCGGTGCCCGCCCCGACGTTCAGTATGGTCCCGGCATCGCCGAGCGCAGCCCAGATCGCCGCAGCGATACGCGGTTCAGTGCACCGTGTCACGGTGTAGGTGGCTCCGATGGTGTCGTACAACTGCGTGCTGGACATTGACACTGCCTTTCTGGTCGGCCCCCCACCACCACGGCCCGCCTGGTTGCGGTTGTCTCCTTCCACGCCATGGTGACGCGCGAGCTCTCTCGTGTGGCGACTTCTGGCCTCTATCGCCGAAGTTCTGTCCTCCGAGGTCGCGTGCTGGGGCGGTTTCGTTCTAGCGCCGGAACTCCCGCTCGCAACAGACTCACGAGTACCATCCCTCGACATCGATCACCACGTCCACGTCTCCTGAGTTGTTGTAGATCGAGATGGTTCCCGTTGGCGAGATGCTGGCAATCGAGAGGTTGCCAGCCACGTCCCCCTCGGACGGATTGAGGTCTGAGGCCAGGGGCCGCGTTGCGCCGGGAAAGACGGTGAGGAATGTGTCCTGTGTCGGGTTCACCGCGGTCATATTGATCACAACATCCTTGGCGCCCACCGGCACGGCGGCCAGGCCGGCGACCTGGACGACGAGGGTGCTCGCCGGTCCGATGGTCTTTCCCACGCATTGGAACAGCGGACCCGACAGGGTGGATGGATTTCCCGCTCTCGTATCGCAGATGCGGATGGCGGGGCCGACCGAGGTGTACATGCTCCCGCTGCCGCCGGCGGCCGAGTAGTACCCCGTGACGTCGACGACCACGTCGTTTGCTTGGCTGCTGAAGACAGACACCTGTCCCACTGCACCCCCGGTCGTCGAGAGCGGCACAACGACCCGATTGCTGGCGGTCTGCCCCGTCTGGTAGTTGACGTCCGCCGTGAACGGCCGTTCCGTTCCCTCTGCAAAGACTGTTGCAAAGCCGCCTCGTGCGGGATCGACCACCGTGACGTTCAACACGGCGGCAATCGCCCCGGCAGGAATGCCGTTGTTGCCGGTCACTTGAACATCCAGTGTGCCGCCGGCGCTCAGGGTCTTGCCGGCGTTGTTCGATCCGTTGCACTGGGCGTCGCCTCCGGAGAGGCCCGAAGGGTTGCCTGCTCTTGTGTCACAGAGTCTCCCGGGCGGCGACAGCGGGCTGAACAGGCCGGCGCCTATGCCGGCGGACGCGGTCGGCGAGGTATAGCCCTCGAGGTCGACGACGATATTGGTGGTGGCGCTCGAAAAGATGGAGACCTCGCCGTTCGTCCCGAGACCGACCTCCGTCAGATTGCCCACCACCGCACCGGCGGCATAGTTGGCGCTCGCGGTGGCCGGCTTAGCCGCACCGGCCGGGAAGGCGGACAAATAACCCGCCGCGGAGGGATTGACCACCGTCACGTTCAGCACGGCCGTTGTGGCGTCATCTGGTACGCCGAGCACCCCGGCCACGTCAATTGACGTGGTGCTGCCGCCTTGCAAGGCGTCCCCGGCACACTGGGCCGCGGCACCGCTGAGACCCGACGGGTTCCCGGTCCTGGTATCGCAGATGCGCACGGGATTGAGCGGGCTGTACGGGCCCGACGACACCTGCAGCGCCGTCTCGGTATTGAGCGTCACGGCCACGCCTCCGCTCGCCTCGAATGCACTGCCCGCCGCGATGCATTCCGTGGAGGAGGGGCAGACGGCGGCCTCGAGATTCCCTGCTCCCGGGACGGACTGATCGCTCTCTGTGCTGGAAACGGCTCCGGTCGATGGATCGAGCGGCACGGCCGACCCCAGCGACGGGTCGTTACCGTCGTTTCCCACGGCGATGCACCGGCTCATGGAAGAACAGGCCACCGACCCCATCGCCACCCGGGCACTGGAGATGATCTGCTCGCTTTGACCGCTTGAGACAGCGCCAGTCGTCGGATCGACAGGCACGGCCACCGAGGACCCATCGGCGCCCCACCCGACAGCCAGACATTGGGTCGCGGACGAGCAAGCAACGCCGAAAAGGATTGCGTCCGACGAGATCGACTGCACGCTCTGTCCGTTCGAGACCGCGCCGGTGCTGGGGTCGAGGGCCACCGATCCGCCGGCGGCACGACTGGCAGCTTCGCCCACGCCGACGCATTGCGTCGCCGACGAACACGCCACCCCGGCGAGAGTGGCCAATCCGACGATGGACTGCACGCTCTGCCCGCTCGACACGGCCCCGGTCCCGGGGTTGAGCGGTACCGCGACTCCAAGGCCGCCTTCGGTCGCGATGCCGAGACATTGGGTGGCCGACGGACACACCACACCGTCGAGTGACCCGATGCCCGTGACCGACTGCACGCTCTGCCCGCTCGACACGGTCCCGGTCCCAGGGTTGAGCGGTACCGCGACTGCGACACCCGCGGCGTTCTGCCCGACGGCTAGGCATTGCGTGGCCGATGAGCACGCGACCGCCTGCAGGAGCTCGGTCCCACCGATGGACCGCACGCTCTGCCCGTTGACCAGAGCGCCCGTCGTGGCGCTCAGTGCGGCCGAGGCACCCGACGCCGTCGTGGAGGAGGAGCCGCCCACGTCGTCGCCCACGCCGAGGCATTCGGTGGGCGATGCACATGCGATCCCCATGAAGGTGTTGATCTCCGACAAGTTCTGCACTGCGGCACCGACTGGGGATGGCACACCAAGCGCCAGTACGAGGAGGCTCGACACGCCTGCCAGGAGGAGAGACGCGCTCCAGCTGAGGAGGGCACGTCGTAGATGAGGACGACCGGACCGTGAAATGGTGCCACACCCCCCTTTTTCTCTCGACTCGTTTCAGGGCAAACCTACTGAGATTCTCCGGACGCGTCCTCTCCCACGGTTCGCCCGCCTGAAGAGAGGACGACAGGCCCGCTAAAAACGCGTGAGCCGCCAGATCACCGAAGGCCCGTGGAGGGATCCGCTCGCCCGGAGGGCGATGTCGACGATCCGGCCGTCCAAGTTGACCTTGAGCACCCCGATGGACGTCTTCGTGCCGACGACGTGCGGCACTGTGGGCACGTCGAGCTGCGCCGGCAAGCTGATGCCGGGCCAACCGATGACGCTCGGCGCATGGGGAGCCCGGACGGCTACCGAGGCGCCCCAGGGTGTGGTGACTTTCCCCATGAGCTGCCCCGGCGCGACGAGGGGAAGGTTCGCCATGTCGGCGAAGGCGGCGCCGGCAAGCCCCTCTGCGGAGCTCAGGACCGCAGTGATGGGGCTGGACGTCTGTTGCCCGAGCACTACTCCGACGATGGTCACCTTCTTGCCGTCGACGGTGTTCTGCGCTTCGAAGAGGAAGCAACCGCCGGCCGCGGCATCTGTACCGGTCTTGATGCCGATGATGCCATCGCGGCCCAGGTCGTAGTCGAAGTTGTAGACCAGGCCGGCTTCGGGAAGCGTGATCTCTCCCAAGTCCACGGTTTGGGAGAATGCCGGCAGCGCCATGGCTGCTTCTCCTAGTCGGATCAAGTCCGTCGGTGTACTTACAGACCCGGGGTCCAGCCCGCTGACATCATCGAAGTGGGTGGAATGCAGGCCAAGCGTCTGCGCCGCGCTGTTCATCTTGGCAATGAACGCCGTGGTGCTTCCGGCGTCCCAATCGGCCAGCATGGTTGCAATGTCATTGCCCGAGGGGATGAGCAGCGCCTCGAGAGTCTGGAGTTCGGTCAAGGATTCCCCGGCCGACACCTGCACGACCGATTGCTGGCTGGCCAGCCCGGCTTGATAGTCGGCGACAACGGCGGCCGTGACGGGTATGTCGGGTCCAGTAGCGCCAGCACTGAGGGGATGATCCTTCAGCACGACATAGGCCGTCATGACCTTGGTGATGCTCGCAATCGGGACGGGTTTCGTGCTCCCGACGTGCCCCAGGGTCCCGACGCCCTCCATTGACAGCGCGGCCGAACCTGTTGCCGGCCAGGGAAGGGACGGCGAGGTCCCCGAGAGGCGGATCGAGTCGGACACGCTGGGATGAAAGACGGGCCCCGGGATCGGACGCGACCACTGCAACCCGACGAGGACCCCGACAAGCACGAGGACCAACACCATGAGTGACCTGAGGACGTAGCGACGAAGTCGTCCGGATCGGTTGACCGCCACGGCACTCTGTGCGTCCGCTGACGTGGTGATGCGTCTCCCTCGCGACGGCTCTTCGCGGGCGTTGGATCCGCGCCGGCGCCGGTGCGCCGGTCCTTTGCGATCCGCAGACGCGTCACTCCTGGTCATGGCTCACAGTAACCACTCAATGAGGACCGACTGTGCCGCCCCGTCCACCCGTTCTCACCGAGGTCGGGAACGACACCGTCCCTGTCGCTGTCTTCAGCCACGATCAACGTTCGTGACAAGGACGGTGGTCGTCGTCGAGGTTGGTGGCGCCTTGTCCTCGAGTTCCAAGAACCTCGGCTGATACGTATGAACATCGCGTCGAGTGGCGGAGAGGCCATCGGTGGTGTCGACGTTGTAAGAGACGACAACGGCGTCGCTCGGGGACAGTTCAGGGTGGAACGTCGGAATGTATGCGAGCTCATGATGGAAGCGCTTGATCTGAGGGATCGAATACACAGCTATGGGCCCGCTCCACGGACCCTGGGGTGCACAGGCGTAGGACAGATCGACGGTCGTGTCCGTGGCCTCGCTTCCCGGTATCGATACAGCCTCGTAACCGGCGTGTCCTTCCTGGGGCATGACGCCGGTCAGTTCATTTCGCGTCGGTATCACGACGGCATGAACCTCGCCCGCCTCCCATTGCGAGCCATCCCAGTACTGCCAGCCGCGCGTACCCAACGAATGGCCAAGAGGCGCCCGGGCCAGCTTCATGCCGGAGAATCCGCCGTTCGGTGCGCTGGTGACCTCGCCGTAGATGTACGTGAACGAGCCGTCGTGCGTGACGGCGTTTCCCCATTGCGTTCGGCGCCCGCCGGCCAATCCGATGATCGACTGCAACAGCGGTGGGCCACCCGGGCGCGGGGCCAGAACGGCGATCCCGGAACGGCCGGTGAATCGATCGAACGGTCCGTTCTGGGGAGCAAATTCGTTGACGAAGACCAGTTGCTTCCCGTTCTCGACGTAGGTGGATGCCACCTGCCATTCGTCGCCGTGGCCGCTGGCATCGACGATCAATGGCTTGGGTGAGCGGAATGTGCCCCCGTAGCCGCTCCTCAGGTGCGGCATCGGGCCGAAGAGCTCGCTGTTGGGCGCGAGACCGTTGATTCTTGCCGAGCCACCCGCGTTGGCGGTGCCGATCAGCGTGTCCGAGAACACGAAAGCTTCCCGCCCGCCGGGAAGCGCAGTCGAATAAGTGGCATCCCCGCCCACCCAGCCCGGTCCGAGTTGGGTGGAGAACAGGTGATCGAGGGCACCATCGTCCGTTGCCGTCGGGTACGTCAGTGGCGAACAGTCGATGCCGGAAGAGCCGGCACCGGTTCCGGTAGCGAATGCAGCACCGGTTCCCCCGCTGATATCGAGCGACGTGAGGACAAGGAGCAGTGACAAGAGCAAGAATCGAGGCCCGCGTCGTGTTCGAAGAGGATTCGACCTGTTCACAGCTCGATTCGGCCCAACCTGGTGGAACCTCCTGATGACGCCCTCCGATGCCAGCAACTGCCTCGTTGATCCTCGACCGAAGCCGTGCATCCTCACGTTCGCACGTCATTGACCGTAGCGAACGTGCATCCAGGTGTCAGGGCGGGCGGGTCCAGGAACGCGCAACGGGAAATGGCGCGCCACCTTCACCTACGCTGCCCTGCCATGACCAGTTCTGGATCCTCGGGAAAAAACACGTCGGCCGCGGGACTCTTGCAGGGGAAGGTCTGCATCGTCTCGGGTGTCGGCCCCGGCCTCGGCCGCCAGGCGGCCCGCGCGCTCGCCGCCCACGGCGCGCACCTCGTCTTGGCTGCCCGCCGACAGGCGTCGCTCGACGAGGTGGCGGCGGAGGTGGAGGGAATCGGAGCGCGAGCTATCACCGTGCCTACGGACATCACCGATGCCGAGCAATGTGCTCGGTTGGTGGCGCGGGCGACCGAGGAGTTCGGGGGTGTCGACGTACTCGTCAACAACGCCTTCCGTTTCGATGCCTTCCAGAGCTTCGAGGACGTCGATCTGTCCATCTGGCGCAAGATCATGGATGTGAATCTCTTCGGTTCGCTGCAGATGACGAGGGCTGTTCTGCCCTCCATGCGCGAACGCGGAGGTGGGTCGGTCGTGATCGTGGCATCCATGGTGGCCCGACAGCCTCAGCCGGCTCAAGGGGGATATGCCATATCGAAAGGGGCACTCCTGACCGCGACACGGGTGTTGGCCTACGAGCTCGGGCCTTCCGGAGTGCGGGTGAACGCGGTGGTGCCGGGCTGGATGGCCGGTCCGTCGGTGGACATCTACGTGCAAATGACGTCGCAGGGTCGCGGCGTGTCTTCACAGGAGGTTGTCGACGAACTCAATGCGCGCGTGCCGCTCGGCCGGATCCCGAGCGACGAGGAGGTTGCCGGATCCATCGTCTACCTGGCTTCCGACCTTTCATCCGCCATGACGGGACAAGCCATCGACACTAATGGCGGCGAAATCTTTACCTGAATGCGACGACGCGTACAGCTCCAGACCGATGAGTTCCGGCCCGGAGTTTCGGAGGTCTTGGGCCTGCCGGTTGCCTTCGAGGATCAAAACACCGCCGTGTTCAAGCTTGAGAACGTGATGGTCTGCCTGACCGACGTGTCCGCCGGCCCCGATCCCATCGCTCCGGTGGCGGTCGCCAGCCCCGAGTCCGGGTCCCGGTTCGTGCTGTCCGTGTTTGTAGATGATGTGGACACAGCGTGTGCCGAGCTGGCTCAGCGCGGCGTGGTGCTGCTCAACGGGCCGGTGGATCAGCCGTGGGGGGTGCGCATCGCCAGCTTCGCCGACCCCGCCGGTCATATCTGGCGGATCGCTCAGGATCTCGACTAGGCCGCGTGGCCAAGGTCCGCACCAGCCAAGGTCCGCACCCAAAGTGAACCCGAAGGAGTCCAATGTCGCCTGCTCCTCCGAATCACCCAGCATCAGTCACGGTGCCCAGGCCATTGGGCCGGTGGGAAAACGTTCCGGAAGTACGATCACACCGTGAGCCGTTGGAAGCCGAGCCGCCCCGTCCTCGTAGCCTTAATCGTCCTTCACATTGTCGTGACAGCGATCACGTTGCGGGACCTCAGCCATCGGAGTGACGCCCAGGTCCGTGGACCGCGCTGGTTCTGGCGAGCGTTTACTCCGCTGCAGATGGGAAACTCGGCTATCTATTGGCTGGCGGGTAGGAAGAACGACACCTGATCCGCACGCCCCTGAACGAACGGGTACAGCCTTCACGTTGAGGGGCGGTAGCGAGTGGCGCTCCCCGGGCGGCGGGTCCGCCGGGCCATTTACTGGGGATAGTTCCGTGCGCACGTACCGGCGCGATTGACGCACCCGAATCCCAGTGCTGTAGTTACAAGCATGAAACTAGATGGTTGCCAGACGGCGTGAGCCCGCGACCGAAGCGAGGTGCAGCGGAATGCACGATGCATGCAGTCGGGTTGGACAAGGTGCTCGTTCGCAAGATCCTGGAGCATGCTGTTCAGTACACGTGGAAGATCCAACAAATCGGGCTGCTCATGCTTCGCCTCGACGAGCAGCGGGAATTCGCGCTTCATGTCTGGGCTCCTGAGCGGTGCACCGGCGTGCCGCCGATCCACGACCACCCCTACGACTTCGTGTCCAGGATCATTGCCGGCGAATTGACGAATGCTCGATACGTGGAGGACCCATCTGGCGTCAAGTACCTGCGTGAGCGGTACAAACCCTCGAACGAGGAATCCCGCACCATGGACTACGTCCAGCTCGTACCCGAGGTTGTCGAGACTTTCAAGGAGGGCGATGAATACGCCCAGGCGGCCGACGAGTTGCACGCTAGCCACCAACTCCCAGGGACGGTGACCATCATTCGTAGAGCGTTCCGAGATGTCGGCGAGCTCACGGTGTGTCGGCTCGAGGAAGACCCGTGGGTCTCTGGTGCATCACGTCCAGCAACGTCGGCGGAAGTCAAGGAAATCACAACGCAGACGCTGACCTGGTTCTAGATTTCTGAGCCTGCAAGGCACTCGAATCTGGTTGCCACTCCGGGGGTCCACGCTTCTCGAGAAGCGTACGGCCGTTCCGCAGTAATGGGGACCATTGGAAGGTCGAAGTGACAGGCAGCCTGAAAGCGCCGATCACGGGGCAATGATCGTGGGCCTTGTCACGAACTACAACAAGGGGCGTACGTTCGCGCCTTCGGTGGAAGTGGCTGTATCACGCGAGCTTTGTCCACTTACGTCGTGGCTTTTGCATGGATAGGCCCGTGCTACGTGGATCGTTCGAGCGCCACCGAGGTTCTTTTCTGGCGTAGGCGAAATCTTGGGGCTCACGGCGCAATCGTGCCACGAGATCCTCTAGACGCATGGCGCGATTCCACAGGTAGCCTTGACCGGCATCGCAGCCCAAGGCGTGGAGCACCGACAATTGTTCTAGGTCCTCCACCCCTTCAGCGATCGTGCGCAGACCTACCGCTCGGGCCAGATCGATCACCGAAGCGCAGATGGCCAGATCCTCGCGCCGATCAGTGATGTGTCGGGTAAAGGAACGATCGATCTTGATCGTCGTCACCGGCAGCTGTCGGACAAAGGTGAGGGAGGAATAGCCCGTGCCGAAGTCGTCGAGAGATATCCCCACCCCGAGTTCGCGGATCCCTTCGAGCACCACTCGAATCGTCGGCACCTCGGCCATGATGGCGGTCTCGGTGACCTCGAGTTCCAGCGCTTCGAGAGGAAACGAAGAGCGAGCTGCTGCTTCCCGCACGGCCTCAACGAGGTCCAGATCGCTGACGTTGCGAGCGGAGATGTTCACGGACAGGAGTGCATCTGGAGGCAGCAACCCGGTGGCTCGCAGTTCGGCCCCGTCACGACATGCCCGATCTAGTACCCATCGGTCGAAGTCGGCGATCAGTCCGCTTTCCTCGGCCAGCGGGACGAAGATCGTCGGAGGGATCCACCCACGCACTGAGTGATGCCATCGGCTGAGTGCCTCCATGCCGACCACACGGCCGCTGGCCAGCTCAATGACCGGCTGGTAATGGACTTCGAGATTGCCTTCCCTCAGGGCGTTTCCAAGGTCGTTGGTCAATTCGAGCCGGTCTTTGGATTCTGTCGCCAGCGATGCATCGAAGACCCGGCTGCGAGCCCGACCCCGTGCCTTGGCGTCGTACATAGCGGTGTCGGCATAGCGCAAAAGGGCATTCGGATCGGCTTCGAGCGGCGGGGAGACGGCGATGCCGATGCTCGCTGAGACGTACTGCAAGTTCCCGCCAACCTTAATGGGATCCTTCAAAGCCGCCGCAAGCCGGTCGGCAACATATTGGGCCTCGTCCACGCCGGCATCCTCGCAGACAACCACGAACTCGTCGCCGCCAAAGCGGGCCAGCGTGTCCGAAGGCCTGATCGCCGTGCCCAGTCGTGCGGCCACTTCAACGAGAAGTTCGTCGCCGACCAAGTGGCCGTTGGCATCGTTGATCGTCTTGAACTGGTCCAGGTCCAAGAACAGCACCGAGACCGGCGCATCTCGCCGGGAGGCTCCCGCCAGTGCCTGGGTCAGTCGGTCGGCTAGCAAGGCGCGGTTGGGCAGACCGGTCAACGAGTCGTGTACGGCTTGACGGGACAACTCTTGCTCCAACCGCTTGCGGTCGGTGATGTCACGCCCGATCGAAGCGACGCCCACGACGGTGCCATCATCGCCATAGATTGGCGAACCAGTCAACGACACGTGGACCAGGCTCCCATCTCGCCGACGGCGAACGATTTCAAAATCTCGGACCGTCTCACCGACACCGATCATGGTCATGGCGGAAAGGCGCTCCTCCCCCACGTCAGTGTCGAGAAGACTCATATTTTTCCCAATGATTTCTTCTGGGCCATAACCGTAAAGCTCCTCGGCGCCTCGGTTCCAGGTCAAAATGGTTCCGTCAAGGCCGATGGTAAGGACGCCATCGGGGGTTGATTCCACAATGGCCGAACGGTCTTCGGCGGCCTTCTCTGCCCTCTTGCGCTCGGAAATATCAGTAGAGACCCCTATAAGCGCTTTGAGTTCGCCGCGCTCATCGAACATTGGAGTCTGGGTGGCCAGCACCGGAAAGATCGACCCATCGCGTCGTTGCGACAAGAGATCACCAGTCCAAGCGGCTCCCTCCTTGGACGCTTTTATTAGGTCCCTCAGCTTTTCTGGGGACGCCGAAGGGACCAGCACGGCAAGCTGGTTATTGAGGGCCTCCGCCTCACTCCAGCCGTACATGTCCTCGGCGGCTTTGTTCCAGTAAAGGATCAGACCTTGCGGGTCTATTGCGATCACTGCTTGCCCGACCGAGGCGAGCAGGGCCGCCTGAAAACGTGCGGCTTCCCCCGCAGCCAGGCGCTCGGTGATGTCATGAATTGAAATCACCACACCATCGGCGAGGTCTTCGGTGGTGCGCAGAGGGTGGATGTTCACCTCTATCCAGGACACTCCTCCGTCGGCTCGGCGCACACCCCACGTGACACCGCGGAGCGGCTCATCTGATTCCAACGTCTGCCGAGTCCTCACTTCGCCAAAATCAAGAGGCGAACCATCAGCATGGAAGAGATCGCAGGGCAACGTCGGAATGGACAGGCCCACCAACTCTTCGCGGGCACCGCCGAGGATCCTCGTTGCGGCCGGGTTTGCGGATACCACCACACCGTCGCGATCCAAGACAAGGAGTCCGTCGCCCAACGACGTCATGACCGCGTCCGCCCGTGCGGACATGCGCGTCACAGTCATCTTTGATCGTGCCCGCTCGATGGCGTAGTTGATTGAGCGATGCAGCGCTCTAGCTGACAGCTCACTCTTCAAGATGCAGTCGTCGGCGCCGTGTTGGATGGCCTGTAACCCCATCTCCTCGTCGCTTCTCCCGGTGAGAACGATTAGGGCATTGTCGCCGGCAGTACCGATAAGGGTGTCCACCACATCCAGTCCATCGGCATCAGGAAGGCCTAGATCTACGAGTAGGCACTCGTAATGTGCGCCGGAGAGTGCCTCAATGGCGGCCTCGAGGGTCGACACCCACTTCACTGCGAAGAGGCCGATCGGTTCGCTCAGCGCTGACATGACGAGGCTGGCGTCTCCGGTGCTGTCTTCGATGAGCAAGACCCTTGTCGGGAGCGATTTCGATCGCTTCCTCTCCTCCGTCGATTCCATGACGCCGTCCCCTCAGGGTGTTTTGGAAAACAATGGCGTTGTTGTCAAAGGAAGAAGTCGACTACAGGTATCT
>Ga0302325_10018098_pt1 | contig 14860 bp, 15 predicted proteins | sample Palsa_T0_2_FD_201948 | JGI IMG/M metagenome (GOLD analysis project Ga0302325, IMG submission 201948) | Peat permafrost microbial communities from Stordalen Mire near Abisko, Sweden - Palsa_T0_2 | ecosystem: Environmental > Terrestrial > Soil > Palsa > Peat permafrost | place: Sweden: Abisko... | reverse complement strand
GAACAGGCAGTAGTGAGCGGTCATGGCCGGAACGCCAAGCGAGGCCCCGAGTTCGAACGAGGCGCCATCCGGCAGCGCTGTCGCCTGCCGTTCAGGCAGGACGCTCCACTCAGCGGCGGTTCCCCACCGTCGGCCGGCCGCGGCGAGCCACAGCCAGACCCGCTCGCCGACGCGCCCGGGATCCACCCCGGGACCCACCGCCTCGATGACTCCCGCGCCATCCTGGTGCGGGATCTGGAAGTCGTCGATGGGACGGGGTGTCGCCCCCGAACGGGCCTTGTAGTCCGTGGGGTTGACCCCCGAGGTGTGCACCCGGACCAGGACCTCGCCCGGACCGGGCTCAGGCCTGCCGACCTCCTCGACAGAGAGGACCTCCGCTGCGGCGCCTGTGCTCCTGTACACGCATGCCTTCATGGATGCAGCGTAGCGCCCTTGAATATCTTGTCCACGGCGTTGCGCGGCCCGTGCAGCGCGAGCCCGGCGAATCGCAGTTCGGCGGCGGGGGCCGCACGCACGACCGCCCGGTTGTCATCGTCGTGGCCGGTCTGGAACATGTCCATGGTGTAGATGGCCATCGGCATGGCCCGGGCCAGCGCTCGCCGATGGGCCTGGGTCAGCGTCCCGGCGTCGGCCGCATACACCACCACAGGCTGACGGAATAGCTCCAGGTAGGTGTGCCCCGACGCGTCCTCGTACGGCTGGCCCATGATGTCTGCGGCGCTAGCGGCGATCCCGCTGGCCAGGAACGCCGTGACGTTGAGCTTCTGCCACTGCTCGAGGCCGGCGCGTACGGCAATAGCGATCTTGGTGTCGAAACGAATGGTCATGGGCCCTTGCCGCCTGCTGGCGCAGGGCACGCCGCCTGCCCAGGCCGCGGCCGAGGCGGGTTTCGCCGACCAGGCGCACCTCACCCGCTGGTTCCGGCGTTACTACGGAGTTACGCCCGGGGCTTACCGCGCCGCCGTGTGTCCCCGGGCAGGAACGCGTCCTTAGTAGGATCGCCAACCATGAAGCAACGGATTCTCGGCAGTACAGGCAGGTCGGTTTCTGTCATCGGGCTCGGTACGTGGCAGCTCGGGGCGGACTGGGGAAACGTGTCCGAGGCCGACGCGATGGAGGTGCTGCGGGCCGCCGTCGAGTCGGGGGTCACGTTCTTTGACACGGCCGACGTTTACGGCGATGGGCGCAGCGAGCGGATCATCGGGCGGTTCCTGTCCGGCAACGCCGGACAGGGCGTCACGGTCGCGACCAAGATGGGCCGCCGGGTAGCTCAGAAGGAAGAGAACTACACGCTGGAGAACTTCCGGGCCTGGACCGACAGGTCGCGGGTCAACCTCGGCACCGACCGGCTCGACCTGGTACAGCTGCACTGCCCGCCGACGTCCGTCTTTTCTTCCGACGCCGTTTTCGACGCGCTCGACACGCTGGTCGCCGAGGAGCGGATTGCCGGGTACGGGGTGAGTGTCGAAACGACCGACCAGGCGCTGACCGCGATCGCACGCCCGGGCGTGGCGAGCGTGCAGATCATCCTCAATGCCTTCCGGCGCAAGCCGCTTGACCAGGTACTACCCGCTGCGGCCGCCGCGGGTACCGGAATCATCGCCAGGGTCCCGCTCGCGTCCGGGCTGCTGTCGGGCCGGTACACCAGGGACACCACGTTCGCCGCCGATGATCATCGCAACTACAACGCCCGCGGCGAGGCGTTCGACGTCGGGGAGACGTTCGCCGGCGTCGACTTCGATACCGGAGTCGAGGCGGCCAGGGAGTTCGCGGCCATCACCGGCGGCCCTGGATCGCCGGCCCAGGGCACCCCTTCCCAGTGGGCGCTGCGCTGGGTGATCCAGCAGCCGGGAGTGACCACGGTGATCCCTGGTGCGCGGAGCACCGAGCAGGCCCGGCAGAACGCCGAGGCCGCGGCCCTGCCGCCGCTCTCGCAGGCGGAGCTGGAGGCGATCGAGGGCCTGTACGACAAGTACTTCCGGGCGCAGGTACACGGCCGCTGGTGAGCTGAAGTAACTGGGCCTCAAAAATATCGGCTCAAACCATACACATTCATGTGATTTGACAGCTGAACGTGTGCTCCCCGGCACGGCGTATTCAGTAACTCAAAGTAATTTATGATTAACTTAGAGAGACTCTCGCCTGGTCAGGGCGCGCGGAAGAAACAGCCGATCCTCGCTCCCTGCAGCGGGCGCGCAGCCTCCTCACAGGAAATCCCCAGCTCACTGAGGGGACTTCTGATCAACTTTGGAGACTTCCCCCCTAGTGCAGGGGTACCTTCTCCATCACAATTGAGTATCGAACTTGACCTTAACGTTACAGATCCTGGCGAGCCGAGAGCGGGTGACCAGCCCAGGTGCTGTTCCGATCAGGCCGGAGAAGCGTCCACCGCCCCCGGCCCAGCGGCCAGGAGGAAACCGTGGTGGCGGGCGCTAGCGGCCCGAAGGAGCGGGCCCGCTGGCTTTCCTGGACACCCGGCAGGGCGGTTTTCGTCGCGGCGCTCGCCGTCGTTGCGGCCATTACGGTAACCCCGGCCAGCGGCGCCGCCGACGACATCGCGACCGGTTTTGTCCAGGCCATGCGGCATCTAGAGTCGCCGTCGCGGAACGGAAAGGCGTTCTCCGGCACTCCGGCGGTCGGGGCGTTGTTCTCCACATCCGCGGGCAAGCTGAGCCAGCACTTCTGCACGGCGAGCGTGATCAACAGCCCGCACGGAGACCTGGTGATCACCGCCGCGCACTGCGTCACTCACACCTCAGGCACCGTGGTGTTCGTCCCTGGCTACAACAACGGCACCACGCCGTACGGCGTGTGGATCATAACCAAGGTCTACGTGGACAAGGCGTGGAAGTCATCGCAAAACCCCGACGACGACTTCGCCATCCTCCGGGTCAGCCAGCGGGGTTCGACGGTGCCGATCGAGGACGTCACCGGAGCGGAGAGGCTCATTACCGGCAAGCCGTACGACCATCAGCTGGTTCAGGTGATCGGCTACCCAGACTCGTCTAACCAGCCGATCACCTGCGAGAACTGGCTCAAGGAGCCGATGACCGATCAACTCGAGTTCGACTGCGGCAGCTATACCGACGGGACGAGCGGCGGCCCGTTCCTCGCCGAGGTCGACCTGACCACCGGCCAGGGCGCGGTGATCGGGGTCATCGGCGGGTACGAGCAGGGCGGCAATACTCCCCAGGTCTCGTACTCGGCCGTGCTCGGCGCGAACGCCGCGGCTCTGTACAAGACGGCGGTCGCCGGAGGCTGAGCCAGGCCGGGCTTATCTAGCCGGGGCCGGCGGCGGAACGATTCGGTCGATCTCGGCTAGCTCGTCTGCGGACGGGATCCACTCGGCCGCGGCCGCATTGGCCTTGACCTGTTCGGGGGTCGTCGCACCCGCGATCACCGAGGAACAGCCTGGCTGCGCCGCGAGAGCGCTGATCGCCACGTCCAAGATCGTGACGCCGTGGGCCTGCGCCCAGGAGATCAGCGCCTCGACCTTGGCCAGCTTTTCTGAGGTAACGTAGCTTTCCCGGCCGGCCAGCCTGGTCCCGGCCGGTATGGCCTGGCCTTGCCTGACCTTGCCGGTCAGCAGGCCGTTGGCGAGCGGGAAATACGGCAGCACGCCGAGGCCGAAATGCCTGGCCGCGGGGACGACGTCCGCCTCGGCCCGGCGCTCGAGCAGCGACCAGTGGTTCTGGGCCGAAATGAACGGGGTGCGAGAGTTATGCGCCGCGAGGTGCGCCGCGTCGGCCAGCTGCCAGCCGGAGAAGTTCGAATGGCCCAGATACCGGATCTTGCCCTCCGCCACCAGTTCGTGCAGCGCGGCAGCCGTTTCCTCGACCGGGGTCACCGGGTCCGGGGTGTGCAGCTGGTACAGGTCGATGTGGTCGGTGCGCAGGCGGCGCAGCGACTCGGCCACCGCGCGCCTGATGTAGGCGCGGCCGCCTTTCGCGCCCGCGGCGGGCCCGTACCCCATGTCCGTGTTCTGATTGCCGAACTTGGTGGCCAGCACGACCTGATCCCGGCGCCGCGCGAGAACCTCGCCGAGCGCCCTCTCTGAACCTCCGTCGCCGCCATAAGTGTCCGAGGTGTCGAACAGCGTGATCCCTGCGTCTATGGCCGCGTCCACCACCGCGCGCGTCCCGTCCACGTCGAGGCGGCTGCCGAAGTTATTGCAGCCGAGCCCGACGACCGACACCTGCAGTCCCGATTCTCCGAGCGACCTGTAGCGCATGACCACCATCCTACGGATCCGCGTCGGACAGAACTGGCCAGGGCCAGGGCTGGGGCTAGGGCTTGAGGGCGACGAGGGCGTAGCAAAAAGAGGCCTCTGGGCGTGACGGCTTTCCCGCTCCCGGTTCTGGGTGCCACTGCGGTGTCCACACCAGGCCGGGCGGGACGAGATCCAGGCCGTCCACCAGCGCCAGGACGGCGTCACGCCGACGGACATGGGCCTGCGCCGTCGCCTCGTCGTAGACCTTCGCCGCGTCGTTTACCGCGGGAGTTCCGTCCGCAGTGACGTGCGAAAGAGCGAGATAGCTGCCTGAGGGAAATGGCGCCAGCAGCTCTTTGATGATGCCCGCCGGGTCGTCGGCGTCGGAGATGAACGGCAAGATAGCGACGAGCAGGATGGCGACGGGTTCGGAAAAATCGATGAGCCGCCGCAGCTCGGGATCGGCCAGGATCTCAGCGGGTGCGCGCAGGTCATGGGAGAGGATGACGGTATTCGGGACGCCGTGCAGCATATTCCGGCCGTGCGCGAGCACTACCGGATCGTTGTCGACGTAGACGATCCGAGTCGCCGGGTCAGCCTGCCTCGCCACGTCGTGCACGTTGCCCGAGGCTGGCATACCGGTACCAATATCGAGAAACTGGCGGATTCCGCCGTCGGCAGCCAGAAATTTCACCGCGCGACGCAAAAAGGCCTGATTCCACCGACACGCCTGGCGAATGTTCGGCAGATAGGCCGCTATTTCATCTCCGGCCTGCCTGTCAGCGGGGTAATTATCTTTCCCGCCGAGTAGGTAGTCGTAAATCCGGGCCGGACTTGGAATGTCGGGCCGGAATGTCGTCCGCCAGTCACCGCCGCCTTTGGGATCCTCATCGCTGGTCAACGCCGAGTGTCCTTTCGTGCTGAGCGCGGGCCTGCACTGGCCGCGGATCCGGGTCGGCCATATACGCCACTGCCACGGTCCGGCTGGTATCTAGGGCGGCCTAGGCGCCGAACCGCACACCACGGGACTGCGGTCGCCGGCGGCCGCGGCCGCCGCGTCCGGCAGCGAGGCCGCAGGACCCAAGAGCTGTCACAAGCCGACAAAATCTTAACGGTCATTGTTGGTTCCAGCTGGACAGAAGTGTCCGAGACGGAAGTGTCTAGGGCAGGAGGGCCAAACAGCCAATTTTGGGGGGTGGCACGCAATCTCATATGAGATATCATGCTGATTAGGAAAGATGGATGGCAACGCTTTGCCACGCAATTGCGCGAGACAATTCCGTAGCGGAACGGACATTCGGAGGGCGTCATGCCGGAGCCGACGGAGGGGCCAACTGTACTGCGCATCCTGCTCGGCACCCAGCTGCGGCGGCTCAGAGAGAGCCGCGGGATTACCGCGCAGGCATCGGCTCGGGCGATCCGCGGGTCGGAATCCAAAATCAGCCGCATCGAGCTTGGCCGGAACGCGATCCGCGAGATCGACGTGCTCGACCTGCTTACCTTCTACGGGGTCGGCGCGGTCGAGCGAGAGCAGCTTCTGACCCTGGCCGAGCAGGCCAACCGCCCCGGCTGGTGGCACAGGTACAACGACATCCTGCCCGACTGGTTCCAGTCCTATGTCGGGATGGAGGAGGCCGCGACATCGATCCGCGTCTACGAGGCGCAGTTCATACCCGGCCTGCTGCAGACACCGCACTACACCGCCGCCGTTCTCGCATTCTGCGACATCCCCACCAGCGAAGCGGAGCGGCACGTCATCCTGCGCAAGGAACGGCAGCGCCGGTTCACCGAGGGACGGCTCAGGCTCTGGGCGGTCGTCGAGGAGACAGCGCTGCGGCGGCCGATCGGAGGCAAGGAGATCTTGCGCGACCAGCTCCGCTACCTGCTCAGCCTCAGCAGCAGGCAGAACCTTACCCTGCAGATCATTCCGGCCGACAAAGGCGGTCACGCCGTACCCAGCGGGTTCGCCATCCTGCGGTTCAGCGAGACCGACCTCCCGGACGTGGCGTACCTGGAGCACCTCACAAGCGCTCTCTACTTCGACAAGAAATCCGATGTCGACCGTTACCTGCTGGCCATGGAACGGCTGAGCGTCGTGAGCGCCAAGCCGAGCGAGACACCTCATATACTCACCACGATAATCAGCCAGCTAGAAATGGAACTCAATGAGCAAACTCAATGAGCATTCTTAACGCCATTCGCTTACCGGCCGCTGGCCGGGTGCGCGGAGGGCGGTGCACCCCGATGGGGTCCACCGCCCTCTGCTTCCTCCCCCCAACCCTTCACCTGCCGCGCCTAAGACGGACGGGGCCGGAGCGGGTTAGCCCCGCCCATCCTTCCTCCACCGGCGCCGAGGCGACGGGAAGGTCTAGGTAACGGGAAGGTCGAATTCCCCATTCTTTGCCCCGAGCAGGAAGCACTCCCATTCGTGACTGTTGAAGATATGGGCTTTCTTGCCGCGGTCCTTTGAGTCACGGACCGCCACTCCCCCTTCGGGGAGGTGCGCTATCTCGACGCAGCCCGCAGCGCTGCTCGCGCTGCTTTTGAACCAGTGGAGCCCGGTGAGGTCGGTTTCCATCGGCCCCTCCTTTCCTTTCCTTTTTGTGCGGTTTATTTTCTCAGGTAAGCCTTGATCAGGTGAGCTCGCGTGCCACCTGCTGGATCAGCTCGACCGACGCGGCCGGGGAAAGCGCCGTGGCGCGCATCCGGTCGAAGGCCTCGGCGCAGGCACGAACTTCCCGGTCCTTCTCCAGGTAGATCATGCCGCCTAGGGATTCGGTATAAGCAACATCAGAATCGGTCCGCTCGGGAAACTCCAGGATGGCGAATGGCCCGGTCAGCCCGGCGTGCGCGCCCGAGTCGAAGGAAAGGACCTGCAAAGTCACGTTCGGCCATCGGCTGGCCTGGACAAGGCGCTCGAGCTGGCGCTCCATGATTGCTGATCCGCCGATTTTCCGCCTGATCGCGCCCTCGTCCAAAATAATCCAGGCGTCAAGCGGCGGGTCCTGGTCGAGCAGCCGCTGCCGCTGCATGCGTAGTTCCACCACACGCTCGACCTGTTCCTCGCTGTCCCTCGGCCGCAGCTCGCGCAGCACCGTCAGGGCGTAGTCGGTGGTCTGCAGCAGCCCGTGTACCACGTCAGATTCATAACTCCGCAGGCCGGAAGCCTCTGCCTCCAGGCCCACGTAGATGTCGAATCCGCTCGGCAGCACATCGTCGTAGATCGACCACCAGCCCTTGCGGTGACCCTCGCGGGCCATGTCGACCAGGACCTTCCGCGCGCCCGGGTCGTCGACCTGGTACATGGACAGCATCGCGGTCAGGTAGGCCGACTTGGTCGGCGCCTTGCCCGTCTCAATGCGCGAAAGCGTCGAAGCGGCCAAGCCGAGTTTCTCGGCTACTTCCTCGAGCTTGAGCGAATGCGCTTCGCGCAGACGCCGGAGCTCGGCGCCGAGCCTTCGCCTACGAACGGTAGGACCAAGAGGCACGAGGAACTCGCCTCCTTTTGGAGCAGTGGATTAGTACTCAGGGCGACGCGGGGGAACCAGAACGCAAAGCCGACGAGACCTCATTTACGTAGCAGAGTGTAACAAGAACACTCCGAATCGTCCCTGACACGCAGTACGATACAGCACTCGCGCCGTGGATGAAATCCCATCCGGGATTTCAGGAGGAAAATTTCCCCTACGCACTTGCGTGGCGGCGCACACCGCACCATCATCGTCTGTGAATACTAGTCCGTGTCCTCAATCGGGAAAGGTGCAAATTCGGACATAGTGTGAAACATTAGATCGATAATGTATACACAATTCACGGCATCCGGGCCATATCTAGATATCCGGATACCCGGCGTTGCTGAAGAAATTGCGGCAGCGAGCTAATGGACGAAGGATGGGCCAGATGTTTTAGACGATAGATGCGAATACGCAGGCCATAGTGACCGGTGTTACAAGTGTGGCACCAGGAACAATAGGCAACGTGACGGCTCAAAACCGAGCACAGGCGAGAGCCCGGTCTCGGCACAATGGGAGGGGACTCAACATGGCAACGCCCGAAAGCAATTCCCGACGATCATGGCCTGATCCTCGGCGCAGTGAAGAGAGAATGGGGAGGCGGGTGGGGCCCCGAGGGAGGGTCGGCGGGGCGCGTGCTACGGTTCTCGGCTCACTGACCATCCCTGGCCACCCGGAACAGGTCTCCGCGGCCCGTACCTTCGTCGCGCGGACGCTCAGCGCTCACCGGCCCGGCACGGACGCCGATACGGCGACCTTACTGACCTCGGAAATTGTCACGAACGCCATCGTGCACACCAAATCGGGTGTCGAGGGCGGCACCGTGACCATCGTCGTGATCGGGATACCGCGCGGCGTCCTCGTCGAGATCATCGACGGCGGTGCGGCGGGCACGCCCGTCGTCAAGGGCGATCTCTACGCGGCCGACGGACACGGGCTGTTCCTCGTCCAGAACCTCGCCGCTCAGTGGGGATATCTCAGGGAGCCGGCCGGGACCACCGTCTGGTTCCACCTGCCGGTGGCGGATGAACCGCAGGAGACCCTGAATCAAGCAGGCCCGCGGGCCGTCCCGCAGGCCATCCCGCACGCCATCCCGCTGGCAGAATGGGCCGTGTGAACCAGGCATCAGATGGAACCGGACCCGGGGTGATCACGCCAGACGGCTGCGCCGTCGAGTTCTACGCGCGGCTGACCGCCATGGGCGAACCTGCCATCGTGCACGACGCGCTCCGGCCGGGCGCCTCCATCCTCGAATTGGGCTCCGGCACGGGCCGGATCACCCGCCCGCTGATCGCACTCGGCCATCCGGTCGTCGCTGTCGACGAATCGCCGGAGATGCTGGCGTACGTGCGTGACGCGGAAACGGTCTGCTCGCGCATCGAGGATCTCACGCTCGGCCGGCGTTTCGACGCGGTCTTGCTCGCGTCGCACCTGGTAAACGCGGATCCCACGACGCGGGCCGCGTTCCTGGCCGCCTGCCGCCGCCACGTCGCCGACGACGGCTGTGTCATCATCCAGCAGCACCCGCCTGAGTGGTTCTCAGCTGCAGCCGACGCGGAGACCACGCGGGACGGGATCACCCTCCGGATGCGGGACGTGTCCCGCCCCGCGCCGAACCTCGTCACGGCCACGATGGAGTACGCGGACGGCGACCAGCGCTGGACGCAGGCGTTCACGGCGACGCGCCTAGACGAGACCGAACTGGCGGCCGCGCTCGCCGACGCCGGACTCCGGCTGGACCGTTACCTCACCGACGACCACGCCTGGCTCCGCGCGATGCCGGCCGGCTAGCCGCCGCTCTTGCGGCGGAAGGAACGGCGGCTGGCCGCGGGGCCGTGCGAGCCGTGCACCTTGCCGGTGTCTTGCGCCCCTTCCGCGTTCGCGGTGGCGTGGGTGCCGCGCTTACGGTCGAGCGCGGCACGGAACTTGCGCTTCATCTCATCGAGGTCGGGATTCGCGCCAGCCCCGTGCTCGTTGGCCCCGCCCTCATCAGCCTCGTGCTCATCGGAGGGGACGGGCGCAGCCGGCGCGTCGTCCGCCGGGTCACCGGCGGGCCTGGTTTTGTCGACAGCCATGCGGCCTCCTACGGCTCGGAAGTACCTAAGACAGCCTCGCATACCCGGGGCGGATTCTTCGAGCCGCCACCCGCATGACGCCCACCGCCCGGACCGGGAACCGCCGATAATGGCAGCTATGACCCGGAGAAGACAGGCGAGCGGCGAGGACCGGATGGATACCGGTCGCGGCCTCGCCGAGCTGCTACGGGATGCCGACCGGCGGGCGGCGTGGATGCTGCTGATCGATGGCATCCCCCAGTCGCATGTTGATCTCGACGATCCTGGGTACCTGGAGTTCGAGTACGTCAGGCGGCTGGGGCACATCATCGACGTGACGGCGCCTGAGGGTCAGCCCCTGCACGTGCTGCACCTGGGCGCCGGGGCCCTGACGCTGGTCCGCTACGTGGCGGCGACCCGGCCGGGCTCCCGGCAGGTGGCCGTCGAGGTCGACGAGGCTCTCTGGCGGTTCATCAAGCTCAGGCTGCCGCTGCGGACCGGCGGGCGGCCCGACGGCCGGACCAGGGTTCAGATCGGCGATGCCCGGGCCGTCCTCGACCGGGTGCCGGCCGGGTCCTTCGACATGGTCATCGCGGACGTTTTCGCCGGCGGCCGCACGCCGGCCCACCTGACCTCGGTGGAGTTCGCGGCCGCCGCCCGCCGCGCGCTCCGCGACAGCGGGGTCTTCGCCGCCAACGTGGCCGACGGCCCGCCGTTGGCGCACGCCCGTGCGCAGGTCGCGACGGTGCGGGCGGTCTTCCCGCACGCCTGCCTGATCGCGGACGCCGCGGTCCTGCGCGGCCGTAGGTTCGGCAACCTGGTGCTCGCGGCGAGCCCTGGTGAGCTGCCGACCGAAGCGCTGACCCGGAGGGCGGCCTCGGATCCGATGCCGGGGCGCGTGGTGCACGGCCAGGACCTGGTGCGCTTCGCCTCGGGCGCGAAGCCGGTCGCCGACGCCACCGCCCGGCCCTCTCCCGCCCCGCCGCCGGGCGCGTTCGCGTCGTTACCCGGCCTGGACCGCGGCGAGCACGCCCCGGCAGATGAGGGCGAGATCGGAATCTGAGGTCAGGTACGGCGGCATCGTGTAGATCAGATCGCGGAACGGCCGCAGCCACACTCCGGCCCGCACGGCGGCCGCCGTGGCCGCGGCCACATCGACCGCACGGTCCAGCTGCACCACGCCGATCGCACCGAGGACCCGGACATCCGCCACCCCGGGCATGGCCCGGGCGGGCGCCAGCCCGGTTTCCAGCCCCGCGGCCAGCCGGGCGATCGAGGCCTGCCACCCGCCCGGGTACCAATCGGGGTCGGACAGCACGGCCAGCGACGCCAGCGCCAGCGCGCAGGCCAGCGGGTTGCCCATGAAAGTGGGTCCGTGCGCGAGCACGGACACCGAGCCGGACGAAATCCCCGACGCCACGACCGCAGTGCACAGAGTCGCGGCCAGCGACACGTACCCGCCGGTCAGCGCCTTCCCCACGCACATCACGTCGGGGCTGACGCCGGCGTGCCCGGCGGCGAACAGCGAGCCGCTGCGGCCGAACCCGGTGGCGATCTCATCAAAGATCAGCAGGACGTCGTGGGCCGTGCAGGCCTCGCGCAGCACCCGCAGGTAGCCGGGGTCGTGGAAGCGCATCCCGCCCGCGCCCTGGACCACCGGTTCCACGATCACCGCGGCCAGGGAGTCCGCGTGCTCGGCGATCAGCGCGGTCAGCGACGCTGCGTAGGCGGGGTCCACCCCCGCGGCGAACCCGGAGGGCGGCATCGCCGCGAACACCTGGCTCGCCACCACCCCGTCCCACAGGGCGTGCATTCCGCCCTCGGGGTCACATACCGACATCGCCATGAAGGTGTCCCCGTGGTACCCGCCGCGCCAGGTCAGCAGCCGTCGCTTGGCCGTCCGTCCGGCCGATCGCCAGTACTGCAGGCACATCTTGACCGCGACCTCGACCGAGACCGAACCCGAGTCGCACAGGAACACATGCTCGAGCCCGGGCGGGGTGATCGAGACGAGTCGCTCGCACAGCCGCACCGCGGGCTCGTGGGTAAGCCCGCCGAACATCACATGGCTCATCCGCCCCAGCTGCCGGGCCGCCGCTTCGTCCAGCACCGGGTGCCGGTAGCCGTGGATGGCCGCCCACCACGACGACATGCCGTCGACCAGCTCGCACACCCCGTCGACCGGGGTCGCCAGGCGCAGCCGCACCCCGGCCGCCGACTCCACGACGAGAGGCTCCATCCGCCCGGGCATAGGTCCGTAGGGATGCCAGACGTGCCTGCGGTCGGGGTCGAGAAGATCAAGATCCTGAGGCCGAACGGACGGTGGTGACACCCTCAGCGCACCTGCGTCGCCCCGGGCGCTGCGGGTGCTCTGGGGGCTCCGGGTTCTCCGGGGCCGACCCGCTGCGCCCCCTGCGCCCGGCTCAGCTCCGACGCTCCGTCCGGGCCTGGGTCCTGGGCTTTGCGGGCTTTGAGGGGCGGCGTCCGCCCCGGGACTCGCGCTTGGCCCTGACCCGCACAGACAGCTGGACCGGGGTGCCCTCGAAGCCGAAGTCCTCCCGCAGCCGCCGCTCGATGAACCGGCGGTACGCGGCCTCGAGGAAACCCGAGGAGAACAGCACGAAGTGCGGCGGGCGTACTCCCGCCTGGGTGGCGAACAGGATCTTCGGCTGCTTGCCGCCGCGCACCGGGGGCGGGGTGGCCGCGACCAGCCCGGTGAGCCACGCGTTCAGCTGCCCGGTCGGCACCCGGGTCTCCCAGCCCTCCAGCGCGGTGTTCAGCGCGGGCACCAGCCGGTCGGTGTGCCGCCCGGTGGTCGCGGAGATGTTGACCCGCGGCGCCCAGCGGGCCGTGTACAGCTGCCTTTCGATCTCGCGCTCCAGGAAGTGCTGCCGGTCTTCATCGACCATGTCCCACTTGTTGTAGGCGATGACCAGGGCCCGGCCTGCCTCGATGACCATCGAGATGATCCGCAGGTCCTGCTCGGTGAGCGGTTCGCTCGCATCGACAAGCACCACGGCGACCTCGGCCCGGTCAAGCGCGCCCGCGGTGCGCACCGCCGCGTAGTAGTCCGCGCCCTGGTTCTCGCGGAACCGCCGCCTGATGCCCGCCGTATCCACGAACCGCCAGGTGATGCCGCCGAGCTCGATGAGCTCATCGACCGGGTCCCTGGTGGTCCCCGCCACCGAGTCGACCAGCGCCCGCTCTTGCCCGGCCAGCTTGTTCAGCAGGCTGGACTTACCGACGTTCGGGCGGCCGATCAGGGCCACCCGGCGCGGTCCGCGTTCGGTCTCCTCGGTGTCCTTCGGCGCGTCGGGCAGCGCCTTGAGCACCAGGTCGAGCAGGTCGCCGCTGCCCCGCCCGTGCAGCGCGCTTACTGGCGCGGGCTCGCCGAGGCCCAGCGACCACAGCGCCGCGACCTCTGATTCGGCCTTGGTGTCGTCGACCTTGTTGGCCGCGACCACGACCGGCTTGCCCGACCGGCGCAGCACGTTGGCCACCGCCTCGTCGGCGTCGGTGACCCCCACCGTGGCGTCCACCACGAACAGCACCGCGTCCGCGGCGTCCACCGCGACCCTGGCCTGGGCGGCGACCCGCGCGGCCAGGCTGCCGCTGCCCTCCACCGCGGGTTCCCAGCCGCCGGTGTCCACGACAGTGAACGCCCGGCCGTTCCAGATCGCGTCGTAGGTGACCCGGTCCCTGGTCACGCCGGGGACGTCCTCCACCACCGCCTGCCTGCTGCCCAGGATCCGGTTCACCAGCGTGGACTTGCCCACGTTAGGCCGCCCGACCACGGCGAGAACGGGAACGGGATTTGAGTCGGCCTCGTTCGGCATCATTACCTGCTCTTCTGCCGCGGGAAAGAGATCCCCGCGTGCTCGCGGGCCAGCCGGACGATGGTGGCGACCACCTGGTCCAGTTCAAGCCCGGTGGAATCTATCACGACCGCGTCCGCGGCTTTCTCACTCTGGGCCGCGTCGAGGCGGTCGCGCCGGTCCTGCTCGGCTCGGGTGGATGCGGCCGGCCAGCTGGCCTCGGTGGCCCGGCGGCTGGCGCGGGCCGCTCCGTCGGCGGTCAGGAACACCTTCACCGGCGCATCGGGCGCGACCACCGTACCGATGTCACGGCCCTCGGCGACGATCCCGGGATTGCGGGCGATGATATCCCGCTGCATCGCGATTAGCCGCGCGCGGACCCGCGGGACCGCCGCGACGGCGCTGACCGCGCCGGTGACCTCGCGGCTCCTGATCGCCTCGGACACGTCTGCGCCGTCTACCCTGGTCCACGGCGCCTTCGGGTCGGTGCTCACCTCGATGACCGGCTCGGCGGCCAGCCCGGCGACCGCTCCCGGGTCGCTGGTGTCCACGCCCCGCTGGAGCAGCCACCAGGTCAGGGCCCGGTACATGGCCCCGGTGTCCAGGTAACGCAGGCCGAGCGCGGCCGCCACACCGCGGGACGCGCTCGACTTGCCCGCGCCCGACGGCCCGTCTACGGCCACGACAAGCCGGGCACCCGTGTCGCTCACCTCGCCCGCGTCGGTATCCAGGCCTGCTGAAGTCTTCACCCGTGCGATGCTACCGGCGGCCGGAACCCAGAGGACCCGAAGGACCCTAAGGGACGAGTCCGTGCCGGTAGGCGCAGCCAACCGCCTGGGCATGGTCCCGGGCGCCGATCTTGGGCAGCAGGTGGTTGAGGTGACCCTTCACGGTCGCCGGTTGCGGCACGCGCGGTCCGGTGGAGCTGACCGCCAGGGCCGTTCGGCATCAAAATAGGTGTACGGCGGGGAAAGCTATCTGCGGACCGGCCAGCCGCCCGCCTCCAGGGCGTTGACCAGCGCGGCGGCCTCGGGGGGGCGGACGGAGAGCTCCGCGACACCGACCGGGAGCCCGGGCGAGTGCTCGATCCTGACGTCCTCGATGTTGACCCCGGCCGCCCCCGCGGCGTCGAACAGCCTGGCCAGCTCACCCGGCTGGTCGGGGATGACGACCTGGACGGCGGTGAACTCGGGGGCCTGGCCGCCGTGCTTGCCGGGGATCCTGGCCACGCCGGCCTGGCCGCGGTCGAGCAGCGCGGCCACCGGCTTG
>Ga0302325_10018096_pt1 | contig 14861 bp, 25 predicted proteins | sample Palsa_T0_2_FD_201948 | JGI IMG/M metagenome (GOLD analysis project Ga0302325, IMG submission 201948) | Peat permafrost microbial communities from Stordalen Mire near Abisko, Sweden - Palsa_T0_2 | ecosystem: Environmental > Terrestrial > Soil > Palsa > Peat permafrost | place: Sweden: Abisko... | reverse complement strand
AAGGACATCGCCCGCATAAAGACCGTGCTGCGCGCCAAAGCGCCGGCCGCCGCCTGAGGATTTGAGAACAAGATGCCGAAGCGAATTCTCGAGGGCGTTGTGGTCTCCGACAAGGGGAACAAGACGGTGGTGGTGAAGGTGGAGCGCACCTTCCTGCACCCGCTGCTGAAGAAGACCGTGCGCCGCTCCAAGAAGTACCACGCCCACGACGAGGCCAACGCCTACCACGAGGGTGAGACGGCGCGGATCGTCGAGTGCGCGCCGAAGTCGAAGCTGAAGACCTGGGAGGTCCTGCCGAAGGACGCCCCCAGCACTACTCACGCCGTCGGCGCCTGAGTCCGAGAGAAGGGTCTAGAACGCCATGATCCAGATGCAGACCAATCTTGAGGTCGCCGACAACTCCGGCGCCCGCCGGGTGATGTGCATCAAGGTGCTGGGCGGCGCCGGGCGCCGCTACGCCTCGGTGGGCGACCGCATCGTCGTCTCAGTCAAGGAAGCCATTCCGCGCGGCCGAGTGAAGAAGGGCGATGTGCTGCAGGCCATCGTGGTGCGCACCAACCAGGCCATCAAGCGCAAGGACGGCTCGGTGATCCGCTTCGACAAGAACGCGGCGGTGATCGTCAACAAGCAGTCCGAGCCGATCGGCACCCGCATCTTCGGTCCGGTGCCGCGCGAGCTGCGGGCCAAGAACCACATGAAGATCATTTCGCTGGCGCCGGAGGTGCTCTGACCATGGCCGCCAAGATCAAGAAGGGCGACCGGGTGATCCTGCTCACCGGCAAGGACAAGGGCCGCACCGGCAACGTAACCAAGGTGATGCCCAAGGACGCCCGCGTCGTGGTGTCGGGCCTCAACATGGTCCAGCGCCACACCCGCCCGTCACAGGGCGACCCGCAAGGGGGCATCAAACACAAGGAAGCCTCGGTGCACGTTTCCAACGTCGCGATCGTCGACCAGACCGGCAAGGCCACGCGGGTCGGCTTCGAGGTTCGCGACGGCAAGAAGGTGCGCGTGGCCAAGACCACCGGAGAGGTGATCCATGGCTGAGACCGCAACCTACGAGCCGCGGCTGAAGGGCGACTACCGCGCCCGCATCCGTCCGGCGCTGAAGGAACAGTTCGGCTACACCAACGAGATGCGCATCCCTCGCCTCGACAAGATCGTGGTGAACATGGGCATCGGCGAAGCCGTGGGCGATTCCAAGAAGGCCGCCGCGGCGATGAAGGACCTGGCCGCGATCACCGGCCAGAAGCCGCTGCCGACCAAGGCCCGCACCTCGATCGCCTCGTTCAAGCTGCGCGAGGGCATGGTCATCGGCGCCAAGGTGACGCTGCGCAAGGACCGCATGTACGAGTTCCTCGACCGGCTGATCACCATCGCCCTGCCCAGGGTGAAGGACTTCCGGGGCTTAAAGCCCACCAGCTTCGACGGCCGCGGCAACTACGCCCTGGGCCTTCGCGAGCACATCGTGTTCCCGGAGATCAACTACGACCAGATCGACCAGATCTGGGGCATGGATATCATCGTCTGCACGACCGCTGAGACCGACGATGAGGCCCGTGCGCTGCTCAAAGAATTTCAGTTCCCGTTCAACGCCTAAGATAGAGACGGGAGAAAGATCGACATGGCCAAGAAAAGCGCCATCAACCGCAACGAGATGGTCCGCCGCCTGGTGAAGGCCAAGGCCGGCAAGCGCAACGCCCTGAAGGCGATCGCCAACGACGAGAACCTGTCGCTGGAGGAGCGCTTCGACGCGCGGCTGAAGCTGGCGGCGATGCCGCGCAACTCGTCGCCGACCCGCATCCGCAACCGCTGCGAGCTGACCGGGCGCCCGCGCGCCTTCTATCGCAAGCTGCGGATGAGCCGGATCGCGCTGCGCGAACTGGGGTCGCGGGGCCATATCCCCGGCCTCGTCAAGTCGAGCTGGTGAGGAGGGGCTGATGGCTTCCAACGATCCCGTCGGCGACATGATCGCCCGCATCAAGAACGCCGCCATGCGCAAGCGCGCCAAGGTGGTGACGCCGGCCTCGAAGATGCGCCAGCGCGTCCTCGACGTGCTGCAGGCCGAAGGCTACATCCGCGGCTATAACCGCACCTTCACGCCCGAGGGCTTCGCCGAGTTCGAGATCGAGCTGAAGTACTACGACGGCGAGCCGGTGATCGCGGAAATCTCCCGGATCTCCAAGCCCGGACGCCGCGTCTACTCCTCGATCGACGACCTGAAGCCGGTGAAGAACGGCCTCGGCATCTCGATCCTGTCGACGTCCAAGGGCGTCATGTCCGACACCGCCGCCCGCGACGCCAACGTCGGCGGCGAAGTCCTCTGCCGCGTCTACTACGGCCGGCGTCACGGTGACGCTGGACGGCCAGAAGGTGACAGTGAAGGGCCCCAAGGGCGAGCTCTCGTGGACCGTGGTCGACGAGATCGAGCTGGCGCGCGGCGATGACGGGCTCTCGTTCGCCCTCCGCGCTGACACCCTGCGCGCCCGCGCCATGTGGGGCCTCTCGCGGACCCTGGTGGCCAACATGGTGCAAGGCGTGACGGCGGGCTACGAGGAGCGGCTGGAGCTGGTCGGCGTCGGCTACCGCGCGGCGCTGAAGGGCCAGGCGCTTTCCATGCAGCTCGGCTTCTCGCACGACGTCGACATCCCGCCGCCCGAGGGCATCACCTTCACCGTCCCGCGGCAGACCGAGATCCGCATCAGCGGCATCGACAAGCAGCTGGTCGGCGAAGTGGCCGCGCGCATCCGCAAGATCCGTCCGCCCGAGCCCTACAAGGGCAAGGGCGTGCGCTACGCCGGCGAAAAGGTCCGGCGCAAGGAAGGCAAGAAGAAGTAGGTCATGGCGCTGTCGCACCTCAAACCCACCCAGCGCCGCGCGGCCCGCGTGCGCCTGCGCCTGAAGAAGATGGGCGCTGGCCGTCCGCGCCTGTCGGTGTTCCGTTCGGCCAAGAACATCTATGCCCAGGTGATCGACGACGCCCGCGGCGTCACCCTCGCCCACGCCTCGACGCTCGAGGCCAAGGGCGAGAAGGGCGCGGACAAGGACGCCGCCGCCCGCGTCGGCGCGCTGATCGCCAAGCGCGCCCTGGACAAGGGCGTCAAGGAGGTCGTGTTCGACCGCGGCGCCTATCTCTATCACGGCCGGGTCAAGGCGCTCGCGGACGCCGCCCGCGAAGCCGGCCTGAGCTTCTAAGGACAACAGAATGGCCCGTGGACCCGAGAACCGAGACCGCCGCGAGCGCCGCGACCGCAATGCGGACGACCGCGCCGATTCCGACATCGTCGAGAAGCTCGTCTACATCAACCGCGTCGCCGCCACCGTGAAGGGTGGGCGCCGGTTCTCGTTCGCCGCCCTGATGGTGGTCGGCGACCAGAAGGGCCGCGTCGGCTACGGCCACGGCAAGGCCCGCGAGGTGCCCGAGGCGATCCGCAAGGCGACCGAGGAAGCCAAGAAGTCGATGATCCGCGTGCCGCTGCGCGAGAGCCGCACCCTGCACCACGACGGCGCAGGCCGCTGGGGCGCCGGCAAGATCATGATGCGCGCTGCGCCTCCCGGCACTGGCATCATCGCCGGCGGTCCAATGCGGGCGGTGTTGGAAGCGCTTGGCGTGCAGGACGTGGTCGGCAAGCGGCTTGGCTCGTCGAACCCCTACAACATGGTGCGCGCCACGTTCGAAGCGCTGAAGGTGCAGTCCTCGCCCCGCCAGGTCGCGGCCAAGCGTGGCAAGAAGGTCGCCGACGTCATCGGCCGCCGCGCCGACGGCGCCAGCGCCGAAGCGGAGGCTTAAGCTATGGCAAAGGTCACCGTTCGCCAGACCGGCAGCCCGATCCGCCGCACCAAGGACCAGCGCGCGACGCTGGTCGGTCTGGGCCTCAACAAGCTCGGCCGCACTTCGACGTTGGAAGACACCCCCTCGGTGCGCGGCATGATCGCCAAGATCGCCCACATGGTCGAGGTGGTGGAGTAGCGGGACTGAGGAGCCGCTTCGGCCCTTCGGGGCAGGTTTCCCCCTTCCGGGGAAGAGAAAAGCCGAGTCGGGCGTCGCCCGGCGCAGATCTCCGAGGAGAAGGCACAGATGACCAAGCTCAACGAACTGTCCCCGTCGCCGGGGTCGACCAAGAACCGCATGCGGGTCGGGCGTGGCCCCGGCTCCGGCAAGGGCAAGACCGCTGGTCGCGGCGTGAAGGGCCAGAAGGCGCGCTCCGGCGTCGCCATCAATGGCTTCGAGGGCGGCCAGATGCCGCTGCACATGCGCATGCCCAAGCGTGGCTTCAAGAATCCCCACCGCCTGCAGTTCGCCGAGGTGAACCTGTGGCGGATCGAGCAGGCGATCGCCGCCGGCAAGCTGGACCCGAAGAAGCCGATCGACGCGGCTGTGCTGGTCGCCGCCGGCGTCGTCCGCCGTCCCTGGGACGGCGTCAAGCTGCTGGGCACGGGCGAGCTGAAGTCCAAGCTAAACATCACGGTCTATTCCGCCACCGCCTCGGCCCGTACGGCCGTGGAGGGATCGGGCGGCAGCCTGACCACGACCAAACCGGCGCCCGCCGCGGCCGAATCCGCGGCTGAAGCTTAAGCCGGCGCCGCACCGGCTCCGTTCGTTCGCGGGGTCGGGTGACGAAGCCGCCGCGAAGCCCTATCTAGGGTCCGCGTGACTCCCCTTAAGAGGTTCTAGATGGCTTCGGCCGCCGAGCAGCTTGCCGCCAATCTCGACGTCGGCGCCTTCCAGAAGGCGACCGAGCTTCACAAGCGTCTCCTCTTCACCCTGGGCGCGATGATCGTCTACCGGCTGGGGACCTACATCCCGATCCCCGGCATCGATCCGATCGTGATCGCCCAGCTGATGGACAAGCAGCAGAACGGCATCTTCGGGATGGCCAACCTGTTCTCGGGCGGGGCGGTGTCGCGGATGGCGATCTTCGCGCTGAACGTGATGCCCTACATCTCGGCGTCGATCATCGTGCAGCTACTGGGCACCATGTATCCGCCGTGGGAAAAGCTGCGCAAGGAAGGCGGCGAGGCCGGCCGCAAGCAGCTTAACCAGTACACCCGCTATCTGACCGTGCCGCTGGCGATCTTCCAGGCCGCCGGCATCGCCGTCACCTTGCAGGCGCAACAGGGCGCCGTGGTCAATCCCGGGCCGTTCTTCGTCCTGTCGACCGTCGTCACCCTCGTCACCGGCACGCTATTCCTGATGTGGCTGGGCGAGCAGATCACCAGCCGCGGGGTCGGCAACGGCGTCTCGCTGATCATCTTCGCCGGCATCGTCGCGCGCCTGCCGACAGCGCTGTTCCAGCTGTTCACCCAGACCCACAACGGCACCCTGGACGCGGGCATGCTGTTGTTCTTCCTGGCGCTGGCGGTCGGCGTGATCATCTTCATCGTGTTCATGGAGCGATCGCAGCGCCGGCTCTTGGTGCAGTATCCCAAACGCCAGGCCGGCAACCGCATGTTCGGCGGCGAGACCAGCTTCCTGCCGCTGAAGATCAACGTCTCCGGCGTGATCCCGCCGATCTTCGCCTCATCGCTGCTGGCGATCCCCTACACGCTGAGCAACTTCCTCAACCCGGCGAAGCTGCCGACCTGGCTGCAGTGGCTGCCGGACGCGACGGCCCAGCTCAATCACGGCCGCCCCGCGTACATGGTGACCTATGGCCTGATGATCATCTTCTTCTCGTTCTTCTACACCTCGGTGGTGTTCAATCCCGAGGACACGGCGGAGAACCTGCGCAAGTACGGCGGCTTCCTGCCTGGCATCCGGCCGGGCAAGCGGACCGCGGAGTACATCGACTATGTGCTGACCCGCCTGACGGTGATCGGCGCGATCTACATCGCCGCCGTCTGCCTGCTGCCGGAGGCGCTGATGGCCAGCAACCAGGTGAGCACCTACTACTTCGGCGGCACTTCGATCCTGATCGTGGTTTCGGTGACCATGGACACCGTCGCCCAGATCGTCTCGCACCTGCAGGCCCACCAATACGAGGGCCTGATCCGCAAATCCAAGTTGCGCGGCGCCCGCAAGTAGTCGTCCGCGCTTGCGTACCGCTGCGGACGGCGTGTCTGATCAGGGAATCAGTCGGTCCAGCGCCGCCGCGCTCGCGAAGGCGGCGATCCGAGAACGAGAAGACGAGAGTTTAGGGGGGTCAATGAACCTGATCCTGTTCGGCCCGCCCGCGGCCGGCAAGGGCACCCAGGCCAAGCGGCTGGTCGAGACCCGCGGCATGGTGCAGCTGTCCACCGGCGACATGCTGCGCGCGGAGATCGCCTCCGGTTCCGAGCTCGGCCAGCGCGTCGACGGCATCATGAAGCGCGGCGACCTCGTCTCCGACGAGATCGTGATCGAGCTGATCGAGGCGCGCCTGCCCGAGGCCGAGGCCGCCGGCGGCGCGATCTTCGACGGCTTCCCGCGCACCATCGCTCAGGCCCAGGCGCTGGACATGATGCTCGACCGCCGCCGCCGGCCGATCGATCTGGTCATCCGCCTCAAGGTAGACGATGCGATGCTGATCCAGCGGGTGGCCGGCCGATTCGCCGAATCCGGCCGCCCGGACGACAATCCAGACAGCTTCAAGGTCCGCCTGGGCGCCTACAACGACCAGACTGCGCCGTTGCTGCCCTACTATGAGAGCCACAACAAGCTGGTGCAGGTCGACGGCATGGGCTCGATCGGCGAGGTCGCCGCGGCCATCGACGCGGCGATCGACGGTCCGCGGGTCTAGCGGCCGCGGCGAAGTTTCGGAGCGGGCGCACAAAGGTCCGAATAAGGCCTATCCGGCGCCCTTCGGCATTGACGCGGACCCCTTCGTCCCTATATGGGGACCCTTCCGCGAAAGGGCGCATCGCCGCGCCGGCCCCGCACCTTTCACGGTGCGGATGCCGGTTGCGTGCTTCGCGCTTGTTGGCGTGACCAGGAGAGATATCGCGCGTGGCCCGTATCGCAGGCGTCAACATACCCACTAACAAGCGCGTCGTCATCGCGCTGCAGTACATCCACGGCATTGGCGAGGCCAAGGCCAAGGAGATCGTCCACAAGGTCGGCATCGAGGACGCGCGGCGGGTCAACCAGCTCACCGACGCCGAAGTGCTGCAGATCCGCGAGACGATCGACCGCGACTATCAGGTCGAAGGCGACCTGCGGCGCGAGACCGCGGTCAATATCAAGCGGCTGATGGACCTGGCCTGCTATCGCGGCCTGCGTCACCGCAAGGGCCTGCCGGTCCGCGGCCAACGCACCCACACCAACGCCCGCACCCGCAAGGGTCCGGCTAAGCCCATCGCCGGCAAGAAGAAGTAAGAGGCGCCACGAATGGCCAAGGAACCGGCGCGCGTCAAAAAGCGCGAGCGAAAGAACATCACTTCGGGCGTCGCGCACGTGAACGCCTCGTTCAACAACACCATGATCACCATCACCGATGCGCAGGGAAACACCATTTCCTGGTCGAGCGCCGGAGCTATGGGCTTCAAGGGTTCGCGCAAATCCACGCCCTACGCCGCCCAGATGGCGGCCGAGGACGCGGGCAAGAAGGCCGCCGAGCACGGCGTACGCACCCTCGAAGTCAATGTGTCCGGACCGGGGTCGGGCCGCGAGTCGGCGCTGCGCGCGCTTTCGGCCGCGGGCATGACCATCACCACCATCCGCGACGTCACTCCCATTCCGCACAACGGTTGCCGGCCGCCTAAGCGCCGGCGCGTCTAGAGTTTCCGCCCCAACTTCTCCTATCGCCGGCGCGGCGCCGCCAAGCCGTCGGCGACACCCCGTCCGAGGGATATCCGCCTGTGATTGAACGAAACTGGAATGAGCTCATCCGCCCCGAGAAGCCGCAGATCGAATCCGGTGCTGATGGCGTGCGCAAGGCGCGCATCGTCGCCGAGCCGCTGGAACGCGGCTTCGGCGTAACGCTCGGCAATTCGCTACGCCGCGTGCTGCTGTCGTCGCTGCAAGGCGCGGCGGTCACCGCCATTCAGATCGACGGCGTCGTGCACGAATTCTCCTCGCTGGAAGGCGTGCGCGAAGACGTCGTCGACATCGTGCTCAACATCAAGCAGCTGGCGCTGCGCATGCACGCTGACGGTCCCAAGCGCATGACGCTGCGGGCCACCGGCCCCGGCGCGGTCACCGCCAGCCAGATCGAGGCGCCGGCGGACATCGAGATCCTCAACGGTGACCACGTGCTGCTGACGCTCGACGACGGCGCCTCGGTGCGGATCGAGTTCACCGTGCAAACCGGCAAGGGCTATGTGCCAGCCGAACGCAACCGCCCGGAAGACGCGCCGATCGGCCTGATCTCGGTCGATGCGGTCTATTCGCCGGTGCGCCGCGTCGCCTACCGGGTCGAGCCAACCCGCCAGGGCCAGAGCCTCGACTACGACAAGCTGATCATGGAAGTGGAAACCAACGGCGCCGTGACGCCGGTGGACGCGGTGGCCTACGCCGCGCGCATCCTGCAAGACCAGCTGCAGGTGTTCATCACCTTCGAGGAGCCGAAGAAGAAGCTCGAAGGCGAGGCCAAGCCGGAACTGCCGTTCAACCCGGCGCTGCTGAAGAAGGTCGACGAGCTGGAGCTCTCGGTCCGTTCGGCCAACTGCCTGAAGAACGACAACATCGTCTACATCGGCGACCTGATCCAGAAGACCGAAGCCGAGATGCTGCGGACCCCCAACTTCGGCCGCAAGTCCTTGAACGAGATCAAGGAAGTGCTGGCGAACATGGGCCTGCACCTGGGCATGGACGTCAACAACTGGCCGCCGGAAAACATCGACGAACTGGCCAAGAAGTTCGAAGACCAGATCTAGGCTATAAGGCCCGTCGCGAGACGGCCCGTGTAAGAAAGAGGATAGAACGCCATGCGCCACGGTTACGCGCACCGCAAACTGGGCCGCACGACGAGCCACCGGACGGCCATGTTCGCCAACATGGCGGCCTCGCTGATCAAGCACGAGCAGATCGTCACCACCCTGCCGAAGGCCAAGGAGCTGCGCCCCTTCGTCGAGAAGCTGGTGACCCTGGCCAAGAAGGGCGATCTGCACGCCCGCCGCATCGCCATCTCCCGCGTCCGCGACGTCGACCAGGTCGGCAAGCTGTTCGCCACGCTGGGCCCGCGCTACACCGCCCGCAACGGCGGCTACATCCGCGTGCTCAAGGCCGGCTACCGCCACGGCGACAACGCCCCGATGGCGGTGATCGAGTTCGTCGACCGCGACGTGAAGGAAAAGGGCAAGGACTCCGGTCCGGTCCAGGCGTCAAGCGGCGGCGAAGAGTAGCGCCGGCGGGCGCTAGGATGGCCGGTCGGGGAGTATTGACCGGCAGCCTCACACGGTTCGTCCGCTCGCTGGCATTGTTCTTTCTGTTCTCTGTTGCCGGCACAATTCTCCTCAAAGTAGGTGCGCCGGGCGGACCTTGCTCCCGCTTTTCGTAGCCTTCGCGGCGGTCGGTTCAGTGTTCGTTTGGTTCGATCGAAGGCGTCGGCGATGACGTTCGCTTGACGGATTAGTTGCGATATGCGTTAAATATTGCGCCGCCTGCAACGGAGCGCGCCATGCCCTCGTTCACCCCCACCGTCTTCTACCGCGACCCGATGGCCGCCCTGAAATGGCTCGAGCAGGCGTTCGGGTTCGAGACCAGCCTGCTGGTCACCGACGACAAGGGCCGCGTCGGGCATGCCGAGATGAGTTTCGGCGACGGCCACGTCGGTGTCGGCGAGGAGTGGGGCGCCTCGGAGCTGATCGGGCCGGCGAAAATGCGGAGCCCGGCCTCGCTGGAGGGCATGGGCACCCAGTTCATCCGCGTGGCGCTGGATCGCGGGATCGACGAGCATTGCGCCGCCGCCGAGGCGGCCGGGGCGCGGATCACGCAGCGGCCGGCGGATCAGTTCTACGGCGCGCGGGTCTATCGCGCGCTCGACCCCGAAGGCCACGTCTGGTGCTTCGACCAGAAGATCACCGACATGTCGCTGGCCGAAATGGAAAAGGCCAGCGGCCTCACCGTCAAGACCTCGCTCTAGGAGGGCGCTATGGACGTTCCGCCGATCTCCCCACTGTTGTTCTACCGCGACGCCAAGGCGGCGCTGGACTTCCTCGAGCGCGCGTTCGGTTTCGAGACCCGCCTGCTGGTGGACGACGGCCAGGGCGGCGTCATCCATTCCGAGAGCGCGTTCGAGGGGCATGTGGTGATGGTCTGCGGTCCGCCGGCCGGCAAGTACGCCTCGCCGCTCGACCTCGACGGCAAGCGCACGGGCTCGGTGCACGTTCAGGTGCGGGCGGGGCTCGACGCGATCTGTGAACGCGCCAGGGCCGCCGGCGCCATGATCGAGCGCGAGCCCGCCGACCAGGCCTACGGCGACCGAGTGTTCACCTGTCTCGATCCGGAAGGGCACAGCTGGTCGTTTGGCCAGTCGGTCCAGATCATGTCGGCGGACGAAATGGCCAAGGCGACGGGCCGCGAAATCCGCGAGAAGCTCTGAAGGAGACCGTATGGCGCAGAAAACGGGCTTCCAGCCCTCCGTGATCTACCAGGACCCGAAAGCCGCCATGCGGTGGTTGGAGGCGGCGTTCGGGTTCGACGTCGCGCTCTACATCGAGGACGATGCGGGCGGCTTCGTGCATTGCCAGATGCGCTACGGCGTGGCGCTGATCTCGGTTGGCCAGGAGTGGGCGGACGACTTCAAGAGCCCGCTGAAACTCGGCGGCAAGAACACCCAACTCACCTCGCTGACCATCGACACCGACGTCGACGCGCATTGCGAGCGGGCGAGAGCGGCCGGCGCGGTGATCGTCGCCGAGCCGGACACCCAGTTCTACGGCGACCGGGTCTATCGCTGCCGCGACCTGGAGGGCCACCACTGGAGCGTGGGTCAAACCGTCGAAGAGGTCAGTCGCGAGACGGCGGAAGAGCGCGTACCAGGGCTGAAGATCACCGGATGGCTCTGATGGACGCCAAACAGGCCGAGGCACGGCTGATCGCGTTCGCCGCGACCTTCCCGCAGGCCTGGGAGGACCACCCCTGGGACCATACGGTGATGAAGGTCGGCAAGAAGGTGTTCGTCTTCTTCGGCGGCGCGGCGTCGCCGCCGGGCGAGCTGTCGCTGACGGTCAAGTTGCCAGTCTCCTACGAGATGGCGCTGACGCTGCCCTACATGAGCCCCGCCGGGCATGGGCTCTGGAAGGGCGGCTGGGCGGCGCTGCGGCAGCACGATGGCGACGACATCGACCTCGAGACGATCAGCGGCTGGATCGTGCAGAGCTATCGGGCGGTGGCGACGAAGAAGCTGGTGAAGCAGCTCGACGCCAACGCCGCATGAGCGCCGCCGCCGAGCGGATCGACGACGTCTTCGCCGCCCTGGCCGATCCGCATCGGCGCCGCGTGGTCGAGGTGTTGCGCGCGGGGCCAAGGCCCGCTGGCGAGCTCGCCAAGGCGGTCGGTCTGGCGCCGCCGGCGATGAGCCGCCATCTGCGCACGCTGCGGCGCTCTGGCGTGGTCGAGGAGTCGCATCCTGACTTCGATGCGCGCGTGCGGGTCTATGCCCTGAAGGCCGGAGCGATGGATGAGCTGAAGGCGTGGCTGGAGGAGACCGAGCGGATGTGGGCGGCGCAACTGCTGGCCTTCAAGGCGCATCTGGAGACCCCACCGGCCGAGAAGGACGAGGCGTGAACTCCAAGGTCCTGGTCTCGTTGCGGGTGAAGGCCCCGGCCGACCGCGCGTTCGCCGCGTTCGTGAACGACATCGGGGCCTGGTGGCAGGCCAACCCGATGTTCGCCTTCACCCCGCGCGATCCGGGCGTGCTGGCGTTCGAGCCTGGCGAGGACGGGCGGCTGACCACCACCTTGGCCAGCGGCTATGTGTTCGAGATCGGCAAGGTCCTCGCCTGGGAGCCGCCGCATCGGCTGGTGTTCGGCTGGCGCCAAGCGGCGTTCGCGCCGGACCAGGACACCGAGGTCGAGGTCCGCTTCGAGCCGGTCGGCGACGAGACCCGGGTCACGGTCGAGCACCGCGGCTGGGATAGCGTGCCGGCCGTCCACGTCTCCCGCCACGGCTTCCCCAACGCCGTGTTCCTGACACGCCACGGCGAGTGGTGGCAGAGGCTGCTGGCGTCGTACAAGGCTCAGGTGGGGAACGGATGAACGCGGTGGCCGAGGTGATCACAGACGCGCCGCCGCCGGCAAAGCCGCGCGGGCGCCAGGCGGCGTTCGGCTTCATCTACGCCAGCTCGGTGATGAGCGCGTTGTCGTTCGGGCTCATGATCCCGGTGCTGCCGGGGCTGATCCGCTCGTTCATCGGGGCCACCAACGCCACGACCACAGCCGCGGCCGCCGACTGGCAGTTCGTCTTCACGCTTGTCTGGGGCTTCATGCAGTTCATCTCCGGCCCCGTGCTCGGGATGATCTCGGACCGCTATGGGCGCCGGCCGGTGATGCTGATCTCCATCTTCGGCCTGTCGCTCGACTTCCTGGTCATGGCCTTCGCCCCGACGCTGGCATGGCTGCTGCTGGGCCGTGTGCTGAACGGCGCCACGGCGGCCACCTTTTCCACCGCTAACGCCTATGTCGCCGACATCGCTACGCCGGCGACGCGCGCCCGCTATTTCGGCTGGATGGCCTCGGCGTTCAGCGTCGGCTTCCTGCTCGGGCCGGTCGCGGGCGGTGTGCTCGCTACCCTGCCGATCCATATCGGCGCGCTGCACCTGGCGGCGATCCGCACCCCTTTCGTGGTCGCCGCGGGCCTCTGCGCGGTCAACTGGGTCTACGGCCTGCTGGTGCTGCCGGAGTCGTTGCCGCCAGGGCGGCGCATCGCGACGTTCAACTGGCGGCGGGCCAACCCAGTGGCCAGCCTTTCGCTGCTGCGCTCGCACCATGACCTGCTGCCGCTGGCCGTGATCAACTTCCTGGGCCAGCTGGCGCAACAGGTGCTCCCGGGCATCTTCGTGCTCTACACGCAGCTGCGTTACGGCTGGTCGCTCAAGTTCCTCGGCATCACCTTTTTGATCACCGGCGCGCTGGGCATCCTGGTGCAGTCGCTGGTGGTCGGGCCGGTGGTGCGTCGCATCGGCGAGCGCGGCGCGGTGATCGTTGGCGCTGCGTCGGGGATGATTGGCTTCGTCATCTATGCCCTGGCAGCCACCCCGACGGCCTATTTCATCGGCATGCCGGTCTTCGCCCTGATAGGGTTGATGCAGCCCGGGCTGCAGGGCCTGATGACCCAGCACGTCGCCGGCTCCGAGCAGGGCCGGTTGCAGGGCGCCAACCAGTCGACCGGCGGCATCGCCGCGATCATCGGCCCGATCTTTCCGCTGACTTTCGCCTTCGCGCTGCGCCGCGTGCCGGGCCTGCCGGGGTTGCCGATCCTGATCGCCGCCGGCCTGCTTGGCGTTGCCCTGGTGCTGAGCCTTCGCTTCGCCCGCAGGGACACGCCGGCGCCACTGGTCGGCTAGATTCAACCTGGACGGTTCAGGCGGCGGCTCAGCGATGCTAAGAGACCCGTACGGCGGGTAAACCAGGGGGGCGTCGTGAGCGAAGCGACGCCGTCAATTCCTGTCGCGCCGAAGCGGCGCGGCCGCCCGGCCGCGCTTAGCTTCATCTACGCCGCCGTGCTGATGAACACGATCTCGCTGGGCATCATCATTCCGGTGTTCCCGTTCCTGGTGAAGACTCTGACCGGCAAGGGCGACGCCGGCGCGGCGGCGATCATGGGCGTGTTCGGCGCGGTCTGGGCGCTGATGCAGCTCACCTTCGCGCCGATCTTCGGCAATCTATCAGACCGGTTCGGCCGGCGGCCGGTGCTGCTGGTGGCGATGTTCGGCCTCGCCATCGACTATGTGATCATGGCGCTGGCGCCGAACATCGGCTGGCTGTTCGTCGGACGGATGATCTCTGGCATCGCCGCGTCCAGCGGCTCGGCCGCGGGCGCTTATGTCGCCGACATTTCGGCGCCGAAAGACCGCGCGCGCAACTTCGGCCGGTTCCAGGCCGCGGCCAACCTCGGCACGCTGATCGGGCCGCTGCTGGGCGGCTTCCTCGGCGTGCTGGACCCGCGCGCGCCGTTCTGGATCGCCGCCGCCTTCGGGCTCGCCAACGGCCTCTACGGCCTGCTGCTGGTGCCGGAATCGCTCCCACAGGAGCGGCGCATGCCATTCCACTGGAAGCGGGCCAATCCGATCGGCGCGGCGGCGCTTTTGGTCAGCCGCAAAGGGCTGCTCGGCATGGCTGGCATCCTGTTCGTGATTCAGTTCGCCGGCTCGTCGTTCAACAGCGTGTTCCAGTTCTACACCCACTACCGCTACGGCTGGGGACCGGTGCAAATCGCCATTCTGCTGGTGGCCCTGAGCGGCGGCAACATCGTGATGCAGACCTTTGGCGCAAGCTGGGTGGCCAAGCGCATCGGCGAGCGCGGCGCGGTGATCCTGGGCATGAGCTTCGGCGTCGTGGGATTCGCCAGCCTCGGCCTCGCCCCGACCCCGACCCTGTTCTGGGTGGCGCTCGGCGTCGTCGTGCTCTCCGGCATGACCTTCCCCAACCTCGCCTCGCTGCTGTCCCAGCGCGTCGGCGGGAACCAGCAGGGCCAGCTGCAGGGGGCGCAGGCGATCCTGTTCGGAACCAGCCAGCTGATCGGCCCGCTCGCCTTCACCAACCTGTTCGCCTGGTCGATCGGCGCCGGCGCAGGTCTTCACTCGCCGGGGCTGGCGATGATGGCCGGCGCGACCATGATCGCGCTGGGCGTCGTCCTGGCGATCCGCTATGCGCGACCCCCGCCGGCGTCGCTGGCGTCGCAGGCCGCCTGACGCCATCATTGCGCCAGGAACCTCGATAGTTTCGCGAGCGATGAAACCTCAACCCAAACCGATCCTCCTCGTCTGCCTGCTCAGCCTCGC
>Ga0302325_10018094_pt1 | contig 14862 bp, 9 predicted proteins | sample Palsa_T0_2_FD_201948 | JGI IMG/M metagenome (GOLD analysis project Ga0302325, IMG submission 201948) | Peat permafrost microbial communities from Stordalen Mire near Abisko, Sweden - Palsa_T0_2 | ecosystem: Environmental > Terrestrial > Soil > Palsa > Peat permafrost | place: Sweden: Abisko... | reverse complement strand
GCGATGCGGCGGCTAAAGTTGCGGCCGATGCAAAGGCTTCTGCCGATGCGGCCGCCGTAAAGGCTGCGGCAGATCCTGCGGCTGCTAAAGCGGCTGCAGACGCGAAGGCCGCTGCCGATACGGCCCAGGCGTCGAGCGATGCCGCGGCCAAGGCTGCCACAAAAGCGAAGGCTGTCGCGGCTGCAGTCGAGCAGGCGCAGCCGAGACCGAGCGGGTTCTCGCGGGCCGTCGATCATCTACGATTCTGGATGCAGGAATGGATCGGGATCAAGCCTGAGAAGAAGCTCGGCGATCTGTCGAACCAGGTGCTGCTGCCCGCGTATATTCCGTCGCGGGTGTTCGCGCTGGCGTTGATTGATATTTTGAACGGCAACAAGGCGACTGGGCAGGAGGCGATGAACGCGATTGCGAAGTCTCTCGCGGACCACCACTGGACTTATCGCGCGAACAAAGCCGGGGAGGCACTATTGACGCTTGCGCTCGATGCGCGGGGAAATCTGGCTGCGTTTCAGAGTGGACTGGAGAACTGGTACAACGATGGGATGGACCGAGTCTCGGGATGGTACAAGAAGTACACGCAGAAAATACTGCTGGTGATCGGTCTGATTCTCGCGGCCGCATTCAACGTGGACTCGGTACGGGTGGCGCGCACCCTGTGGTCCGATCGGGACGTGCGTGAGGCGATGGTGAATGCGGCGGGGCAGTATGTGAGCGATCACCCCGCCAGTTCAGCAGTCAAGCAGCCGTCAGGTTCAATCCCAGCCAATTTTACGGGATCCGATCAGGGAAAGACAGCCGTTTCGAAGACGGGCGAAGTCGCGGTACCGGCCGCGTCAGTTTCAAGTAACCCTGCCACAGACGCCAAGGATCAGTTGCCTGGAGCTGCCAATCAAAATGTGGCCGGGGCAGCTTCCCCGAGCGATCTTGAGGGCCAACTTCGAGGTACGGTTAAGGCGTTCAATAAGGTGACCAGCTCTACACTTCTGCCGGTGGGGTGGAATCGCTCGCCCTTCGCCGAAGCGGAAGATAGATATGGCATTTTCTTGTGTCTGTTGCGGTTTCTTTCTGGATGGTTGATAACCGGCATCGCGATCTCGCTTGGGGCGCCATTCTGGTTCGACTCCCTGAACAAGTTCATGGTGGTTCGGAGCACGATCAAGCCGCAGGAGAAGAGCCAGATCGAGGGGACCAAGGATTAGGGGCGGCAGGCAGCCGACCAGGTGATTCGACGCTGAGCGAGAGGCTGCGTGAGGCGCCGTGGCATGGTGGAGGGGTTTGGTGTAGTATCTGGCCCGAGTTCGAAAGATACCCAGCGTTGCCGCCAAATCTGGCGGAAGTTTGACCAGTCGGACGGCGTTCTTAGTGGAGGTTGACGATGAGCATTTTGATGAAGCGGATTGGCAGCGCGCTCCTGATGGGAGCGCTTCCATTGCTTACAGGATGTTGGCGGCACAGCAAGAGCGAGCATTTTTACCTGGTTGCGACCAGCATCAAGCATGCGTACTGGCAGTCCGCGGGAGCGGGGTTTCAGAGGGCTGCGACGGAGTACGGAGTCACCGCCGAGATGCGCGGGCCGGATGGTTTTGATCCGCAGGACGAGGTCACTGAGTTTCGCGCGGTGGCGGCGCTGAAACCTTCGGGGATCCTCGTCTCGGTGGGCAACGAAGAGTTAATGCGGCCGGAGATCGATGCGGCCGTCGCCGCGGGGATTCCGGTGATCACGATCGATTCGGACTCGCCTGCCAGCCACCGGTTGTTCTTTATCGGGACCAACAATCTGCAGGCGGGGCGGCTGGGAGGAGCGCGGCTGGCTTCGAAGTTGAACGGCAAGGGCAATGTGGTCTTCTTTTCGATCGCGGGCCAGCCCAACCTGGAGGAGCGGCTGAAGGGCTATAAGGATGTGTTTGCAGGCTATCCGGGGATCAAGATAGTCGAGGTCTTCGACATGAAGGGAGACTCGGGCCTGGCCATGGATAAGACCAGGGAATATTTGGCGAGGACGGGGGCAGAGAAGATCGACGCGGTGGTCTGCCTGGAGTCTACATCGGGAAAGGACGTGGGCGAGGCGTTCAAGCGGGCAGGGTCTACGGGACGCCTGCTGGTGGCGATGGATGTAGACGTGGCAACGTTGAATCTGGTGAAGGATGGGACGATCGATTCGACCATCTCGCAGAAGCCTTTCACCATGGCGTTGCTGGGGCTCAAGGCGCTTGACGACGTCTATCACTATCCTGTGAAACCGCTGGCCGCAGACTACGGGACCGACCCGTTCGCTCCGTTTCCGGCGTTTGTCGATACCGGGGTGTTGCTTGTGGATAAGAGCAACGTGGACGCGATTCTGAATCATGAAAGCGGACCCGCTGCTGTGGGTCAGTAGATGCGGCTGTGTCCGGCCGCGAGCGCGAGTGCAGCCGAGGAATTCGCGGTATGACGATCGGCGCGGGCGCTCGCCTGCTCCGCTGGTGGCGGCAACAAAAAATGACAATTGGGTGACGATTCGCTGACAACTGGCTTTCGTCAATGACCTACTCTCCATCTTGCCGGCAGATACTCCTCACCGGCAGAGACTTTTGTCTCTCCGAGGCAAAAGGAGCAGAGCGAGGTCATCATGCAGCACTCGGCGACACATAAGCATCTGGTCAAGCCCGGCAGCCACCCTCTCAGCCGCGGCTACGGCGCTCCCCTCCACCAGTTGAAGTCGACGACCCTGCGTATCGTCGCTATCCTGCTGGCGGCAACCGCATCCTGCGGACTGGCAACCGCGCAGACCGCGGGCATCTACCAGGTCACCAACATCATCTCCGATGGCTACGTGCCCGCAACGACCATGGACCCGAACTTCATCGATCCCTGGGGCGTCTCCGGCACGAGTACGCTGTGGATCAATACCAACGTGACGGGGTATAGCTACCTCAGCTCCATCGCCGGAGTCCTCGGCTCGTTCAAGGCAACCATTCCTCCCGCCGTCGCAGGCACCGGCCCGGGCGAGCCGACGGGCACCGTCCAGAATACGACGACCGGCTTCATTCTTTCGAATGGGACAAAGGCGTCCTTCCTGTTTGCAACAGGCGACGGCACCATCTCCGGGTGGAACTCCGCGCAGGGCGCCCCCGGATACAACGCCCTAATCGAGGTCAACAATAGCGCGAAGAACGCCGTGTACACCGACATGGCACTGGTCACCAATACCAGCGGCACCTACCTGCTGGTCCCGAACTTCGGCCAGGGCGGCAACGTCGAAGTCTACGACGCCACCTTCAAACCGGCAACCCTGGCGGGCTCCTTCACCGATCCGAACATCCCCGCGGGTTACGCGCCCTACGCGATCAAGAGCATCGGCACCCAGGTCTTTGTGACCTATATGCTACGCACCGTTCCACCCTTCGCCGCCGGAGCCGACCCCTATCAGGAGATTCTGGGACCCAACACCGGCTTCGTCTCGGTCTTCGATGTCAACGGTAACTTTGTCGCTCGTGCCGTGACGGGAGGCAACCTGAACGCGCCCTGGGGAGTGGCGATCGCCCCGGCCGGGTTCGGCATCTACGGCGGCGACCTGCTGATCGGCAACTTCGGCGACGGTCTGATCACCGCGTATAACCCCACCACCTACGCCTATCTCGGGACGGTCGCCGACAGCACCGGCAAGGCCATCGCCTACCCGGGACTGTGGGATATCTTCGCGTCGACGGCCACGACCGCAAACCCGAACGCGATCTACTTCACGGCCGGCCTGGCGCAGGAGACGCACGGACTCTTCGGTGTCATCAGCAACGGTCCCACTACGACCTCGACCCCGACGTTCAACTTCAGTGCCTCCACCCACGTCGCCAGCGCTGCCGCGGGATCGCCCGCCGCGCTGACCATCAGCGTGGCGCCTACTAACGCCTTCACCGGCACCGTCTCCTTGACCTGCAGCGGCCTGCCCACCGGCGCGGCGTGCACTTTCACCGCTAACCCAATCACGGTCTCGGCCACTGCGCCGGCAACCGCGATCGTCACCATCGAGACCTCAAGCGCGGGCAGCCAGTACGGCAAACTGAACTTCGACGGCCTCGGACGCCACGACGCCTTGGGCATGGTAGCGGCTTTGCTGCTGCCCTTCGCATCGCTGCTCGCCTTTGGCCGCCGGAAACGGCTCGCCCGCATGCGAATACTGAGAGTCTTAGCCGTCCTGTTCGCCTCCACCGGCCTGATCGTAGGCTGCTCGAACTCTCCGGCCATGGTCGTCACGCCGGCCGGCACATCGAATGTGACCATCACCGCGGCATCGGGAAGCATCATGCAGACCGCCATCGTCGCTCTGACCGTCCACTAGGTTGTACGCTGTACCATACTGGCCAGCCGCCCCTCATTCGGGGGGCGGCTTTTTTTCGCGGCGTCTGTACATCGCTCTCGCATTGGTCTGACTTCCCGAACCTCGTGCCGCTGCCGCCTCGCAAAACACTCGAGTTGCTGAAAATCGATTGAGAGATTCAATGAGCTGGAACAGTTCGGTGAAGTATCCCGCTCTAGCTCCGCAGTGGTAAAGTTCAACTCCTATGCAGGGAACAACGGACCAGGAGCTCTTCGACCTTATACGCCGCCATCTTTTTACTCCGGTGGTCGGCGATATATTGGACACAGAACGGCATTGGCATCAGTTCCTTCCGCAGCCGATCAAGCCGCTCAATCCGGCTCATCGGATCGTCGGCCGGGCCTTTCCCGTACAGCTTGCCGATGTGGCTGGCCAGCAGAGCCGTCCCTTCGGACGCTTGACCGAGGCGCTCGATTCCTTGTTGCCCGGTGAGGTCTATCTCGCCACCGGAGGTTCGATGAACTGCGCTGCCTGGGGAGAAATTCTCACCGCGACCGCGCGGGCTCGCGGAGCAGCGGGCGCGGTCATCGACGGCTATCATAGGGATACGCCTCGTGTGCTGGAACAGGATTGGCCGGTCTTCAGCCGCGGCAGTTTCGCGCAGGATGCCGGTGTGCGCTCCGCCGTCGTAGACTTTCGCTGTATGGTCGAGGTTGGCGGAGTGTGCATCGAACCCGGCGATCTCATCTTCGCCGACATCGACGGTGTCGTCGTGATCCCAAACAAGATCGAGAATCGAATCGTCGGACTCGCGCTCGAAAAGGCAGCCGGGGAGAAGGTCGTTCGCAGGGAGATAGAGGCGGGCTCATCGAGCACGTCGGTATTCGACCGGTACGGCATCCTATAGTTGTTGCACATTAATGAAATTGTTCTCGCAGTGGTGACGATGACGGAGTGCTTTCAGATCGAGATGGCGGATAACGTCGCAACGCTGCTGCAGGACGCCGAGGCGGGGTCGGTGATGCTTCGTGGAGGTGCATTGCCGCGGCAGGTCCTGGTGAGGGAGCCTATTAAGATGGGCCATAAAGTAGCGCTGCGCGCTTTGCAAACCGGCGCTCCGATTGTGAAGTACGGTGTCGTCATCGGCGAGGCGACCCGGCCCATCGCTGCAGGGGAGTGGGTCCACCTGCATAACTGCCGCAGCCGTTATGACGCGCAATCGTCCGCTCTGAATGCCGAGACCGGCTCACGCGAGGAGACTCCGTATGTATGAGGCGGCGTGGCATGGATATCTGCGGCAGGATGGCCGCAAGGGGATTCGCAATCTGCTGCTGGTGATCTACACCGTGCAGTGCGCGGAGTTTGTGGCCCATGAAGTGGCGCGCGGTGAGCCGGATACCCACGTCATCGGCTTTCCGGGATGCTACGACAACGCCTATGCGATCCGGCTGTTGCTTGCTCTTGCGCGCCATCCCAATGTCGGCGGTGTGCTGGCGATCGGCTTAGGTTGCGAATACACGCAGCCGGCGCGGATCACCGAAGCGGTTCGCCAGGCGGGAAGGCCGGCGGAGTCCTTCTTCATCCAGGACCGGGGCGGAACGAGTTCGAGCATCGCGCATGGAAAGCAATTGCTGGCCTCGCTGCGCCCGGCGATTGCGGATGTTCCCCGGGTGCCCATGAGCTGGAGCGATATGGTGGTCGGCTGCGAGTGTGGCGGCTCCGATGGCACCTCGGGCCTGGCCGGCAATCCCGTGGTGGGTTGTTTTTACGATCGTCTCGTCGATCGTGGAGGCACAGCGGTCTTCGAAGAGACGGTAGAGATGATCGGCCTGCGAGAGATTCTTGCCCGGCGCGCGAAGACGCCCGAGGTCGAGCGCCAGCTTCGGGAGACATACGACAAGGCAGAACGCTACTGTAGCTCGGTGCGGCAGTATTCCGTCTCCCCTGGAAACTTCGCGGGCGGCCTGACCACCATCGAAGAGAAGAGCATGGGGGCGCTCTCGAAGAGCGGGTCGCGCAAGATCGAAGGAGTCATTCGTGTAGCAGAGCAGCCGCTGAAACCGGGACTTTGGTTGCTCGATTCCGTTCCCGATGAGAGCTTCATGCAGTTTGGCTACACCAACCCGAACGACACGGAGGGGATTATGGATCTGATCTCGGCCGGCGCGCACATCGTTCTCTTCGTCACCGGGCGCGGCAGCGTTATTGGTTCCCCGATCGCTCCCTTGATCAAGATCACCGGAAATTCCGGGACCTTCAAGCGTATGCCCGATGATATCGACTTCAACGCAGGGTGCGTTCTCGATGGCTCGAAGACGCTGGACGATGCTGCTGCGGCTCTAGGTGAGTTGGTGGAGGACGTTGCCCGGGGCGCCATGACCAAGCCCGAAGCGCTGGGGCACCGGGAGTATTTCATCATGTACAAGCACCAGGACACGCCATCGCTTGCGGAAGGTTGCCGTGCTTGAGCAGAGCGCTCCCGTCCGCGAAGCATTTTCTTTGTCAGGCAAATTGGCGATCGTGACCGGCGGTGGGACTGGCCTGGGCAATGCAATCGCCGCTTGTTTTGTCGCGTCAGGGGCAAGGGTTATCATCGCAGGCCGGCGCGCGGAGATCATCGAGCAAGCCGTCGTCCGTCTCGGCGCAAATGCTTTCGCCGAGTGCCATGACGTCACTGACACGTCGAGCGCGGCATCGCTGCTGGACCGCATCGAGAGCAAACACGGGCTGCCCACGATTCTTGTGAACAATGCTGGCACTCACGTAAAGAAGACGCTTGCCGAGACCAGCATCGAGGACTTTCGGCGCACCCTTGCAACCCACCTCGAGGGAGCCTTCGCCATGACCCAGGCGGCCGCGCCCCTGATGAAACGAGCCGGTGGCGGAAGCATCATTTTTATTGCATCGATGACGTCGCTGATCGGAATGCCGCTGGTAGTGGCGTACTCCGCAGCGAAGGCAGGGTATCTGGGCATGGTGCGTTCGCTCGCCAGCGAACTCGGCCCGGACAACATCCGCATCAACGCGATTGCTCCCGGATGGATTGAAACTCCTATGCTCGAAGCCGCGCTCGCCGGCGATCCCGAGCGCAGGCGGAAGATACTTTCACGCACTCCTCAGCAGCGGTTTGGTACGCCGGAGGACATCGGCTGGTGTGCGGTGTTTCTCAGCTCACCGGCGGGCGCATTTATCAATGGCGCCGTACTGCCGGTCGACGGAGGCGCGAGCATAGGCTTCTGAGAGAAGTACGGCATGTAGTCGAGCGCAGTAACCGCAACATTGCTTTAGTTTGCCGGGAAGTTGGAGAGCGTCAGAATCTCGCCGGGCTCGACCAGCAAATCGCCGGGAACGAAGGCGGACGTAGCGTTCGCCAGCGTCTGGCTGGTGCGTTCGACCTGAGTCCAATGCCTGCCGGTCCACTGCACGTCCAGCCGCTGCGGCGTCGTGGAACGGTTCAAGACAATCAGGCTCACTCGATGGGCGTCCTCAAACGCGACGGTCAGCAGATCCGGATTGCTGCTGGTGGAACTCACGCGCGACATGCCTTTGAAGACGTGGCGGCTGAACGCGCCGAGGACGCGCAGCTCGAAGCTCGACGCAACCGGCATGTAACCGTCCGTCTTGTCCGGCACCAGCAGCGAGCGGGATCCGCCGAAGCTGGGCTGCTCCACATCCAGCAGCAGCCAGCAGTACATCAGCGCGATCGCGTCGAGCGATGTCAGGTTCTTGTGGTAGAGCTGTCCCACGTTGAGCGCGATGCGATACGACGGCTCCTGATAGTGCCCATCATTGATGCAGATCTCGGTGGCGATAAATGGTTTGCCGGAGCTGGCGTCGCGCATCGCAGCCAGGCTCACGTCGTACCGGTCGGGGTCGGCCATGAACCTCTGGAAGTCATACTCATGCGCCGTGGCATAGTCGGTCGCGCGCCAGGCTGCGGCGTTCTGCTGCAATGCGCTAGCTCTGGCGGCGCCGAGATACATATAGCTCGCATCGGCCATGTGGATCTTCACCGCCTGGAAGCCGGCCTTGTCGAGTTCACGCCGCAGGGTCAGGGTCATCTCGGCGAAGACCTCCGGCGGCTGTTCGACCTCATTCTCGATACCGACAATGGCGGGCGCGGAACCGGTGCGCTGCTTCGCCAGCCGGCAATAGCCAACCACGATACGCGCATACTCTTCCGGCTTCGCGGCCTTCAGAACGGGCTTTCCCCACGCATCGATGATCGGCTTGCCTGCGGGGGTGTAGGCTTCGGTGGCCCACGATGGGAGAGCCCACATCTCGTAAATTACTTCGCCGCCCAGCGCCAGTGCCCGCTTGCTGTATTCGAAGCTGGAGACCTCGCCGTTCGGAAAATTATCACCGTAATAATGCGGCGTCGCGTCGCGCAGATCGTCGATGTTCGAAAGGTCCGGCTTCAGTTGGGAGCCCATCGGGTACTCGCGGTCCAGCAGCAGGTTGTAGCGGCGCAGCAGGTCCCAATACTGTTGCTTGCCTGCCTCGCTCATCTCCGCGTACGCGGGGATGCTGGGGCTGCCCCCAAAGCCAAGCATCGTCTGGTGCTTCTCAGCGGGATTCACCTGGATAGAAGCGTCTTCGGCCTGAGTGGACAGCAACGCACCGGCCAGGGTCAGGTGCTGCCTGCGTGGAGCGGAGAACATCAGTTGATGGCGGATCACGTCGAAGACGCAGGGCTGGGTCAGGACCAGCGTTCCATTCAACAGTACCTGAATCGTGAGATGTGAATCGACGACTACGGTCAGCGTGCGTGCATCGCCGTTGAACGCCTTCTCGTCGTCGCGAACGATCTTTTCCCGGCCGCGGTCCGAGAGTCCCGAGGAGTCGTAGTAGCGTTGGAAGACGCGGAGCTTCGAGGCACTCAGCTCGACCGTAAAGCCCGCACGAGGCCCGGTAAATATCCACACCAGCGTGCCTTGCGCGGGTATCGTGTCGGAGAGGGTAATGGTCCGGCGGAAGAGCGCCGGCAGTTCCTCGTGGAAGTAGGCGCGGGCGATCAGGTCGGGTCTGGTCCAGCCCGGTCCGATGGGTCCGTCCGACACAAAGGAAAAGAACTGCGCCGCCGGCTGGGTCTCGGCGACGGGAGCAGGCAGCGTCACCATCTCCTGGGCCGCCAAGCTTGGGGTCAGAGCGCACCCAAGTAGAGCGAAGCATCCGGCCAGAGCCCCACCAACGCCTCGATTTGCTCGCATTCGAAAAACCTCACCGATCCTGAACCTGACCTGCGCTCTCCTGTTGAGAGGGCGCCCCTCGCGATACTACCAAGGGCGGATCCGCCTTCGCTTCAAATCTGGCCTCTTATTTTCAAGTTATGATTGACTGGCTGCGTACGGAGCGGTAGAGTGGCAGCGTTCAATGAGGTCTATGAGAACTGGGTTGCGTGCGCGTGTAGGTCTGCCAGCGGCATTGCTGCTCGCTCTGGCTGCCGCGGGTCAAAATGATGCGGCAGGGCAGGCGGCTGGAGCTGGAGCTGCGGTACTGCGACCCGTGGACTACAAGCACTATGTCGATCTGTTCCGCAAGCAGGAATTGGAGGCCACCGGCAAGGAGTACCCGGGCGAGGGCGGCGAGGACTCCTGGTCCTGGATCGAGCGGGAGATTCCGTGGTTCGATTCCTCGGATAAGAACTTCGAAGAGATGTACTACTTCCGCTGGTACGCGTGGAAGAAGCATCTAGTCGCGACTCCGAAGGGCTATGTCATCACCGAGTGGCTGCCCAAACCTGAGATGCCGGATGGCAGTTTTGGCGCGTTGCCGGATGCGGCGCCGTTTCATATTGCGGAGGCGCGCTGGCTGCGCGAGGGCAAGATCGCGGAGGACGATGCGCGCTACTGGTTCTTCCCCGGCGTTGACAGCCACAAGTACAGCGACGCAATGGCCTGGACGGTGCGCAATCTGACTCTGGCAAACGGCGATGCAGCGCTGGGCGAGGCGCTGCTTCCCGCGATGAAGCAGAGCTATCGCAACTGGGAGACCGCCCAGCAGGATGCTAACGGGCTCTTCTGGTCGATCGATACCCGCGATGCGATGGAGAAGTCGATCAGCGGCGATGGCTATCGGCCGACGCTGAATAGTTATATGTATGGCGACGCGCGGGCCATTGCGGAGATCGCGGCGAGCGCGGGTGATACGGCGGCGGCCGCCGAGTACAACCATAAGGCGGATGTCTTGCACAGCCTCATCGAAGAAAAGCTGTGGAACCCCAAGGACCAGTTCTACGAGGTGCTCTCGCCTTCGTTGGATTCGGGCATTCGCAGGCAGAAGAGGTTTGCCGACCCCGGTACTGCATTGACGCTGGCCGGGGTTCGCGAGCAGATTGGCTACGATCCCTGGATGTTCGGGATCCCGGCGGCGAGTCATGCGGTGGCGTGGAAGCAACTATTCGATGCGCAGGGGTTTGACGGGAGGTTCGGAGCGACCACCGCAGAGCGTCGCAATCCTCGCTTTCGCTTCGCAAGTTCGGACCAGTGCACGTGGAACGGCCCGGCGTGGCCCTTCGCGATGACCCAGACGCTGACGGCGCTGGCTGCGTATGAGCATCAGCCGGGAGCTTCAGCGATGAGTGCCGCGGATTACTACAAGCTGTTTGCGCGGTATGTGCTGTCGCAGCACCAGACGTTGAAAGACGGGAATGTTATCGACTGGATCGACGAAGATCTGGACGCGGACACCGACCAGTGGATTGCAAAGGATATGTTGATCGCAAAGAACAAGCAGGTGGGACGCGGGAATTATTACAACCACTCCGGCTTCGCCGATCCTTTGATTACCGGGCTGATCGGGCTTGAGCCGCGTGCGGATGGGAAGGTCGTTGTGCATCCGCTGTTGCCCGCGGGACAGTGGAGCTACTTCGCGATCGACGCTCTGCCGTATCACGGGCATTTGCTGACGGTGCTTTGGGACGAGACCGGCAAGCGCTATGCAAAAGGCAAGGGAATGACGCTGATGGTCGATGGCAAGAGGGTCGCCGGGCGACAAGGTCTGGGCGAATTGGACGGAGAGTTGCCGTAGGGCCTGGGCGAATGCCGGATGGGCTTCGCGGCCTGGATGGTAGCAAATGCGGAAAGTGAAAGAGTGAAGTAAGGAGAGAAGAATGAAATGGATGGCTGGAGCGCGGACGTTTGGGTTGGGCGGGCTGATGCTGGCAGCGCTGGCTGCGGGCATGGCGCAGAAGGACGGCGGGCCGGCCGCGGTGGTTGGCGAGAAGGCGCCGGCCATGGCGAAGGATGGAGTTCCGCCAGTGGTGCAAGTACCCGCGGGGAGCTTCGTGATGGGCGCGGATGCCGTCGCGCTGCCGGCCTCTGTGACCAACGGATTCGGGGTGATGTCCACGCGCCCGGAGCATGGCGACTTCGATGAGCTCCCCGCGCATCCGATTAAGATCTCGAAGGCGTTCTCGATCGGCGTGCATGAAGTAACGCCGCAAGAGTTCCAGCAGTTCGATCCGAGCTATGTTGCGGGTGAGGCGACGCCGGGATATGCAGCCGGCGTCAGTTGGAACCAGGCCATGGGGTACTGCGCGTGGCTGTCGAAGAAGACGGGCAAGCCATGGCGCCTGCCGACCGAGGCGGAGTGGGAGTATGTCGCGCGCGCCGGTGGCAAGGGCGTCTTCGGCGCCGCGAACGACATGCCCAAGGTGGGAGTAGCTAACGCCTTCGGGGTCGAGAATATGGAGGTAGGCAGGCCGGAGTGGGTGATGGACTGGTATGGCCCGTATCAGCCCGGCGAGCAGGTCGATCCGGCGGGCGCGGCGGGCGGCTATACCAAAGTGGTGCGCGGCGGCGGACTGGACTACCGCAAGACCGGAGGGACGGGGAAGGATGGCAAAGTGACTCCGGACCTGAATGTCCCTGCGACGGCACCTTACTTTGCCCGAGCCGCGAACCGGGCAAGCATGGCTCCGGCGTTCGCCTCCCCCCGAGGCAACATAGGATTTCGCGTAGTGCAGGCTGGCCCGGTGACGACCCCGCCCGCTCCGGAAAAGAAATTCTTCTTCGAGACGGCGGTCAAGCAGACTGGCCTGCTCGCGGAGGCTGTCGTAGCTGGACCCGATCCGGCAAAACCGTGGTATCACACGCGCGAGATATTCCAGAACCTGCAGGGCAAGAGCATGCCGGACGTCGGATGGAAGGTTGGCCTCGAGCCCGGGCTGGGCATCAACTATCACAATTCGGCGATCCAGCAGTTGCCCAATGGAGACATTTTGGCCGCCTTCTACAACACTCCGGACCGCGAGGACGACCCCGACCAGACGGTGATGACGCTGCGTCGGCGGGCAGGCTCCGAGCAATGGGACTTCGCCGAGCCGTATCCAGACTTCGCCGACGCGGCGAACGCAGCCCCGGTCATCTGGAACGACAAGGCACATCCAGGCAAGGTCTGGATGTTCTGGGGTTTTCCGCGCCTCATCGGAGCAGGGCCGTTCTGCTATGCAACCTCGACGGACAATGGAGCGACCTGGTCTCCGGTGACGTTTCCGTATTTCCCCAAGCCGGTAGGGCGGTACGTCTCGCAGCCCATCAACAGCATTGTTCGCGGAGCCGATGGAACCATTTACATCCCAACCGATTCGTCCGGCAGAGAGCCGGATGGCAATGGGTCGGTGAGCGCGGTGTGGGCGACGAAGGACGAGGGTAAGACATGGTACGACACTGGCGGCCGCACCGCCGGACGACATACCACGATCGTGTTCGCGAAGAACGGCAATCTGCTTGGGTTCGGCGGAAAGAACTCCGAGATCGAAGGCAGAATGCCGCTTGCCACTTCGAGCGACGGCGGGCAGACATGGGTGAAGTCGAAGACGCCGTTCGATGAGCTGTTGAGCGGGGAACGCCCCAGCGTAATCCGGCTGGCCAGCGGGCGGCTCTTCTTTGTCGCGGACTCGAAACCCGGGCGGCAGAGGCACATGCCCGCCGACGGCGCATATGTCGCGCTCAGCGACGACGATGGTTCGACGTGGACGATGAAGCCGCTGCCGAAGGACATCCAGACCGTCGGGTACGTCACGGCAACCCAGGCGTCGGACGGCGTGATTCATATTGCAACCACCAAGAACAAACCGAACTTCGAGATCGAGTTGAATGAAGCCTGGGTGCTGGCCAAGGACGCGGGAAGCGATGTCTCGCCCGATCCTGGCCCTGTGACCGGCGTCAAGACGTTCGCGGAACATTACCCTAATGGCAAGACGCGCGCGACCTGGAGCGCCGGCAAGACAGCCGGCGGACGGGTCCTGCTCCAGGGGCCGGAGACGTTCTTCTATGCGGATGGAAAAGTGATGTGGTCGATGACCTTTGAGGCCGGCCAGAAGCTGGGCGAGGAGCGATACCTGCGCGCCGACGGCACACCGGTTTGGGTGAAGACCTATGCGAAGGACGGAAGCTGGACGTGGGACTCATTCGATCGCCAAGGCAAGCAGGTGGCGGAGTCGAAGTGGCAGGGAAAGACACTGGTGAGCAGCAATGTCCCGGATGTTCCTGTGAAGAAGAAGGCCGATAACCTGCCGGAGCCGGAAGGCGAGTGAGAAAACTGACACTGCTGGCCCTGTTGTTGGGAGCTGCGTCTGCCGTGCTGGCCGAGGACGCTTACGGGCTGCCGTTCCTTAGACAATCTCTGGCATCGGCCTACCGCGGAACGTCGCTCAACGGCACGCGTACATACTTAATCGTCTCCCTGCGCCAGGTATACGTCATCAGCAGATCCCCATTCCTGGCTTCGACCAGCGCCGGATACGAGAATTGCCCCGGCCCATCCTCCAGCGTCTTGAACACGCGAAAGTGCTCGCCGTCCGCACTCACGGCCAGGTTCAGGGGCGTCCGCCTGTTATAGCTGTTATTGAAGATCAGCACGATCCGCCCACCCTTCAACCGCACCGCATCGATCCCCGAAGTAGGGTTCGGCAGGTCGATAAACCGCGCCTGCGTCCACGTCTTCCCGTCGTCCATCGAGTCGGCGATCGCGATCCTGGCCGCCCTGGTGTGCGAACGCGCATAGAACCGCAGATGATGTCCCCCCAGCGAAACGACGGCCGGTTGGATAATCCCAACCGTGGTCTTCGCCGGCGGATACAGCTTGGTATGCACGCCTCCCTCGCCGTCGTTCCCAGGTGCGTCAACCTCGGCGGCGGCAGCCATCGCGCCAGCATCCGGAACATCCAAAGCATCCGGCACGGTGATTGGACCGAACCTGGTAAATGTCTTGCCGCCATCGCTGGACCGTTCAATCCACGCCGCCCAGTTCCCGCTCTCGACCGAAGACCCGCTTACCACCGTCCCATCCGCCAGCACAAGCGGCTTATCCTTGATCGGCCCGAGGATCCCGGCCGGCAGACGTTCCTCCGCGGACCACGTCTTGCCTTCATCGGCACTCCACTTGCGGGCGCCCTCCCACGTGCTCGGCCTGGTGCCGAACTTGTAATACAGCCACAACTTTCCGTCGTTGGTATGGAACAGCACCGGGTTCCAGCAAGCCACTTTATTCGCCCGCGCCAGCTCTACCGGAACGCTCCACGTGCCGCCATGCAACTGCGCGCCGTAGATGGCAACATCCGGCGC
>Ga0302325_10018093_pt1 | contig 14863 bp, 21 predicted proteins | sample Palsa_T0_2_FD_201948 | JGI IMG/M metagenome (GOLD analysis project Ga0302325, IMG submission 201948) | Peat permafrost microbial communities from Stordalen Mire near Abisko, Sweden - Palsa_T0_2 | ecosystem: Environmental > Terrestrial > Soil > Palsa > Peat permafrost | place: Sweden: Abisko... | reverse complement strand
CAAGCTTCAATTATTCTCCTGATCCGTAAACAATTGTGATTCGGACTGCACTAGACCAATCAGCGTGCGTTATTTCCAGATCGCTTACGTGAAAAGGGTCCAGCAGATGTTAATCTCCGGCTTTGTTTTCAGCCAATGAGAGAAGGGAAAGTCAAGGTCTCGGAAACTGACTCGAGCGCTCGAGTACTGACAGATACTGAAGGAAGAGCGCGCATATTCATAGACATAGATCCAGCGATTTCACCGCCAAACTGTTTCCTTTTGAGGCATATTGTTCACTTTCATGCCGCTGAGGTACTTCCACCTGACAAACCCGTGAAGGCGGAGTCCGATAAGAGCGCTCAGCGAGAGGCGCAGCAAGCCGTTGCTATGACAACAGCCAATCAAGCAGGACACTAAGTATCTCACTTGAGTTTTCCCCGCGTAGATCTGATAAGCCGCTTAAACGCAGCGAAGAAAGCAGCACAATTGCAAGCCGGTAATATAAAATTCTTTCAGAAGATACTTTGCCCTTAGCGACACCGGTAGAGAACATCCAGCTCACGACCCTTCAGCATAAGTTTGAACATGACCTTCCCACAACTGATGAATCACTCAGATACCACACCGAAAACTATGCCTATAGTAAGGAGCGCACACGCACGTCGACATGAATCCATTAATCATGAAATCCAACCTTACATTCGTTCCTGAAAGAGGCCCTTGAAACCCCCTCTCAAAACAAATCAAAATACTTTGCAACTCCAGCCCCCGCAATCCCTAAAATCAGTCCGAATGTTCGCAAAGGGTACCGTACCCACATACCCAGCAATAGCCGGCCAACTCATCAAAGCAATCAAAACAGGTGGATAATGACAAACACACTCCACATTATTCCCATCCAAGTCCAAGACAAAAGCCCCATAATAAAACCTACGATACTCCCTGAGCCCCGGTTTCCCATTATCCTTCCCGCCGGCCTTCAATCCAGCCTCATAAAACGCATCGACCTGGGTCCTGTTCTTTGCAGAAAAGGCGATGTGAACGGGACCACTGTGTCGGGACGGGTCGCGTTCAGGCATGATCCAGAACTTCGGGCGGAAACGGCCCCAGCCGTGGACTTTCTGTTCCGGGAATTCCATTTTGATGGAGTAGCCCAGGGGGGCGAGGAGGGTTGAGTAGAAGGCCTTGGAGGCGACGGTGTCGGAGACGTTGATGCCTATGTGGTGGAACATTGCGGTGGACAAATGATCAAGCTTGGTCGTATGATGGGAAGTAGAAGACGGGAAGCTGATGACCTGGAGCAGGTTTTTAAGGTTTAATATTCAAGTCGGGCGTGTAATTTCTCGACGCCTTCGTGGCGTTTCGTGCTGATCAGATCAGATCACTAAGACGGGAAATAGTCGCGCTCACGTCAAGTTCTTTACACAGGGGTGTATTAGCATATCAATGCTCAACTTCAATGAATCTTCAAACGCCCGTAATTTCAACTTCATTATGAACAGCAAAAAAGCCCGCATTAATGGTATCACTTGACTTTACGACCTCATATTCTGCAACAACCCATGCGTCAGATCAATAATCCTCGGCATCAAAGCCCCCAAACTCTCATGAATCAAATCCGAAAAATGCCGAATCGCCTCCTCCTCACTCATCTCCAAACAAAACTTCTCCTTCACCTGCCAAAATTAGCACACCTAAGGCATCGCTAGGGCCACGGGGGGGAGGGGGGGACCTTCAATACTGCCTTATCCGGCTCGATGAGAATATCCGGGATATTCGCATCGACCATAAGACTGAACAAATTGAGAATGAGATTGGCACTTTTTCGCAGGGTGGTATAGGCGGTGAAACAGAATGATTTGAATTGCGCGTAGTAGGGGGACGTGGTGCCGCCCATGCCGTCGACCATTTCGCGGGAGAGTTTCATTTGTGCGGGGAAGGGTTTTGGGTCGCGGCCGAGGATGTAGCCGAAGTCGGCGTGGAAAAAGTGCCCGTCGGGGGAGAGGAGTAAGTTGTCGAGGTGGCGGTCTCCGACTCCCAGAAGATATGTCACTACACAGTACCCGGCTGCAAGTCAGAGACACACACGAAAAAGAGGGGTTTTGAGGAGGGGGTACCGCATGAACGGATGTATGTTTCCATGACTTCCTTACGGACACCGAATTCCGCTGAATGAGAGGGATTGTTATTCCGTAGGTAGCCTAGGATACTCCCCCCTTTTGCGATTGCAGCATTGAGACTCACCGACTCGATGAATTGGACTGCTCCATGATCGACGCCCGTTGCAATGATCCTGTAGGGCGTTAATTTGAGATCCAGATTTTCTTTCAGGAGTAATTTATCCATAAGCGAGACAATTTGAATGACTAATTGATCTTGTCTTAGATCATCTCCAGTTTTGAAAATGATCGGGTAGGTCGATTGTTCTGGGTTCGTTGTTTTCAAGTTCAATTTCAGAGGTGATAAATTGGATTTAAAGACGGAAGCGTCATCTATATTAGTCAGATTTGATAGGAATAGGGGTGGGTACCTGCTAGGATCCCAGTCATTTGAACACCCGCATCAAGGAACAGAGGTAATGCCTCCATCGTCTCCAATCCACTTTCCTTTATACTCTGCCTTAACCGATCGATTTTTCTCCCCCGATCACCTCTCATATTCCTTATCTCACGGCTTAGATTCTGCAACTTGCCCACCAATTCCGCCTGTCGTTTAAACACATTCCGTCGCTCCGTTCCATCCGGTTGCTCCGACAAACTCTTCATAAACTGGAATGCCACTTTCGCGAATGTTTTATGACTTGACGAAGTACGATCCTCGCATTCAACAAGAAGGTACCAGTAGAAGTTATTCCCCAACAGGGGGTTCTGGATCGACCGTGTTATGAGGAAGTGAGCTAGAGATGAATCGTGCGTTGGATCTGTGGATTTTGAACTGGTGATGTTTTCGAATTTCAGTGCTTGAACAAGTTGTAACAGGTACAATAGTAATTCCTATTACGATCAGCAATGCAGTTAACGCGGGAAGGGATACATCATCATCGGCTTTTCGAAGACGTTCCACCGCGTACGCGCGCACAGCTTTATTCCGGAACGTGGGACCAAGTAATTCCAATGCATCATCAACATCAACTTCCGTCCATCGACCCAATAATTCCGTAGCCTGTTTAACTTCCGTTGGATCCGTCCAGATAACACATTTCAAGAACTTTGTCAAAGCGCGTTTATCCCTCGTTAAATAGAACCTGAATTTCCATAGCAAATCCTTCTCTTCACTCGTCAATTCCTGCGTCGGCGAGAAATTCAGGATCTCCTACTATCAGTCAATGTAAGACGGAGGAAGGACGTTAAGTTCATCTCTGATTTTGGGGTTCGGTTTGAGATCGCGGTCGAGGGGTCCGTTGCGATGACTTCGGACTAATCTCCTGTGCTTTGATTCCACGGGATTGTCCCTTATGGACTCTGGATCCCAGACTAAACAAACTGGTCCGCCTTCGCCTTCATCGACCACGCCCTTCGTCATAATACTGGGTGTACTGAGATGCAAATTCGATAACGGGGGAGGATAATCTGGTTCGGAGTATATAACAGGAAAGTCGAATCGTGGGAAGTCAATGTATATGAATACTTCGTCCGATACTTGACCGTTTGATTTTATGGATGTGTGGAGTTGTTCGATTTTTCGGAAGGCGAGGTTATCTAACCAATCTAGACGAGGCAAGTCCCCCTGTTCATGTCTTTTGACGAGTTTCTCAAGACGATCCATTTCGGAGGTTGAGGTGAAGGTCCCGGGAGTGGTCGTATCGGAAAGACCATCTGCTTCTCTTCGGAGCCATAGTTTAAGTTTCTGGTGACCAGTCCGTAAAGTTCTATTGTTAGTTGAAGTCGGTGATGGGGATGACTTGTCTGAGGAATTGAAGATACTATATGTTGTGCCGCCATAGGGGACTTGTTTCCTTGGTCCAGCCGAGTCCCATATAGTTATAGCAATTTGACTTGTCACCGGCAGGTCACTGTACTTGATAGGAAACGGCAGCCATTCCTTCCATCTACAATCAACTCACGTAATTCAAGGTAGTACGTCCGTCCAGCTTTGAACGACTTGAAGCTCGTTCGGACAGGGACCGTCAAAGGCTTACTATTCGCCCATACTTGTACAGAAGCATAGACTTCTGAATTCGGGCTAGCGCGTCAGCAGTGTAGTTATAGCTAGGTACTTTGAGTTCGAAGCGACGTTGCGTTGTGATGGATTTGAGAGGAGTTCTGATAGCGGAGGAGGTTGTGTTGAGCCTTCTATGGAAGATATTCGAACGAAGAACGGAATTTGTAGGGACGACGATGTACAGAACGAGTACATCAAGTTGTCCATCTTGACAACATGGACTCGCTTGTTTACCGGAGACGTGTGGATCGATGATCGACATGGACGCATGAATCTAGGGCATCAAATTCCAGGGCACAAGACAATTGATTTTAAGCATTCGATTCAGGAGACCAAAAGCCACAACAAAATGTCGGAAACCACAAAAGTCAAGACGATGCATAAAATACACCAAGCAACGACAACTGCTCCAGTAAACATTGCTGTACTGTCTCTCTTGTCCTTGTTACAAGGCCTTGCTGATTGGTGGTTGTAGGTCATCAAGTATTGGGGAAAGAGATCCACGAAACTCAATCTCCCAACGAACTCGTCGCTCTCGGTGACACTTTCTCAACGCGACCTTTGCGCTCTTACGACTGCCTCGTGTTCGTCGTCGTATGAATCAACGCGGCTATGGCTCAATGGTACGGAACAGCCTGTTGAAACCAATTCTCGGCTCGTCGCCTGTCTTACTTCCCTCCGCGCCCTGAGAGCAGAACTCGAATCCAAAGACACCTCTCTCCCCGTCCTTTCAAACATGTCTCTACACATCGTCTCGGAAAACAATTTCCCCACAGCAGCCGGTCTAGCGTCCTCAGCAGCGGGATTCGCAGCTCTTGTAAGAGCAATCGCGGATCTATACGAACTCCCTCATTCTCCTGCCGATCTCTCTCGAACGGCTCGTCAGGGCTCCGGGTCAGCATGTCGGTCCATGTTCGGAGGATACGTCGCATGGAATATGGGTACTGAAGAAGACGGAAGTGATTCCCTTGCAGAACAAATTGCCCCGGCCTCCCACTGGCCTAAAATGAAAGCTGCCATCCTCGTCGTGTCCGCTGCGAAAAAGGGAGTCAGCTCAACTTCTGGGATGCAGTCCACGGTAGCTACTTCTGAATTATTCACCCAAAGAGCAAATCACGTCGTCCCCGCTCGGATGGAAAAGATTATTAAAGCAATCAGGGAAAGAGATTTCACTACCTTTGCCGACTTGACAATGAAAGACTCGAACCAATTCCATGCAGTTTGTCTCGATACCAGTCCCCCTATCTTCTACCTCAACGACATCTCCCGCGGCATTATCCGTCTCGTCGAAGAACTCAACCGCGTAGCAGGCAAAACCGTCGCAGCCTATACCTTTGACGCGGGTCCAAATGCCGTGATATATTACCTTGAGGAGAACGAGCGATGGATCATTGCATTGTTGACGACGTGCTTTAAGGGAGTGCCTGGATTGGAAAAGTTTCCTGCATTTGAGGAGGGGGAGGATCCTGTTTTGGGGGAGGAGTTTGATGTTTGGTTCGTCAAGGGGGTTTTGGATGGGGTTAGTAGGATCATTTTGACACAGGTAGGGGAGGGGCCAGAAAAGGTTGTGGATAAGAGTTTGATTGATGAGGTGGGTGAGCCGAGGGCTCCGACCATTAAGGCTGTTTAATGATTGATGAGGATTGGGTTGCTTAGTATACCTTTAATAATACTATATTCATAATTGACACTTTTCAAAATTGACAGGCTCCTTATAGTGTTCAATTTCCTCTCCATTGGGTATATTATAAGTATATGATACAGGCAGTCTTCGGTTGTTCCTCTTCACGGCCGCCCTTTCGCATTCATTGCAACAGTTTGTATAACCTCGTCCAATCTCTTCTGTAACTCCTCCTTCCTCTTAACAGCCTCCTTCCGTTTCTTCTCAACATTCTGCAGCTCTTCCTCCAACTTCTCCAGTCTTTGTATCTGTTGTTCCTCAGACACGCCAATCCCAGGTAACGATCCAATCAACAAATCTATCTCCTTGGTCTTCAAAATCAAGTCTCTCGCCAATTCTCTCTTCGCCGCTACTGTCAGAAAGCAAAATGATAGTCAAACCAGCAAATGCTTCAGGAGTATCAGGTGTGACTATCAATGTCAGCAATTGCATGGAGGGTGAGAACCTTGAGGATCGGAGACGGGGCGACTATCGTTAACGGGGACAAAGTCGTGATGAGTGTTTAGGTAGTGCAATGCGGAATAGAATTGGGTAGCCATCTATTGTAAGCTGTGGCTTTCGTAACAAGTTGGGTACCTGATCGATAGCATCCTGCAGCTGAGTTATCCGATCCATGTGTCGAATCGTTGTTGAGCCGCGACGACGACTGGCGAGCGACGGGGGGCCAACCGGCCACTGGGGAATTAGCATAAAGCCGCTCTTGATGACTAAAGCCGGGACGTATCTCTTCTCGACGCTGTCTCCTGGCCGATCGCCAAACATTTCGGTGACCCGATTGCTTCGTCTGCATCCTTCTTTTTCTCGATAGGCTGACTCAACTTGCCTTCCTTGCTTCCACACAAAGGATGCCTCGCTATAAACACCGCCACAGTCCCGCAAGACATAGGCAATACTTCCGCGAAGCTCTCATCATGGTTGTCCACTGCAATTTGAAATGACTAACGTCAGGCACGAACTGCTTTGCAAACTGGCGAGACTCCCGTTGGCTGTGTCTTTGTCCATTCGAATAAAATAATCGGCCGCGGAATGAATCAAACCAACAAAACTCGCTCGGTATCTCCCCTTAGCCTCTCCCCTAAGAGCTTCCGTCACAAATCCCCCAATAGGACTCCCCAGCTGGAGGCCTGGCATGATATTCGCAGGAGTGTTTTCGAGAGTGTAGGAAATGGGTTACTGATAGTAGGGCATCCGTCATGCAGAATTGTGTGCAGTAGATGAGATCCTCAAAACGTATGATGCAGACATATTCAAAAGTACCGATCTCTACGTCACTGTGGAACCATGCATTATGTGTGCGGGTGCACTCCGACAACTGGGGATTAGAAACGTATTCTTTGGCTGTGCAAATGAGCGGTTCGGAGGATGTGGCTCTGTCCTCCGTGTTAACCAGACGTACCCTCCCCTGCATCGCGCGCATCGCGCGCATCCGCGACTTTCTTCCGGCTCTTTCCTTCTTGTTTATTTACCTCTCCCCTCGGCGTGGACTTTGTGAGGTTCACGGCCAGAGTTGATGGTAGTGAGGACGGAGAATTAGCTTTCCAAACATTTCCGGGGATTTATCGCGAGGAAGCAATCATGCTCCTCCGCGACTTTTATATGCAAGAAAACACCAATGGTACTCTCACACCCCCCTCCCATTTTCCAATACCCTTGATCCGCATCACCCCAAAGAAAAGTACTGACTCGTAGCACCCAATCCGAAATTGAAGAACGGCCGGCGAAAGAAACTAGATTTCAATAAACTGGATTGGCCAAGATATATTTCCGAAGAGAAATTACTCGAGGCTGTTCCAGCTGTTTATGGCTGTGATCCGCGTGATGAAGAAAAGTATAAGGCGTTGGAACATGCCGGGGAGAAGATTTCTGAAAGGGGATTGGTGGAGCAGTTTTCTACTGATTGTGCTGTTGATTGATCTGTGGCCATGGACACGTTATGCTGCTGATTGGGATATGGGATATTTGTTGATACAGTGATACTTGGTTGCATGGCTTGCTTATTTGACGGACGGGTGGAGTTTATTGATGCATGGCAAGAGACCTGGGACAGTTTTGTAGTTGGGATTTCTTTACTTAGACTATAGTTGCTTTCTGTTGTTACGCAATTTAATAAACTCATGATGCAAATGAGATTAATGTCAGTACTTGCAGCGAAGAGCAGCCTCGTAACCTTGACGTTTATCTCAAGCCTTCTATGAAGCGAACTCAGATGAGACGACCTTCATTCATTGCATTACTCGGCTTGACCCTGTTCAAATCCCTCACAACAGATTGTTCTGCAAAGTCGCGTACAGCTCAACTGACGAGGATCAATATTATTTCTACATACCTATGCCAGTCTAGCGATAAAACTCAAACTTATCACTCTTGTTATCGCCAATTTGCGTATTATACGCCTCCTCAATGTCGCCCTGCAAAATCAAATACCTCCCCTTCCTCACAGCCAACATTCCCGCGTTCTGCATAATAGCAGCAATGACCGCACCGCTTGCAGCATCAGGACGGAGAATAAACGTGTCGAGATCGACTTCGGGGGATAGCGACATTTTGCTCGCCAAAGTAGTGTACACAGCACGTTTCTGACGACGGTCGTTTTTGCGGGGGAATTCGATTTTTCGATCAAGTCGGCCGGGGCGGAGAAGTGCGGGATCCAAAGTATCTGCACGATTTGTCGCCATGATGACCTGTTGTCAATACAAAATGATAGAAAAGGGGAATACTTTGACTGAGGATTGTTGATCGAATCCGTCCATTTGATTCAATAACTCCAGTAATATTCGCTGGACTTCTCTGTCTGCGCCGGTCTGTGCATCGAACCGTTTCGTGGCAATAGCATCGATCTCATCAATGAAAATGATACTGGGACTATTCTCCCTGGCCAATCTAAACACATCCCTGACCATTCGAGGTCCCTCTCCAAGATACTTTTGCACAAACTCGGATCCGACGACTCTGATGAACTTGGCGGTCGTCGAATTCGCCACGGCCTTGACCAACATTGTCTTGCCCGTTCCAGGAGGTCCATACAACAACACACCCCTAGGCGGATCAATTCCAATTTGTCGGTATAAATCGCCGTGCGTGAGCGGCAATTCGACCGCTTCTCGGAGCTCCTGTTTTTGCATGTCCAAGCCGCCGACGTCGGCGTAGGAAACATCGGGTTTTTCATCGTCTCCTAGCATGGCGATACTGCTGTCTGCTTCGGGGGGGAGGATATCCACGAGTGCGCTGGAATGGCGATGTAATGCGACTGAGGAAGAAGGTTTGAGTAATTCGCGATCGAGCGTAGAAAGGATCCGGACAACATAATTTGAGCCTGTCGTAGACCCAACAATCCCCGTATTCTGATCAATAGGCTCAAGAAACTGTCCTATAACAAGTGGCACAGACTGAATCCGCTTGACCTCTTCCTGAGCACGCACAAGTTCCCTCTTCAAACTCCGCTGTTCCTCTTTTATATACTCCTATAAATCAGCCTCCTACACTGACAAAATAGAGCTACCTCTTGGAGAGTTAGGAATTCGAGACTGCGTTGTAGTTTTTTGAGTTTCGAGTACTGGTCTGTTTCGGCCCGAGAAGTCGGCTTTGGTGATGTGAATCGGGGAGTCTTTTTGAGTGGATCGGACGGCATTTGGACAGATACGCCGCCTGCATCGGACATGTCGACGTCTGCCATTGTTGTAGACGCTGTTGTGGATGGCTCGTCACGTCACAGAATTCAGTCGGATCAACGTCGCGAAGAAGGACGGATTACGCACGCACAGAAAGGGCTCCTGTGTGCTATGGCAGTGGCGAATCACAGCGCAAGAATGTTCGGTCACAATTGAAATAAGTGTCACGTGCCTAATAAAGGTTCATCTGAGCATCTCGAATTCTCGATTTGATTTTGGAAGCTCTACCTGGTCTCTACCTTTCGGTGTCCAAGTTTTGGTGAGCAAAATCAGGCTAAAAGCTGTACATCCCAATACATCTCTACCAGAAAGCTTGGTTAATGCTAGATCTCATCTCACGAGGCACGAATGAAAAAAACAAACAGTGCGATCCGCCAAAGCGTTGAGATACAGAACAGTTTTAGTCCATGGGCATTAGAAGTAGCTTTCCATTAATTATTTTTCTCGTCCGTTTTCCCCTCCACAGTATTATCTAATTGCTTGTCCATTCCATCCGTGGGTTTGCTCTTCATTGATTGTACACGATTGCGGATAATAGCTATCAGACGAAGAACCAAGCCCCGTAGTTTATTTCCCACAACCACATCCCCCGGTTCCAGCGCCACAAACCGTCTCACGAGCAGGTTGAAAATACTTCCGAATGCAAGCGCAATGACCGTCGAACTCAATATGATGACGTTGTATGGCATGCTGAAATCCGGAGTTGGTAAACTTAGCAGTAATGCTGGCGTGCGCAAGACTCCTCCGCCTAGAACGGTAATGACTGCGGGACTACGGATTAGTGTTACATGTTGGAGGACGTACGGAACATCGAATCCACGATTCGCATCCGGTGGGTACTCGGTGTACCGGAGAATGCTTTTATCGAATTCCATGCTGATGCTCACCGTTTGAAGGGCAGGAATGACGAGTTGGACTTCTAGTTGAGTTCCTCGGAGACGGTCGATTGCAGGCCGATAACGAATTGTGTGTAGTGGGAGAGCAGTGTTGTTGACCGATGCACGAAGAGTATGAAGATATGGTTTCATGAACCACGGGAGGGACTCCAGATAGACGATTTCGAGGGGTTCCGGCGAAGTATTCTTGAGGAGAACTTGAAGACCACCACGTTCTTGGCCATGCCCAGTAAGCCAGCGTGAGACAGTTAATGGTGGTGAAGGTGGTGCGGGAAGAGTTCGGCCCTCTTCAAACGAGACGTGTATGTCAAAGGGTTCATCTACATTAGGTGGGATGAGGAGTGGACTACCTGTCAAAATGTAATGAGCTTGGCCGTTTGACATAGAGGTCGGAGAGGTCTCGATTTGCATTGATGGCATAAGTTTTAAATGCACTTGGCCCTCGTTGACTTGAGATACAGGACATGCTCCACGGATGGGACGACCGAATATTGCTTCGATGGTGAACTGGGAATTCGACTTGCCTTCGATGGGGAAACACATCTCGTCCGAAGCATATGGTTTCGACAGATCGCATCGTAGTTGTTCCAATGGGCGCGGCCTCGGGATCGGAGAGTCTAGGTCAACAAAGCCTTTATAACAGAGATACCATTCCGTCTAATTGATCTCTCAACATCGATCGCCATATCAACATTCTGCACCATCTCCACAAAACAGTCATCATGATCACAAACAGGCCGGACATCCAATGTCATAGCCTGCCATTGTGAATCAAATAACCTGTGCCCATCCAATAATGAAGAAATACCCGCCCTGCCCTTGCATGGCAATAGCTTCAGAAAAGGCGTCAAATTCTCGGTGCAAACAGGCTCTCTCGGCAATGCCCCATGAAACAAATGCAAATTCTCCACAATACCATCTGGATGATGACCTGCTGGTCTAAACGACAGCGCAGGACTAATAGTTCTCGTCGAATCCACGAAATTCAAGCTCGCACAAAACAATCCAGCAAGGGCATTCGTTAAAGTGATCCATCTGGAATACGCCCTTCCATCAGCCTCCTCACTCTCATTAAAGGATAATACGTATCGGCATCTTGATCGTCTATCCAAGCCCATATCTCCATCCCCGTACCTCCCGCCATCTCGCCATTCGAGGGCAAAACACCCCAATCCTCGTCCCACCGGCCCTGCGTCAATCGCAAGTGTAATTCATGAGTATGCGTGTTAGACAATATCTGACCTAGCGATCGCGGCAAATGTGCATAATGAGTGGATGATATTAGTGATTTTTGGCTGTCTCTGTGTGAGCGGACGCGGAAGTTGAAGGAGGCCAGGAGAGAGTTGTGGGGGAGAGGTGATAGCAGGAGGTTTTCAGTGTACAATCCCGCTGAAGAGGATGTGCTGCAAGAGACGGCGAGCGCGAGTATACATAGAAAGGAAAAGAGCGAGCGCTGCATTGTCAATGGAGCAGAGGCAGTGGAGGACTAGTGGTGCGTGTCCATGGTTGGAAGGTTGATGTCGCGCGCTGCGAGAAATCACCAACCACTCGAAATTTCAATTTCCTTTGGCACCACGGACGCGCCCAGCCGACTCAACGTTGAAGAAAGGGAAGGTAGAACATCAAAACAATAGATCGCTGAGAAAGATATGGTATGTTTAAAGCAGCCTTCATTTCGATATTAACACATATATTCGCTCAGTCCATGCTTTTCCGATCCCATTCCCAGAACACATCATATATTTCTTCCCAACGCCATATTTAGTAATGCCTCCCATCGATCCATCCATATACAATTCAAAATTCAGCATCATCCTCCCCAGAAATCTTCTTCAACTCCCATTCCTGCTCAAAATTACTCCGCAACTGAGTCAACTGCACCAACAACATATTCGCTGCATTAATAACCGCCTCCTTTGGCTCATAGCCCTCCTCCGTTTGCACTCGTACAACCACATTATGTTCTAACGGATGGGGAACCCGGTAAGCGGCAAAGGACACTCTCTCATCATGCAGAAGTTGACTTTGGGTTAGCGTCAGAGTGGATGAAGGGAAAGTACGCGCGGAGCATGTTGCCTAGAGTATGGTCCTCTTTTTCAAATGTTATTGTTGCGGCGTTGGGGATTTTACTGTCGGGTTCGAGAGATACTCTGGGGATTAGTAAGGGTGATTGATTGTTTTGGAGAGTACTTTTTGACGCCCTCAGGCAGGATGAATAGCTCGAAGCGGTCAGGAGCGTTCATCGTCGCGGACTTGCAGAGCTCGAGAAAACACTGTGGGATGGATGGTGTCCGACAAAAAGATCGGCGATCACAGCCCGGCCGTGCGCCATAACAGAGAAATATCATGCAATGCCTATTAAGCCATCTGAACATGATAAATATCCTCTTTCCACTGTATTAACGTGTCAGATTAGAGGCCGGTGTAGTTGATTATGAACCTCGTCGAACGTTTCGGATCGCGCTGTGGCTGGTGTCAATTACCCCCCAATGGGGTATTCGAATCAGATCAGGGGGATCCAGGGTCTTGACATCATTATATTTCCCTCAGCCCCCATGCCATAAATACCCTCGAAACCCACACTCTCTCCTCTGACGCCTGCACAGACAGACTCAAGGCAATTGCGCTCAACATGTTTCCGTTATACAAGTTCATGAACTTTTCGAATCCCGCATTGAGCACGTTAATCCCCACTATTAGTGCCGCCTACGCAATCCAAGTCGCCGCCTCCATTCCCGCGATGCTTTTCCAAGAGGATCGCTTCTATGGTGCCTTGAGTCTTTTACCATGGTCTGACAGGGTAGATTTCTCGGGATCCTTGACATACTTGGGATGTACTGCGTTGTCGTTATATCTCCCTTCTCTCCGAGCCAGGTCATTCGCGAAAAGTCAAGGATTACCGCTTCCTCGATTTCCTGGCATCACATCCTTTCATCCACGTCAACTCATCATGAGCGGATTGACTGCCCTCTGGGCTGCTAGATTAGGTTCGTGTCCTGAACAAGCCAACTAATCCAAAGGATCCTTCCTCTTTCAACGAGTGTTAAAGTCCGGCGGAGATTCAAGATTTACAGAGATAAAGAAACATGTATATCTTCTTATGAGATCCACTGTTTGACAAATATCAGCCTACTAAGTTCTTTGGATTCTGGATTGGACAGGCCACGTGGGTATCGATCGTCGCTCTACCTATATTTGCCCTGAACTCCATTCCAGCGGGCATGCATCCGGCACTATGCTGGAAAGATGCCCTTGGGGTAGCTATATGGGCCGGTGGATTCATGACCGAAGTCCTCGCAGATCGTCAAAAATCTCAATGGCGAAACGACAAAACCGCCAAGAAGCACGACGAAGATTGGATTTCCAGTGGTTTATGGAGCAAAAGTCGACATCCTAATTACTTTGGTCCATTCTCTCCTCCCCACCCCCGGTTTGGTAACTTGAGATCTGATTCGTAGGGGAGAGTACGATTTGGACGGGGGTGTTTATTGCTTCTGTACATGCGCTTATTGCAACGCCATTGTACCCGCCGTGGTTCGGATATCTGACGATTATCTCGCCCATATTCACGTATCTTATTCTCACAAAGGTTATATCTCGAGGAATAAAGTGCTGATAAGTTAGATCACGGGGATACCGCCGCTTGAGGAACAGATGGATAAGAAGTATAGAGGTCGTGTAGATTATGAGGAGTATAAGCGGAATACACCGGTATTCTTTCCGAAATTGTACTGTAGATAGGTAAATAGAACATAGTGCAAGCCCTGGGAATAGAGGGACGGTCAATATCTGACGTCGGTTTTCATTGCAAGCTACTTATGTCCCATTAACTATTTAACGTGCGCATGATTTCTTTGGGATAACTGACATATGGTGCCACAACTATTCAAGGGGGACATAGCACTCTATACTTTCTTAAGATCGGGGCGTGCACAGACCAACCGAGCTTTGTTTGGTCACGTCGAGCGATGCGCGATCTCGTCCAGATACCCACCCCCACACTTGCTTCTTGCTTCTTGCTCTCAACATTTCCACAGAAGCTCATCGCTTTTTCCCATTTTGGCTTTCAGTTCTTTTGTATCTCGATTTGTTTCAATTCATCTGACCATTATAGTGCTCAGCGCAGTCTCTCCAGCGAACGAAGGCTAAACCTTTCCCAAACTATCGATTGCACACACCCCAGCTTAAGGATCCCTACAAACTACATCTACTTCTTGAATCAGCCATGAAGAGTTGGAGAAGTTCTCAAGATGAGAAATACGTGTGGACCAAAGACATGTGGGAGGATCCTAGCGAGGATGAAGACACTCCTCTTCCTCCTTCTCCTTCTCCTCCTCCTTCTCCTTCTCCTCCTCCTCCTCCTCCTCCTTCTGCTTCTCCTCCTCCTCCTCCTCCGCCACCTCCAAACACCCCGGCACCCTCAAGTGATATTGACCTTGAAATGTCTGAGTACGTGGTTTGGAGCCCTCCGATGG
>Ga0302325_10018091_pt1 | contig 14863 bp, 12 predicted proteins | sample Palsa_T0_2_FD_201948 | JGI IMG/M metagenome (GOLD analysis project Ga0302325, IMG submission 201948) | Peat permafrost microbial communities from Stordalen Mire near Abisko, Sweden - Palsa_T0_2 | ecosystem: Environmental > Terrestrial > Soil > Palsa > Peat permafrost | place: Sweden: Abisko... | reverse complement strand
CGTCGACCGGGGGCTTTACGGACTGTTTGCTCGCGCACGGGGCGCGGAGCGTCGTCGCGCTCGACGTGGGTTACGGCCAGCTCGCCGTTCCGTTGCGGAACGATCCGCGCGTCCGGATTCTCGAGCGCACGAATTTCCGCACGCTTCCGAGCGAAACGTTCGGCGCGGAATTCGATCTGATCGTCATCGACGCGTCGTTCATCTCGGTCTTGACCTTGATCGCGCGTGCACGCGAGTTCCTCGCTCCCGGCGGCACCCTTTTGCCGCTCGTCAAGCCGCAGTTCGAAGCAGGCCGCGAGCGCCTGGGAGGCGGCGGGGTCGTCCGCGATCCCGCGGTGCATCAAGCGATCCTGCGTGAGGTTCGCACGGGAATCGAAGCGCTCGGACTCGTGCCCGCCGGCGTCGTGCGTTCGGAGTTGCGCGGCCCCGCCGGCAATGTCGAATTCTTCGTGCTCGTGCGCCGCGAGGGCGAAGCCTTTGACGACGACGCGCTGGAGCGGGCCGTGGGCGGTGAGCCCTCGGAACGCGAACTGCAACGATGATCGAAACCATCAGTGCCAAAGTGGGCACGGTTGCGCTCTACGTCGACATGGGACGCGAGAGCGCGCGCCGCGCGGCGGCCGACGTCGCGGGCGCGATGCGCGGAGCGGGATTCGAGGTCGCGCTGTGCGAGGATCAAGATCGCGAGCTGCATTTGGGCACGAGCGGCTCCAGCCTCGAAAATGCGGTCGTTCTCGTGACGGTCGGCGGCGACGGCACGCTCTTGCGTGCCGCGCAGATCGCCGCACCCTTGCGACTGCCGCTCTTCGGCATCAACACGGGCAGGCTCGGCTTCCTCACCGAGATGGACGGACGGAGCGAAGACCTCACCAAGCTACCCGATATCTTGCGAGCGGGACTTTCGATCGACGAACGGAGTGCGCTCTCGACCGAACTACGCGGGACGACGCGCATGGCCCTCAACGACGTCGTCGTGCGGCGCACGGGCGATTCGCACATGACGCCCTTTAGCATCTTCGTCGACGGAAAAGAAGCGGCGCGCGTTCCGGCCGACGGCGTCGCGGTCGCCACGCCGACCGGTTCGACGGCCTACTTTCTCTCGGGCGGCGGGCCGATTCTCGCTCCCGACGTTGCGGCTTTCGGCATCATCGCACTCTTGCCGCATACGCTGTTCTCGCGACCGCTGGTCGTGCGCGACGATTCGCGCATCGAGGTCGTCTCAAACGCCGACGTCGAGAGCGTGGCCCTCGACTGCGACGGTCGAACCGTGGATCGCCTGCAACCCGGCGAGCGGGTTTTGGTAACGCGCTATCCGTTTTCGGTGCGCTTTGCGCGCCGGGCCCCGCTCGACTTCTTCACACTGCTCGAAGACAAGCTGCGCTGGAATGCGCCGATCAAAGACGGCTAGCTCCGGGTCGCGCCTGCTGCGCTTGCAGATCGAGGATTTCGGTTTGATCGAGCGCGCTTCGCTGGAGTTCGCGGCGGGTTTGACCGCGTGCACGGGCGAGACGGGTTCCGGAAAGACGATGCTGCTGGGAGCGCTCGCCTTCGTGCTGGGCGAGCGCGTTTCAACCGACGTGGTACGCGACGGTGCCGAACGCGCCCGCGTCACGCTCGAAGCCGACGTCGACGCGGCCTTACGCGAGCAGTTGAGCGCGGACGGCTTCGAGCTCGAAGCGGGCGAGCCCGCAATCTTTTCGCGCGAACTCGCCGGCAGCGGGAAATCCTCGGCGCGCCTGAACGGGCGCCCGGCGACCGCCGCGCAGCTGCGCACCTACGGCGATTCGCTCGTCGACCGGGTCGGACAGCACGAGCACCAGCGCCTCCTGTCGCACGCGTATCAACGCGAACTGTTGGATCGGTTCGCCGGAGCCGAAGCGCTCGCGCGTCGCGCGGAAACCGCAGCCGCTTTCACGCGCGCCGGAGAACTGCGTGCCGAGCTGGCCGAACTTTCCGAGCGCGACGGCCGCGCCTTGGCTGACTTCGAACTCGCGCGCTTCGGCGTCGCCGAGATCGAGGCGGTGGCGCCCACCGAGGGCGAAGACGAGCGGGTGCGCGAGCGGCGCGACTACCTCTCGAACGCGGAGCGCATCGCGAGCGCGCTGGCTCGCGCGCAGGACGCGCTCGCAGCAGAGGCCGGTGCTCTCGAAGCGCTCGCGGAGGCCGCCGCCGCGTTGCAGGGCGTGGGGCGTTTCGATCCGGCCTTGGCCGCGCTCGCGGAGCGACTCGCCACGGCGCAAAATGACGCGAGCGACGTGTCGCTCGCACTCGCGCGTGAGATCGATCGCGCCGAGTTCGATCCGGCCGAACTCGAGACGCTCGGCGCGCGACTCGATGCCCTGGAGCGGCTCAAACGAAAGTACGGTGGTTCGCTCGACAGCGTGAACGCAACGCGGAACGCGCTGCAAGCGACGGTCGAGGCCTACTCCAGTCGCGACGAACGCCGGGCAGCGGTTGCGGTCGCGCTCGAGGCCGCGCAGGCGGCGTTGGCCGGCGCGGCACGTGCGCTGAGCCGGCTGCGTGAAGCTGCTCGCAGCGAACTCGAGTCGCGCATGGCGCACGAGCTGGCCGCGCTGGCGATGCCTGCCGCGCGTTTTGCCGCCAAGCTCGAAGCGCTCGAACAGATCGGAGCTGCCGGTGCGGAGCGCGTCGAGTTCGAACTCGCGCCGAATCCCGGCGAGCCGTTGCGGCCGCTGCACAAAGCCGCGTCGGGCGGTGAACTCTCGCGCGTCTTGCTCGCGCTCGTCGTCATCTTCGCCGGCCGGCGAGAAAACACGACGCTCGTCTTCGATGAGATCGACGCGGGCATCGGCGGGAAGACCGCGAACGCCGTCGGCCTTCGGCTCGGAGCGCTTTCTCGCACCACGCAGGTCGTGTGCGTCACCCACTTAGCGCAAATCGCGTCGTGGGCCGACGACCACTATGCATTGCGCAAGCACGAGGCGCGCGGCAAAACCACGATCGAACTCGTGGAACTGAACGGGCAGCCGGCGATCCTCGACGAGCTCGCGCGGATGCTCTCGGGCAGCTCTGCGGCCGTCGCGCTGGAACACGCGCGCTCGCTCTTACACGACGTACGCGAGCGAAAGGCGGCGCCCAAACTCAGCGCCTAAGTCGCGCTGTCGTCCAGGCGGTGGATTTTTAGAACATTCGTACCGGTCCCGATCGGCATGCCCGCGGTGAGCACGAACTCATTTTCACCGGGCACTCCGTCGCGCAGCACGTGCTCTTCGGCGAGCGTCACGAGCTCCTCGAAGTAGTCGAATGGAGGCACGACGCGCGCGTCGACGCCCCAGACGACGTTGAGGCGGCGGGCCACCTCGCCGCCCAAGGTCAAGGCGACGACCCGCGCGCGCGGACGGAAAGAAGCGATCGTAGCCGCGGTCGCGCCGGTTGCGGTGCCGCAGACGATGACCCCAAGCCCGAGTTCGGCCGAAACGTGCACGGCGCTCTGCGCGATCGCGGCGGGACCGGCCTTCGAACTTCGCTCGACGCGCCGGGCGTGTAAGAGCGCGTGAGGGTAGTGCCGCTCGACTTCAAGCGCGATCGTCGCCATCACGCGGACGGCTTCGATCGGATACGCGCCGCGCGCCGTCTCCGCGGAGAGCATGACGGCGTCGGTGCCGTCGATGATCGCGTTGGCAACGTCGGTGGTCTCGGCGCGCGTCGGACGCGGGCTCGTGATCATCGATTCGAGCATCTGCGTCGCGGTGACGACTGGTTTCGAGGCACGATTGGCGCGAGCGATCAGATCCTTTTGCGCGAGCGGGACTTGCTCGAGTGGGATTTCGATGCCGAGATCTCCGCGAGCGACCATCAGTCCGTCGGCGGCAGCGAGGATTTCCTCGATGGAGTCGAGCGCTTCGTGTTTTTCGATCTTGGCCATTACCGGGACGTTCTGCCCGTGCTCGGCGATAAAGCGTTTGACGCTCAGGACGTCGTCGGCGGCGCGCACGAACGAGACGGCGACCCAATCGACTCCGCGCTCGAGCCCGAAGGCGAGATGCTCGAAGTCGCGGGGTGTGACGGTTGCTATGCCTAGCGTACCATCCGGATAGTTGATGCCTTGCTCGCCGCGCAATAGCCCTCCGACTTCGACGCGCGTGCGAATCGTGGTCGCGCTCGTATCGAGGATCGTTAACACCAGAGCGCCATCGGCAAGATAGATCTGCGCTCCCGGCGTAACGTCGCGAGCAAGGCCGGGATAACTGACGCCAACGACGCTCGCCGTCCCCGCGACGTGTTCGGTCGTCAGCGAGAACGTCGCGCCTTTCTCGAGGAGGATCGCATCGACTCCGCCGGCCAGCTTCCCGGTGCGAACCTTCGGTCCGGGCAGATCTTGCAAGATCGCGATCGGGCGGTCGAGTTCGCGCGCGATGCGTCGAACGTCGTCGATGGTCGCGCCGTGTTCGGCATGCGAGCCGTGCGAAAAATTCAAACGCACGACGTCGACCCCCGCGCGCAAGAGCGCGCGCAGCGTCGCCGGGTCGCGCGATGCCGGTCCGACGGTCGCTACGATTTTCGTGCGCTTGCGCGCGAAGTCGCCCATGTCACGCCTGGATCCCAATGAGAGTGAGTCAACCGGACGGCCCGAACGTTGGGGGGATGCGCCGGCGTCTTTCCGTCGCGTACGTGCTTTCGCTGTTGTTGCACCTGCTTTTGGTGCTCTTTTTCGGCGTGCATCTGCTAGTGCCGGTTGGATCTTCCGCCGCACCGGAAACGCAAGACAGCGAAGCGATGACCGTCACTGCCGAGCAGCGTGCAATTCCCGCGCCGCGCGTTCGCGTGCCGGCGCCGCTCGCAGCGCCACGCGTGATCGCGTCACCGGTTCCGCAGCGCATCGTGCAACATACGCCGGCGCCGCCTCCTCCGAAAACGCAACCGCCGCAGCCGTCGCGTCCGCGCGTCGCCCCGCGAAGCGCGCAACGCCGTCCAGAGCTCGCGAAATTGACGCCGGACGGCACGCCGCAACCGCCCACCCGGATCGCCGTCTTCGCGCCGCTGCGCACGTCACCGCCGACGCGCGAACCGAGTCCTGAACCAAGCGAGACGCCGACGGCTCTCCCACCTTCAGCTTCACCCTTACCCCTGCCGACCCGGCCTCCGACGCCGCCGCCGAGTCCGCTTCCGACCGCGCCCACGGTTGTCCCGACACGCGCAGCGACGGCCGTCCCGACGTTAAAACCGACGGCTCCGCCCTCGCCCAAGCCGACGGCACTCCCGACGCCGAAACCAACGGTCGCCCCAACGCTCGCCCCCACCGCTCCGCCAACCGTCGTGCCGACGCGTCCGCCGACTCAGCGCCCGACGCTCGCGCCGACCGAGCGGCCAACGCTTGCGCCGACGGCCCGTCCGACCCTCGCGCCAACAGAGCGGCCGACGCTCGCTCCGAGCGCCCGCCCGACCCTCGCGCCAACAGAGCGAGCGACGCTTGCGCCGACGGCTCGTCCGACGCTTGCGCCGACGGCCCGTGCGACGTTTGCCCCGACGGCGGCGCCCGCCACAGCAGCGCCCGTCGTGCGAGCGACGGCGGCGCAGGCGCCGGTCGTTCCGGCCGCGCCCGCCAGCGCACTCGCGACAAGCCTTCAGGCGCGGATCGAGCCGTCCGGAAGCTCCGGCTCCGGGCATGTGCAGGCGGAGCACCCTGCGGGCGGACCCGGGAGCGGCGGAGTGCCTGGGAGCGGCCGGACCGCAGCGGCGGCCAAGCCGTCAGCCGTGGTGGGCGTGGCGCCCGCTCAAAATGCGCGGCCGGCGCCGATCGCGAGCGGAGCGCTCTCAAAACTGAACGATCGCGTGCTGAGCATGATCCCCAGCGGATCGCGCGTGACCTACTCGCAACGCCATATCACCAACGACTTGAACGCGGCCGTTGCCGAGGCCGAAGCCGAGTATTTCGAGGCCGCGGCGCCTCCGCCGGACGTGCTCGCGAAAGCGCTCTACGTCATCCGGATCAAGGGCACGTTGCTGACCGGCGCGAGCATCATGTACGTGCTCAAGAAAACCACGATCTTCGGCTTTCAAATCTGTAGTGGTTGGTACGTCCAGCAGCTCACGACGGGTCCGACCGGCGGCTACTCGGTCGGCCCCTGCGACGGCGAGCGGTTCGATCCCGGAACCAAGCCGTTGCCGGGAGGACTGCCCAACATTCCGAAACCGCGCCCCACCTGAGAACGGCTCGCGCAGGGGGCTTTGGTTGCGCGACATGGCGCCGCCATGGTAGAATGCAGGTGGAACGGTAGGAAAAAGCGTGGGCAGGTCCCGCGCTTCGTTGTTGTCGGGGGTCTTTCGAAAAGCGTTTTGGGATTGGCTGAAAACTTCGAGCGCGCGGCACATTCGCTGCCCTACGAAGAAGAATTTCGCGACGTCGAGATCGTTGCGTTGCACGTGCATCGGCACGGACGGGTCCACGACTTGCGGCTCGTCGTGGATCGTGGCGGCAACGTCGACGTGGCGCTGTGCGAGCGCGTCGGCGCGCGCCTCAACGCCGCGCTCGAAACCGAGAGCGATCCGTATACGCTTTCCGTCGAGTCGCCCGGCCTCGACCGTCCCCTGCTGCGGCCGGCCGACTACGAGCGCTTTCGCGACCGAGACGTCTGCGTTCAAACGACGCTGCCGATCGAGCGCGAGCGCACACACCGCGGCAAGCTGCTCGGTGTGCGCGGCAACGCCGCGGTGCTCGAGACGGCGCGGGGCGAGCTTCCGATTCCGCTCGAGATGATCAAATCCGCGAACCTCGAGTTCGATTACCGCGCCGCGCTAAAGCGCGACAAACAAGAGAGACGAGACGACCGATGAAAGCGACGAAAACGCAACCCGACGAACCTACGCTGCGCGAATCGCTGCGCGCGCTCCAGGGCGAACGTGCGATTCCCTTTGAAATGTTACTGGAGGCGCTCGAAGCGGCGCTCCTCTCCGCATACAAAAGGAACTTCGGCGCGGAAGCCAACGCCATCGTCGCGATCGACCGGGACACGGGCGAATACAAGGTCTATCACCGCCGCCTCGTCGTCGACGAAGTCACCGATTCGAAACTCGAGGTCTCGCGCAAAGAAGCCGGCTCGAAGTACGAGCCCGGCGATTTCTACGATGAGGAAGTAACGCCCAAGCAGTTCGGGCGCATTGCCGCGCAGACCGCCAAGCAAGTCATCGTGCAGCGCATTCGCGAGGCCGAGCGCGATACGATCTTCAACGAATACAGCCAGAAGCTGCACGACGTCGCGATGGGCACGGTACAGCGCTACGAGCAGCGCAACATGTACGTCGATCTCGGCAAGACCGAAGCGCTGCTCCCGCTCTCGGAACAAGTGCCGCGCGAAAACTACCGCATCAACGACCGCATTCGGGCCTACGTGCTCGATGTCCGCAAGACGAGCAAAGGCCCGCAGATCATTCTTTCGCGTGCGGCCGAAGGGCTCGTTCAGCGTTTGCTCGAGGCCGAAGTTCCCGAAATCGACGACGACATCGTCGAGATCATGGCGATCGCGCGCGAGCCGGGAAGCCGCTCCAAAGTTGCGGTGCATTCGCACCGGGCCGAAGTCGATGCCGTCGGGGCGTGCCTCGGGCCGAAGTCGAGCCGGATCGCCGCCGTGTCCGACGAGCTGCGCGGCGAAAAGATCGACATCATTCGCTGGTCGCCCGATCCCGTTACCTTCATCAGCAACGCGCTCGCGCCGGCAAAGGTACTCGGCGTGGAACTCTTCGAGGACGAAGGCGTCGGGCTCGTAACCGTTCCGGATTACCAGCTTTCGCTGGCAATCGGACGGGAAGGGCAGAACGTCCGGCTCGCCGCGCGCCTGACCGGTTGGCGGCTCGACATCACGAGCGAAGCGGATGCACAAGAAGCACGCGCTCGCTACTTGGTCGAGCGCGAGGAGCGGCTCCATGCTCCCGAAGCCGAAGCGGTCGTCGAAGGCGAAGCGGTCGAAGGCGAGAGCGAAGCAGCACCCGCAATCGATCCGGAGCTGATTCGCAAGCTCGAAGAGTTCCGCCGGACGATGCTGGAGCGTCGCGACGAAAACGGCGGAGCCGGCGAATAGCGCGGCGCGGGTACCGGCCCGGACGTGCGTGGGCTGCCGGCAACGCTTCGTTCAAAGCGCGCTCGTGCGCTTTGTCCGGCGTGACGTCGGATGGCAGCGCGACGCCGGAGCGCATCGCGGTCCCGGTCGCGGAGCATACCTTTGCTCCGCCGCCTGCGCGCTGCGCGTCGCCAAGAACAAGCGCTTCGCGGGACTGGCGTCCGCGGCGGAAGGCATGCAATGGGCCTGAGCGGCTCTTTGCCGAGTACGGCACGGGCGTGTATGATAGGCGGGTTCCCCCACACGGCCGGAGCGACAAGCTATGAATTAGGAGACCTCCCGAACGCAGCCATCGAGCCGCGAACGGGTTTTAATAAAGGACGATATGGCAACCGGTAAAGTACGCATTTTCGAGCTGGCGAAAGATCTCGGACTTTCTTCGAAAGACCTGATCGGTCTATTCGGACAGCTGGGCCTCGAAGCGAAGAATCAACTCAGCGTCGTCGACGACAACATCGCGGAACTGGTCAGGGGCGTGCTCCTGGGCGGCGCGAAGCCGGCTTCCAAGGCCGCCGCGCCCGCACCGGCCGCTCCGGCGGCGCCGAAGAAAGCCGCCGCTCCTCGCAAAGCGGCGAAGGCCGCCGAACCGGTAGCCGCCATTGCCGAAGAGCCGGTCCCGACGCTCAAGCCGGTCACAACGCCAGTTCGCCGCGCGAGCAAGGCTGCGGCGCCCGCAGTGCAAGCCGCGCCCGCAGCCGCCGTTCCGGAGGTTGCGCTCCCGGAGGCCGTACTGGCCGCCGCTGAGGCCGCGCCGGCAGCCGAAGCGAAACCCGACGATGGCCCGGCACCGCTGGCGCCCGCCGCGGAGAAGCCGGCGCCGCGTCCACGGCCTGCTGCAGCCCCACCGGCTCCGGAAGCCCCGATTCCCCAGTTGCGCCCGGTTCCGGCCGGCCGCTCGACGATCGCCGAGCCGCGTCCCGCGCCCGTGGCGCCGCCTGCCACCGGCGTGGCCGCTTCGGCTGCGCCAGGCCCCGCGACCGGCATACCAGGACGTCCCGGGGTCGCCCCGCGACCTGGCCAACCCGGCATGCCCGGTCAAGGCTATCAGCCGCGCCCGCTGACGCCCGGCCAAGTCATCCCGCGTCCCGGTCAGCCTGCCGCACCGGTGCGGCGTGCCGGCAACGGCCCGTTCCGTCCGCTCACTCCTCCCGCCGGCGGCCCGCGTCCGTTCAATCCGACCCCGGCGCCCGGCGCGCCCGGAACGCAGGGTCCGAGCCCGAGTTCGGGCGGAGGCCGCGGCCAACGTCCGGGCGGCCGCGACCGTGAAGACGCGGCGGCTAAAAAGGATCGCGAAAAGGAAATGCTCCTCGACAAGGAGCGCCGGCGTAAGAAGAGCGGTTCGCTCGACTCCGCACCTTCGGTCGCACCGACCGTCCTCGAAACGATCGAGATTCCCGACGTCCTGACGGTGCAGGAGCTCGCCACCTCGATGATCGTTCCCGCTAAAGACGTCATTAAAGAGCTCATCAAGATCGGGACGATGGCCACGATCAATCAGAACATTCCGGCGACGGTTGCTCAGGGCGTCGCGAAGAAGTTCGGATTCAACGCGGTCATCAAGGAAGCCGGCGAAGAAGTTGTCGTCGAGCAAGAAGAAGACCGGCCCGAGTTGATGACGGCGCGTCCGCCGGTCGTCACGGTACTCGGTCACGTCGACCACGGTAAGACCTCGCTGTTGGACAAGATCCGCGCGGCGAACGTCGCCTCGGGCGAAGCCGGCGGCATCACGCAGCGCATCGGCGCTTACACCGTCGAGCGCAACGACCGCAGACTCACCTTCATCGATACGCCCGGTCACGAAGCCTTCACGGCCATGCGCGCGCGCGGCGCCAAGGTCACCGACGTCGCGATCCTGGTGGTCGCGGCGGACGACGGCGTCATGCCGCAAACGATCGAAGCGATCTCGCACATTCGCGCCGCGAACGTGCCGATCGTCGTCGCGATCAACAAGATGGATAAGGAAGACGCGCAACCCGATCGCGTCAAGTCGCAGCTGTCCGAGCAAGGTCTGCAACCCGTCGACTGGGGCGGCAAAACCGAAATGGTTCCGGTCTCGGCGCGCACGGGCGAAGGCATCGACGCGTTGCTCGAAACCGTCTTGCTCGAAGCCGACATCCGCGACCTCAAAGCCAACAAGAACCGCCGCGCGCAAGGCGTGGTCATCGAGTCGGCGTTGGACAAGGGCCGCGGGGCCGTTGCGACCGTGCTGATTCAGAACGGTACGCTGCGAGCGGGCGACGTCGTCGTCGTGGGCAGCGCCTACGGCAAGATCCGCGCGCTTCTGGACGACAAGGGAAAACAAGTGAAGAAGGCCGGCCCCTCGATTCCGGTCGAGATCATGGGCCTGTCCGACGTTCCGAGCGCCGGCGACACGCTGGTCGTCGTCTCGGACGAACGCGTTGCGCGCGAAGCCGCCGCGAAACGCAGCTCGCGCCGTCAGGAAGTCCGCATCGCCGCGGCAACCGGACCGCGCATCTCGCTCGAAAGCTTCATGCAGATGCCGACCGACGGCGGGCGCAAGACGCTCAACCTCATCCTCAAGGCCGACGGACAAGGTGCGGTCGAAGCGCTACGTTCGCGCGTCGAAGGCATCTCGAATGCCGAAGTCGACATCCGCGTCATCTACGCCGGTGTCGGCGCGATCACGCCCAACGACGTCAACCTCGCCAGCGCATCGAACGCGGTGTTGATCGGCTTCAACATCCGTCCCGACGAAACGGTCAAGCGCCTAGGAGAAAACGAGCAAGTCGACCTGCGCTTCTACAACGTCATCTACGACGTGGAGAACGATCTGCGCAAGGCTATGGTCGGAATGCTCGCGCCGAAATTCCGCGAGGTCGTTCTCGGCCGCGCGGAGGTTCGCGAAGTCTTCAAGGTCTCGAAGATCGGCACGATCGCCGGTTGCTACGTTCAGAGCGGAAAGCTCTTGCGCGGTTCAAAGGTGCGGATCTTACGCGACTCCGCGGTCGTCTTCGAAGGCGAACTCGAGTCGCTGCGCCGCTTCAAAGACGACGTTCGCGAAGTCGCCGACGGCTTTGAGTGCGGCGTGCAGATCGCGAAGTTCTCGGATCTCAAACAAGGCGACGTCATCGAGGCGTTCACCTCGGAGCTGGTCGCACCGGAGCCGGTTCCTGCGTAGTTCCGCCCCCGGGTGGGCGCAAGCCGGAGCGCCGGTTCGTCCTTCCGTGGTCGAACCGGACGCAGGATCGCTGCACGGCAGGTGGGGCGTCCGGCCACTGCTTCGCGCAGGCGCCCGGAGCGACCGGGGTCGCGCCTTGGGCTCACTCTTCGCTTCGGGGCAGCAGCTTCGAGGCTTTAGGGCGAAGGGGAGCGAGGCGTGCTAGGTGTGAGCGGCATCCGCCGCCCGGCGTCGAGAGTGCACGCGCCCAGGAGGTCCGATTCATGAAGCGCGAGCGGATGGCTCGGATCGATCACGAGCTGCAGCGCGAGTTGGCGCGGCTGATTTCGGTCGAGCTCAAGGACCCGCGACTCGGATTCGTCACCGTAACGCGAGTCGAGGTCGGCCACGATTTGCGCACGGCCAAGGTCTTCGTGTCGATCATCGGCGATCGCCACGTGGCGCGCCAGTCGATGGATGCGCTCGAGTCGGCGAAGGGGTTCTTGCGCGGCGAACTCGGCCATGCGGTCGATTTGCGGCACACTCCCGAGCTGACGTTCATCGAAGATCGTTCGACCGAACGGGCGATCGCGCTCAGTGCGGTCTTGGCCAAGACGGCAGCGTCGAACGCCGAGCACGTGGAGGCCGTCGATGATCCGGAGTGATACGCAGAGCGCAACGACCGAAGAGGTCGTGGCGGAATTACGGGCGCGGCCCGCATTCGTAATGGTCAGCCACGTCAAACCGGACGGCGATACGCTCGGTGCGGGACTCGCGCTCGGGCTCGCGTTGCGCGCGATCGGCAAGCGGGTCGCTTATTTTCAGCAGGACCCCGTGCCGCGGAACCTGCGCTTCCTGGCGGATTCCGAACTCGTGTCGCGCAACGTGCCGGCCGACTTTCCCGAGGATACGCTGTGGGTCTTTTGCGACATGAGCGACAGCTCGCGCGCCGGCGAATTCTTGCCGCACGTCGAGCGGCGCAACATGCTCAACGTCGATCATCATCTCGGGAATTCGCGCTTCGCGGGCTTGAACTACATCCTGGAAAAGGAAGCCTCGACCGGAGCTTGCGTCCTCAAACTGTTGCAGGCGATGAAGGCGCCGATTACGCCCGAGATCGCAACTGCCTTGCTGACGACGGTGATGACCGATACCGGCGGTTTCGTGCACAGCAACACGACGGCGACGGTGCTGCGCATCTCGGCCGATCTGATGGACCTCGGAGCCGATAAAGAAGAGATCACCAACGAGATATTCGCCAACAAGCGGTTGGCGGCGATTCGCGTGCTCGGCGACGCGCTCTCCAAAGCGCAGGTTTCGAAGGATGGCCGCTACTGCTGGTCGGTCGTCGACGACGCGATGCTGGCTCGTAACGGCGCCGACGGCGAAGACACCGAAGAGATCATCCAGCACTTGCGCTCCGTCGAAGGCGTCGAGGTCGCGGCCCTCTTCAAAGCCTACGGAGGCGAACTGCGCGTAAGCTTGCGCAGCAACGGCCGGATCAACGTGCAAGAGGCAGCCGCGCGACTGGGCGGCGGCGGCCATTTCCGCGCTGCCGGATTGACGTACGAAGGATCGCTGCCGGACGCTCTCGAGGCAGTGCGCGGAGCGCTCGCCGCCCAGGGTCTGTAGTGTCTCGCCCCAGAGGAAACTAAGGAACTGCTCGGGTTCGTCAACGTCTTCAAGCCGTCGGGTCCGAGCTCGGCGCAAGTCGGCGCGCACGTGCGCCGCATCTTCGCCCCTTCCGGCGGACGCAAATTACCGGTCGGTCATTTGGGAACGCTCGACCCCGACGCGGCCGGCGTTCTGCCGCTCGCGCTAGGCGGCGCAACGCGGCTGATTCCCTTGATCGAGGACCGGCGCAAGGCGTATGCGTTCACGCTCGTCTTAGGACGCTCGACCACGACCGGCGATGCCGGCGGCGCGACCCTGCACGAAGCGCCGGTGCCGGCCGATGCCGAGAAACTTTTGCGTGCGGTCTCGGCGCGCTTCATCGGCCAGATCGAACAGATTCCGCCGATGTATAGTGCGCTGCACCAAGGCGGGAAGCGCCTCTACGAGTTGGCGCGAGCGGGCGAAAGCGTCTCGCGCGCGCCACGCAAAATCACCATTTACGGTCTATCGTTGTTGGGCTACACGCTGAACGAAGCGCGCATGACCTGTGCCTGTTCCGAAGGTACCTACGTGCGAACGCTCTGCGAAGATCTCGGCGTCGCGATCGGCTCGGTCGCGCACATGGGAACGCTGTTGCGCGAAGCCTCGGGTCCCTTCGTCCTCTTTGAGAGCCTCTCGCTGGAAGCGATCGCGGCCGCGCCGGAGGCTGCGCTCATCTCGCCCGAACGGGTCATCCCGTTTCCCACCATCGTGCTCGAAGGACGCGAGGCGGCCGACTTTCGCGCGGGGCGGTTCGTCGCGTTGCCGGCGGGCGCCGTTGCCAAGCACGTGTTCGTGCGGGACTCGGCGCGCATGCTCGTCGGCGTCGGCGAAGCGGTCGGCGCGCTGCTGGCGCCACGAAAAGTTTTCGTGTGAAGGTCCACCACGATCTGCGGCGCGGGGAGGACGACCGTCCACTCGTGCTGGCGATCGGGTTCTTCGACGGCGTGCATCGCGGCCATCGGGAAATCGTGCGCGCCTTGCTCCGCCTTCGCCGGCCCGGCTTTCGCGCGGCGATTCTAACCTTCTCGAACCATCCCGCCACGCATTTGCGTCCCGACAAGGTCCCGCCGCTGATCACCACGCTCGAAGAACGCGTCGATCTTTTGGCTGCGACCGGAATCGACGAACTCTATCTCGTGCCCTTCGACGCCGGCATCGCGGCGCTCGAAGCGCCGGCCTTTCTGGGGGACATCGTCGCCGCTGGGCTGCGCGTGCGGGGTTTGGTCGTCGGCGAGAACTTTCGCTTCGGCGCGGGCCGTCAGGGCGACGCAACCCTTGCGCGCGAATTGCTTTCGCGGCGCAACATCGAGGTCGTCGCCGTGCCACCGCTTTTGGATGGCGCGGAGCGAATTTCCAGCACGCGAATCAGAGCCGCGATCCTGCGCGGGGATGTGGCCACGGCCGACCGTCTGCTGGGTGAGCCGTTCGCGCTTCGCGGAACCGTCGAGATCGGCGCGGGCCGCGGCCACGATCTGGGTTTTCCGACCGCGAACCTCGGCGTCGCCGCGCACAAGACCCTACCGGCCGACGGCGTCTACACCGCGCTGGCGCGCTACGACGGACGCGACTACAAGGCCCTGGTCTCGATTGGAAACAATCCCACGTTCTCCGGCGCGGTGCGGACGATTGAGGCCTGGCTGCTCGACTTCCGGCGCACGATCTACGGCGAAGAGTTGGTCTTACGCGAGTTTCGCTTCGTGCGCGAACAACGGCGTTTCGGGAGCGCTGAAGAGTTGCTGACCCAGATGCACGACGACGCAACGCACGTCGCTTTTCCCACGTTTAGCGTGACGTAAGGAGACCGATCGAACCGTGAAACGCATCCTCCTGGCGGCTCTGGCGGCCATTCTTGCGGCCGGCATCGTTCCGCAGGTCGCACTTGCCGCTCTCCACGCCGGAGACGCGGCACCGGCCTTCGACTTGCCGCACCTCCAGGGAGGCGGTTCCGTTTCGCTCGCGAGCTTACATGGGAAGCCCGTCTACCTGAACTTCTTTGCTTCGTGGTGCGCTCCGT
>Ga0302325_10018090_pt1 | contig 14863 bp, 11 predicted proteins | sample Palsa_T0_2_FD_201948 | JGI IMG/M metagenome (GOLD analysis project Ga0302325, IMG submission 201948) | Peat permafrost microbial communities from Stordalen Mire near Abisko, Sweden - Palsa_T0_2 | ecosystem: Environmental > Terrestrial > Soil > Palsa > Peat permafrost | place: Sweden: Abisko... | reverse complement strand
GTCAGGATGTTGCCGCGGCGGATCCTGACGGCCCTGTACGCGCCGGATAGCTACGCCCTGGTGCTGCTGCTCATCCTGGTGACCTACGCCCTGTCGACCGCGCTGACCGAGGCGTGGGCGACCTCGCTGATCGTGGCGGTCCAGATCGGGGTCGTCTGGGTGACGTTCCGGGCGGCCCGCGCCCGCCGCTCGACGCTGGTGTTCGCCGACGTCGCGCTGGGGCTGGCCGCGCTAGCGGCGATCACCAGCCTGGTCGTCAACCATCAGTTCTACACCGACAGCATCGTGGCCTGGGTGAGCTGCGCGCTGTACCTCGCCGCGCCGGGCGCGATCGTTCGCCACCTGCTGCGCAGGCGGACGATCGACGCCGAGACGGTGATGGGGGCGATCGCCGCGTACCTGATGGCGGGGATGTTCTTCGCCTTCCTCTACCGCGCGATCGGGCTCGTGCAGACGCATCCGGCGTTCTTCGGCGCCCAGGGTCCAGGCACGTTCTCGCAGGACCTGTTCTTCTCGTTCACCACGCTCACCACCACCGGCTACGGCGACCTCACCCCGGCCGGCAACCCCGGCCAGTCCTTCGCCGTGCTCGAGATGCTGACCGGCCAGCTGTTCCTGATCACCGCGGTGGGCAAGGTCGTCAGCAGTTGGCGGCCGGGGCAGGGCCGGGCCGGGCTGCGGGAGAAGCACGACGACGAATGACGCTCGGCCGGTGATTTCGCCGTCACTTTAGGTAAGTAGCCGATATCGTTCCGTCAGTGAGTCTCGTAGCGGAGCGGACGGGTATCACTGGCCGGCGCGGCCCGCGCGCGCGGGTCGTCGGCCGGACGCTCGCGGCGATCGCGATCGGCGCGGCGGCCGTCGGGCTGTTCGCCTGCTACCTGCGGCTGTCGGCGACCTACGCGGCCGGGTCGGACGGCGCCTCCAACGCGCTCGAGGCGTGGGACCTGCTGCACGGCAACTGGCTGCTGCGCGGCTGGACGCTGACCGACGTCTCCTTTTACACCACCGAGCTGCCCGAGTACGCGATCGTCGAGCTCGCGCGGGGGCTGCGCCCGGACGTGGTGCACATAGCCGCCGCGATCACCTACACGCTGCTGGTGCTGACGGCGGCCGCGCTCGCCCGGGGCCGGGCCAGCGGCGCCGAGGGCTGGGCGCGCGCGCTGATCACGGTCGGGATCATGCTCGCGCCGCAGCTCGGCAACGGCGTCCGGGTGCTGCTCGCGCAGCCGGATCACGTGGGCACCCAGGTGCTGCTGCTGGCCATCTTCCTGCTGCTCGACCGGGGGCCGCGCCGCTGGTACACGGTGGCCGCGCTCTGGGTCCTGCTCACGATCGCGGTCGTCGCGGACAAGATCACGATCGTGGACGCGGCGGTGCCGCTCGCCTTCGCGGCGATGCTGCACGCGATCTGGGCGAGCACCGCCAGGAACGGCTGGCGCGCGGACCAGGTGGACGACCCGGGCGGCCGACCCGGGGGTTCCCGGCGCGGGGGTTCCCGGGTCGGGCGTTCCCGGGTCGGGCGGGCGGCCTCCGCGCTGCGGGGGCAGTGGTTCGAGCTGTGGGTCGCCGTCGCGGCCGGCTGCGCGGTGGGCGCCGGCCAGCTGATCATCACCGGGATCGGCCGGCTCGGCGGGTTCGCGATGATGCCGGTGGAGACCGGGATGGTGACCCCCGGCCGGGTTCCCGATCACCTGTCGATGGCCCTGCAGGACACGCTCAACCTGTTCGGCGCCGACGTCGGGGCGGCTCCGCCGGGGCCGCAGGCGGTCTTGGCCTGGCTGCACGCACCGGGGATCGCGCTCGCGGCGGCGGCGATCGGCCTCGCGGTGTGGCGGGTGCCCTGCCGGGCCGACCTGATATCCGACGTGCTGGCCGTCGGCCTGGTGGTGAACCTGGCCGGCTTCGTCGCCAGCGTCATCCCGGCCACGCCGTTCGACGCCCGTGAACTGGCGGCCGCCCTGCCGTTCGGCGCGGTGCTGGCCGGGCGGATATTCGGCCCGTGGCTGACCAGCGCGCGGCTGATCAGCGCGCGGCCGCCCGGCGGTCGGCGGGCCCGGTTCAGGCCCCGGGTGGCGGCGCTGCTGCTGGCGAGCGGCGAGCGGGCCCGGTTCAGGCCCGGGGTGGCGGCGCTGCTGCTGGCGGGCGGCTGCCAGCTGGGTGCGCTCGGCTACGAGGCGGCCCAGCCGGCCGCCGTCAGCCCCGAGCAGGCCCTGGCCGGCTGGCTGGCGGCCCGTCACCTGACCACCGGGCTCGGGACCTACACCGAGGACAACGCCATCACCCTCGACAGCGGCGGCGCGGTGCGGATGCTGACGGTCTCCTGGCGCTCGCCGGCCGCCGGGGGCACCGCGGCCCGGCTCTACCAGTCGTCCGCGTCCTGGTACGACCCCCGCACCGGGTACGCGGACTTCGTCGTCACCGGGCCGGCCGACGGCACCGCCGACCTCATTCCGCGGGCCGAGATCCTCGCCCTGGCCGGCCCGCCCGCCCTCACCTACCGGTTCGAGTCGTTCACGATCATGGTCTGGGACGAGAACCTGCTCGCGCTTCTCGCCTCCCCGCCGTCTCGCGCTCCCGGCGACATAGGCCACCCGTGACCCATCCAGCTCTGCCCGGCGCCTGGCATTGGCCGGCCGCCGCCATCATCGTGGGTCGTTGGGGGCGTCGTGCTGGAGTCGCGGCCATCAAGGTGCGCCGTGGGGGCACCCCGCGACCCGACCATCACACGCTGACGACCAACGGCCGACGGGTCTCAATCAGAGGTGCGCGTGGGACGAGTGTTGCGCGCCGGGCCATATAGCGGACCTCGCGCGCCCATGACGCAATTGAAGGGGAGCTATGACGCCAGGCGCCTGCAATAGGCGCGGTCAATGGCGCCGGCCGGCTAGTGCCCGCGGACCAGGTGTTGACACGCTCCAACCTGGTTTCTACCGTGAACGCTACCTGCTCGCCGGGGCCGATCCGTAGTCGAAAAGGAACTGCACGCCGGCCCGAACGAGAATCCGACCCGGGTGATCCCCGTGCTCGGCACCATCCGCTGACAAGACCCCTGCCGGAGGACATCCCGTGACCATCGAGAGCAATGACGCGCCCCCCGAGACGACGATTTCGGCGGGCCATCCGGGCATCGACTCCGGGCGGCGGACGCAGCCCCGGGCGGACACGGTCGGCAGCCTGCTGCGGGACGACGCGGTCGTCCGGGCCGCCCGCCGGTCCAGCCCGGCCGACGGCGCGCTGCTCAACGACGCCGTTCGGGACGCGATCATGCTGCAGGAGGAGATCGGGCTCGACGTCATCACCGACGGCGAGGTGCGCCGCGTCTCCTGGGCGCAGACGCCTCGGTTCGTCGACGCGTTCGCGACGTCGGCCGAGACCGACGCCGGCGCCCAGTCCGGGACCGCCTCCCCGACGGATTCGGCGGCGCTGAACTGGCGTGGCGGCGGCACGGGAGTGTTCGGCGCCCCGGTCAGCGGGCGGCCGCGCGGGTACCCGGTGGTCGTTCGCCGGGTCGCGACCGCGAAGCGGATCGGGGACATGACCGCCGAGTACGCGTTCCTCGCCCGTTACGCGCGGGCCAGGACCAAGTTCACCCTGGCCGCGCCGAGCTACCATCGCCGGTACTGGTCAGCCGCCCGCTCGGCCGCCGTCTACGACTCGTGCGAGGAGTACCTGGCCGAGGTCCGCGACTACCTGCGCTCGGTGGTGGCCGGACTGGTGGCGCTCGGCTGCGATTACATCCAGCTCGACGCGCCGAACTACGGATCGCTGTGCGACCCCGACACCCGCGCCGCCCTGGTCGCGGCCGGCCGCGACCCGGAGGCCGAGCTCGCGTTCGACGCGGCCCTCGACAGCTCGCTGTTCGACGGGGTGACCGGGGTGACGTCGGCGCTGCACGTCTGCCGGGGCAACGGCCCGGCCGGTGCGTGGCACTCGGCCGGCGGCTACGGCGTCATCTCCGCCGCGCTGTTCCCGAGGCTGGCGATGGACCGGCTGCTGCTCGAGTACGACTCCGACCGGGCGGGCGGGTTCGAGGCGCTGCGCGACGTCCGCGCGTCCACGACCGTCGTGCTCGGCCTGCCGACGACCAAGTCGCCCCGGCTCGAATACGACGACGACGTGCTCGCCCGGATCGCCGAGGCGGCGCGGCACAAGCCGCTGGACGAGCTCGCGCTCTCCACTCAGTGCGGTTTCGCGTCGGTTCCGATCGCCAACCCCGTCACTCCGGCGGTCCAGCGGTCCAAGCTCGACCTGGTGGTCCGGCTCGCCCGCCAGGTCTGGGGCTAGTCGGCGGCGACCAGCTCCACCTCGAAGCCGTCGGTGCTGGCGAGGTAGGCCGCGTAGTGCTCGGGGCCGCCCGCGTAGGGATGCTTGTCGGCGAAGAGCAAGGTCCAGCCGTGCGCCGGGCCGTCAGCCGCCAGCGAATCGACGTCCCGCCTGGTGCCCGCGTGGAAGGCGAGGTGGTTGAGACCGGGCCGGCAGCGGTCGTGCTCAGCGGCGGTCAGCGCCGGCGACTGCTCGACCACGATGTAGGCGTCTCCCAGTCGCCAGCTTCGACCGGCCGGCCAGTCCTGGAATGTCTCGTAGCCGAGCCGCCCGAGCAGCCACCCCCACTCGGTCGCCCCGCGCCCGAACTCCGGTACCCACAGCTCGACGTGATGCAGCCCTCCAGTCACGTCAGCCAGGTTACGGCATGCGTTAGGGTGTGCTCTTGCGCGCGGCCACCGGAAAGGATCAAGAGAGTGAAAAAGTACATACTCTTCGATCATGATGGTGTTCTTGTGGATACAGAATTCTGGTATTACAAAGCTGGAGAACGCGCTCTGGCGGACGTCGGTTTGACCTTGGACAAGGATCAATACCTCCGGGACATGCGCCAGGGGTTGGGCACTTGGGCCCAAGCAAGGGCGGCCGGTCTCGATGAACAAACCATCAGCAGGCAGCGCGCGGTTCGCAATGATTATTATCAGGAATATCTGAGAACAGAAGCCATTGAGATTGAGGGCGTCGTTGAAGCTCTTGCTGAACTGTCAAAATACGCCCGCATGGCGATCGTGACGACTGCAAAACGTGCGGATTTTGAAATTATCCATGAAAAGCGCCACGTCAGACAGTTCATGGAATTCGTTCTCGTTCGCGAAGACTACAAGCTCGCCAAGCCGCACCCGGAACCATACCTGACCGGCTTGAAGCGCCTCGGAGCCACCAAAGAAGAGACACTGGTGGTGGAGGATTCAGCCAGAGGGCTGCACTCAGCCGTGGCGGCCGGTATTGACTGCGCCATTGTCTATAACGACTTTACAAAAGCACATGACTTTTCACAGGCTAGCTATCGAATCGAAACTCTGATTGAATTGAAGGATATCATCCTTAACGTGACCTGAAGGAGTGGCCCACTGCGCCGATGGTGCTTGAGCGCAGTGGGCCACAGGGCTCGCGGGTGGGGTTGAATTGACGGGGTCGCGATTAGGCGCCGGGGGTGAGGGTGGTGGTCATCACGATGCCGGTCGGCTCGTCGCCGTCGCCCGAGTTGGGGTACTCGCCGTAGCCGACGGCGAAGGCGCCGACGATGGTGTCGTCGGAGGTATCGATGACCGACACGTTGCCCGAGGTGAGCCCGCCTACCCACAGCCGGCTGTCATCGGGGGTCAGGGCCACGCTGACCGGGTCGCCGCTGACGGTGATCGTGTTCGTGACCGCGTCGGTCGCCGTGTTGATGACCGAGACCGCGTCCGAGTCGCCGTCGGCCACGTAGAGCGTGGCGCCGTCGGACGTGAGCGCCATCTGCCACGGCAGCTGGCCGACCGCGATCGTGCGGGTGACCCGGTTGGCCGTGGCGCTGATGACGTCCACCACGTTCTGCACGGTGTTGGTGACGTAGACGGTGCCGTTCGGCGCGACGGTGACACCCTCGGGGTCTCCGAGCCCGCCGATCACCGTGTCGATCCGGTGCGTGGCGGTGTTGATCACGTAGAGGCCGATTCCGGTCGTCACGTAGGCGGTGCCGCCGGAGGGCGAGAAGGCGATCTGCCGGGGGTCGGTCCCCGGCAGCGGGATCGTCGCCGTCACCGTGTTGGTGGCGGCCGAGATCACGCTGAGCGCGCCCAGCGTCGGCTCACCCGTCTGCGGGCCGGTATCGGCCACCCAGACCTGGCTGCCGTCCGGGCTCACGGCCACGCCCTCCGGGTTGACGCCGACCTTGATCAGCGTCTCGGGGGTATCGACGTAGTCGTCCGGGTTGAGCGACTGCGAGGGAACCACCGCGACGGTGTCATTGCCGGTGTCGGCGAAGTACAGCGTGTTGCCGAACAGCGCCACCCCCTCGTCGGTCGAGCTGTAGTTGGTGTCCGAGGTGCCGGTGTTCGGCACGGCCGGGTCGCCCACGTTGTACTGCTGGACCTCGTAGCAGTTGTTGGTGTCAACCGCGTCGAAGGCCTGGTACCCGGCCGTCGCGATGTACGCCGCGCCGGCCGGGCCGGTGCAGGAGGAGCTGCTCAGCCGCGCGTTGATCGGCTTGTCGGCCTTGGCCGGGCCGGCCGCGCTGGTGCTGTGCGACAGCGACAGCGAGACGGCGACCGCCGCGACGACCACGAACGCGGCGCCGCCGGCGATGGCGGCGCGGGGGCGGGTGATGCGCGGGCTCATGCGGTCACGCTCCCAGCGGGCTTAGCGGCGGTGAGCCCGGCCGACCCGCCGCGCACCGGCTTGAATCCCGGGGGCTGGGCGGGCGGAGTCTGGCTCGTTCCCGGGACGGGCGGGAGCTGGAACTGAAGCACTTCCTTCTCCGCCCGCTCGAGCTGCGCCTTGGTGTCCGGCAGCCGCGGGAACCGGCCGAACGGGGTGGTGCCGAGCGCGGTGGTGAAGTCGCCCACGGTCTCGCGCCGCCACGCGGTGATGTTGGGGTTGACCACGCCCGTCACCTGCTCGAGGAGCCGGGTCACGGAGGTGTGGTCGAACGTGTCGTGGCAGACGTAGCCGCCGACCGTCCACGGCGAGACGATGATGCAGGGGACGCGGAAACCGAGGCCGATGGGACCCGGCGCGGCCTTCTCCGCCTTGGCCGACGCGGTGATGTACTCGCCGGGCGTGCCCGCCGGGGCGGTGGGCGGCAGGACGTGATCGAAGTAGCCGTCGTTCTCGTCGTAGATGAGGATGAAGACCGTCTTCGCCCAGACGTCGGGGTTGGCGGCGATCGCGTTGACCTTGCTCGCCACGTAGTCCGCGCCCGCCGCGGGCATGAAGTCGGGGTGCTCGGACTGGTAGGAGGTCGGCAGGATGTAGGACACGGTCGGCAGCCGGTCGTTGATCGCGTCGTACTCGAACTGCCCGGGCTGGTAGAACTTCATCGCGTTCTGGTACAGCGGCGACGAGGTCGACGCGTTCTGGTACTGGTCGAAGTACTCAAGCACGTTGAACCCGTAGTTATCGACCTCCTGGTACACCTTCCAGGACACGCCCGCCGCCGACAGCATCTCCGGGTAGGTCTGCCACGTGTAACCGTCGTCGGGCACCGTGTTGCCGTAGATCGGGCCGCCGTTGGCGCCGGTCGGGTCGATCTGGCCGGTCATCAGGTAGAGCCGGTTGGGCCAGGTCGGTCCCAGCACCGAGCTGTGGTAGCCGTCGCAGATCGTGAACGCGTCGGCCAGGGCCCATTGGAAGGGGATGTCGTCGCGCTTGAAGTACGCCATCGAGTACTGCCCGGCGCTGCCGTCGTAGGAGTCGATCGTGGTGTTGATGCGCGAGCTCACGAAGCCGTTCATGGCCCCGCTGTTCCACGAGTCGTGCTGCGGCGCCCAGTCGTGGTCGGTCGACGGCAGGTTCTGCGCGCTGGTGCTGTGCGTGTCGGCGTGGAACGGATACAGGTACCCGTCCGGGTTGTCGGAGTCCGGCTGCTTGAAGACGCCCGGGATGGCCGTCGGGTCGCTGAAGCCGCGGACGCCGGGCATGGCGCCGAAGTAGTGGTCGAACGACCGGTTCTCCTGCATCAGCACGACCACGTGCTCGATCTGGGAGATGGGCCGAACCGTGCTGCGGTGGCTGAGTACGGATGCGGGCGTGTTGTCGAGAGCCTTACGCAGGGCGGGCGGAAGCGCGAACGACGCCAGCACCATCCCGCCCATGGACGCCATCAGCTGGCGTCGGCTCACCTCAATCGTCAAGTCGGACCTCCTGTCGCCAAAAAGCGAAAAAAGCGCACTTGCGGAGGTGACTTTACGGACAGGAGATCGCTACTGGATAACGGCGCAGGAAAACACCGCGTAACCATCGCGATAACGCCGGACGAATGCGATTACCGCGCGGTTACCAGGCGGACTGGTGGAAGGACCAGGCGTCGGCGATGATGTCGTGCAGCTGCGGCCGGGCCGGCCGCCAGCCCAGCTCGCGGCGGGCCTTGTCGCTGGCGGCGACGGTGGCGGCGGCGTCGCCCGGGCGGCGGGGCGAGAGCTTGACCGGGACCGGGCGGCCGGTTACCTCCCGGACCGCCTCGATGACCTGCTTGTTGCTATAGCCGTCGCCGTTGCCGAGGTTGTAGATCTCGTGCCGGCCGGGCTTGATCGCGTCCAGCGCGAGCAGGTGGGCGGTGGCCAGGTCGGCGACGTGGATGTAGTCGCGAACGCAGGTGCCATCGGGAGTCGGGTAGTCGTCGCCGTACAGCATCAGCTCGTCCCGGCGGCCGGCCGCGACGTCGAGCACGATCGGGATCAGGTGCGACTCCGGCGAGTGGCGCTCGCCCAGCGGGCCGACCGCGCCCGAGGCGTTGAAGTAGCGCAGCGATGCGGCGCCGAGCCCGAACGCGCCGCACTCACCCGCCAGCATCAGGTCGACCGCGAGCTTGGTGGCGGCGTAGGGGTTGTTCGGCCGGACGACGGCGTCCTCGGCCAGCTTGCCGCCGGCCTCCGCCCCGGCCGGGTCGTACATCGAGCCGGTCGAGGAGAAGATCAGCCGCGGCGTGCCCGCCGCGCGGATCGCGGCCAGCACCGCGATCGTGCCGACCACGTTCACGTCCCAGTACAGGTCGGGGTGGGCGACCGACTCGGCGACCTCGATCTTGCCCGCGAAGTGCAGCACGCCCTCGAAGCCGGCGTCCGGCGTCAGCACCTGGCCGACGTCGTGCACGGAGAGCTGGTGGAACTCGATGCCCGCGGGGACGACGTCGGCGAACCCGGTCGACAGGTCGTCGAGCACCACCACCTGGTGCCCCGCCTCGACCAGCGCGTGCGTCACCACGCCGCCGATGTACCCGGCCCCGCCAGTCACCAGCACCTTCACCCACGGACCCCTTTCGCGCGGCGGACATGCGGCAGGCGCCGACGACAAAGCCGGCGCCTGCCTGACGATACCGCTACTTCTTGGCCATGTTCTTCATGGCGCCGCGACCGGACTTCATCTCGTCCTTGCCCTTCATCGCGCCGTCCTTCATCGCACCGTCCTTCATGGCGCCGTCCTTCATGGCGTGCGCGCCCTGCTGGGGCACCATGCCGTCGGGCGTCGCCCCGTCGACGATGCTCGGCAGGACCTTGGCGATGTGGCCGCACATCTCGTCGGGCGACATGCCCTGCTCGTTGGCCATCACGCGAAGCGCGGCCGGGTCGGCCGCCTTCTTGATGTCCGCGCCGGTGACCTGCGTGTTCTGACCGTTGGAGACCCAGGACTTGACCTCACGGCCCAGACCCTTGGACTGGAGCGCAGCCATCATGCCCTGCAGGTTGCTGGCGCCGAAGAGTCGGCAGATGGCTTCCATGCCACCAGCCTGCCCGCGCTGACCGCCCATCTTGGTCAGCATGTCCTTCATGTCCGCGGTGTTCATGCTCACTGTTTGCTATCCCCCGTTGTTGACGTTAGGTAGCAACTTGACTACCTATTGGCGTTAGCCGATCGGAATATTTCCCACCTGTCACATGAGCAATCCTCCCCTTTCACGTCTGTCCCTTTCGCCCCCACGTGGGGTGTCGAGTTGATGCTCGGGTGGGCGGTTAATGCGGGTGTGCGGAGTGGCGGGTTTGGCGCGGGCGGAGGTGGCGCGGATGGAGTGCGGGCCTGTGCAGGCAGCGGCGTTTCGTATACGATCTGTCCGATGGCAGAACACCCGCTGGCCGGCACGTCGCCCTCTAAGATCGTCGCCGTGCACGTCAGCTACCGGTCCCGCGCGATGGAGCGCGGCCGTCTCCCGCCGTGGCCCTCGTACTTCCTCAAGCCGCCGTCCACGCTGGCCGCCGACGGCGACCCGGTGCGCCGTCCGCCGCGGTGCGAGCTGCTCGCGTTCGAGGGCGAGGTCGCGCTGGTGATCGGCACCGCGGCCACCCGGGTGTCCGCCGCCGACGCGTGGTCGCACGTCGCCTGGGTGACCGCTGCCAACGATTTCGGCGTCTACGACCTGCGCTACGCCGACCGGGGGGCCAACGTCCGCTCCAAGGGCGTCGACGGGTTCACCCCGATCGGGCCGGCCCTGCTCGACGCCCGCGCCATCGACCCGGAGCGAATCACGCTGCGGACCTGGGTCAACGGCGACCTCGCGCAGGACGCGGTCAGCGGCGACGACCTGCTGTTCTCGTTCGCCGACATCGTGGCCGACCTGTCGCGGCTGACCACGCTCGAGCCGGGCGACGTGATCCTCACCGGCACCCCGACCGGGTCGACCGTGGTCCGCCCCGGCGACCTGGTCGAGGTCGAGGTCACAGCCGTGACGCGGACGGGCGAGCTTCAATCGACCGGCCGGCTGCGCTCGCCGATCGCCGAGGCCGACTACGAGCTCGGCCTGCCGGGCGCGCTGCCGGACGCCGACGACGTCCAGCGCGAGGCCGCCTACGGCAGCCGCGGCGCCCCCGGCCCGGCCGACTCGCCGGCCGACCTGCTGGCGGCGGTCTCCGAGGTCTCCACCGCCACCCTCGCCGCCCAGCTCCGCAAGCGCGGCTTCAACCACGTCACCCTCGACCGGCTGCTGACCACGCGGCCGAGCCAGAAGATGGCCGGGTTCGCCCGGACGCTGCGCTATGTCCCGTTCCGCGAGGACCTGTTCGCGCAGTACGGAACCACCGTCGGCCGGACCGGGCTGAACGCCCAGAAGCGCGCGGTCGAGCAGGTCAGGCCGGGCGAGATCCTGGTCATCGAGGCGCGCGGCGATCCCACGGCCGGCACCGTGGGCGACATCCTCGCGCTCCGCGCCCAGGTCCGCGGCGCGGTCGGCATCGTCACCGACGGCGCGATCAGGGACGCGGAGACGCTCAGGACCGCCCTCGCCATCCCGGTCTACTACGCGGCCACCCACCCGGCCGTGCTCGGGCGACGGCATGTGCCGTGGGAGGTCAACGTCGCGGTTGCCTGCGGCGGGGTCACCGTCGTGCCCGGCGACATCATCGTCGGCGACGGGGACGGCGTCATCGTGGTCCCGGCCCACCTGGCGATGGAGGTCGCCCGCGACGCCGCCGAGCAGGAGCGGCAGGAGGAGTTCGCGGTCGCGATGGTGGCCAGGGGCGAGTCCGTCGACGGGCTCTACCCCCTCGGCAAGCGCTGGCAGGCCGCCTACGAGAGCTGGCGAGCAGAGAGGCAGTCGTCGTCATGAGGTTCCGCAGCGACCCGGCCAGGATCCGCGGCTCGATCGCGCCCGTCGTCTCCCCGTTCACGGCCGACGGCCTGCCCGACCTCGAGTCGCTCCGCGGCCTGGTCCGCTGGCAGCTCGAGTCGGGCAGCCACGGCATCTCGCTGGGCGGCTCGACCGGTGAGCCGAGCGCCCAGTCGACCGCCGAGCGGGCCAACGCGATCAGGGCGGTGGCGGAGGAGATCGACGACCGGGTGCCGTTCGTGCCCGGCACCGGCTCGGCCAAGCTCGACGAGACGCTCGAGCTGACCGCGGCCGCGGAGCGGGCCGGCGCGGACGCGGTGCTGATCATCACCCCGTACTACGCCCGGCCGACCCAGGAGGGCCTGTTCAGCTGGTACTCGACGGTCGCGAGCGAGTTCCCCGAGCTGCCGATGATCGCCTACAACGTGCCGTCGCGGACGGCCGTCGACCTCGCGCCGGAAACGGTCGCGCGGCTGCGGAGAAAACACGCCAACATCGTCGGCGTGAAGGAGACGACCAAGGACTTCGAGCACTTCTCGCGGGTGCTGCACGTGGCCGGGCGGGACACGCTGATGTGGTCAGGCATCGAGCTGCTATGCCTGCCGCTGCTCGCGCTCGGCGGGGTCGGGTTCGTGTCCGCGACCGCCAACCTCGCCCCCGCCGCGACCGCCCGGATGTACGAGCTGTGGCAGGCGGGCGAGTTCGATCAGGCCCGCGACCTGCACTTCGGCCTGCACCCGGTAACCGACGTGATCTTCACCGAGACCAACCCGGCCGCCGCCAAGTGGGTCCTCGCGCAGGCCGGGCTCATCAGGTCGGGCTACGTTCGGCCGCCGCTGGTCCCGCTGACGGAAGCGGGTCAGGCAGCGGCGCTAGCGTTGCTGAAACAGGGCGCGCCGGTGCTCGAGGGCCCCGTTGCCAAGGTCGCGCTGTAGCGGCGCCGCGTAAGACCACGGTCCGTTCGAGATCAGGATTTGGAGACACCCGGTGACCAGCGCAAACCCCGCGGCAGACGGCACCCCGGTGATACCGGAAAGGGTGGGGGGGCTGGGCGGAGAAATACTGCACTTCATCGGGGGGAGGCTGGCGCCGAGCGTCAGCGGCGGCACCTTCGACGTCGCCGACCCGGCCACCAACCAGGTCTACGCGCAGGTCGCGGCGGGCGACTCCGGCGACGTCGACAAGGCCGTGGAGGCGGCGGCGGAGGCGTTCAAGCGCGGGCCGTGGGCGCGGCTGGCGGCGCGGGCGCGGGCGAAGATCCTCAACCGGATCGCGGACGGGATCGAGGCCCGCGGCGGCGAGATCGCGGCGCTGGAGACGTTCGACACCGGGCTGCCGATCACCCAGGCGAAGGGGCAGGCGGCGCGGGCGGCGGAGAACTTCCGGTACTTCGCCGACGTGATCGTCGCCCAGCACGAGGATGCGTTCAGCCAGCCCGGGCAGCTCGGCTACGTGCTCCGCAAGCCGGCCGGGGTGGCCGGGCTGATCACGCCGTGGAACACGCCGTTCATGCTCGAGTCGTGGAAGCTGGCGCCCGCGCTCGCCTCGGGCTGCGCGGTGGTGCTGAAGCCGGCCGAGTGGACGCCGCTGTCGGCGTCGCTGCTGCCGGAGATCATGACCGACGCGGGCGTGCCCGACGGGGTGTTCAACATCGTGCACGGCATCGGCGAGTCGGCCGGCGCGGCGCTGGTCGCGCACCCGGGGGTGCCGCTGATCTCGTTCACCGGCGAGACCACGACCGGGCAGACGATCATGCGCGAGTCGGCCACTCTGCTTAAGGGATTGTCGATGGAGCTGGGCGGCAAGTCGCCCTGCGTCATCTTCGCCGACGCCGATCTCGACGCGGCGATCGACTCCGCGCTGTTCGGCGTCATGTCACTGAACGGCGAGCGCTGTACGGCCGGATCGAGGATCTTGGTCGAACGGACCGTGTATGACTCGGTCGTCGATCGGCTCGCCGCCCGCGCGGCCCGCGTGAAGGTGGGCGACCCGGCCGACCCGTCGACTGAGATCGGGGCGCTGGTGCACCCCGAGCACTACGACCGGGTGATGTCCTACGTGCGGCTGGGGGCGCGGGAGGGCGCGCGGCTGATCGCGGGCGGCTCGCGCCCGGCCGGGCTTGGCGGCGGCAACTTCCTGGCCGCGACCGTGTTCGCGGACGTGCGGCCGTCGATGCGGATCTTCCAGGAGGAGATCTTCGGCCCGGTGGTGTGCGTGACGCCGTTCGACTCCGAGGAGGAGGCGGTGATGCTGGCCAACGCGACCAGGTACGGGCTGGCCGCCTACCTCTGGACCTCGTCACTGGACCGCGCGCATCGGGTGGCGGGACAGGTGGAGTCGGGTATGACCTGGATTAACTCGCATAATGTGCGGGACCTGCGGACGCCGTTCGGCGGCGTCAAGGCGAGCGGGCTCGGCCGCGAGGGCGGGCAGCACTCGATCGACTTCTACACCGAGTCCCGGATCGTGCACGTGGCGCTGGGCGAGACGCACGTGCCGAAGTTTGGAGCCTGAGCTTTATGGACAACTCGCTGCCGCCGGTGCCCGACATCGTCCGGTCGGCGTACGCGACGCTGATCGTCACGTCGCTGGAAGACGCACGCCGGTTCTGGGTCGACCTGCTCGGCTTCGTGGTGACCGATTCGGATGCGGAGGCGCTGTACCTGCGCGGGTACGACGAGCTGACGCACCACAACCTGATCCTGAAGTCGGGGCCGACCGCGGCGGCCGGGCCGCTCGGGTTCCGGGTCAGGTCCGACGCCGACCTGGCGAAGGCGGAGGCGTACTACGCGGCGCTCGGGGGCCGGACCGAGCGGCTGCCGGCCGGGACGGTGCGCGGGCTCGGCGAGGTGGTCCGGGTCGAGGACCCGCTCGGGTTCCTGGTCGACTTCTTCGCCTCGGCGGCGCACCCGGAGCGGCTGCAGCAGCGGTACGACCTGCGGCGCGGGGCCGAGGTGGCGCGGCTCGACCACTTCAACATCTGCGTGCCGGACGTGCCCCGGGCCTACTCGTACTACTCCGATCTCGGCTTCGGGCTGTCGGAGACGATCGAGGACGGGCAGACGCTGTACGCCGCGTGGATGTTCCGCAAGCAGACCGTGCACGACGTCGCGTTCACCGGGGGCGCCGGACCGCGCCTGCATCACCTCGGGTTCTTCGCCCACGAGCCGCACTCGGTGCTGCGGATGTGCGACATCCTCGGCTCGCTGTCGCTGGAGTCGTGCATTGAGCGCGGGCCCGGGCGGCACGGGGTCTCCAACGCGTTCTACGTCTACCTGCGCGACCCCGACGGGCACCGGCTGG
>Ga0302325_10018088_pt1 | contig 14865 bp, 9 predicted proteins | sample Palsa_T0_2_FD_201948 | JGI IMG/M metagenome (GOLD analysis project Ga0302325, IMG submission 201948) | Peat permafrost microbial communities from Stordalen Mire near Abisko, Sweden - Palsa_T0_2 | ecosystem: Environmental > Terrestrial > Soil > Palsa > Peat permafrost | place: Sweden: Abisko... | reverse complement strand
TCCGAGACCCGCCCGCAGTTGGCCAACCAGCTACGACGCCAGGGCTATCACGTCGTCGAAACCGCCACGGTGGATGAGACGCTCGCCGCACTGGCAGCCACTCCCGGCACTGAACTAACCGCCGCCGGCGTCAGCACCATCGCGCCAGCCGCCATTGAAGCGATTCTCGTCGATATTTCCCTCGATGGACTCAATGGCTGGGAGATTCTGCCCCGTCTGCGCATGGAACCGGCCGCCGCCGGCGTGCCCATCGTCCTGCTCAGCGTCAACCACCCCAATCCGTCCCTGCCCATCCCCACCGGAGCCGATGGCTGGGTTGGTCAGTCGCCCAACGACGAAACCCTGCTCAACGAGCTGGCCCGCGTGCTTTCCAGCCCCGGAGAAAAAGCCCGCATCCTGGTCGTCGAGGACGATGTCGATCTCTCCCGCGTCATCGGCGCCGTCTTCGCCAAAGACGGCATTGAAGTGATGCTGGTCCACACGCGCCAGGCGGCTCTGGACGCGTGCCTGAGCTTCAAACCGCAGCTTCTGGTTCTGGACCTGTCGCTCCCCGACGGCGACGGCTTCAACGTCGTCGACTGGCTGCGCCAGCATGAAGATTTAGCCCATCTGCCGCTGGTCGTCTATTCCGCGCGGGAGATTGCCCCCGCGGAGCGTTCGCAGCTTCAACTCGGGCCAACGCACTTCCTCACCAAAGCCAAAGTCCAGCCGCAGCAGTTGGAGTCGCTGGTGCTCACCATGCTGCGCCGCTCCCGCCAGATGGAAGAATCGATGTGTCTGGTTGCGCCCAGCGGCGGTCCAGTAGAATCGCCGGGAACAGCGAATACGGCTGCATCAACTGGATAATTTGCCGATGCATAGACTAGGTTTCGGGCCAGAAAGCGAATCCTTTTGGAAACGCCGCCGGTTTACCAGTAGCCGGATGCGGAAAATAGAGAGAACTGGGTGGAATAGGAGTTCCAAGTGTCGCGCCGAATTTTGATCATTGACGATGAAGACGATATCCGCCAGGTGGCCGCCCTCAGCCTGGAAACCGTAGCCGGCTGGGACGTAATCGTAGCCAACTGCGGAGCGCAGGGCCTGGAGCGCGCCGCCGAACATCTCCCTGACGCCATCCTGCTCGATGTAATGATGCCCGGCATGGACGGCCCCACCACCTTCCGCGAACTGCGCAAGAACCCCGTAACGGCCAAGATTCCCGTCATGCTGCTCACCGCGAAGGTTCAGGGCCCGGACCAACGCCGCTTCGCCGACCTGGGCGTCGAAGCCGTCCTGCTCAAGCCCTTCGACCCGCTTACGCTCGCGAGCCAGATGGAAAAAGTCCTTGGCTGGACTTAGAAGCGGCTTCGGCGCTTTGTAACAGGGCACGGCTTCAGCCGTGCCGATCAAGCCACTACGGACGAAGGGGCTGCCATCCATGACCTCCGCTGCTCCAACTCAACCGCAACCCATGGCCGCGGCCCTCGCCCGCATGTGGGCCAAATTTCTGCCTGAAATCGACGCACGCCTCAAGATTCTCGAAGAGTCCGCCGGGGCCAACCCGCTCTCCGCTGAACAACAAACAGCCGCGCACTCCGCAGCGCACAAACTGGCCGGCTCGCTCGGCATGTTCGGCCTGCACCGCGGCACAGAGCTTGCCCGCCAAACCGAGCTAGCTCTAGCGGAAACCCCGGTCGCGGCAACCCAAGCCGATCTCGCCGACTGGGCCGCGGAACTGCGCGCCCTGATCCAAGCTCCCAACCAATAATTTCCGGGTGCCCCACCCAATCTTCATTCCCGCCAATACCCATTTTTCTCGAGATGCACGGTAACGACTCGCCGCGCGTCCCGTCTATCGAGCCAGTAAGCCTGGCCAGGCAATCGCAATTCACGCCATCCAGCCCCCACCGGGCCGGGAGGATGAGGTCGTATGCAAAATAAGCCTGTGCGCCTGGCAGACAAGCCCCTCGCCAAGCCAATCGAAGATCAATCCCAGACCGCGAACGACCCATTCCGAGCCGGCAGCCTTGATGAGCAGTCCATCTGGTCCTGCCTTTTCGGCAACCTCCGCGACGCCCTCTTCCCACGCCATCTCCCGCCTTTGGAACTGACCTCGACTCCCATCCCTACGCAGGACCGCATGTCCGGCAAGACCAATCCCTGGGCCATCGGCACCGCAACCCTGATGAACGCGGCGCTCCTCGCGCTCATGATCCTGCTGGGCCTGCGCACACCCATCAGCCATTTCCCGCCCAAGCCCCCAGGAACAGACATTTCCCTCAAGGACTTCACCCTCTTCGCACCTCCCAGCACCAACCCCGCGCACGGAGGCGGCAGTGGCGGCTCGCACTCGCCTCTCGACCCCATCACCGGTCGCACGCCTCCACACGTAGACATACCCCTCGCTCCGCCGCAGATTCCAGTCATCGAGCACCCGCTGCACGCCGTCGAACCCGCCATCTCCGTTCCGCTCGACATCAAGCTTCCCGACAACCCGGTGCTCGCCAACATCGGCGCCCACACCTCGCCCAACGTCAAGTTCGAATCCAACGGCACCGGCGGACCGAATGGCATCGGTAACCACTTCGGCGATGGCGACGGTCCCGGACACGGTTCCGGCTATGGTCCCGGCGGGGATCGCGGCGCAGGAGACTCCGTTTATTCGCCAGGCGTCGGCGGAGTTTCAAAACCCACAGTGCTCTTCGCTCCCATCGCCGAATTCTCCGACGAAGCGCGCCGTCAGCGATATCAGGGAGTCTGCATCGTCTCCATCATCGTCGACGCCCGCGGCAACCCGCAGAACCCGCGAGTCACCCGCTCCCTCGGCATGGGACTCGACGAAAAAGCCCTCGAAGCCGTCCAGAAATACCGCTTCAAACCAGCCATGAAAGACGGCAAACCCGTAGCTTCCTACGTCAGCGTCGAAGTCGATTTTCATCTCTATTGAGAGCTTCGCGAGCGAAAGCTACCTTACGCTCACCATCCAGCCAGAGGGGCATGTCCAAAGATGCCCCGCGCAATGGCAGCTCAAATGTCAATTGCCAACGGGCAGTGGTCGCTGAGCTTCGACCATCGTTCATATTCCCCGACGTAAACCGCCTTAAGACGAGGCGCCCATTCGCGAGGAAGGAAGATGTAATCGATATGATACGACCTATGTGCGTGACGAAATTGATAGAACGTGTTGCGGCTTTCCGCGCCTTGCGCCTCGCCGAAGAACTCGTGGTACCCACTAACCAATTCGCGCTCGGCCAGAATACCCACAACGTCTGAGTGGTTCCCTACTGTTCGTTTGGCGTCCCAGATCTTGTTGCTGTTCAGATCTCCAGCGAGAACAACAGCCCTGCCGTCGAACCACTCGGGATGATACATCAGAGATTGATAGACAAGCCCGATGTATCTGTTCGCTCTCCCTTCCCCCATCCGGCAAGCCCAAACCGCAATCAAAGTGAACGGCGTGGGAGCATCGACCGAGATGGGCACAATCCAGTTCTGTCGTGGCTCGTGAAGTGCCCGTATTGACCATCCCTTTCGACAAAACACCCCCAGTCCCTTGAGCGGATTGGAGCCAAACCATAGGGCTTCATAACCGCGCTCCTGGAGAGCGAGGGTTGATCCTTCCGAGCACTCTTGAACCACGGCCAAATCGGGGTTCAGAGAAAGCAATGCGTCCGCCTTCTTATCAAGTCCCATCTGGCAATTCCAGGTTACGATTCGCATTGGCCCGTCCTTATTCTCCAACCAACCTCATAAGTCTAGCCTGTAGTTATCGGCTCCCCGCCGCCACCCACGCTACAACTAAAGTTTTAACCGAACCCACCTTCGGGCACTCCCTTTGAGAAACCGACGTGTCATACGATACAGGTACATTCTCTGAAGTGTGCAAACTTAAGTGTGGCTCTCTCGACCGATAGCCGACAATCCCTTCATACATCGGAATAAGTCGTCCGCAGGCAGCAGTAACCTGGCCGGCAACGCCAAAGGACAAAGTGACGATGAGATTTGCATCCCGGCTGCGATTCGCAAGCTATCTGGCTTTGCTGACTTTCGCCTGTTCTTCAACAGCGCAGAGGCAGCTCTTCCACGAATACGGCTCGTCCGACGGACTTAGCAACCTCAACGTCAAATGCCTCTTGCAGGATCGCACCGGCTACCTTTGGGTGGGCACCGACAACGGACTCTTTCGATACGACGGCAGCACCTTCCGAGGCTTCGGTCACACAGACGGTTTATCGAACACAGAAATACTGAGCCTTGCCGAGGCTCCTGCCGGCGCGCTCTGGATCGGCACCAACAGCGGTGTAACCCAGGCCTCCGGAGACCGCTTCCAGAGTGTAGATGTAGGAGAAGAAGGCCCAATCCGCGGCATCGGATTCGACGCCGCGGGCGATGCCTATCTTGAGCAGGATGGCCGCGTCCTCCAGGGCATTCCCAACACCAAAGGCGCCTATCGATTCAGAACCATCGTCACAGGAAGCGTAAGCGGACTCTTCGTCAACGGCAGCGACATTCTCTTCGGCAAAGACGGCGGACTCTGGACCTTCAAAGGAAACAAAGCCCAGCCATTCGAGCGATCCAGCGGCCTTCCCCGCGATCAATGGGGCTCCATCGCCGAAGACACGCTAGGCAATCTCTGGGTTCGCAGCAGAACTCGCCTGTATGAACTGCCCCGCGCGCAATCCCGCTTCATAGACAGGTCCGAAGGCATCCTTCACACGGCGGAAACTTATCTCTATACGGATCGCCATGGCAGCGTGTACGTCTCGACCGCCTCGGGAACCATCGTGCTCTCTGGCAATCAGCGCACTGCCATCGACGCGCGCCACGGGCTTCCCGCCGACCCCTCCGGTCCCATGTTGATCGATCGCGAAGAGTTGCTGTGGCTGGGCACCGATGGCGGAGGCCTGGTTCGACGCCTCGGCCACGGCGAGTGGACAGCCTGGAAGAAAGAAGACGGCTTACTGCGCAACAGCGTCTGGGCCGTGCAGAGAGGGCGTGACGGGAAGACATGGGTCGGCACCAACGGCGGCCTCAATATCCTCGATGCTTCCGGTCACGTCCTGCGCTCCTGGACAAATCACAATGGCCTTCCCGGCGATCGCGTGCTATCTCTCCTCGAAGCGCCATCGGGCGACTTCTACGCGGGCACGGATTCGGGCGCCATAAGCCATTTCAACGCACAGGGGATGCTCCTTCAGACTTACGCAGCGAAGGCAGGCTATCTCGCCGATCGCGTTGGCGCAATGGCTCTCGACCGTCAAGGGCGGCTATGGGCCGTCGGCAGCGGCGGCTGCTTCCGCACACAAATGCCTTTAGGCACAGGTCAGCCTCATTTTGAACGCATGGAGATCCCCGGCATTCCTTCCCGCGCCTCCTTTCGAGATATCCTGATCGATGATCGCGGCGAGGTCTGGATCGCCTCGTCTCGCGGGCTGGCCCGCTACGACGGCAAGAATTGGAGAATCTTTTCGGTTCGCGATGGATTGGAATCGCCCGATCTAGGCGTCGTTTCGCAGACTCAGGGCTCCGTCTGGATCGCCTATCGCGATGCACTCGGCATGACTCGCCTGCAAGGACCCAATCTCACTCCAAGCCATATCACGGTTCAGGACGGCCTGCATTCCAACCAGATCTATGCGATCAAGCCCGATCAGAAGGGACGGCTCTGGATCAGCACCGACACCGGCATGGATGTTCTCGACACCGGCAGATGGAGACACTACGGCAGCGAAGACGGCTTGATCTGGAACGACACCGATTCGCTAGCACTCAGCCTCGACTCCGATGGCAGCGTATGGATCGGCACCTCGGCGGGACTATCGAAATTCGCTCAGCCCGACTTCGCGATCAAAGAGCAATCGCCCCAGGTTGTCCTCACCTCCATTCAAGGCGGCACGCAAAATTGGCAACCGAACGACAACCCCGCGATTCCCTTCTCGCAACGGTCGCTCTTCATCCAATACGCAGCCCTCAGTTACGAATCTCCATCCGCCATGCGCTTCCGCTATCGGCTCGCTGGATTTGACGATAGGTGGACCGAGACCAGCGAACGCAGCGTGCGTTTCGCCGCTCTGCCTTCCGGCCGCTATGTCTTCGAGATCACAGCCGCTGGACCAAACGGCCTCTGGAATCAATCCCCTGCGCGATTTGTATTCTCGATCAAACCTCCATGGTGGCTCTCATGGTGGTTCATCGGCTCTTGCCTGCTCCTGATCATGCTCGTCGGATCGTCCTTCGTGCGGCTCCGCATCCGCGTCCTCGAACGCCAGAAGCGAGGCCTGGAGCAACAGGTTGCGGATCGAACGGCAGAGCTGGTAACAAGCCATCGCCAGTTGGAAGAGATCGCGTATTACGACGTGCTCACCAACACGCCCAACCGGCGCATGTTCGTTGAAGAATTTCGCAAGCGCCTCGCCGATTCCAGGCATACCGATCCTTTTACTCTCATGCTGATCGATCTCGATTTTTTCAAGCATGTCAACGATCGTTACGGCCATGACGCTGGCGATACTGTCCTTGTCGAAATAGCCGCGCGCATCAAAGCCGAAGTGCGCGAGACCGATTGCGTCGCCCGTCTCGGCGGAGATGAATTTGCCATCCTCCTCTTCGCCCCCATCGACATTCCCGCAATCGAGGCCGTCTGCAACAGAATCCTTGCCGCCATCGCCGTTCCTATCCGCTACAAACACTTGAAACTGCAAGTCGGTTGCAGCATCGGCATCGCCCGATATCCCTTTGACGGCAAAACGCAGGAGGGTCTCTACAAGTCGGCGGATATGGCTCTTTACGAGGCCAAGCACACCAGCCGCAACATCTTCTGCTGGCATAAGACGCACGAGAATCGCGGCACAACAAAAGCAACTCTCGAAAAGGACCTGCAAGAATACCTGGATCAGGACGAGATACAAGTCGTGTACCAACCGATCTATGCTGTCAACACCAGGCAAATCGTAGGACTCGAAGCACTGGCACGATGGACGCATCCCGAGCGTGGCGAAGTCTCTCCAAATATCTTCATCCCGGTCGCCGAAGAGACCGGACTCATCCAGGAGTTAAGCGCCAAAGTCGTCGCCACGGCCTGCCGTCAAACCGCTCTATGGAATAAGTCATGCGGAACGGATTTGTTCGTAAGCGTCAACATCTCCATCCGCCAGTTCTCCAATCCCAACTTGCTTCCATCCATTCTCCAAACGCTTGAAAACTCCGGCCTGCCGGCACGACGCCTTCATCTCGAAATCACCGAATCCGCGCTTCTTCTCGACGATTCCGTCGTCGAAAGAACCTTGCTTGAAGCCCGCAACCTCGGCATCGGCGTATCACTCGACGATTTCGGCACCGGCTATAGCTCGCTCAGCTACCTGCTCAATCTGCCCGCCGACGAACTCAAGATCGATCAAAGTTTCATCTTCGATCTCGAATTCGATCAGCGCCGCGTTGAGTTGGTGAGAACAGTCCTGACCCTCGGCCGCACCCTCGGCAAACGAGTCGTCGCGGAAGGCGTAGAAACGGAAGAGCAATTCAGCATTCTCCGCACTCTCGGCTGCGAATTTGTCCAGGGCTATCTCTTGTCCAAACCGCTGGCCAACTCCCTCGTCGAAGAAGCACTCCGAAAACAGCCCCTCAACGCAAGCCGGCATCACCGTTCGCCTGATGTACTGATCGCCGATCGCCTGATCGCGCCCGCATCCAAGCTCGTGATGTAGCTCCATTTCGACATCGGCAGCACAGCAAACGCGGACTGCCGGAGATCTGCCAAAAGAGACGTTCCTTCTCAATCTCGGGGAGCCGGTCCACCAATTACACTGGACTTCGGTGACTGCCAAATCCCCATCCTCGCCGCAAGCTTCCCCGCCACAATTGAACCTGCTCTTCGAGTCCGCGCCGGAAGCTGAGGCCGAGCCAAAATCCGCGAAGACTCGCAGGCGCGCACGGCAAACCTGGCAGGTGCATCAGTTGGTGGCCGAAGCCCGCGAACTGGTCGAAGCCGAGTTTGGCGACGTATGGGTCGAAGGCGAAATTTCAAATCTCCGCCCAGCCTCCTCCGGCCATCTCTACTTCACCCTCAAGGACGCCGAGGCGCAGTTGCCCGTCGTGCTCTTCCGCCGGCAGGCCATGCTCCTCCGCTTCCGCCCCGAAGACGGCCTGCATGTCCGCGTGCGCGGCAAGGCGAGCGTCTACGAGCAGCGTGGCCAGCTCCAACTGGTCGCCGAAACCATGGAGCCGGTCGGTGCCGGCAGCCTGCAACTGGCCTTTGAACAACTTCGCGACCGCCTCAAAGCCGAGGGCCTCTTCGACCAGGATCGCAAGCGCCCCCTGCCTGCGTTTCCCCGCTCCGTCGCCATCGTCACCTCGCCCACCGGCGCCGTCATTCGCGACTTCCTCTCGATCGTCAACCGCCGCCACTCCGGCCTGAACGTGATCCTCGTCCCAGCCGCCGTGCAAGGCGAACGCGCCATAGCCGAGATCGAATCCGGCATCGCCGAAGCCAACGCGTCAGGCCTTGCAGACTTAATCGTTCTCGCCCGCGGCGGCGGTTCGCTTGAAGATCTGGCAGCCTTCAACTCCGAGCGTGTCGCCCGGGCCATCGCCGCTTCTGAGCTGCCCGTAGTCTCGGCCATCGGCCATGAAACCGACTTCACCATCGCCGACTTCGTCGCCGACCTGCGAGCTCCCACCCCCTCCGCCGCGGCAGAGCTGATCACCGAGGCCCAGCACAAGGTCGAGGAACAGGTGGCCGCGCTCGGCAACCGCCTCGTCCGCGCGGCGCGCTTCCAGCTCCTGCAAGCGCGCCAGCGTCTGGCTCGCACGCCCATCGCCTACGCACAGCAGCGCATCGCCGCAAATCTCCACCGGATCGAACAGCGCCTCGACGACCTCGGCTTCCGCATGGAATCCGCCATCGCCGAGCGCCTGCGCGACGGCCAACGCAACGTCAGTGACCTCGCCGCCGCAGTTCTGCGCCACGACCCACGCCGCCAATTGAGCGCAGCCCGCGAATCGCTCGCCGCCTGCCAATCGCGCCTGGGCCACGCGCTGGAGCGCACTCTGGCCTCAGCGCGCTCGCGCACGGAATCCGCCGAAGCGCGCCTCTATCGCTCTGCTCAGGTCTCCGTAGCCGCTCGCCGCGCAGCCTACGCCGAGCTGCGAGGCGAGTTGGCCGCACTTTCCCCGCTCGCCGTGCTCAACCGCGGCTACGCACTCGTCCAGGACGAGCAAGGCAAAATCGTTCGCTCCGTAGACCGGTTGACTACGAATCAACAGATCGCCACGCGCCTCGCCGACGGCTCATTTACCAGCCAGATCCTCGCCATTCAACCGAAAAACAAACCCAAGAAGGACAAATCGACTCGCCCATGAGACAGCTTTTCGGCACCGACGGCATCCGCGGCATCGCGGGCACGGCACCACTCGATACCAGAACGGTTTACGCCGTCGGCCTCGCGCTCGCCCACCAGTTGCGCCCCGCCGCGCTGCAATCCGGTCTCGTCGGCCCAAAGGTCATCCTAGGCCGCGACACCCGTGAGTCCAGCCCCTGGATCGCGAATGTGCTCGCCGCTGGCCTGCGCGCCGGCGGAGCCGAAGTCGAAAGCGCCGGCATCGTCCCCACTCCAGCCATCGCCCACCTCGCGCACACCCACGGCTTTCACGCCGGCCTCGTCATCTCCGCCAGCCACAATCCCTGGGAAGACAACGGCATCAAGCTCTTCGGCCCGGACGGAAAAAAGCTGCCCGACCAGACCGAACTGGCCATCGAAGAAATCATCTTCAAGCACGCCATCTCGACCGCTCCGCCCGAGCTGGACTCCCTGCCCCCGGTTGAAGATCAACTGGACTATACGCAGGAGTACGTAGACTTTCTGCTGGCTGCGGTGCCTGACCTGAATCTGACTGGGCTGAAAATCGTCGTCGACTGCGCCAACGGAGCCGCTTCCACAATCGCGCCCGTCCTGTTTTCCCAGCTCGGCGGAGATGTGACGCTGCTCCACGCCTCGCCCGACGGCCGCAACATCAACGACCACTGCGGCGCGCTGTACCCCAAGACCGTAGCCGCGGAAGCAGCCGGCCGCGGCGCCAGCCTGGGCATCACCTTCGACGGCGACGCCGACCGCTGCCTCTTCTCCGGCGCACACAACAACGTGATCGACGGCGACGCGATCCTCCTCATCGCCGCTCGGGATTTGCAGGCGCGCGGGCTGCTCACCGGCAGCGTAGTCGTGGCCACCGCCATGTCCAACATGGGCCTCGAAGCGGCCCTGAAGCGCTCCGGCATCGCCATGCTGCGCGCCGCCGTCGGCGACCGCTACGTACTTGAGCTGATGCGGCAGAAGCGCGCAGCGCTGGGCGGCGAGCAATCCGGGCACATCCTCTTTCCCCACCTCGCCACCACCGGCGACGGCCTGCTTACCGCGCTCGTCGTGCTGGACCTGATCGTGCGCACCGGCAAGACCATCGAGGAACTCACAGCCGATCTGAAAGTCTTCCCGCAGGTCATCGTCAACGTAAAAGTGCGCGAAAAGAAGCCTCTCGAATCGATTCCCGCCGTCGCCGAGCGCATCCGCGCGGCTGAGACAGAATTGGCCGACTCCGGCCGCGTCGTCATCCGCTACTCCGGAACCGAAGCGCTGGCCCGCGTCATGATCGAAGCGGAGAGCGAAGAAGCCATGCGCCGCCACGCCGACGCCATCGCCGACGCAATTCGCGCCGAGCTGGGCGCTTAGTTTCTTCTAAACCGGGACCCTCAGATTGGCCTCCCGCTTGCTCATGACCGGCAAGTGAGGAGGCCGCTCGTGGCACCAGCTCCCGTTTCCAAACCCGCAAATCATCGTCCCGCGCCGGCTCCCGCGCCGATTTTCCCCGTTGCCGGGGCTCGCGCGAACTGGCTCTGGCAGAGCGGCCTTCGCCTCGAATCGGCGGGCAGTACAAATGAAGCGCGCGCAACCTGGATCGAACTGCTCGAATTGGAACCTGCTCATCTTGGCGCATTGAGCCGTCTCGGAGCGCTGCTGGCTGCATCGGGTGAAAACAATCTGGCCCGCGAAATCTTCGCCGAGGCCGTGCGTCAGCACCCGCGCGATCCAATGAGCCGGGTAAATTTGGCCAACCTGCTCGTCAAGGTCGAGCAATTCGAGCCTGCGCGAGAGCACATGATGCAGGCGCTGGCCATCAAGGCCGATTTTCTCCCCGCGCACGCCGGATTGGCCTTTGTGCTGGCGCGGCTGGGCGAGCCGGAGTTGGGAGCACTCCATGGCCGCGTGGCCTTCGCCGACAAGTGCTACGTGGAGGGCAGATTTCGCGGCCCTGGCGCGCCCATCCGCGTACTGGAGCTGATCTCGACGCGCGGCGGCAATGTCCGCATTCAGAACTTCCTCAGCGACGGCCGCTTTCAGCGCTTCGTAATCCCCGCGGAGTTTCGCGATCCCTCCCAGCCGCTGCCTGACCACGATTTAGTCGTTAACGCCATTGGCGACGCCGATCTGGCCGGCCCCGCGCTTACTGGCGCTGCCGCTCTGCTCCGGCAAACCACCGCTCCCGTCATCAATCCTCCCGCTGCCGTCCTCGCCACCGGACGCGCCGCAATCGCGCAGCGTCTCGGAGCCATCCCCGGCGTGCGCACCGCACGGATGGCCGCCATGGACCGCAATCTCCTCGCCGCGCCGAACGCCGCGGCGGCGTTGGCCAACCGTGGGCTTACCTACCCGCTGCTCCTCCGCTCACCCGGCTTCCACGGCGGTGAAAACTTTCTCAGGCTCGACTCGGCGAACGATTTGCCCTCAGCGATCACCGCCCTCCCGGGCCGCGAACTGCTGGCCATCGAGTATCTCGACGCCTTCCAGCCGGACGGCAAAGCCCGCAAGTACCGCGCCATGACCATCGGCGGCAAACTCTATCCCCTGCACTGCGCGGTCTCGCACCACTGGAAAATCCACTACTTCAGCGCGGAAATGGCCGGGTTTCCCGAGCATCGCGCCGAAGACGCCGCATTTCTGGCCGACATGCCTGGGGTTCTGGGGCCGCAAGCCATGCGCTCGCTTCATGCCATTCAAGACACGCTTGGCCTCGACTACGGCGGCATCGACTTCGGCATCGGCAGCAATGGCGATCTGATCGTCTTTGAGGCCAATGCGACCATGGTCATTCTGCCGCCCGGCGACGACGAGCGCTGGAATTTCCGGCGCCCAGCCGTCGAGCGCGCCTGTCAGGCCGTTCACGCCATGCTCATGGCAAAGGCCGCCAGCAACAATCCGATTGAGAGCCGAAGATACCCTTGCACTTATGACGATGCAACTAGTTGAACTAACTCGCGGACATCGCGAAAAAGCGCAACATATCCACATTTTGGAGGAGATTTGCACATAACAATGTTCTTGCGAAGCCGTATTGTTACATAGAAACGGGACTACTCTTATTTCAACGGAAGAGCGATCTTCCAGCAGGAGAGAGCGGACAAGGTCCACGCTGAGAATCGGCGCCGAGACTCGCGAACAACTCCAAGGTACCGCGGAGTTCGGGAGTGGAGACCGGAAAGCTCTTACAACGGGAGTTATGGCGGAAGATACAGCGGAACGCGAGCGACGGCCGGCGAAAAACTGAGGGCCCCGGGATAACAAAGTTGTAGTCTGGAACACGAGACCAGACCTTTGAAAAACTTCGTAACGGATGGGCGGCTTCTCGCAAGAGAAGTCGCCCTTTTCGCGCCTGGGCCCATTTCGTGAGCTTCCGCGCAACGCGCCGGCAAGCGCATTCCAAAGCAACGCGCGCTCCTCGCCCCGCTTGGCCAATCTAAACTGATAGCAGTACAGGAGAACGATTTGGCTCTGCGCGCGGTTGTTTTCGATTACGGAATGGTGTTGAGCGGGCTGCCGGATGCAAAGTCCCATGCAGAACTCTTGCGTATCACCGGGCTTTCCCACGAGGCATTTGAGGCGCTCTACTGGGTCGACCGCCACGCTTACGATCGCGGCGACCTCAACGGCCTCAGCTTCTGGCAAAAACTGGCCTCCGACGCCGCGCTAAACCTCGCGCCGGAAGAGATCGACGAGCTGAATCGCTGGGACGCCCGCATGTGGACCACCTCCAACCCGGAGATGCTCGCCTGGCACCAAACCTTGCGGACGTACGGCCTGAAGACCGCGATTCTCTCGAACATGGGCGACACGGTCCTGGAAAGTATCGCGGAAGAATTTGCCTGGATTGAGGATTTCGATTTGCTCATCTGGAGCTACCAGCACCGCATGGCCAAGCCGGAGCCGGCTATTTACGAGCTTCTGCTCACGAAGCTCGGCACGGCGCCTGAAGAGACGCTGTTCCTCGACGACAAGCTCGAAAACATTGAAGCTGCCCGGAAATTGGGCATCGTCGGCCTGCAATTTTCGACGGTCGAACAGCTAAGGCAAGACTTGCTCTCCACCGGATGGAACGCCCGGCTGCCGCTGCCCTGACTCGAGCCAAGAGGAAAGCTACAAAGCCTTCTCAGCCGCCACTCCAGGCGATTTCTCCACCAGCGGAATCCACAGCCGAAAGGTTGTTCCGCGGCCCGGCAAGCTGGTCACGTCGATAGCGCCGCCATGCGCCGCCATCAGCGCGCGCGTGATCGAAAGCCCCATTCCCGAGCCTTTGGCCGAGGTGATCCGTTTGCTGCCCCGGTAGAATTTCTCAAAAATCAGCGGGAGGTCATGCGCGTCGATCCCCGGCCCATCGTCTTCCACCAGAAACTCGACGCGATCCTTCGTCCGCATGCTCCGCAAAAGGACGCGGCTGTTGGGAGGTGTGTACCGGGCAGCGTTTTCCAGCAGATGGCGCAGAACGCGGCCGATCAGATGCGGATCGAACCACACCGGCGTATCCGGCTGCTGCACGATGATCGTGACCCGGTGATGCGCCAACTGATCGTGAGACTGCTCCGCAGCCTGCTCCAGAAACGTGCCTGTATGCAGCGGCTGAGGCTTCACGCGAATGCCGTCCGACTCAATCTCCGCCACTTCCATCGCCTCGCCAATCAACGAATCGAGACGCGAACTCTCTTCATCGACAATGGTGGCCAGTTCGTGCCGCGTTTCGTTGTCCAGCCCGCTGCCGTCGAGCAGCGTGGTCGCCGCGGCACGAATCGCGGTAAGCGGCGTCCGCAACTCATGGGTCAGCGAGTCGATCAGCGCTGTGCGCAGCTTGTCCGCCGCCCGGGCCGCCTCCAGCCTCCCGGAGGCCTCAATGGCGTTGGCCCGTGTAATCGCAATGGCCACCTGCGCAGCCACTGAGGTAGCAACCTCGCGCGAAAGCGTAGCCGGCTTCCACGCCAGGGTGCCGACGCTATTCATGCCAAAGACCAGGTTCACCGGCGAATATCCCTGGGGCAGCTCCGAATTCGGCTCCCAGGCGGCAGAAAACGCGCGCAGCGCCTGCCGCATCGCCTCAGGCGCAAATGCCGCCCCCCCATTGTTTGCCGAAGACGCCGGCACCGACGAGTACAACTGATCCTCGTCGCGCACATAGAGCAGCACGGCGTCGAGGGCAAAATTTTGCTCCACCAGCCGCGGAATCTCGCGGATGAGACCGGCCGCGTCGTCATGCAGCATCATCTCCTGGCTCAGAGCATAGAGCCGCTCCACATCCTCGCGGCGCTGCTCGGCCTGCTGCGTCTGGCGGCGGGCGCGTTCAGCTACCCGGCCGACGATGACGCATGACACGATAAAGGAAATCATCGCCAGCCAGGACTGAATCCCGTAAAGCCCTAAAGTGTGCAGCGGCGGCAGGAAAAAGTAGTCGAAAAGAAAGGATGTGATGACGGCAAGATAGATAGAAAGCGCGCGGCCGGCCAGCGTGGCCGCCCACACCACCAGCATCAGATAGAGGATTCCCGCAGTGCCGGAGTCGGCCTTCAGCTTCACCAGC
>Ga0302325_10018087_pt1 | contig 14865 bp, 11 predicted proteins | sample Palsa_T0_2_FD_201948 | JGI IMG/M metagenome (GOLD analysis project Ga0302325, IMG submission 201948) | Peat permafrost microbial communities from Stordalen Mire near Abisko, Sweden - Palsa_T0_2 | ecosystem: Environmental > Terrestrial > Soil > Palsa > Peat permafrost | place: Sweden: Abisko... | reverse complement strand
GTTTTTGTGCTGCGGACCATTTGCCAGCCCACTTCGGTTTCGGTCGCGCTGAAACACCTCATGGGAGTGTGGACACCTAATATTCCGAAACCTGAGCAATTTTGAGCAGTCACCAATAGGCCACCGTTGTAGTCTGTGGCCAGATTATGAAGGAACGATACGGCCAACTGTCGTTTTGTTCCTCTGGTGGCGCAGCCGTATATTCGTATACAGGACAGGTTGGATCATCCACTCGCTGCGCCACATCTACTTTTTGAACGGTGTTTACACAGCAAGTCAAGTTAACTCGGCCTGCTCCGGCCCGCTTTTTCACGCTCTATTTTACAATTGGCGTTCGCAGAAAATGCTACCCCCCCAGCAACAAAGAATTTCTCCCCCATGAGACTCCGCGACAGATTAGAACCCCAGCGTTACGAGCGAAGATTGCAGGAGATTCGCTGGGAGCGGAGGACTGAAATGAAGCAGGTAGAACGGTTGTCCGCAGTCCTGGCGAAGAAAACGGCTTCCGCCACAGCCACGGGGTTACCCGTTGGGGCGCTTAATTTGTCCGTTTCCGTAGAGGCGCTTTGAGTCCTTGGCTTTTTGCTCGCTTAGCCTCAGGGGCCACCCAAAAGCGGCCATCAATGAAGTCAGCTCAAAACCGGCCAACGGAAATGAGGCTCAGGGACGTTGACTCCGACACAAGGCAGTCGCCTTCGTCGGTATGAGCGACGTCTTGAGCGAAGCGAAAAAAAACTACAAGTCATAGCCCTGGGCCGGCTCCGATGGCCCTTGCGGCGCATCGAGCAAGAGACCGGGGTGCGTCGGGAGACCGCCGGCGCGTACGTATCTGAAAGCGGCCGGGATCGGAGTGCGGGGACGGCCACCGCCGGCAAAACCGGCCAACGATGGAGCGGTGACCACCGGGTCGGTCGCAGCAGAACCGGCCGGTCAGCCCCAACCCAACCCTAACCCCGAAAACCTTCCTTCGAAGGGAAAAGCAAGAACAAAAACCGCAAAACCGGCCAACGATGGGGCGGTGACCACCGGGTTGGGCGCCCCTCTTATTTTCATTTCTGCAAGTCCGCGACGGCCTGTTCCAAAGCCGCGATCCGACGTTTTAGGTCTTGGTTTTCAGCGGCCAGTTGCTGGGTGGCGCCGATGTTCATGCTGAAAAGCTGGTCGTAATCGACCACGCGGAAGTCCTCCACCTTCTTGCCAAAGATGAAGACCTGGCTGGGCGGAGCTTTTTCCATGCCAGAGAGCACGAACGTGTCGTCGCCGAGCGTTGCCGCCACCGACCTATCCACGTTGCCCACACCTTCGACGATGATTCGCACGATGTCGCCGACCGCAAAGCCGTGCGCCTTGCGCGCGGTTACGGTCAACTCGTGGCTGGCTTCGTTGTAAGCGGAGTCCACCGCCATGGCGTAAACGCTGGGGACGAAGTTGCTGATGATCCGCACCGCGTCGGGGTAGACCTTTTCCACTTCCTGGGCGATCACGCCCTTCTTCCGCTGATTTCCTTTTTCCACCACTTCGATGTAGCGGTAGTCGGTGATTTTAAGCTTTTTCAGGGTCGCGAGGTCGAGGGCGGTGTCACTGGGGCCGATCACATTCTTGATTCGAGCGTCGGAAACCGCATCGAATTCCTGCGACGCGATACGGGACGCGGCATAAAGTGAGAAGTAGCCGTTTACATTCCCCCCGCTGCTGCTGGCTCCGCCCGTGTTTAACCATCCGTAGCCTCCCGAGAATGTGTGGGACACGGAGCTTTCAACATCGATCGGAAAGTTCGGGTTACTCGTGCCGATTCCCAGGTAATTATTGGTGGGGTTCCAGAACAATGCCGTGGGGGCAGTTACTGAGAACGCTCGCCGAGCTACCGAAAAGAATTGCGCCGGCGGTAACGGTACTCAGTCCAGTGCCGCCAGCCGAGACGGGAATAACCGGGGTGGCGGTCATATTGTTGGTGCCGCTCGCGAGAACATAGCCGGTAAGCGTCCCGGCTCCGGTGCCGCCCTGGGGCACTGTGTGTATGCCCGTGACGGCGGTGGACGGAATTGTTGCGGACCCGGTGACGGCGCCGGTCCCCTCGCGGATGATTCGGTAAGCCCAAATTCTTCTTCCCGCCATCGCACTCGACTGCGCGGAGAACAGATCTGCGGCTGGACAATCTTCAAGAAAGCCAGGGAACTCGTGGAAGTTCGACAGCAGCGATTCTATTTCGCTGCGCAGAGAGTCATCGCCGGCGCAGGCTTGGCGCAAGAAATTACTTCTCTCCGTGGGCTCATGCTCCAGCGCCAATGTGAAAAGCTCTTTTACTTGGTCCCACTTTTCAGGCATTTTTCTGGCCGCCTGTGTGCAGTTCACGCGCAAGCCATGCCTTGGCCGCGTTCCAATCGCGCTTCACGGTCGTGGGGGAAATTCCCAGCACCCCAGCAGCTTCCTCAATACTTAGACCGCCGAAAAAACGCAGTTCTACCAGCCGCGCTTGCTGCGGATCAAATTCTGCCAGTCGTGTGAGAGCTTCATCTAATGCAACTACATCCGCCGCTTTCCCCTTCGAAATCTCCTCCGCTTCTTCCAGGAGGACCTTCTCAAACCCTTTGCCTCGTTTTTGTGCGTCATGGCTGCGGCTATAGTCCACCAGGATGCGCCGCATCAACTGCGCTGCGACGCCCATGAACTGCTCGCGGTTTTTCCAGCGAACGTGTCTCTGATCGGCCAGACGAAGATAGGCCTCATGTACCAAGGCTGTGGTTTGCAAGGTGTGATCGCAGCGCTCGCGCCGCAAATAACTAGAGGCCAAACGTCGCAGTTCCGAGTAGAGAAGCACGACTAACTCCGCCGCTGCCTTGTCATTGCCGACATCGATTTCACCCATGAGGGTAGCTACATCGATTGGCGTATCCATAAGGACCTTGAACGTGATGCAGAATTACGAGGGCGTTAAGTGGACGCTTGAATCGCAACCACTCGAACCTGGAACTAGATAAAGGTGAAAACGGGGAGCATCCGACTTGAGCTCGTCGAGCGTTCCCGAATGCTTAAGGATCGACGATCTTTAGGCCGAGAGTATATCTCAAGTCGAATCCAAAACGAACAGCAGTTTGCGGCTTTATTTTCAACCACTTGGAGCCTGGCAGCGTCGGAAACAGAACCGCTACCGATCCCGACCAAAAAAAGTGGACCTTTTTCCGCAGCCTCTTCGCGTTACTAGATAGAGGCTGAGGTTGGACGGTGGAGACGAAAAACGGCAAGTAGACATCGGGGTCCTCCGCTCCCTGTAAGCCACATCCAAAACAGCCGACCTTCAACCCTTAAAAGGAGAATTACATGAAAAGGAAACTCGCGATCGTGGCTCTAGTTCTGTGCTCTGCATTGGGTTTGCAGGCAGAGGACGGTGTCGTAAGCTCCAGCAACAACCCCCTGCAAGTCGCCCTCCTGCACTGGTATCCCGCCAACCAGGCGCAGACGGTATTCCAGGCTGGAGGGTACCCGATTGCTGCGGCTTTTGATGGACAAAGCATCTGGGTGGCAAATGCCGGCAGCGACAGCAATAACATCATGAAATTTCGGTCAAGCGATGGCACACTCCTCGGCACTTATGCCGCTGGCTCAGTGCCCTCCGGCATAGCTTTTGACGGGTCCAATATCTGGGTGACGAACCAAGGCAGCCTCTCTGTCTATAAATTTCAGGCAAGTACTGGCACGCTTATTGGCACCTTTGAAGTAGGATTCCCCACTCTTGGCATAGTCTTTGACGGCACCTCCATCTGGGTGGCGGACTACAACAGTTCGGGGTTCGTAACCAAGATAGACGCAAAGACTGGCACGGTGAAACTCAACACAGCCGTGGGTCCCTACCCCGTTGGCCTAGCTTTTGATGGGACCAACATTTGGGTGGCGAACGCGGACAGCAACAACGTCATGAAGATCAACGAAGCGGGCACGGTCATCGGCACCTACGCCGTGGGAACCACGCCCGAATATCTGGCGTTTGATGGGAAGGACATGTGGGTGGCAAATTCCGGCAGCAATAACGTGACGAAGTTGAGCCTGAGCGGGGCGGTTCTGGGCACCTTTGCCGTGCAAAGCCAGCCCCTCGGCATTGCCTTTGACGGCGCGAACATGTGGGTGGCAAATCACAGCAGCAACACCGTAACCAAACTGCAAGTGAGTAATGGCGCGGTTATCGGCAACTTTGCCGTGGGACAGAACCCCTGGGGAGTGGCTTTTGACGGGGCCCACGTGTGGGTGGCGAATCAGTATTACGGCGCCGCAGCCGGATTCCTCTCGAAACTGTAGTTCGTCTCGTCAGTTCTTGGCGAAGGCGTCAGAAGTTGATTCTGCCGCCTTCTTCGTTATTCCGGTCATCCACGTGGAATGTCCAACCCATCGGGTCTTACGCCAACTGACGTGACGCCCGCCCAGATCACGCCACCGGCGGAGAATGACGTGGGGTGTGCGCGGCTAGGTAGCCGCAAGACGCACGGCGGGGCAGCCGCGACTTGGAAAAGTACGGCACGGGAGCTAGGAGTGCTGGCAAACAGCTCCGGCGTGTGGGAGACTTGTGGGCATGAAACCCCACCTAAACAACTGTGCTGCCGAGACGTGCGAGTTGCCCAAGCTCGTGCTGGATTGCTTGTAGACGTTCAATCCTCCGTCCGTAAGCGACTTGAACCACTGCTCCATTCTCGTGATTGCGACGAAACTATCTCGCCATTGTCTGCGGAACCTGTGCGAGTTGCGTGGGATTTCGAGCACGAATTTTTGATTTCCTATACGTTTAATCGACGCAGAACTCCGGTGTGAAACAGCATCGCACGGAAGCCACCTCCCGATAGACATAATGCGACTCCAGGAGTTGGGGCGGATTCCTCTCGGTTGATCGTGACTACTGGTTCTCCGACGTTGGGGGTGGAGAAAGACTTTCCATCGTCTGCCATACTATGCCTCCTGGCGTGGTAGGTGCGGCCGGACTCAACAAGCCGTCTTAAACAATGGTCATCGAGAGCTCATTGTCCTTTCTGAAGTGATAGATGTGCTTTGGTTGATTGGCCTTTTCCTCAGCGAGAAAATCGCTGAGCCCTTTTGTTAGGTCCCTCGGTCCGTCCTGTAAGTGGCGGTTCGTTAGGTAAGCATGATATGGCTTGTCCTTTTGTGCGTTGGACAACCAATTCAGCGTATCAGGATGAGGGATTCCGTGTTTGCCATTGCCAGAAATTACATAACGATCGGCGACCACCTGGCGGAAGAAATCCTCGGTTACTGTCGCTACACCCACCGAGTCGCTATATCCAATCATCGGATCGTGGATATCGAAGACGGGCAGGTGAAATTCCTCTGGCGGGACTACCGCAACAACAATGCCAATCTTCTTTGTTTTTGGGGTTTATGGTCGTATCAGATCCGGATTCGAGCCTCGTCAGGTTCTAACTCTCGGTATGCAGGGCCGGCTGGCGGATTATGGGCACACCGGAAGTTGAGGTTCAGCCGAGTCCGACAGTTCCGCTTTGTCCTCACAACAGCGCAATGTAAGGTCAAGTCTTCGCCTTCACACATAATCATGATGCTCCCAAGGGGGGGAACATCATGCTGGTTCGCTATTTCAGACGGCCATCACGTATCGAGCAACTGCGTAGTTGCAGCGGTGGTCATCTGCTTGAAGGATTCGCCGAGGAACTGTCCCAAGGCCGTTATCAGTGGGTTGCAGCGCGAAAGCACATTCGGGCAGCGGAACACTTTCTCCATTGGATCGCCCATCGAAACCTGTCGATCACGAGCGTTGAAGAACGATATGCACAGCAGTTCCTCGACCACGTGAAACGATGCTGTTGTCGCCGACATCATCCACCACTGAAACCTCACCGGCAGAAGTACAGTGTCGATCTTTGGTTCGACTATTTGCGGCGCGTTGGCATTGTCCCGACTCCAACCTTTGTTGAACCTGCGGTCGAGGCAGCGATGTTAACGGCCAAAATACCCGCAGCTGTGATCGTTCCTCCGTCCACCGGAGTAATAGACCAGGTGAGAAAACCACCGCTGGGCGACGTCGGCGCAAAGACTGCCGCAAACATGGTGGCGGAGCCGGCGGCGACCGTAGCCGATCGAGGACTCACGGAAAGTGTTCTGCCCGGAGGAGGAGGCGGCGCTGGCGTCACCGCAGAACCACCGCCGCCACATCCGTACAGGCCGAGTGCGATCAGCGGGAGCGCCACAGTAATCCGGTTACGCCAGCTCATCGGTTTATCGATCGCCCCTTTTATGGCGGGTATGGATAAAGAGCGCTGATGGCTGGATGTGGCCGCTTCGGCGTGGCCTGATCAGGACCCGCAGGGGCCTAAACATGAGAGCTGCGAATCAGCCTTCGCGGCTCTGTCTACACACTCAGGAGCATAGAGGATGACAGCTGCGGACTGCCAAGTCTGTCCAAGATTACACAGTCCCATCAACACTTTAGGCGATCCTGGGTCGGCTGCCGATGCTCGGAACTCCGTCGGAATTCATCGTGTATCGGCAGGGAAGACGACATCGTCAAGATCAGGGTGGCGCGCGTACACCGGCTCGCTCCTATTGCCGGACCATCGACACCGCGAATTCGTTCAACTCTTCTTTTTCCTCGCCCATCTGGCCGTAACAGCCTTGCGGCCCTGTTTGCTGCGTTCCTCTTGGCTAAGCTTTGCAGCTCTAGCCTTGCCGCCCCTCCTCCCTAGAGCTACCGCGTGGGGGTTCTTGCCATTCTTCTTGCCATTCGCAGATGATGCGTAGCGCTATTTACGTGCCGACTGCCGCAAGCGCCCGGTCGATGCTGTGGTTGTCTACCGACGCGACCGCTGCCGCTCGCAGCCTGCGACAGTTGGTCAATGCGCTGGAGGAACTGCGGGTTCCCGGCATCGACTTCATCAGCCTTCACGAAGGTGAAGGACATCCTTGCAACCCCGGGGCAGGTTGGCGAGCACTGAAAACGCTCCTTTGGCGCTTGAAACTGTGGTCCTCACACGGGTTCGGTGAGAGGGCTATAATGGTGTCATCATGACCAGCCCTAATGATGTAGCTTTGTCGGTTGCGGAAATCTGTGCTCAGGTTAAACACCTCGGATATTCAGCTTCCAAGCAGGTTCGCCTCTATGGCGAAGAATATGAAGTGGTTTCAGACCCGTTTCCGGAAGCGGATGGCATCGCAGTTCAGGTCACTTCGAAGAAAAACATGCAGGTTCGTGTGCTCCAGATTCCCGCCACTGTTCTTCAGAGTGTGCGGGGTAGAGGCAACTGACCCGGGCCTGACCGGAGTCCCACTCAGCGACATTCGTCCGATCTGATTCGCGAAACAACCCCTACTCAAAAAATTGATGCCCGACAATCAAAATATTCATCCAACCAAAAGCGTACCTAATTGACGGTTCATTGGGTTCAGCTTAGAATCGTATTTAGAATTGCATATTGAATGGCCAGTTTCAGCAACCCTCGTCTGATGTGCGCGTGTGCATGTTGTTGTTGTGCATGTGTGTGCTCTGGCGCGGGTAAGATGCTGACGTAAAAATTTAACAATACAGCACTTATAGCCCACCGCCAGAGAGCATCTGGCGGTGGGTTTTTCTTTTGGGCTGAATCGTGGTGGCTGGAATCGCTGGACCGAATCTTATGACGGAAACCGTAAAGGAAACCAAAGCGCAAAAAGCCGAACGCCTGAAGCGTGCCCTGAACCCCTGGGAGGGTCTGGCCGAGATTCGGCGGTTTGCCCGAGAAGGCTTCGACTCCATTCCACCGGAGTGGATTGGAACGTACTTCCGCTGGTGGGGCGTCTACACCCAGGGCGACGGCGCAGGCGTGGTTGGAGGCAAAGACGGGCAGGGAAAGGCTCTGCCGTTCTTCATGCTGCGGATTCGCATTCCCGGCGGCCTGTTGCGTTCCGACCAACTGCGCACCATCGCCGATCTTACCCGCCGCTACGCCCGGGGCACCGCCGATCTTACGGTCCGGCAAAATATTCAATTGCACTGGGTCACCATCGAAGCTCTTCCTGAAGTGCTGGAGCAACTGTGGCGCGTCGGTCTGAACAGCACGGGGTCTTGCGGCGACGTAACCCGGAACATCACCGGCTGCCCGGTGGCCGGCGTCGACGCAGATGAGATCTGCGATGCTACTCCGCTGGCTCTCGAAGCCGATCGCATGCTGGCGGGCAACGCCGAGTTCTACAACCTGCCGCGCAAGTTCAAGATTTCTATCACAGGATGCCGTGTCTGGTGCCCCTACCCGGAGATCAACGATCTCGGCCTCACTGCCATCGAGCGCGTGGTTCAAGGAAAATCTGAGATTGGTTTCTCCTTGCGCGTGGGCGGCGGACTCTCCACCGAACCCTACCTGGGTGCGCGGCTCAATGCTTTTGTGCGCTGGAATCAGGTTCTGCCGGTGATCAAAGGTGTCGCCGAATTGTTTCGGGACTCCGACCAGCTGCGCGAACATCGCGAGCGTGCGCGACTCAAGTTTCTCTTCTTGCGGCATGGCTGGACGGCGCAGGCCTTCCAGGAAGAACTCGAGCGCCGCGTCGGATTTCAACTCGACCCCGCCGAACCCGAGCAGCCGCCCGCAGATGTCTACCGCGATCACATCGGCATCCATCCGCAAAAGCAGCGCGGCTTTTGCTATGTGGGGTCCGCCGTCCTCCGCGGCCGGATCACGCCGGAACAAATGCACGCCGCGGCCGACCTGGCCGACCGCTTCGCCGGCGGAGAGTTGCGCACCACCAACATGCAGAACCTGCTGATCGTCAACGTTCCCCACCTGCACGCCGACGATCTCGCGAAAGAATTGGCCGCGATTGGTTTGCCGGTGGGCGGCTCGCCGTTCTGGCGCGGCGCCATCGCCTGCAGCGGCACCGAGTTTTGCAAGCTCGCCATCACCGAGACCAAGAGCTTCTCTCGCTGGCTGGTCGAGGAGTTGGAAGAGCGCTTGCCTGGTTTTGATCAGCATCTGAAGCTGCATGTTACCGGTTGCCCCAACAGTTGCGGACAGCACTGGATCGCCGACATCGGCATCGAAGGCAAAAAGCTCAAGATCGATGGCCGCATGGTGGATGCTTATTACTTCTGCCTCGGCGGTGCACTCGGCCTGAATCAGTCGATCGCGAGGGCGGTCGGCTATCGCTGCCCCGCCACCGAGGTTCCGGAGGCGATCGAACGGCTGCTGCGCGGCTATATCGCCGATAGCAAGCCGGGCGAGAATCTCCGGCATTTCTTTTCCCGGCATAGCGACACCGAGCTGCGCAACCTGCTGGCGGGAGAGTTCGTCGAGCCGGTGGCCCGCGATCTGCCCGAAGGACGCGTGCCCAGTGGCGTGGAGGGATAGAGGTAGGGGTTCAATCAGAAGAGGCGAATCAATGAGCAGCCTGTTTCCAATGTTTATGAAACTCGAAGGCAAACGATGCCTGGTCGTCGGTGCCGGCAGGATCGGCGAACCTAAAATCGCCAGCCTCATCCCCACCGGCGCGCGCATTCACGTGATTGCGCTCGAGGCCAGTCAAAAAGTGCACACCTGGGCCCAAGCCGGCGAGATCGTCCTCGAACTCCGCGCCTTTGCGAACGAAGATCTCGCGGCGACGTTTCTGGCCGTGGTCGCCACCGCCTCGCGCGAGCTCAACGCATCGATTTACAACCAGGCCCAGGGCCGGGGAGTGCTTTGCAATGTGGTCGACGACCCGGCGTACTGCGACTTCTACTATCCAGCCGTAGTCCGCCGGGGGGATTTACAAATTGCGATCTCCACCAACGGGCAGAGTCCCTCTCTGTCGCAGAGGCTTCGGCAGCAGCTCGAGCGTCAGTTCGGCCCCGCCTACGCCTCCTGGCTCGCAGAGTTGGGCGAAACCCGGAAGCTTGTTCTCGCCAGCAATCTTCCCCCGCAACGCAAGCGCGAGCTGCTGCTTTCGCTCGCCAGCAGGGAAGCTCTGCAAGCCGCATTAGCCCAGCAGTCCATCAACGAAGAGTCCAGCACGAAAGAAGCTCCCACCGAAGAAGAATTTGAAGAAGAGCTTGCAACCCAAGGGTTCGCCACTTACCCAGGGAGGGAAACTGCATGAACGGCAAAGTCTACCTGGTGGGGGCAGGTCCGGGCGATCCCGAGTTGCTCACCGTGAAGGCTCACCGCCTGCTGCGGATCGCCGACGCGGTGTTGCATGACGACCTCGTCCCGCCCGAGATTCTGACGCTGATCCCATCCACCGCTCAGATCCACAATGTGGGCAAGCGCTGCGGAAAAAAGACCATGCGGCAGGAAGAGATTAATTTCCTGATGGTGACGCTGGCCGCTTCGGGACTGCAAGTGGTACGCCTGAAGAGCGGGGACCCGCTGATCTTCGGCCGCGCCGGAGAAGAGATCGAAGCCCTGCGTCGAGCCGGAGCCGCGTATGAAATCGTCCCCGGCGTCACCTCGGCTCTTGGCGCCGCGGCCGCTGCCGGCATCCCCCTGACTCATCGCGAAACGAGTTCGACGCTGGTGCTTACCACCGGGCATCATGCTGGAAATCGTGCTTCTGGAAATCGTGCCGGAGATCGCGGGTCAGAACCTTCCACCGACGATTGGAGTCAGTTCGCCGCCACGGAATCGACGCTCGTCGTGTACATGCCCGGTCACGACTACGCCGGGATCGCCACTCGCCTCACCGCCGCCGGATTCTCCGGGGAAATTCCCTGCGCCATCCTTTCCCGGGCGACAACGACGGCGCAGCAGACCTATCGCACAACTGTTTCAGATCTCTATCGAGCCCCTCGCCTCCCGGCTCCGACTCTTTTGGTCGTGGGTGAGGTCGTGCGGTTCGCCGACGGCGATTGGCTGCAAAAATCTGCGAATCTTCCCGCGTTGCAGCGGGAATGGGAGCCCCGGCCGGAGCCAGGTGTCTTTCTGGCAGCCGACGAATTGAGACCAATCGAGGAGCCGCTGGCATGAAAGAGGAAGTGACGGAAGTGCAGATCGCAGCCGAAGGCTGGAGGCCTGAACGGGTTCTCCGCTGGGCCTTCGAGACTTTCGGCGACGCCGTCGCCATCTCCTCCGCCTTCGGCGCTGAAGGGATGGTCTTGATCGATATCGCATCCCGCGCGAGCCGGAGTTTTCGCGTCTTCACCCTCGACACCGAATTCCTGTTCCCCGAAACCTACAACCTGATGGATCAGGTGGAGCAAAGATATGGCATCGCGATTGAAAGAATCTATTCCCTGATCTCGCCCGAGAAGCAAGAACAGCTTCACGGCGCCGAATTATGGAAGCGTAGTCCCGATCAATGCTGCAATTTGCGGAAGGTTGAGCCCTTGCAGCGCAAACTGAGCGAACTGCAGGCGTGGGTGACGAGTATCCGGCGCGACCAGACTGCGGAGCGCGCGGATGCCCCCAAAGTCGGATGGGATGCGAAGTTTGGGCTGGTCAAAATCAACCCCATCGCCGACTGGACTTCAGAACAAGTCTGGCACTACATACGCCAGCACCAGGTTCCTTACAACGCGTTGCACGAGCGCAACTACCCGAGCATCGGTTGCATGCATTGCACTCGTGCTGTGCTGCCCGGCGAAGATCCAAGGGCGGGGCGCTGGTCCGGCTCCGAGAAGACCGAGTGCGGACTGCATATCATCAAGCCGCTGGATTCAGCGCCTGGGGCAGATGCATAGGTTTCGTCTGGAGAGGGTGCGGCTGCAGCCGCGCCGTAAGGTGCGCAAAATCATCGCGGCTTTTTAGCCGCAGCGGGAATGCAATTTTAAAATCGACCCGCGACCAAAAGCAGCCTCAACTGGCTGGGGGCCAAACTCATCAGGAATGTGCATCCGACTTCTTCAAATAGTCTGAGAGTTGTTTTACCACCGCGAGAAACGATTTTGTGGCCACCGAAAGCGTGCGGTCGCGCCGGTAAGCAACTCCGAGTTCGCGCCACAATTCGGTCCCTTCCAGTTCGACCAGCTTCACCCGCCCCGCGGCTACTTCATCGCGGGCGAAGGATCCGCTGATCAGAGAAATACCCAGGTCGGCCGCCACAAAACTCTTGATCATACCGATGCTGGGCAACTCCATCCGCACCTTCAGCTCCGTGTTGTACTCGCGAAACAGCTTATCGAGCAGCCTTCGCGTGTGTCCGGTCTTCGGCAGCAGCAGAGGATACTTCACCACCTCGCTCACGTGCGCCGATTTTAGCTTCGCCAAGGGATTTTTCGGACTCACCATCAGCATCAACCGGTCGCGGTAAATCGCCTGCACCTTCAGGCTGGGAGATTGCACCGGCAGGCTCAACACCCCGATATCCAGCGACCCGTTCTCGAGCTTCTCAACAATCTTGTAGGTGAAGTTCCGATAGATGCTGATTTGCACATCCGGGAAACGCCGGCAGTACTCGCCAAAGACCTCCGGCAGAACGTAGAGGCAGGTCGCTTCATTGGCGCCGACCACGAGCGTGCCGCGAGGCGTATGTCCGTGATCGGCTACGGCCACCAGCGATTCATCCCGCAGCTTCTTCATACGCAACGCGTATTCGTGAAACACCTGCCCGGCCGGAGTCAGCTTCACCGTCTTGCCGGAGCGGTCCAGCAAACGATCGCCGTACTCCTGCTCGAGCTGGCGAATCTGCGCGCTCACCGCCGACTGTGAGCGGAAAACTTTCTCTCCCGCGCGGGAGAAGCTGCCCTGCCGGGCAACTTCCAGGAATGTAATCAGCTGATCGAAGTCCATAGCTTATTCGGTTCGTCGAAGATTATAGCGGACTTCTTGCCCGCGGACTTCTCGCCTCTCCATAATGACAGACCGCACTCCGGCAGGAGCGCAGTTTACCGGATTTTGTCTCGTTGCTCTCTAGCCTCTCCGAGGGCGTCATCCCTTAGACCCGCGGGGCTTCATCCCGAAGACCCGCGCTTTCACCGAGCGGGGCCAGGGATCCCGCCTGCTCAACTGCCTTAGATTCAAATTGCACCACTACCCGCATTTCCTTACCGGGAACCCCACTGGTTTTTCCCCTGGCTAGCTTCGAGATTTGCAGTGGATTGGGAATCCGATGGCGAAGACATGATCGGGTGAGATGGAATACTACGGTGCACGAATGTTGTGTCGACCCGGTTCGGCGGGCGAGCCCGCACCTATCTCCGCAGACGCGCATCACAACCTGGGGCGGCTCGAAGAGGCGCGTGCCGCTTACCTGCGCGCTCTCCAGATCGGTCCGACGACACCCGCGTTCTCGGCAAATTAGGTTCAACCGAAGTTCGGTTGGGCTTCAGAAAAACCGGTCTGGCGCGGCGGGCCGGCGCGCTCCCGTCTACGCCGGAAGGTTTTGAGATGCACGACCGCATGATCAGGGCTTATCTCATTGTGAACCAAGTGCCAAAAGCCGCGGCAGCCGCGGCGCGGCTGGCCATCGAGCTTCCGCACGCCGTTTCCATCCTGCGCGCCGTGAGCATTCGCGCGCATATGAGCAGCGGAAGGCGGCCGGGAAAATTGTCGATCGGGGACTGCAAATATTTCTCCCGGATCAACCATTGCTTGAAGCTAGGGCGGAATGAGAGCCGGAAACAGCTCCCGCGGGGCAACATCCGGTTCACTGCACCACAGGTCTTTCCGAGGTCAAAAGTTTGTCGCGCCCATAACTCCGGGCTTCCTGCGATGCCAGCCGGGAAAGAATCGATGCCCAGCTCTCCTCAATCGAGCAGGGAGGAGCGAGCGGTTCGACTCGAAGCAACGGCAGACTCTCGCCGGCCAGCAACTCGGCGGCTCGCGGGCTGCCCGTGAGTTGCACATGCCGGAGCAGAATTCGGCGCAGCCATTGCTCTTCCTGCGCCGCCAGAGTGGAATACTGCACCGAGTCGCGGTTCAGTTGCTGGCGGTTGGTGCGCCCGTCGAGGCTCTTGTCATCGACGTCGCTACACAACAGATACGCCAGGCCGCCAGTCATTCCCGCTCCCAGGTTCGCGCCCGCCGGACCGAGGATCAACACCACCCCGGCAGTCATGTATTCGCATCCGTGGCGCCCAACGCCCTCGACCACCGCCAGAGCGCCGCTGTTGCGCACGGCGAAGCGCTCGCCCGCCCGGCCAGCGACATACAACTCGCCCGAGGTGGCGCCGTAGAGCACGGTATTTCCCACCAGAACATCGCCCCGTTCCGAGGCTTCGGCTTTTGCGGTGACCGCAATGCTGCCGCCGCACAAACCCTTGCCCACATAGTCGTTGGCCTCCCCGGTCAGCCGGAAGTTCACCCCGGAAATCAGGAACGCTCCAAAGCTCTGGCCCGCGCAGCCCTCGAACTCACAGTCGACGCCGCTCCCCTCCAGGCTGGGCAATCCAAACGAAGGTCCGATGCGGCGCAGAATTTCACCGCTCAGATGCGCTCCCACCGCGCGATCCTCGTTGGTGATCGCAAAGCTATAGGAGCGCATGGAGAGCGATTCCAGATCGTTCACCACGCGATTCAATTCCACGTGCAGTGCGCTACTGTCTTCGTGGGGACAGAAGAACTGGTCCGGGGCGTGCAGGATGGGCTGCAACAGGGCGGCGACGCTGGCTTCCGCCTCGGGTGATCGTGCCTCTAACCGCCCAACCGCGCCCAGGATTTCATCGATCGACTTTGCGCCTATCCGGGCCAGTAGATCGCGGACGTCGGCCGCCAGCGCCCGGAAGAAGGTCTCAACCATCTCCGGGTTTCCGCTGAAGCGGGCGCGCAATTTCTCATCCTGGGTTGCGATGCCCACCGGACAAGTGTTCAGATGGCATTGTCGCGCCATCACGCAACCGATCGCGAGCAGGGCAGAGGTTCCAAAGCCAAATTCTTCCGCGCCCAGCATGGCCGCGACCACCACATCGCGCGCAAACTTCAGGCCGCCGTCCACCCGCAATCGAACCCTCGCCCTCATCCCCGCGCGCACCAG
>Ga0302325_10018086_pt1 | contig 14866 bp, 14 predicted proteins | sample Palsa_T0_2_FD_201948 | JGI IMG/M metagenome (GOLD analysis project Ga0302325, IMG submission 201948) | Peat permafrost microbial communities from Stordalen Mire near Abisko, Sweden - Palsa_T0_2 | ecosystem: Environmental > Terrestrial > Soil > Palsa > Peat permafrost | place: Sweden: Abisko... | reverse complement strand
GCGACCGGCGCCGGGTAGATCGGGGATGACCAAATTGTGGTGTGCGCCGAGTTCGTCAAGGACGTATCGCCATGAGTAGCTGGTGGTCATCAGCCCGTGAATGAGCAGCAGCGGCGGCCCGGCTCCGTACGTGCGGTAGTGGACGCGCAGCGGCCCCAGTGCCGCGGAGTCCATCTCCAAGTGCTGACCGGTTGACGAGTAGTACGGGTGAGCCCGAGTGGGGTGCTGCGGAAGAGAAGAGAACGGTAGCCGGTCAAACGGGCGCCGTGGGTGTTGGCCGACGTCGGACGTCATCGCGCATCGGCGGACGTTACCCGGCGGCTGCCCAGTTGCGCTGGTAGCCGGCTGAATCCGTGCAAATTGACCAGACCGCGCCGTTGCACGGGTTCGACCAGGCGCAGATCGGGGAACGTTTCGAAGAGTGCGCGCAGTGCGGTCGCGCCTTCGATGCGGGCCAGGGCGGCGCCGAGGCAAGCGTGCACGCCGGAGGCGAACGCCAGGTGCTCGCGTGCGTTGGGCGGCTGATATCGAAGCTGTTGGGATCGGGGAATGCGTGTGGGTCGCGATTCGCGCCCCCGAGAAGCAGGGCGACCATGTCTCCGGCGGCGATGTGGCATCCGGCGATTTCGAGATCGCACCCGGCGGTGCGCGCGGTCATCTGGACGGGGCTGTCGAACCGCAGGATCTCCTCGACGGCCTCGGGCCACAAGTCGGGGTCATCGCGCAACCGTGCCAGCTGCTCAGGGTGTTCCAGCAGCACGACGATGCCATTGCCAATCAGGTTCACCGTGGTCTCAAAGCCCGCGCCGACCAGCAGCGCAGCATTCGCGGTGAGCTCACGATCGGTGAGGGTGCCGTCGGCGGCCATCCTGCTGAACGGATTGTCGCCCGGCCCCCCGGTGCGCGCCTGGTGAAAGCGCTCACGCAGGTCCTCATCTGCGCCTCGCAGCCCATCGATGGCACGGCGGTAGGTCTTCCAGCCGATACCGACATCCAGCAGCGGGGCGCCACTGTGGCCCCACTCCAACATCCGCGGGTGGATGTCGGCGGGCAGGTCGAGGATCTCGGCAATAATCGCGATCGGCAGTTGAGCCGCGAAGTCGGCGATCAGGTCAGGGTTCGGTGTGGCGGCGATCCTGTCTATCAATTCCCTGGTGACCTCGGCCACCCGCGTACTCAGCGTGCCGATGGCACGCGGGGTGAAGCTTTGAGCCACCAACTGTCGGTAGCGGGTGTGCTCGGGTGGATCCACCACCACCATCGCGGGCTTATCCACCGGATTGGGCACGCCGGGGTCAGTGCGCGAGATCAGCGCCCGAAGCGGCCGCGGCACCATTTCTGTCTGCCCGGTGACACCGAATCTTTTGTCTCGCAGAATTTCTCGGCAGACACCATGATCGACGCTCACCCATGTGAACGGTGTGTGTACCAGCGGTCCCTGCGACCTGAGTTCTTCCATCAGCGGGTAGGGATCCTTGCCGCGTCCGTGACTGGCGAGCAGCCGAGCCAACGGGTCGCCGGCGCGCGCCCGAACCGCCAAAAACGCCCGAGGCACGCCATGCATTGCCAACCACCGAACCCATAGACCGACACGCATGGCAACTCCGCTTCCGCGAGCAACGCGACCCGCTATCATGAGACGTGTGAGACGATAAGACAATCATTGTCTCGTATGCTTCGATCGCCACGATACGGCGACCGCGTCGAACGAGCAAGGAGGAATTGAGTGACGTCGACCCGAGCGGCGGAGTTCGTCCGGCGAATTGCCGAACCCGACCCTGCCCTTGTCGCCCAGCTCGACAACCCCGACCAGATCACCACTCGGATCCTGGCAGCCGCGCTCGAGCAGGCGGAACTGGTCGGGATGCGACGCTCCACGATGGAAGACGTCGCCCGCCGCAGCGGCGTAGGTCGAGCGACCCTCTACCGACGTTTCCCCACCAAAGCTGCGCTGACCGACGCCCTCGTGCTCGCGGAATCGCGCCGATTCCTACAGGGCAGCGCGGCCGCCCGCTCTCGCGCCACCACGTTCGAAGACCGCATGGTCTACGGCACCGTGTTCACCGTGACATTCCTTCGCGAACACTCGCTGCTCAGAAAGATGCTGCGCACTGAGGCCGAAACGATCCTGCCCAGCCTGACCATCGACGCTGGCGCCATCCTTGATTTCGCCACCGACTACTCCGTTGCGTGGTTGCGCACCGAGCTCTACGGCAATGCCAAGACAACGCAAGCTCAGGAGCGCCACCTGCGTACCGTCGCAGAACTACAGACTCGCCTCACGCTCTCGTTCATCGTCACCCCGCACACCAGCATCAAACTCGCGACCATCAACGACACCCGCGCATACGTGCGCGACTACCTCATGCCGATGGTCACCGGGTCCGGCTGACCGCCCAAAGAGCAAAGCGCTACGAGTTTTGGTCGTGCGGCGGTTGCCAGCTGGGGTTACGACCCAGCCGGGCAAGGAGTTTCGATTGCACGTCGGTGTGGTCACTCATCACGACCGGAGCGTCGAACATCCCCGAAGCACCCAGAGCCATTGGGTCGCTCGGCAATGCCGCGTAGAAGTGCTCGCACCACCCGTCGTCCAACCGGTCGTCGGCGCCCACCGCCCGGGCGAGGTCCCAGGTGTGCACCAACACATCGCGGGTCAGGTTCGGCATCATCGCGCGGGCATCAAGTCGCGTCGCGGAGTTGTCCTGTAACCGCGGGACGTCAACGACGCGTTCGAACAGGCCCCGATCGGGTTCGAACGCCTTCTCCAGCGCCGCATAGGTCAGCACCCACCGCATCTGTGGATCGTCGCGCGGGCGGTTGGGCTTGAGCCCAAGCGGTCGCAACAGCAGCACGTCGTGAAAACCGATGACGTGCTCCAGCACTCCCCTCGCATCCCACGCATCGCACGGCGAGCGACGATTCCATCTTCCGTGCGCCGCGCGCACCGACTCGCCGAACCGTCGGCATACGGCCAGATGTCGTTCGCCCAAGCCCTCGGACATCGCATCTACCCGGGTAGTTGCAGGGTCAGCTCGACCGGACAGCACAGCTCACCGCGTTGGTTGGTCACCTCGATCTGCACATCGAGCAGGTAGCGCGGCGCGTCGACGGTGGTGGCGCAGCGCTTGGCGACAACGCGTCCCCGGCCCACCATCGTGTCGCCGGCATAGATCGAGCCGGCCAGCCTCATCTTGCGCCGCACTACCCTGCTGTCCGGCCCGGCCCAATCGGTCGCGATGCGGTCGGCGAAACCGGCAAGGTGCATGGTGTTGACGAAAATCGTTGGGTGTCCCTGACTCTCGGCGTAAGTGGGGTCGAAGTGGCCCGGAAAGTAATCCCATGTCGACCCGGAGTTCATCACCACACGCTGGTACGTGATCTCGTCGACGACCTCGGGCAACTCCATCGGCACGCTGATCTCATCCCACGAAATCACGACGACCCCGCAGGCGTGAAGCGGAACAGTGTGTTCCGGTTGGTCGCCACCACCGCGCCATCCTGGCGGGTGAAGGTGTCCATGGTCTCGACGAAATGGCCGACACCAAGCTTGGTCTGCTTCTCCGGCGAAATTGACACCACTTCTTCGACGATGGTGAGCCGGTCACCCTCGACGACAGGCAGTGGGAATTCCGCCTCGTTGGCCGCATTGATGAACGTGGTACCGGGCAGCGGCACCCGGATCGCGATCGCCGACACCGGCGGACGCCCGCCGGGTTCCCATGGCAGCGGCGTCAGCCACCCCATTAGCAGCGCCGGCGGCGCCACCAGCCCACCCCAGGTCCGCACCGCGAAATCGGCGTCCCAGTAGGACCGATTCCCGTCTTGCACCGTGGCAGCGAACATTTGGATCCGCGCCGCACTGACAACGGTCCCCGCGGTCCTCGGCTCTGACGCCACGCCGATCATGCGCAGGGCATCCTCGTAGGTGCCGAACGCGAGCTGATAACTGATGGGTGTCGACAACGTGTCGCGTCCGTCAAACCCCGAGCGAATGCCCGTTCGACACCGAATCCCATTCGAGCTCGCGGGAAGTGAAGTACCAGCCGCCTCGTTCGTAGATCAGCTGGTCCCGGTAGGTGCCGGTGGCACGCAACGTGGTGGCGCCGTCGCCGGCGGCAGCGAACAGCAGCGCCACGCAACGCTGTGTCGCATTGACGCCGTCGACGCTGATGTCGTGGTCGACGGTGACCAGGCGCCCGTTGCCACCGTCGAACGCTTCACGCAGATCGGTGAATTCCGTCCCGTCGCGGGTGAAGTGGGCGCCCGAGTGGCGGAATGTCGCGATCCATCCGTTGCGGTCCCCGTCGGAAAAGAGCCGGTTATGCCGCGCCGTCAGGTTCAAGATGGCGTCGCGCCCCACCGTACCGTCGAGGACGAACTGCTGCTGGTACGTCATGGCCATCTAAGTATCTCCTGTGTCACTGCATCTCCCTATCTCATCGGCTGACAATGTATCCGTGGCTTTCGCGGTCCCAGGTGGCGGACCCGACACCGCGGGCGCGAAGAATATCCTTGCGGACCCGCCCGATGATGGTCTTCGGCAGCTCGCTGACGATATCCACGTAACGCGGCACCGAGAAGTAGGGCATCCGCGCACCGCAAAAGTCCAGCAGCTCAACGTAATCCACTGTGCTGCCAGACCGTACAGCGACGAACAGCAGAATGTCGTCCTCGCCCAGGTCGCTCGGGACACCGATCACAGCAGCCTCCAGCACGGCCGGATGCCCCATCACCACCGCCTCCACTTCGACCGACGAAATGTTCTCCCCGCGGCGGCGCAACGAATCTTTCACCCGGTCCACGTAAGTCAGATTTTGATCGCTGTCCAGCACACCGAGATCCCCGGTGCGAAACCACTGCGGGTGCGGGTCGACGGCCAGGCCGGAGGGATTCACGTAGCCCTCGCTCATGACGTGCGGGTAGCGAGGCCGACACGCGATCTCGCCCACAGACCCGTCCGGGAGCGGCTCACCGTCCGGGTCGACGATTCGCACGTCGAAACTGGGGTTCGGCCGACCCGACGTTCCCGGCACCCCTTCGTCGGCAACGCCTTTGACCGCGATCGGGAAGGCCTCGGTCATGCCGTACATGGTAACGATCCGGCAGTCGTAACGCTTTTCGATGTCGCGGTACACCGCCGCATCGATCGGCGCCGCTGAGATGAACCGCAGCGGTAACTGTGCGTCACGTGGATCCGGCGGCTGATGTATGAGCATCGAGACCATCGCGCCGGCGCCGACGAAACCAACGGCACCGCAGGCGCGCACCCCGTCCCATACCGACCCGGGATGAAAGGCCGGCGCCAATACCGTTGTCCCGCCGACAAGCATCGGCGCCAGTACTGCTGGCGCGGCACTCAGGTGGAATAGCGGCATCGCCGTCCACAGCACCTCCCCCGGTCCGAACGCCCATGCCGACGCGGTCGTCGCAGCCGTGGTGAACAGGTAGTGCCACGTCGTGGCGACCGCTTTCGATGCCCCGGTCGTGCCCGAGGTGAAAAACAGCGATCCGATGTCCCCGACGTCGCCGACATGATCGACGGCCGCGTGATTCAGCTCCTCGTCTAGTGAATGCTCCTGGACCACAATGGTTCTCAGCCCGGGCAGCCGATCGGCCAACTCAGCGACCCGGAACTGCCGTTCGGTGTCGGTGACAACCACCTTGGCACGTGACAGTTGGAGTGCGTGCAGCAGGAAGTCACCCTTGTTGGCCGCGTTCACCGCTGCGGCGACCGCACCGATGCGTCCGGCTCCCAACCAGAAGTAGACCCATTCCGGGCAGGTCGCGGCGAACAACGCGACGCAATCGCCCGGTCCGATACCCGAGTCCAGCAGGGCACTGGCCGCGGCGCAGGAACGCCGCCGCATCTGCTCGAACGTCACGTCAGCACCGTCGATCGACATCATCACCCGGTCGGGAAACTGCTCGGCACGGCGATCGAGCACCGTCGCGACACTGAACCGATCGACACCGAAATCAGCTGGACCGATAGGCTTTCCGTCGCATGCGGGTGCCGACCCAGCCGACACGCGGGCCATCCAGGCTCCTCTAAACCTTGGCTGCCGCCGGGTCGGGATCACCGCTGGCGGTGTAGCCGAAGTCGTCGGACGAGCTCTCTTCGCCCGGGTAGAAGCGGTGCGCCCAGCGTCGCAGCGCCGCGTAGTCGTGCGCCTCTTCGGGTGCAAGATTCGGCTTCTCCAGATACTTCATGTTCTCCCAGGTGAAGAAGTCCTGTTTGATGACTTCTTGTTGCAATGCCAAGAATTTGGCGGCGCGGCCGGTGGGCACATCCCCGGAGTCACCAGGCTCGCGGACGGAAGCCTGGGTGTAGAAATAGTCGGTGTAATCCTCGTCGACCGGCGTCTGGCCGGTCACCTCGATGGTGGCCACCAGGTCGCTGGGGAAGCGAACGATGCCCAGCCCCAACGAGTAGTTGTCGTAGACGATCTTGGCGTCGACCGGCCCATCGGGGGTCAACCACGTCGACCCGCGGCCGCCACCGAAATGGGCGCTGACGGTGGCATGCAGGTGGTAGCCCGCGACCTCGAACGAGGTGGTGTTGGCCGGGTTGGCGGCCTTGTGCACGTACTGCACGTGATACGGGTCGGCCGCGTTTTCGATGATCATCTGCGCATGCACCTTGACCCGGTTGAGCATGCGACTATGCGGGTGCAGCGGGTAGTACTCGTCGGTTTCCAGCTCGGGCAGCACCGGCGGTTGCCAGTACGGCGCCCGGCCGTGCCGCTCGTGCCAGACCAGGATGAAGCCGTACCACTCCGCGCTGTGATACGTGCGGACGCGGACATTGTTCTTGCAGCCGATCTTGCTGTACGGGATCAGCGCATTGGTACCGTCCCCGCGCCACTGCCACCCGTGCCAGGGGCAGACGATGTTCTCCCCCTCGACCGTGCCGCCGACACCCATGTTGGCGCCGAGGTGCTGGCAGTAGGCGTCCAACACGTTCACCTCGCCGGACTCGGTGCGAAACAGCACCATCTCCTCGCCGAAGTAATGCACGCGCTTGACCTCGCCGGCCGAAAGCTCAGAGGCAAACCCGACGATGAACCATCCTGTCGGAAATCGATACGGCGACAGGCTGATGCCACTCGGCCCGAACTCTCGTTCGGACGGATCTATCGAGGAGTCCGAAACCGTGTCCGTCACTAACTCTTCCTTCTGGTCCGTTCCCGCGCTAGCCGACTGGTGCACGGCCGCGCCTACGCTCACCGCGCATTTGCAGACTTCCGTCTATTTTTACTATTTTAAGCATTGAACGTCAACGCGCTCCATCAGCCGACGGTAGTGTCGGTCAACAAACCCGCACCCTTCGCGGTTCCGACGTCCGAGTGAATCGAGGTTGCAGATGACGGCTTCGACAGTCGATCTGTCCGATTTCGCGTTGTGGCGCAATGGCTTCCCTGACGACGTGTTCACCGAGCTGCGCCGCACCAGGCCGTTGTTCCGCCATGGGCTGACGCCAGGTGTGGCGAAGACCGTAAAGCGGGATTTCTGGATGACCACCAAGCACCGACACGCCGTGCGGCTGCACCGCGATGCCGATTCGTTCACCGCCGGCGACGGCCCGCTCATCCAGCCGGCCGCTCTCTTCGCGTCGTATCCGACCATCATCACCCTGGACCCGCCAGAACAGAGCAAGCACCGAAAACTCATCTCGAGCGCATTCACGCCCCGGGCGATCGCCAAGCTCGAAGACGGCATCAGGGCGCGTGCGTCGCGGATGATCGACGACCTACTCGTCCGCGGTAGCGGCGACTGGATCGATGATGTCGCCGACGCGTTGCCGATGACCGTCATCGGCGACATCATCGGCATCCCGGAACAGGACCGGCCTCGCGTCTTCGATGGCTTCGACCGCATCCTGAAGGCTCAATCCACCGGAGATCAGCTCGACGCCGAGGTTTTCGCGACGATCTTCGGTTACGCCATGGAGCTCACCGCCGAGAAGCGGCGTAATCCTGCCGACGACATCTGGAGCACGATCGCGTCCGCTGTGATCACCGGCGACGACGGTGAGCGGTTTAGCTTGGCCGCTAACGAACTCGAGTTCTTCTTCTTCGTGCTGGCGTTCGCCGGCAGCGATACCACCAAGAATGCGCTGGCCATCGGGCTGCAGGCGTTCGTCGCCAATCCCGAGCAGATCGAGCGGTATCGCGGCGACGAATCCGTGCGGTCCAGCGCCGTCGAAGAGGTGCTGCGCTGGGCGTCGCCGGTGGCGTACTGGACGCGCAGCACCAAGGTCGACATCGAAATGGACGGTCAGCACATACCCAAGGGCGAGCGGGTGGTGTCGATGTTGCGTTCGGCGAATCGGGACGAGGAGGTCTTCGAGTCCCCGTTCACGTTCGACATCGGACGCCAACCCAACCCGCATGTCGCGTTCGGCGGCGGCGGCGCACATCACTGCCTGGGCGCGATGCTTGCCCGTGCAGAGATCCGCGCCGTCCTGGATGAACTGCTACTGCGCGGCGACGGCATCACGCTCGGGCCGGCCCGGGTGAGCTATCCGAATCTGACCACCAACATGTCGATCTACGATGCGATGCCGATCTCGCTGACCGCGCGCTGAGCAGGGCTAGTCGACGAGCCGCAACGCGGCCTTGGGGCACTGGTCGACCGCGGCGCGCACGTCGATGTGCAAGTGCTCCGGCACCTCGCCGTCGACGACGTGCACCACATCGGACTGACCGATCTCGAAGATGTCCGGCGCCAAGGATTCGCAGAACCCGTTCGCCTCACATAACGTTTCGTCGACGATCACTCGCATCGATTGCTCCTTATCCTCACAACCTTCACAGACCCTTGGGCCGGGTCCCGATCACACCGGCAGACGCCAGGCGCGCGAGGTCTTGATCGGTGAGCCCGCACAGATCGCGCAGTACCTCGTCATTGTGCTCGCCGAGCGTCGGCGGCGGCCGCATCAGCCACCTGTGCTGCCCGCCCAGTGGGGCGAACGGCGGACGCGGGTAGCGGCCACGACCGGTGCGCGGATGCTCGAGCGTTTCCAAGAACCCGCGATCATTCAGCTGAGGGTTCTCGGTCACCAGCGATGGCGACACCACCGGCGCGACGGGAATGCCCACGTCGGCAAGATCATTCACCGCGCGGCGCAGCTCCTGGCCGCCGAACCAGTCTTGCAGCCGCGGGTCGATCTCGTCGGCTTCCTCTGGCCGCCCGGCAAGGCTGCCGAAGCGATGGTCGTCGGTCCACGAGGGTCGGCCCATCACCTCGACCAGCGCCTGCCACTGGGCGTCGGTGGCGATGGTGACGGCGATCCAGTCGTCGTCGCCGGTACAGCGGTAGAGATTCTGGACGGCCCGACCATGACCACGATTGCCTTGGCGGCTCAACGTGACACCGAACACCTCGGCTTCCATCGGCTGAATGGCGGTGACGTTCATGACCGTCTCGATCATCGGCAACTCGACGAGCTGGCCTTCTCCGGTGCGCTCGGCAAAAGACAGCGCCGCCGTCACAGCGAACGCCGCGTGGACACCGGCGAGGGGATCGCAGGCTCCACGGGGCGGGACGGGCAGACCGTCCGGTAACCCGGTCACCCAGGCCAGGCCGGCGATCTGCTCCATGGTCGGCGCGAAACCGACCCGGTCACGCCAGGGGCCGTCGAGTCCGAACGCCGGCATCCGGGCGATGACCAGTCGCGGATTGACCGCCAGCAAGGCCTCCGCGGTCAGCCCGAAGTGCTCCATCACCCGCGGCGAGAAGTTCTCGATCACCACGTCGGCGTCGGCGACCAAACGGTTGAACAGGCGACGGCCGTCGTCTGACCCCAAATCCAGGGTGACCGAACGCTTGTTGGTGTTCACGGCGTGGAACACCCAGCCGTATTCCCACCAGTCGTCGACGTCTTTTCGCATGCCGCCCGAGTACCGGATGCCGTCGGGGCGTTGGATCGACTCCACCTTGACGACATCGGCGCCGAAAGCCGCCAGCGCGTGAGTGGCGGCGGGTCCGGCCCAAAACGCAGTCAAGTCGACGACGCGAATACCATCGAGTGGCAGTCGCGGATTCGATGGCGGCGCAACGTATTCGCGTTTGGGCCATGGCGTGGTGTCGTCGGCCTCGCCGAGCGCAGGTGCGCTGCGCAGTGCAGCGGGTTCACATCGCGACATCAGCCATGGCGTGCGGGGCTGGTGAAAGCCCGCCGGGTTGCGCACGAACGCCCCGCGATCCCTCGCGTAGGCCGTCTCGCGGATCGTGGCTCCGTTGCCCAACGCCGCAATCGGCAGTCGGAAGAGCTGTCCGAGTTCGACAACCTCCTCGACAGTGCGTTCGGCCAGCCAGGGCCGGATGCGTTCGCGGATGAGATCGCGATACTCCCATCGCCCGATCTGAAAACTGAGCTGGGGAATCTCGGTCAACTCGGGACAGTCGACCATCGCGGCGAAATCCAGCCATTGCTGGCCAGTGACCATGGTGATCCCGATGTAGCCGTCCTTGGCCGGCTCGATCGAGGGCACTTCGACCGTGCGTGAAACCGGCGGCGTCTGAAGCAATTGGGAGTGCAGCCACTCACCACTTTGCATCAGCGTGATCGCTTCCAACATGGACAGATCCAGGTGATCACCCGGCCCGCCCTGTTCGACGCGACGGCGCACCGCCAGCGCACCGAACGCGGCGAACACCCCGCCCATGTACTCCCCGAGGTCACCGCCGATGGAGATCGGCGGTCCGGCCGGATCGCCGCGGAAACCGGTCAAGCCGGACCACGCCTGCAAGGTGAACTCGCTCGCAGCGCGATCGGCATACGGGCCGGTCCAGCCGAAGTCGGAGATGGTGACGACGACGGCCCTGGGAAAGTCCGCGAGCAGCTGTTGGGGATCGATGCCCCACTGGGCCGCCTGCGACCGGGTGGCCGTCACCACGATGATGTCGGCGCCGGCCAATTCGTCGCGGTAGCGCTGGTCGGTGGCCGAACAGGTCAGGCTGCGCTTGCCGGAGTTGAGATAACCGAACAGCGGTGAGCTCGTGCCGTCGGGCACGGACGATCCGCTCGCGCTGAACCGTCGCAGCGAATCCCCTTGCGGCGATTCGATTTTCCTCACCCCAGCACCGGCATCGACCAACAGCTTTCCGCAGTAATCGCCGGCGATGCGGTCACTGATCTCGACAACGCGGACATCCTTCAGCGGTGTCGGTCGGCCATCGTGCCCGTCGCTCACCTGTGTCCGTCTACGTCTCGTCGGGTTGCTGTCTATGCCATCTTAGTAAACTTGCCGATACCGGTTCGCTCGCACCAAGGCGAGCGCTTGACCAGCGCGGCTATTATGCCATTACTGCTAAGATTGCAGTAAATGGAGTTCGCGGACGCAGCGACCGTGGCTCCATCCGGTCGCTGCGCTGCTGGAAATAGATGACTGCGCTGGGAATTGGCCCTGCGGCCCGACGCCGGTTATCGGCGCCGCGGATCGCCGAGATCGTGGCTGACGAGTTGCGGCGCCAGATCATCGACGGAGAATTGGCCGACGGAGATTTGCTGCCCCGCCAGGAAGTGCTCGTCGAGCAGTTCAATGTCAGCCTCGTCTCGTTGCGAGAGGCGTTGCGAATTCTGGAGACCGAGGGGCTGGTGTCGGTTCGGCGCGGCAACCGCGGCGGTGCGATCGTGCATGCTCCCGCGAAGACCAGCGCCGCCTACATGTTGGGTCTGCTGCTGCAGAGTGAGTCGGTCGTCGTCGCCGATCTCGGGACGGCGATTCTGGAGCTCGAACCCGCCTGCGCGGCACTGGCGGCTCAGCGAACCGACCGCGCCGACACCATCGTGCCCGAGCTCAAAGAAATCAACGCCGCGATGGAAGTGCATCTGGAAGACGGGCCGGAATTCACCGAAATCGGCCGGAGATTCCACGATTCCGTCGTCCGCGGCTGTGGCAACCGAACCATCATCGCCGTTGTCGGCACCCTGGAAACGCTGTGGACCAGCCACGAACAGCAGTGGGCCGACGAGAGCGCGGCCAAGGGCACCTACCCGTCGCTGACCAAACGTCGCGCCGTGCTCAACACGCACGTCAAGCTGGCCGACATGATCGAGGCGGGCGACGTCGACCGCGCGCGCCGGATCTCCGCCCGGCACCTGTCCGACACGCAGAGCCACGTGCTGGCCGCCGGACCAGACCAACGTATCTACGCGGTGTCGCCGCAAGCGTTGGGCCGCCCGCGCGACAACCGTCATCTGTAAATCGTGGACGAACGAATCGGTGCGAGGACCGCACTGGTGACCGGTGGCAGCGGCGGCATCGGCAAGGCCTGCGCGGCCAAATTGTGCGAACTGGGTTACGACGTCGTGCTTTCGGCGCGCCGTGTCGACCCGCTGCGCGCGGCAGCCGACGAGATCGGCGCCCGCTACATCGTGGCCGATGCCTCTGACGCGAGCGGCTTTGCGCAAGCCATCAGCACGCTGGAGACAATCGATGTGATTGTGCATGCGGCGGGCACGCTCGGCGGGACGTACGCGCGCAAGCAGACATTCGAGCAGTGGCAGGCAATCATCTCGGCAAACCTGGATTCATGCTTCGTGGTGACCGCCGCCGCGCTGCCGAAGATGCGCGCCGGCTCCCGGCTGATTTTCATCTCGTCGTCTGCGGCGCACGAACCGATGATGGCCCGCACTGCCTACTCGGCGTCCAAGGCGGGGATGAACGCCTTCGCCCGCGCGCTGGCGCTCGAAGTCGACCGTGACGGCATCGGCGTGCATATCGTCACGCCGGGACCGGTGGAAACCGAGATGCTGCAGGATGTTCCGTTCGAGATGAACGCTATTCAGGTCGCCGACGTCGCCGAGACCGTAGCGTGGCTCGACACGGTGGACCCGTCGGTGGATCTGCCGGAGATCCGACTGAGCGCGGTACGGCGGGGACCGTTCGCCCGCGAGCCCGTCGTGCCCACCGAGGCTCGTCGGCGAGCCGCGCAACGCCAATGACCGGTCGGGGCTATACCGGAAAGTTTTTGATCACCGTTTCGCCGAATTCGTGCAGAGACTCCGGTGCAGCGAAATCAGCGAACCAAACGTAGAACCGCTCAACGCCTTGACCGGACAATTTCTCGAAATGTCCGGACAATTCGTCGGCGTCACCACACACCAGGCCTGACCCGAGATTGCCGAAGCGCCGCGCGCTGGTCTCACGCACCGCGTGGGGATCGCCGTCCTTACGTACGAAACCGATCATCTGCTGAGTCGACACCCGAGCGGACCCGGCGGCAGGAGCCAACTCCGCCAGCTTGTCGAATTGGTGGGCCGGGATGTTCCACCAATCTGCATATTTCCGAACAAGTTCCATGATCCGACGTCCCGTACCACCAAGGACCAGCGGTATCGGATGGGTGGGAAGCGGCGACTGGCTGTCGGCGTCAGGCTTGCCGCGTCCCCAATACTGGGTGATCAAGTCAAGATGCCGCTCGAGTTGTTTGACCCGGGCCACCGGATCCTGTTGTCCGACATCGAATCTAGTGAACTCCGCAGGCCAGGAGCCGGAGCCGAGGCCGAGTTCGAACCTGCCGTCCGAGGCCTCCGACAACGTGACAGCCTGTTTGGCCAGGACCGCCGGATGCCGAAATGCGTCACACAGCACCAGGTGGCCGATCCGTAGCCGCTCGGTCTTGGCAGCCACCCAGGTAGCGACGCTCATTGCCTCCCAGATGTTTTCGTCGGGCAGCCCGGGTGCCTCGAGATGGTCGATGAACGCCACCCCGGTGAACCCGCTGGCTTCGGCGTGGCGCGACCGCTCCACGATGTCGGCCACCGGCAGCCTCACCTGCGGCAGGAACAGGTACCACTCGGCCATGGCCAACCTCCATACGGACCCGCCCACAACGCCGCCGCGGCGATTGACGTGCGTCGCGCTAGTTTACTATTTTTATTATGTTAGGGGCCTTATGGACGTCGGACTGAATTCGGGTCAGTTGGCGCTGCGCGACAGCGTGCGAGACGTCTTGCGCACCGAATGCCCGCCGACCATCGCGCGACAGGCGATTACCGATCCGCAGCGATGGCGCACCGTGTGGAAGACGGTCGTCGACCTGGGCTGGACCGAACTCGCCGTCCCGTCCGCCGACAGCTCCTTCGGTCGTATGGAACTCCTCGTCGTCCTCGAGGAATGCGGTGCGACGATTGCGCCCATTCCGTTGTTGTCCAGCGTCGGTCTGGCCGCGGGTGTTCTTCGTGTCGCCGGTGCGGCTGTGGACGACGTGCTGGCCGAGATCGGTGGTGGTGCGGTGGCGGCGCTCGCCGTTCACCCGCCAGGTCATCGGCTTCCGGCCGTGCCGATGACGCTGGCGGACGGGCGCGTGCGGGGGCGTGCGGTCGCAGTGCCCGGCCTACCCCGCGCAGACCTGATCGTCACCTTGGCCGCATCGGCTGACGGGCCGGTCGCCGCCGTCGTGCGCGTCGGCGATGGCGTGACCGTGCATGACGCCGAATGCACCGATCCTGCGCAACCGATCGCCGACGTCGAGATCGACGCCGAGCCGGTCGTTATCGCGCCGGTGGACCTGGACTCGGCGTTCGCGACGCCGTTGGTCGCCGCGGCCGCCGACCTGGTCGGTGTCGCGGGCGCCGCGCTGGCACGCTCCGTCGCGTATGCGAAGTCACGGCAGCAGTTCGGCAAACCGATCGGCGCGTTTCAGGGAATCAAGCACGCCCTGGCCGACAACTACGTCGCGTTGGAGCGCGCCCGCGGCCTGACCTACGCGGCGGCGGCGCGGCTCGACGACGCGGCGACCCCGCCTGCCGCCGGCTGGAACGCCGCGGCACTGGCCAAGGCGGCGGCCGGGGAGGCGGCGGTCGGCTGCGCCCGCACCGCGGTTCAGGTCCACGGCGCTTTGGCGCAGACCTGGG
>Ga0302325_10018085_pt1 | contig 14868 bp, 12 predicted proteins | sample Palsa_T0_2_FD_201948 | JGI IMG/M metagenome (GOLD analysis project Ga0302325, IMG submission 201948) | Peat permafrost microbial communities from Stordalen Mire near Abisko, Sweden - Palsa_T0_2 | ecosystem: Environmental > Terrestrial > Soil > Palsa > Peat permafrost | place: Sweden: Abisko... | reverse complement strand
GCCTCCGGCGCGGGTGAGGGACCAAAATTCTTCGGTTTTGCGATTGGTTCCGGATGTGTGGCGCCACCAACATTCGCGCCACACTTGGTCCTCCGCCCTAACCCTCCTCCCACTTGGAAGGAGGGGTCAGAGTACTTTCATGCGAGCTGCGAAATGACTACCATTACATCCGCCGGTGCTTGAACGACTTGTGACCGGCGGGCGATACCGACGAAAGCAGTACCTCAAGAGGCCCCGGCAATTTCCCAGTTAGCCACCGAAGACTCGCTCGAACTTCATTTCGACGATCCGCGCCTGTTTACCGATTTACTCGGGCAGCATGACGCACACGTGCGCACGATAGAATCGGCGCTGGGCGTGCGCATCGGAGTAACCGGCACATCGCTCAGAATCTCGGGCCCGCATGCCGAGCAGGCGCTGGCCGGCAAGGTGATCGGCGAGGTTTACGATCTGCTCAAGCACGGCTACCCGATCTATCCAAGCGACGTCGAGTACGCGATCCGGATTATTCGCGGCGACCGCAACGCCGAGCTCAAAGATATTTTCCTCGACACGATTTACGTCTCGGCCAACAAGCGCGTCATCTCGCCCAAGAGCATCAACCAGAAACTTTACATCGACTCGATTCGCAATCACGACATCGTTTTCGGCATCGGCCCCGCCGGCACCGGCAAGACTTACCTGGCGATGGCGATGGCGCTGGCGGCGCTGATGAAAAACCAGGTGACGCGGATGGTGCTATGCCGGCCCGCGGTCGAGGCGGGCGAGAAGCTCGGCTTCCTGCCCGGCGACCTGGCCGAGAAGGTGAACCCGTACCTGCGCCCGCTCTACGACGCGCTGCATGACATGGTGGATTTCGATCGCGCGCGCCGGATGCTCGAGCGCGGCACGATCGAGGTCGCGCCGCTGGCCTTCATGCGCGGGCGCACGCTCAACGACTCGTTCATCATTCTGGACGAGGCGCAGAACACGACCTCCGAGCAGATGAAGATGTTCCTGACGCGGCTCGGTTACAACTCGAAGGCCGTGATCACCGGCGACGTCACGCAGATCGATTTGCCCAGCGGCAAGCTGTCGGGCCTGAAGGAAGCGAGCATCGTGCTGGGCAACACCAGCGGCATTTCGTTCGTGCGGTTCAACGACCGCGACGTCGTGCGGCATCGGCTGGTGCAGTCGATTATCAAGGCTTACGAATCGTTCAACGCCGACGGCGCGACGCAGCAAACCGACGGCAATCATCGGGATTGAAGCGCGTGGGCGTTGAGTTCCGATGCGCGACGGCGCGCGGACGCATCTACGCGCGCGGGCTGCGCGCCGATGCGGGCCGCCTGATGCGCGCGGCAGGCCTGTCCGAATGCGAACTGTCGCTGACGCTCACAACCGACCGCGCGATACGCCGGCTCAATCGCGACTACCGCGGAATCGACGCGCCGACCGACGTTCTCTCGTTCTCGCAAATCGAACAGGCGGGCGCCGCGCCACCTGATCCGCGCAGTGTAAAGAATAGTGCGGGACTTCCGGTTGGCGACGTGGTCATCTCGATCGACACGGCTCTTCGGCAGGCCCGCGAGTATCGCGTCAGTCCTGCGGCGCGACTTAGGCGGCTGCTGGTTCACGGGTTCCTGCATCTGATCGGCTACGACCACGAGCGTTCGCCGGCTGACGCGCGGCGGATGTTTGCGCGCGAGCGATCGCTGGCGGCGAAGATGGAAGAGAAGGGGGGCTTGTCGCGGCGGCGAAAAATCACGACCCAGCGCGGGTCATCACGATGAAGCGGGAACCTGCCACGCTCCCCGCGCTTGCGATGCTGACGCATTTCACGCGCGCATCGACGGCAGCGTCTGCGCTGGATAACCTGGTGGCGATTCTCACGGAAGGCGTCATTCACGGCAGCAGCAGGATGATTCGCGGGGCGCATCCGGCGGTCTGCATGTTCGACGTGCCGATGGGAGAGCTGGGCGCGATCCTCGACCGGCGCAATCGGCGCCGCTATGAACCATTCGGGATCGCGGTCGACAAACGGTATGCTTTCACGATGGGTGCGCGGCCGGTGATTTATCTGCCATGGCGCGAGGCAGAAAAAATCCTCGCGCCGGAAGAGAGTTGGCGCGTGGTGTCGCTCGAGCTGGACAAGACTCCGCCGGTGGATTGGAGCTTCGAGCGCGAATGGCGCACGGCCGGCGACCTGCGGTTCGAGCCATCGATGGCGGCGGCGCTGGTTGAGAGCTGGAAGGATGTGGACGAGATTTTCGAGCGCTTCGATGGCCGGCCGCCGTGCGCCGGCGTGATTCCGATAGCCGAAATGTTTGCGTCGCCCGCCTGACGATGTCGTCGAATAACGCAACGCGCGCGGCGCTCGCCGTAGCCAGCGGTCTGGCGATGGGGCTGGCGTTTCCGAAGTTCGATTACGGACTGCTCGCGTGGGTGGCGCTGGTGCCGCTGTTCTACGTGATCGAGGGCGAGAGCATGCGGCGGGTTTTCTGGTGGGCGTACCTGCAGGGCTTCGCGGCGAACGTCGTGTCGCTCTACTGGATTCCGATTCCGCTGCACGACTTTGCCGACGTGCATATGGCGTTTGCGATCTTCCCGATGCTGGCGCTGGCGGCGATCGTCGGGATCAACTCGGCGGTTGCGATTTGGGCGGGCGAGTTGGTCGCGCGGCGGATGCGCGTTGCGGCCGTGATCACGATGCCGATAGCGTGGACGGCGCTCGAATGGTTTCGCACTTACGTGCCCGCGTCGTTTCCGTGGAACCTGCTCGGCTACGCGGCCTACCGCAACCTGGAACTGATCCAGTTCGCCGAGTTCACGGGCGTTTACGGGGTGTCGGCGCTGATCGTGTTTTTCAACGCCGTGGTGTACGTCGTGATTTTTCGCCGCGGCGTTTATCGCGTACAGACCGTGAGCCTGAGTGCGCTCACGGGCTTGATGATCGCGCTGGTCGTGTTTGGCGCCTGGCGAATCAACAATCTCAAGAACGCGCCCAGCACCGGAAACTTCAAGGTGGCGATGGTGCAAGGAAATATCCCGCAATCGCTCAAGTGGGATCCGAAGTTTCTGCCGGCCAGTTACGGGGTTTACCAGGACGAGACGGTTGCGGCGGCGAAGCGCGGCGCCGACCTTATCGTCTGGCCCGAGGCGGCGGCAGCGTTCCTGTTCCAGCCGGACGATATGTACCCGGCCGAACTGGCGGGTGACGCGGAGTATCGCACGGCGCTGCTCACGCTCGCGAAAAATACCGGCGAGCCGCTTTTGTTCGGAGCGCCGGCGCTCGCGCGGCAGGACGGGCGGCTGGGATTTTACAATCGCGCGTACCTCGTGTCGGCCAATGGCCAGGGCGAAGTCGACGCGCATTACGACAAGATCGAGCTGGTGCCGTTCGGCGAGTACGTTCCGGCGCGCGCGATACTCGGCTTCTTCGTCAACAAGATCGTGGAGGGTTTCGGCGACTTGATTCCGGGCAAGGAGCAGACGCTGTTCAGCGTCAAGGGCGCGCAGCTCGGAATTTTGATTTGCTACGAGAGCATTTTTCCCGATCTCACGCGGCGCGAGGTGAACGAAGGCGCCGACGTGCTGGTGAACATCACGAACGACGCGTGGTACGGCGAGAGTTCGGCGCCGTACCAGGTGCTGGCGATGGCGTCGATGCGGTCGGTCGAGACCAAGGTGCCGATGGTGCGGGTGGCGAATACGGGAATCAGCGCGCTGATCGAGCCGTCGGGGCTAATCACGAATCGCACGCCGCTGTTCACGCGCGGCACGGAGATTGTGAACGTGTCGTGGCGCCCGGTGCGCACGCTCTACACGATGATCGGCGATGTGTTCGCGGAGACCTGCCTGATGCTGACGGTGATCGGATTGATCATGGCGTGGCGATGGCCGCGCCCGGCGATACTTGAGATCGAGCCGGTACGGTCGCGGCGGGTAGTGGCGAACGGCCGGCCCCATTGATGGGAATCTGGCGCGGCGCAGAATGTGCGCGCCGTCGAAACTTCAATTCGCCTCTTGGTCGAACTTCCTTATCAGCTCTAACAGGATGTCACGTACATCCAAGTGCCGAACCCATTGATTCGGCAGATCCGCGAGGCCTTTGGAGGCTCCGTAGAGTTGACCGGCGATCGACGCGGTCGAATCGCTATCCCCACCGTGATTGGTCGCAATCGAAAGCACTTCGGCGAATGAGTTGCCGACAAGCGCACTGTAGAGGGCAATCGCCAACGCTTCCTCGCCGATCCATCCCTTTCCAAGCGATTCGATCGCGCGACGATGATTTCGATTGCCCGCACGCGCAGCGGCAAGAGCAGCGTTTACTTTTGCAACAGTCTCTTCGTTTCCTTTCCAGCTCGATACGATAGTTGCGGCAACCAGAGCATTGGCCGCCAGATCAGGAACGTCGAGGGTCAATCTCACAATCGCGGCCAAGGCCGCCGCGCTTAGATAACCGGTGGGATTGCCGTGCGTGAGGGCGGCCGCGCGGGCAGCGAGTTGCGCGACCTGGGCGGGATCGAAATCAGTGAGCAGGCCGAGCGGAGCAACGCGCATTACGCCGCCGCAACCTTTGCTGTCGTTCAGCGGCTTTTCCGGGCTGCCATCACCGCCAGCATTCAACGCAGCGAGACAGGTATCGCCGGGCGCCCTGCGATGCCGCAGCCGGGAGTCGGCAGCTATAGTGCCGGCAATCTTGAAGCCTCTGACGACTTCTCCTTGAGTATTAAGCCAATCGAGATAGGCAAGTCGGATTGCATCGACGAGCCGGTCGACGTCGCATTCGGCGACCGCTTCGCTGGATCGCACGAGAGCCTCCAGCGTAAAGAGGGTCATCTGTGTGTCGTCACTAACAAGGATTTTGCCGCCGTGGGTGACAGGTTGGGTAATTCCAGTTTCGCCGAACCGCGCTTTGATTTTCTGCCAACTGTCGAATTCAACTTCGTAACCAAATGCGTCGCCGACCGCGCCGCCCAGCAGGCATCCAAGGATGCGATCGAGAACAACGGGGTCGGTTCGTGGCGGCCTGGCGTTAATGATGTGTTGCTCCTGCTTCGAGTTCTCAATCGCGTCAGGGCGTGCGCGCCGCACCTTCTTAATCGCGTCGGCCGGTGGCTCTCCCAGTTCAACCATCAGCCGGGCAGCGATCATGCCAGTACGGCCGAGTCCACCCTTGCAATGGATGAGTATTTTCTTTCCGGCTGTCAGCGCACGTCTCAGCACGTGGCCGGAGTAGATCCAGAGATTCTCGAAATGCTCGTCCGGAACGTTCGTGTCCGGGATCGGGAGCAAATGCCAATTCATCCCGGCGTTCTCGACGGCTTCGCCGAGCGCGCCTGATTTAAGCCGATCCAGCTCATGCTGCTCCATCACAGTGACGACTGCTGCCGCGCCCCAATCGGCAATAGCGCGAACATCTGTTTGGAGATCGCGCTCCCAAGTACCGGTAAGTGCGTCTGCCTGATGCTTGCCGGGACAGATGGTCATGCCGATTTCGCCGCCGCCCTTGAGAAGCGCGGAGTCGATGCGAAGAGGAGAGTTTAGGGAGTTGCGGATGGTGCCGTCTTTTGTGTTCATAGTTAGTGAGCCTGGGTGCTGCTTTTTGCTTTGCGCGCTGAACTAGATCGTTGGACGTTTCGCGAACGCCTGGTCGAAGGCGTTTTCCAGTTCAACATTGGTGCCGCGAATCCTGTCGATTACGCTCTTGCCCCAATCAAAGTACTGCTGTCTTCGATCCAGCGACCATCCGGCTGGAGGATCGTCGACCACATCTCGCAGGTTGGAGGTCTTGTCGCCCAGCTTGATGATCCGCGCGGGATGAGAGAGCGATGAAGCGTGTTCAATCTGTCGACGCTTGCGCTCTTGCGTGGGCAAGCTCTTGTCGTCGCTGACTTCGGCCACCAGTTGCGAAATGACGGGCCCGAACTGCGCATCTAGTTCCGCCAGGGTGGTATCGGTGTCTTCAACCGTATCGTGCAGCAGCGCAGCCGCGATTATTTCGGGGTCGTGGATATTCCCGGTGCGGACAATCAAATCCGCAACCGCGATCGGGTGGTTGATGTAGGGAATCGGATCGGAGCCTTTGCGGAACTGCCGACGATGTTTGTGTGCCGCGAACGACAAAGCCTTCAACAATAAATCTGTTTCGAAATGCGCCACGTTGATTTTCATATTAGCTCCCGGCTGTTGTCAACTCACAGTGGATTCAATCAAGTCTAGTAGTTAACATAGATGGACGGTCGAAGTCGCTTGCTGTACAACCTTGAACTATAGCTTGCGGTTGCCGCCGTTGAAGACTGGCTGGGGACGATCGCGTACGGGCCATTAATCAAGGCTGCGCTTCATGTCATAATATTGTAGTAGTTGCCGGCTGCTGCCGGCCTTGAGGTGTGACTTCCGATGCTCAGCGATATGAGACAGCAGCTTTCCGAGTTCGACGACCGCGCCGAAAAGCTCGGGAGGCGTCTTTGACGTCCCCGCACTGACCGTCCGCCAGAACCAACTCGTCGAACAATCCGCCAGCCCGGGCTTCTGGGACCGGCAGGAAACCGCGCAGGCCGCGCTGAAAGAGCAGGAACAGATTCGCGCTCAGCTCGCGGGCTACAAGATGCTCCGCGACAAGCTCGATGAGGCGCGCGTGTTTCTGCAAATGGCCGAGGAAGAAGGCGGCGACGATTCGGAAGCGGCGCGCGAGACCGCGTCGGCGCTGGAAGCTTCGGGGGCCGAGCTCGATCGGCAGGAACTGCGGTTGATGCTCAGCGGCGAGTACGATCGCCTCGGCGCGATCGTGTCGATACATCCGGGGGCCGGCGGAATGGAGGCGCAGGACTGGGCCGAGATGCTGCTGCGGCTTTACCTGCGATGGGCGGAGCGGCGCGGCTTCAAGACCGAGATTGCGGACCTGCAGCCGGGCGACGGCGCGGGAATCAAGAGTGCAACCGTCACGGTCGAAGGCGACTTCGCCTACGGATACTTGCGGGCCGAGGCGGGGATACATCGGCTGGTGCGAATCTCGCCGTACGACTCGAACGCGCGGCGTCATACGTCGTTCGCGTCGGTGTTTGTTTTTCCGGCGGTGGACGACACGATCGAGATAGTGATTAATCCCGCGGATTTGAGAATCGATACGTTCCGCGCGTCGGGCGCTGGCGGGCAGCATGTCAACAAGACGGACTCGGCGGTGCGCTTCACTCATCTCCCGACGAATATTGTGGTGACGTGCCAGAATGAACGCTCGCAGCATAAGAACCGCGCGATGGCGATGAAGATACTGCGGGCGCGGCTGTTCGAGCTCGAGCAGCGCAAGAAAAAAGAAGAGCTCGAGAAGTTCAGCAAGGACAAAAAAGATATCGCGTGGGGCAGTCAGATTCGATCGTATGTGCTGCAGCCTTATCAGATGGTGAAGGACCATCGCACGGGCGTCGAGGTGGGCAATACGAATGCGGTACTCGACGGCGCGATCGACGAGTTCATCCAGGCGTACCTGATGGGCGTGCGCAAGGGCGACGCCGACTCCATGCCGAATTAGACTCGCGCACAGGCATCGGCGGCGGCAGCGTTTTCGGTTTGCGTCGCGCGTCTGTCTGATCCAAGTTGCAATATGAAACGGAGCTTCGTTTCGACTAATCGCATAAGGAGTCGCGGATGATCGATGTATATTTCTGGCCCACGCCCAACGGCTACAAGATCACCTGGATGCTGGAGGAGCTCGGCCTCAAGTACAACGTGATCCCGGTCAATATCGGTGCGGGCGATCAGTTCAAACCCGAGTTTTTGAAAATCAGTCCGAACAACCGGATGCCTGCGATCATTGATCCTGACGGTCCCGATGGAAAGCCGATTTCGATGTTCGAGTCGGGCGCCATCCTGATGTACCTGGCGGAGAAGACTGGGAAGCTGATGCCGTCGGACACGCGCGGAAAGTACAACGTGATCCAATGGCTGATGTTCCAGATGGCGAGCGTCGGCCCGATGCTCGGCCAGGCGCATCATTTTCGCCGCTACGCGCCGGAGAAACTCGATTACGCGATCAACCGCTACACGAATGAGGCGAAGCGGATCTACGGAGTGATCGACAAGCGGCTGGGAGAGGCGAAGTACCTGGCGGGCGATTATTCGATCGCGGATATCGCCACCTACCCGTGGCTGGTGCCGCATTCGATGCAGGGACAGAACCTCGAGGATTTTCCGAACCTGAAGAAGTGGTACGACGAGCTGCGCGCGCGGCCCGCTACGCAGCGGGGCTTTGCGGTGATGGGCGAGGTGGTCGAGAAGATGCGCGCGGCCGCGGCGGCGAATCAGCCACCGCAGGATCCGAAGTCGTGGGAGATACTGTTCGGGAATAAGCAGTTCGAGAAGCGATAGACCGATTCACTTTATCTGATGTGAAACCCGCCGTGGGTTTCACGCTTGCTTGGGCAGGGGTGGCCCCTGCACCGAGTGTTCAGAAAAGATGCGGGACTTCGTCCCTGTTAGAAGTTGGTTGGGGGGAGTTTGGGGGTGGTGTCCAGCAGGCGCATCAGGACGTAGATGGTTTCTACTGCCGGGACGCTGATGTTGTGGCGGCGGGCGGCTCGCACTACGGCGCCGCTGAGGGCTTCGAATTCGAGGGCTTTGCCGCGTTCGAGATCCTGTTGAGTCGAGGTTTTCAGCTCACGCAGGTTTTTTTGCGAATGCGCCATGTACGCTTCGATGCGGTCGTCGGAAATATTGGCGCCCTCGGCTCGCGCCACAGTCACAATTTCCTGCATCAGGGTGCGCAGAAGTTTCACGCCTTCGGGATCGTCGAGAATTTCGCCGACCCGCCGGCGCGTCAGCGTCGCCACCGTGTTGTGCGCGCCGTTCCAAATGAGCTTGTCCCATCGCGCGGTCATGATGTCGGCCGAGAGCTGGCCGAGGATTCCCGCGCGTTGAAACGTATCGGCGATCGCCCTGGCGCGATCGGTCTGGCGGCCGTCGAGCTCGCCGAAGTCGATGTGCCCAGTGCTGAGATGAACAATTCTGGCCGGAGCGACCATCTCGACACCGACACGCGCGTTACCGCCCATGACGGCATCGCGTCCGAATATCGCAGCGAGCTTTGCCTCGTTCTCGACGCCGTTTTGCAGCGTGAGGATGGCGCCGCCCGGTTTCAGGCATCCGGCGATAGCCTGCGCAGCGACGTCGGTGTCGTAGGCCTTCACGGAGAACAGGATCAAATCGTAGGGCGCGAAGTCGCGCGGGGTATCGGTGGCGGGAACCTCGATCTTCAAATCGCCGCGGATGCTGGTGAGGTCGAGGCCGTGCTCACGAATAGCGCGCAGATTTTCGCCGCGTGCGCACAACACGACATCCTCGCCTGCCGCTCGAAGCCGCGCGCCGAAGTAAGCGCCAACCGCGCCGGCACCCATCACGAGAATCTTCATTTTCCCACTCCGGCTATCGTAGCGCCGCCGCAATCTGTTGTAATCAACCCTGGCCATAATGGAATCCGCGAGCGAAACGAGTCTGCCGAGCATGCGCGACCTGCTGTTCGAAGCGCTGCTGGCAACTGCGACGCTGACGCTATGGCCGATTCTCGACGAAAGATCGCAGGGCAGCGCAGCGCAGCGATCGCGCGCGATGATTTATTTTCCGGTAGTCGGCTTCTTTCTCGGCGTAGTTCTCGCGACCTTCGATCGAGCTGCCAGCTTCGTCGCCGGACCGGTCGGGCGATCGTTTATCGTGCTGATCGCGGGAGCGGCGCTGTCGTTGGGCTTGACGAATCGCGGAGTGGCGGACACGGCCGAGGTGCTGCGCCGGGGAACGCGGCCGGCTTCCACCGGGCTGGCGCGAATTGGACCGGTGGGAGCAGGTGCGGCGGTCGCAGCGTTCGCATTCGAAGTCTGGTGCCTGTCGCGAATCACCGACGACGCAGGACGCGCGGCCGCGATCGTGATGGCGACGATGCTGTCGCGATGGGCGATCATTCCGATCGGATACGGGCTGAAGCCGTTGGAGCATTGGGGACTCGGCATCCCGTATGAAGGCGGTATTTCGTTTCGCGAGTTCGCCGTGTCGAGCGTGGTCGCGCTGGGGTTGACGATGGGGCTTTATCAGAACGTCGGGCTCGCGGTGATCATCGCGCTGGCGCTGACGATACTGGCGATGCGGCTGGTGCTGAGCGGCCGGATGCAGGGAGCGTCGGGTTACATGCTGGCGGGAGGATGTGCGGTGGCGGAGATCGTTACATTCGCGGTGCTGGCCGCGATCCGAATCTAGCCGTTACGTTTCAGCGCTTCGGCCCAGATCTCTTTCAGCAGGTCGTGCAGCTCTTCGAGCGAGCCGTTGTTTTCGATTATCAGGGTTGCGTGCTTGCCGCGATCTTCATCGGTCAGCTGCGCGCGGATTCGCGCTTCGGTCTCGGTGGGTTTTAGTCCACGCTGGGTCTCGATGCGAGCGATGACCTGTTCTCGCGGCGCGCGCACGAGCCAGATTTCGTCGAACAGCGGCTGCCAGTTTGCCTCGATCAAAATCGCGGCCTCGACGACGATAGGCAGGGTGGCGCCGCTCGCGCGCAATTCGGCGAGCCTGGCACGCATGCTCTCGCGCGTCGCGGGCCACACGATCGAGGTCAGCTGGTTCAGCTGATCGGGATTTCCAAACACGACGGCGCCGAGCTGTTTGCGATCGATCGTGCGATCGGGCGCCAGCACCTGCGCGCCGAAGGCCGCGATGACGGCGTCGTAAGCGGGACCGCCGGGCGCGTAGGTCGTGTGCGCGACCTTGTCGGCGTCGAGAATCGGCGCGCCGAATTCGCCGAGGATTTGCATGACCGTGCTCTTGCCCGAACCGATTCCGCCAGTCAGACCGATTGTAAGCATTTGAAAATCTCTAGCCCGCGGCTTCGCGGGTCCACGCCTGGATGTTGTAGAGGTAGCTGAAGAAACCACCTAGAGCCAGCAACTCCTCGAAGGTGCCGTGCTCGACGATCGCGCCGTCGCGCAGCACGAGGATTCGATCGGCCTTCTGCACGGTCGAAAGCCGATGCGCGATCACGAGCGTGGTCCGTCCGCGCATCGCCTCGCGCACCGCGGCGAGCACCATCGATTCGGTCTCGGCGTCGAGCGCGCTGGTGGGCTCGTCCATGATCAGAATCGGCGCGTCCTTGAGCAGCGCGCGCGCGATCGTAATGCGCTGCGCCTCACCTTCGGAAAGGCTGTGGCCGCCCTGCCCTATCACTTCGTCGAGGCCCCTCGGCAGCTTTGCGAGCACCGGGCCGAGCCGCGCCATCTCGATCGCGCGCATCACGCCGGCGTCGTCGACGCGCGGTTTGCCGAAAGCGATGTTGACGCGCATCGTGTCGCCGAGCACGAGCGGCGGCTGCAAAACCATCGCGATGTTGCCGCGAATCGAATCGAGCGTGAGGTAGCGCGTGTCGTTGCCGTCGAGCTTGATCGCGCCTTCCTGCGGTTCGTAGAAGCGCGCGAGCAGGCTGGCCATCGTGGTTTTGCCGGAGCCGCTCGGGCCGACAATTGCGATAGTCTCGCCGGGCGACGCCTTGAAGCTGATGCCCTTGAGGACAGTGCGCCCGGGTTCGTAAGCGAACACGACGTTGTCGAATTCGATCTCGCCGCGCGCGCGGCCAAGCGCCTGCGCACCGGGGCGATCCTTGATGTCGGGATCGATCGCGAGCAACTCCAGGCATCTCCGCAGGCCGGCCTTGGCACCTTCGATTTGCCCGTAGGTTTGCGAGATCTGGTTCACCGGCAAGTAGAGCGACGCGAGGTAAGTAGTGAAGACGATCAGATCGCCGATGGTGAGGCGGCCGTCGAGGACGTGCTGTGCGCCGAGGTAAATCACAATCGCGGTGCCGCACGCGATCAACACTCCCACCGCGCCGGCGTAGAGCGTTTGCAGTGTGTAAAGCCGCAGCGTGGCGTCGAGGCTTGCGCTGCTCGACTCGACGAACTCGCGGTACGACTCGCCCTCGCGCGTGAACGCCTGCACCACGTGAATCGCGGCGAGCGCGCTCTGCGCGACGGTGTAGAGACGGCTCTCCTTGATTCGCGCGCCACCGGCGATCGCGTCGATACGGCCGCTGATCGACATGATCAGCAGAATCAGCATCGGGATAATCCCAAGCGCGACGATCGTCAGGGTCGCGTCCATCCTGATCATGACGACGAACATCCCACTGAGCAGAATCAGCGACGAGAGCACCGGGAAGAAGCCGTTCATCGCGATCGTTTGAATCGAGTAGGTGTCGTAGGTAATGCGCACCATGAGGTCGCCGACTTCGCGGCGGCGATGGAATGAGAGCGAGAGGCGCTGCAGGTGCTCGAACAGCATCGCGCGCAATTCGTTGACCATGCGCTGGCCGATCGAGATGGTGACGTAGTTGGTCATCACGTTTAGCAGGCCGAGCATCGCGTACAGAATGACCAGCCCGATGCATGCGGCGACGAGAAGTTCGGCGCGCGGCATCGGCGGAATCCATTTGCTGACGAGCGGCGCGCCGCGCAGCACGTTGTCGATCACGATTTTGAGCGGCCACGGCTTGAGGACTTCGGTCACGGACGCCAGCAACACGCCGGCGATCGCGAGGGCGAGACGCCCCAGATGGGGGCGCAATCGGCGAATCGCGTGACCGTATAGTTCGAGCGTGCCCATATCAGGTTTCGTCTTCCGGGCGCGTTGCGACTGAGATTCCAAGCGAGCCAGCGACTTCGGCTGCGCAAGCTTTGATGATTGCGGGGATACGCCGGGCGCGCGCCAGCGCTAACAGACCTACTGCAATCGCAGCCAATATTACGCCAATAATTCCGGCGCCGATCGAGAAGCATCCGGCGAGCAAAACGAACGTGATTGCAGCGGCGATCAAAACACGCCGCGGCGCCGGTCGAGTGCGCCATACAATCGCGACGCCAGCATCAGTGCGGAGCGCATTTATCGGCACGCGAATGATCGGCGGAACGACAATTTCGAGATCATAGGACTGGAAGCCGTCGGTCTCAGCCACAGCAATGCCGCGGCGAACGAGTGCGTCGCGGATGGCGGAGAGAATCGTCGAGGAATCGATCTTCGCGGCACCGTCAGACGCGACGAACTCAAGCCTGCCGCTCAGGTCAATCGGACCGTTGGGATCGCCACCGTCAGCGGCAGGTTCGAATCGCCATTTGACGCGCTCGCGCGCGAGGCTGCGAACCGCCGGGCCGAGCAGATTGATGATCCAGAGATAGGCGCGCGGCACCAGACCGGAATGCCCGCGCGGCAACGGGACGGAGATGGCGCCCGCAGCCGCGGCCAGTATCGACAGCGCGATTCCGCCCGCGCCCAACACACCCAGCAATCGATTGACACTGCCGAGTACCAGAAAAATCAGCGACAGCCCGATCCATTGAACGGTCAGCGGCAGATCGGCGTAGGAGTTACCAGCGGAATAGACAGTCTGAAACAGGCCGCGTCCGAATTCGCCGTAGTACACGCGCGCGCCGCCGAAGATCGAGCCGATCCATGACGGGCCGGCGTAGATTCCGCCCTCATCCGCGGCACGCAGTGGATACTTGCGGAAGAGCAGGCCTTCGCCGACGCCATAGCCGCGCTGCTGACGCAGATAGGCAGAGAGTGTCGCGCGTCGTTCATGAATCACGACTGCTCCAGGAGCATACGCGAGCGTTTCATCCGCCGCCGCCAGCCGCCAGGAAAGATCCACGTCATCGCCCGCCGCGGTGAACATCGGATCGAACCCGCCGGCCCTCACTAGTGCGGTTTTTGTAATCGCCATATTGCATCCGCATAGTTGCAGGAGGCGATCGTCTCCAGCCCGCACCTCGCGCGGCAGTCCGGGCGCGGCAGCCATCGCGGCTGCGCGGGCGGATTTTGGATCGGGAGCGAAACTCGGTCCGGCCGCCGCGGCTGCGTCGCGACGCTTGATCGTTTCGATGAGATGATACAGCCAGTCGCGATCGGCACGGGCATCGGCGTCGATAAACGCGACGACTTCGCCGGCCGCCGCCTCGATACCTGCGTTGCGCGCTACTGCGAGGCCGTTGTGCTCGATCCGAACCGTGCGGACTCCGGCGTGGCTAGCGATTTCAGCAGTCGCATCCGTCGATCCGTCGTCGACGACGATCGTTTCGTAATCCGGATAATTGAGCTCTCGAATCGAAGAGAGGCATTCGCCGAGCGTCGACGCCGCATTGTAAGCGGCGACGATCACGGTGGCTTTGGGAGCGGTCGCCAGTGGAGGCGGCAAACTCTCGCTGAAGACTTTGCCGACCGCGTCGAAGGCCAGCTTGGGTGATCGATCCCTGCTGGTCAGTCCGAAGGCCCAGTCGGTAATCTCGGCGCCGCCCGTGTGCCATTCGTCGGTGAACGCGAACACGATGAAGCCGGACAGGCCAAGTTCGAAAGCCGCGCGGCACTGCCATGAAAGGAGGTCGGCCTGATGCTGCTCACCCTCGCGAATCGTATCCATACCGGTTTCGCTGAGCACCAGCGGCCGATCGCCAGTCTGTCCCATCAGATGCGTCAGGTAACGGCGGAAATCTTCCTCGCGATGCAGGTACACGTTGAACGAAATGAAATCCAGAAAACTCAGATCGAGATATTCGGCCGACGGATAATTCGAATAGGTAAAAAGCGCGCCTGGATCGATTTGTTTGCCGAGGTCGCGAAGCTCGGCGAGAAAATTGCTGACGGCGCGCGGGCCATGCCAGCGCACAATATCGGACCGGACCTCGTTGCCGATACTGTACGCGGCGATTGTCTCGCCAAATTGCTGCGTATCCTGAACCGTCTTGCGAATCGCGTCGCGGATTTCGCGCATCATGTCGGCCGAGTCAAGAAACGCCATATGAAACGGCCAGGGGATGCCGAGCATCATGCGCAGCCCGGCCTTCTGCGCCTCTTCGACCATCCATG
>Ga0302325_10018084_pt1 | contig 14868 bp, 9 predicted proteins | sample Palsa_T0_2_FD_201948 | JGI IMG/M metagenome (GOLD analysis project Ga0302325, IMG submission 201948) | Peat permafrost microbial communities from Stordalen Mire near Abisko, Sweden - Palsa_T0_2 | ecosystem: Environmental > Terrestrial > Soil > Palsa > Peat permafrost | place: Sweden: Abisko... | reverse complement strand
AGAGGAACTCCTGGAGGAAGCGGCTCGAGAAACTCTTTTGACAGGCGCTGAGCCTGCTGAATGCGTGCGTCAATGTCGTAACGCTGTTGAAAATTGATGTATTCAAAAAGATCCCCACCGACAGTTTCAACAGGAATAGAATTCCCAAACATCTCGATGCCCGGGATGTGCGGTATCGCTCCTTCCGCCGGCATCAACCGCTCACGCAGGTATTCATCGATGCTTGGAACTGTGTTCGTCTTCGTCATAAAAGAATTCGGCGGCAGTGCACTGACCGCGGTTCCGGGCATGATAGCAGACCGAATGGCAAGTCCTGCCTGCCCGACCTTTTGCACATGGCCGCGGTGAATGCATTTCTATCGTGCACATTCTGGCAGTCAGAAAAGCTCAACAAAAATGCTGCGTGCATTCGCAGAAGGGAAACGGAAGGCGCTTACCAACTCCCTGTCCACCAGCCAACTGTATCGATCCTTCCCAGAAAGCGTAATCGTCGGGGTAAATGTTGTGGGCGCCGATCAGGCGAGCGACCTGGATTCTGTGCACTGCCTGCTGAGGCGTGCAGGATCAAAGCCGAAATCAGCAGAATCAATGGGAGTAAGAAACAATGGGAGTAAGAAACAATGGGAATTTCTTCGTGACACAAATACGCCTCCCATCTGCCGTTATTTCGCTAACACTATGAGGCATTGGGAGGTTCGTCAACAGTGGAACGACAAGTAATCCCGAAGATTACTGGGGGTTGTTTCCTCGGCTTCCGTTTCACATTGATGTGTCCGATAAATTTTGTTATCGGCGAGGAGAACTGCCTGGCGTAACCCTTGGGTAGCACAACAAAATGCCTGCCGACCGAGATTAACGAGGCAAGGGTCCATCTGAGGCCCGCATCAACTTTACACGGAGGAAAATCTTAATGAGCAAAGCAATCGATAACCTGCAAGCCGCACAACAGCGTGCAATGGCTGGCCGGCCCAAGGTCGGCGGATTCCCTTATTTGGCTGAGACGCTTCGGCGTGCCGGGGTGAAACGCAATCTCTGGTTCCTGCCTGCATGTCAGAGCCTGTATCTGACCGAACATGGGTCGGTCGTGACCCAAGACGCGCCGTTGGTGTCTGGCACCGTGGATTGTCCGCCATTCGACCAAGCGGCGCTCATCGCAGCGCTGAAAACGGACCAGGCAGGGAGCAGCACGTTCCCTGAGTTTATAGCGTCGTCCTGGCGAGCCGGAGTGGTCCGCTACGATGTTGACTTCGTGGCGCGGACAGTCACTTATTTCGGCTGTCTTGGCGAAGAGTACATCGAAAGCTATCCCATCGTAGAGGTGAACTAGTGGATGGAGGGTATTGTGCCGCTCAACCCACAACCCAACTCATAAAAGACGATCACTTGTACGACTTACGGGTATTTTGGCATTGCCCGCGCGTTTGCAAGTCGTTGTGAGACCTATCCGGGCTGGACTGTTACGGCAGAGTCCCGTCGTCCTCGCCATTAGTTCTAAAGCGGTTAGTGAATGGTGCTTCCACTTCAGCTCAACCCGCAATTTCGCCCACAGGCTATTGGATGCTTCCCGCTTCGAATCGCAGAGCATCAAGATATTTCTATTGAGCCGCGATCATCTCATCGAGGCCTTCGTCCGTGTACAGGCCGAGCGTGGTCTTACGCTCCCGGGGTCAGCGCAGGCCGCTACGCTTCCCCAGTGGAGCTGAACTGAGCCCAGTTCGTGGAAAATTCAACGCTATGACCAAGACGCCCAAGAGGAAACCCTGGGGCGGACGGCACACCTCGGTTGGAGGGGAGACCACTCGCGGTTAGTAGTTTCGGGGCAGTGACATTTAGAAAACCGCAGGAAATTGCACAGAGGCTGCTGGATGAATCGGACCCCGCTTTGTTCGAAAACGGACCAAGCCCTGAAACGAACCAGGCTCTAACCGCACTATACCGGCGGTGATGCTTACGGTCACTCACGAATACATCCGCCACCACTGCCCCACGCGAAGTGGGAACCACTAAGGAGAAAAATATGCGCTATTGCAATTCGTCCAATTCCCCGACCCTTGCCTGGACTCGGGCATGCCTTCTGATCGTCGGGTTGGCCGTACTCGTCTCATGGCCGGCATTGGCCCAATCCTCCGATGGCATCACGCTCTCTGGGCACGTGCCAATGAAGGTCCAGAACGGCTCGGCTACGCTGGTTGGCCATTACAATCCCAATCAAATGCTGCGCCTCGGGCTGGCCGTTCAGCCGCCGCACATGGAAGAGGAGGAGCAGTTCATCAAGGAATTGGTGACCAAGAGGTCGCCCAATTTTCATAAGTTCCTAACCGCCGACGAATGGAATGCCCGCTTTGCACCGTCGGCCGAGGATGAGCAGGCTGTTGTGGACTGGGCCAAGAGCCAAGGCTTCACCGTGACCAACCGCTATGCCGATCGGCTCCTGGTGGACGTGGAAGCTCCGGCCGGGGTCATCGAGAAGGCCTTGGGCGTCACGATTAACAATTACCAGGTTGGCGATGAAGTAGATTTTTCGAACGATCACGACCCGGTTATCCCGGAGAGCCTCTCCGGCATCCTCCACACCGTGGTGGGCCTCAACAACATCGAGAGGGTCCACAGGATAGGGTCCAAGCGCACGACAAAGGGTCCGGATTATGTTCCCGGCCACGTTTACAACGCGGGAGGGGAAACGCACGGCGACGGCGAGCCGACGAAAGCTCCGGCAAATCGAGCGACCAATGCGACGTCCAATCAAACACAGATGTCCGATCCACCTCCTTCGGATAGCTACCCCTTGCGCGAGATCTCCGGCACGTACGCCGCCAATCCCGACAACATACAAAGTTCGGAGGGTTACGACTACAACGCTCTGCAGAGGCTGAGCTTCTGTTGCAATCAGCCTGGCGATTCTAGCGGCTCACCCCCTGAATCCTCGATCGCGCTTGTCGGGTATGGAGCCTTCAGCACCACCGACACTAGCGCGTTCTTCAACTACTACGGGATGGCGTGGAACCTCACCTGGTACTGCATCGGTGGATCGCCTTGTCCGGGTGTCGACGGTGAAGCTCCCCTGGATGTCGAGTACTCGGCGGCAATGTCCAACAGCTACGGCTCCTATCTTGACACTGCGCACATCTATGAGTACGAAATCACAAACGGCCAGTACACCTCGTACTACGACGCTTGGGAAGACATTTTAACCAACAACTCTGCGAAGGTAGCTTCAACCAGCTACGGCTGGGAAGAGAATGTAGGATTCTCCGGCTCATATGCGACCGGCACCATGCATCCACTCTTCAACAGTATGGTGGGCCAGGGTTTCACGCTGATCGCGGCTTCCGGCGACAACGGCGCCAGCGATGGCTGCGGGGATGCCACCGCAGTGGATTACCCGTCCTCCGATCCTGATTTCCTTGCGGCCGGCGGCACCGAACTGCTGCTGAACGACTCTGGGATCTTCACCAGTGAAATCGGCTGGCAAGGAGAATCGTGGTCAGGTGCATGCGCCTCAAACCATGGTGGTAGCACCGGCGGCGTAAGCGTCCTTTTTAAGGCGCCCTCCTGGCAGAGCACCCTCGTCTCTCCCTACTACGAGTGGATCGGAAGCACGGAGTACGTGGTCACCGGCAACACGAACCGCCTGGTGCCCGACATCTCGCTGACTGCGAACCCGGATGTCATGGGTGAGTGGTACTACTCCGGCGGGTCATGGCAAGACGAAGGCGGCACCAGCATCGTTGCACCTGAGCTGGCCGGCTTCTTTGCCCAGGAAAACTCCTACCTCGACTACATCGGCAACGTTTGCGGCTCAGGGTCCACCGCATGTTCCCCGGTCGGCTACGCCAGCCCGTTTATTTATTATGATGCCTTGCCGGGTTACGGCGCGCCGCACAATCCTTTCTACGACATGCTCAGCGGCTGCAATGACAATGACATCACGAACCTGTACGGTCTGGTGTATTACTGCGCCGGTACGGGCTTCGACCTGGTTACCGGTTGGGGCTCGGCCAATATGTTGCAACTGGCCTGGGGCATCAACTGGCAAATGATTCCCGGCGACGGCCAACCTGTTGTCACCTTTTACTCCAGCCCGGCCACAAACGCCTGGTACAACTCCAATCAGGAAGTCAATTGGTTGGTCACCGACAGTACCACCGACGCATATCCAGCCACCGGCGTCGCCGGATTCACGCAGGGCTGGGACTCCATCCCCACCGATCCCCAAAGCGAGGCCCATGGCGGCGACGGCAACTCCTTCTACTGGGGCCCCGAGTACGCCTACGGCGCCAACGGATGCCTCTCCTTTGTGGCCAGCGGCTGCGCGGGCGGCGTCAGTCAAGGCTGGCACACCGTCCAAGTGGAAGGCTGGGACAATCAGGGGCGCACCGCATTCGGGAGCTGGGGCCCCCTTGGCTATGACACGATTCCGCCCGTCACCACGGCGAGCGTGAGCGGCACGAAAGACGGCTCGTATTACGACAACAAAGCGGTAGTCACTCTCACGGCGACCGATCCTGGATACACCTCAACCCCCCAGACCGGAAGCGGCGTAGCGAAGATTTTCTACCAGGTCAACGGCGGAGCACTTGCGACGTACTCGGTACCCTTTACCGTGAGCGCGAACGGCAACAACACGGTCCACTATTACGCCACGGACAAAGCTGGCAACGTGGAGGGCACCCAAACGCTCTCCTTCGGGATCACCTACAGTACCACCACCACCCTCAAGTCGTCGTTGAACCCGTCAGGCTTTGGGCAAGCGGTGACGTTCACGGCCACCGTGACGCCTGTTTCGGGCACAGCGACCGGGAGCGTGACCTTTAAGGATGGCGCGACCGTCCTGGGCACGACCTCACTCAGCGGCGGAATAGCGACTTACTCCAGTTCGGCGCTCGCGGCCGGCAGTCACGCAATCACTGCCAGCTTCCTGGGTTCTACCTACTTCCTGACAAGCGTGTCGGGTGCGGTGACTCAGGTGGTGAAAGCCGACTCGACACCAAAATTGACCTCCTCCGCGAACCCATCGGCGTATGACCAAGCCGTCACGTTCACGGCTACCATCACCCACACCGCGTCGCCCACGCCAACCGGCACCGTAACGTTCAAGAACGGAACCGCCACTCTGGCAACCATTACGGTCAGCGGCGGCAAGGCCACCTATGCTACCTCAGCGCTCGCGGTGGGGACGCACTCGATTACCGCCGTCTATTCTGGCGATGTGAACTACATCGGCAGTACGTCGGCGGCGTTATCCCAGGTAGTGGACAAGGCGGGCACTTCAACCACGGTAGTATCGTCGTTGAATCCGTCCGATTTCGGTGGCACGGTTACGTTCACCGCCACCGTAAAGTCCTCTACCACGGGGACGCCAACCGGAACGGTCACGTTTAAGAACGGGAGCACGACGCTGGGTACCGGGACCCTCAGCAGCGGGAAGGCGACGTATGCTACCTCAACGCTCGCGGTGGGGACCGACAGCATCACCGCGGTGTATGAGGCCAGTACCGACTTCAACACCAGCACGTCAGCCGTGTTGTCGCAGAAGGTCAACGAATAGAAGTTGCCCCTTGCGCGCCGCCGTCGTGCAAGTTTTTTCCGTCCCAGGCTTCGGGCTCCCGAAGCCTGGGACGGATTTTTTGCGGGAAAGGACTTAGCCGCTGATTTAGCACCCTGTTTCAGCGCATTCGCCAAATAATCGATATGCGGGGTGGCATGATTTGCGTAAATGATGAAGCGGAGTTCGCTGAAATTTCCACAACGCAGATGAAACGATTAATCGTTTTTGGACACTATACCAATAGTAGGAAATGTCGCGCTGTCGGGCGATTGCCCGACAGTTTAGGATCTCGGCCTGGTAACCGCTGGGCTGCGATCCACAAGAGCGCCGGAGTCGACGGGGGAGCGGCTCCGGTGCTTTGTTCCGTGTCCTCCCGCTGGAACATTCCCGTTATTCTGCGACTGAATAGGAGTCTTCTACTTCCTCGTGCCTGCGGCTAACTCCAATCTGACACTCGGACGCCGTCTCAGTGGGCACAGCTCTTCGAAAAATCCGCCTCTCGTGGTCGCTCGGGAGAATGGCTACACAGCGCCAACCGAAGTGCTAAACTGTGTGCCACTTCCAGGCTCCCGAGGCAAACTCTTGCAATTTCACTCCTTTGACGAAAGCTATTTGAGTCGATTGCGAGAGGCAGATTTTCTTACGCAAGAGCACTTTCGCAAGTACTTCACGGCGCTGATGAAGATGAAATTGCAGTTTCGACTGAAGTCCGCGGAAGCCATCGACGACGTGCAGCAGGAAACGTTTGTGCGATTTTATGCAGCCCTGCGCGAGGGAAAGATCAGGCAACCGAAAAGCCTCGGTTCCTATGTCAATTCGATATGCAACAATGTTTTGAAAGAAACCTGGCGCCCGGAGCCTACCATTTCTCTGGACGATGATGAAGCGCCGGAACTTCCCTCAGCACCAGTTGATTTATCCAAGATTCTCGATGACAGGCAGGCAGCCCAAAAGGTCCAGGAGGTTATCGAACAACTTCCCGAACGCGACCGGAGAGTGCTACGGGACATATTTTTTGAAGAGCGGGACAAAGACGAAGTCTGCCGCGAGCTTGGCATAACCCGGGACAATCTTCGCCTGTTATTGCACCGGGCAAAACAAAGATTCAAGCATTTGTATGATAAAGGAGATGATTCACGGAGGCTTATCTCGGCCTGATGGTTGTGCAACGCTGGATCGCTCCGGCGCACGGTTGCAATGCGAGGGGGCTTTTTACTCATGGATCACGAGATGGTGGCTGCTCAGAAAATGACGGAACGATATCTGCTCGACGAACTCGCTCCCGCGGCCCGCGACGAATTTGAAGAGCATTATTTCAATTGCGCGGAATGCGCGGCCGACGTTCAAGCTGGGGCTTTGCTCATCGAGCGGATTAGGGATGGAGCGATACGGGGTCCCGACGTTCAAGTAGCGCCTGTACCGCCGGTGCGCCCGACTCCACCAGCATGGCTGGCATGGTTGCGTCCCGCATTTATCGTTCCGGTCATGGCGACTTTGCTGGCCGTCATTGGGTATCAGAATCTGGTTACGTATCCGCGGCTGACGCGGCAATTGAACAGTCCGCAGGTCTTAGCATGGGCACCGCTAAACCTTAATACCTATGGATCGGAAGGTCCCACAATTACGGCGCAGCCTGGGCAACCCTTTCTTCTTTTTGTGAGAACTCCTCCGGGTGGACCGTATTCGAGCTACACTGCGGAGCTGTACAATCCGGCGGGCAAACTGGAGTGGTCACTGGCGTTTGCGATTCCGGCCTCGTCCCAGGAAGACCGGTTGCCGCTGCAGGTGCCGGGTGCGAATCGGGAAGCGGGGAGATATAAATTGGTGGTGCGGGGAATTACTGCTTCAGGGGAAAGTAAGGACATCGGCGATACGTCGTTTGAATTACAAATTCAAAAGTAAGCTCAAAGGGAAGGATCTAACAATATGGCCGGAAGTCTGAAGTTACCGATGGCGTCGGGATCCGTCCTGCCGTACCACATCTATCATGCTGATGCGTACGTACTCAATGTTGAACTCGAGCAACCGATTAAGCTGGCTAAGCGAGAATATGGGCGCGTTGCTCTTGAGAGCCGCCGCGAAAGCCTTATCACGCAATCGGTGGGCGAGACCAATATTGAAGGTCTGATTTTCTTCAAGAGCGGACATTCGCGTGTCGCCGGCGCTCATGTCAAGCAGAAAACGGATGCCTTTGGCAACGATCACGCCGGCTGGGTCACGTTGGCAACGGCGGCGCTCGAGGGATACAACGTCGAAGACGTCATTACCGCCGATCGCGTGGTAGCGCAGGTTTCTACTCAGCATTCGATGACCAACGACCCCGCGCAGCCAATCAGCCACGTTCCTCGGGTGAACTTTCTCGGCACGCACTTTGAAAACTTGCGCATCGGGGGTTATTCAGTCGAGGTCGAACTTGATCTGGCGCTTTGTGGCCCTAAACCGGAAGGCGACCGCTCTTATCTGCAAGACGGCGATTTTCTTGATCGCGTGCAACGCCAGCTCGATGGCGTTCTCGACAGCGACGAGGTTCCCAAAAGCCTGGAGGAGAAATACCGCGCCGAGATCACCTACCTCGACCAACTGAGGAAGCGCGCCAAGGAGGATCGCGACGGCGACGGCTGGAACCGGGCAGGTGCGAACATCGGCTCGAACGGTTATCCTAAGCTGCGATGTTCACTGGTCAAGAAGATTTCGCTGCCGATCGAGATTCCCGGAGTCAGGACGTTCGGGAACGCCATCTTTATTCGCGATTTTGGCACCGTCTATTTGGCCGAGCTCGAAGTTGGCCTCAAGAACGGCCAAAGCGAGTTGCAGGGCGATGCATCTCCGTCGAAGCCAAGCGACAGCAATTACTTCAAGCTAGAGATGCTGGCCATAGAGCTGGGTTGCCCGGCTGCCGGGAAACCAGTTGGAGCCGGCGTTTCGGACAACGGGCAAACACAGCCCTAGACTTCTTTTTTCTGCTATGCGTGACGATTGCTTGCGGGCTCGCCTGTGATCGTCGGGAGAGCCCGCAGGCTGCTTATCTACACGCCTACAAGACTTTCGTGCACGGCGACCTGAAACAAAGCCAAGATGAGGCCCATCGGGAATGCGCACGATTTCGAGATTCGAACCCGGAATTGGCTTGGAAATTCAGAATCCTGGAAGCGGAATCCAGCCTCTGGCAGGGGATGTATCAGCAAGCTCTGACGACCCTCAATTCGCAGCCGACCCAACCCAGAAACAAAGATTCGCTGATAGAGGTTCTTGCAATCGCGGGCGCTGCTCTTGGCCGTCTTCACCAGTTCCCCGAGGCGGAACAAAAGCTCGGACAAGCATCACACATCTGCCAAGATTGGCCCCAGGACACCTGCGGCGACGTGACCCGAGCCCGCGGCGTTGTAGCCATGCAACAGGGACAGCTGGACGCAGCAAAGCTGTTCTTCGAGCAATCTTTGCAATTTGCAGATTCACACCATGATTCGTTCCTAAGGGCGACAGCACTCCTCAACTTAGGTTTGACCTCGCTTCGAGATCTGCACTTTGACGAGTCTATCGATTGGACAGATGCTGCCTACCGCGAGTCAACAATTTCGGGAGCCGACGGCGTAACCCAGGGCGCTCTCGGCAACCTCGGCTGGGCGTACTACTTTCTGGGCGACACGGAGAAATCGCTCGAGCTTTCCCTCGAAGCCGCGAAGCGCGCCAGCCATGCGGGAAACGTCACCGCACAGCTGACCTGGGTCACGGCCGCCGGGTACGTTTACGCGAGTCGGGGAGATATTGCCGGCGCCACCCAGTCGTACCTGGAAGCGCTTGATCTGGCCGAAAAAACAGGCGGTCAGGAAGCCATCTACGCCGCCTACCGAGCGCTCGCTCTTGTGTCGGTTGAGAGCGGCAAACTCGATGAGGCGGGCAGGTATTCCGACAAAGCCATCGAGATTGCGCACTCCGATAAGACCCGTCTCGAAGAACTCAATCCACTCTTCGTCAAGGGCCTCATCGCAGCCCGCTCGGGCGATCCCACGGAAGCGGAGCGAATCCTCCACGAAGTCGAAAACGACCCGGAAACGAATGCCTCACTGAAATTTCGAGCTGAACATGCGCTCGCACGACTTTATGAAGAGCAAGGCCGCTCCGCCACCGCCGACCGCGAGTATCAGACGGCTCTTAGAACCATTGAAGCTTCTCGGTTGACGCTCAAACGCGAAGATTCGAAGCTGCCGTTTTCCAACAACTCCCGCCACGTCTACGACGACTACGTCCAGTTCCTGGTGGCGAATAAAAAGACAGGCGCTGCCCTGCGCTGGGCCGACTTCAGCCGCGCTCGCACCCTGAATGAGGGATTGGGATTGCTGCCGAAGGGAGGTTCCACGGACCCTCCGCAACTGGATGCCCAACAAATCGCGCGGCGCGCCGGCGGCACACTACTTTTTTACTGGCTGGGGGAGAAGCGGTCCTACTTGTGGGCGATCACGGCGCAGAAGACGAGCGTGTTTACACTTCCTCCCGGCAACGAAATCGACGCCGCCGTGCATCGCTATAGAGAGGCTCTCAAAGTGCAAGACGTTCTCGCAGCGGCCGACCAAGATGGTCAATCCCTTTATCAAACTCTGATCGGGCCAGCGCACAAACTGCTGGAGAAGGCGAGAAAGGTTTTCATCGTTCCCGACGGCAGCCTAAACAATCTGAACTTCGAAACGCTTCTTGTTTCTGAACCGAAGGCACCCCAAACAAAGTTGCATTACTGGATCGAGGACGTGACGAGTGCCGATGCTAATTCGCTGCGCGTCTTGGGCACGTCGCTCCCGGGCAAACAAAAACTCGATCGCACCTTGCTTATTGTCGGCAACAGTGTCGCGCCGAACGATGAGTATCGAGAACTGCCGCAAGCCGATGCGCAGATGAGAAGCGTAGAGAGCCATTTTCCAAAAGAAGAACAGAAGATACTTACGCGGGAGCATGCGACACCGTCAGCCTATCTAGCCAGCGCTCCGGAGAAGTTCTCGTATATCCATTTTGTCGCGCACGGAACGGCGAGCCAATTGAGCCCACTGGACTCAGCGATTGTGCTGTCGAAGGAGAGCGCAGAAAATAATTCTTTCAAACTCTACGCTCGCGACATCATTCGATATCCGTTGCGAGCCGATCTGGTGACGATCTCGTCGTGCTACAGCGCCGGCGATCGCTCGTACTCCGGCGAGGGCCTGGTCGGGATTTCGTGGGCGTTCCTCAGAGCTGGCGCTCGCAACGTTGTGGCCGCTCTGTGGGATGTGTCGGACGCTTCCACCGCGCAACTCATGGACAAATTTTACGATGAGCTGACCAGGGGGGCGAGCCCGGATGCTGCTCTGCGTGCCGCTAAACTGTCATTGCTTCGGGGCAAGGAATTCCACAATCCCTTTTACTGGGCACCCTTTCAACTCTACGCGCGGTTGGCCTGAGGCGCTGCGCCGCCCCAGTCATGCGCTGAGCTAGGAATTCGTTCAAATCGGCAAGGACGGAGACTTCACGCCGTCCAGAAAAGGGGCTTCGGGGAGATTTCCTCGAAGCGGATTTTGGGGAGAACCTCGCGGAAGTTCTCGTTAAAACGTAACTTCCGCTTATGCCGCTCATGCGAAAGGGATAACCAAGATCCGGTCAACACCTACGTGCTGATCGGTCCTCGTTGCCTGCATTGACGATTCAGCGTAAACCGAGCGAGTTCTCACGATTTGCTTTTGGAGATATTTCTTTCGCTCGGTTCACTTCGCCGTTCCACTAGGAATTCTTCAACGCAGCGGTCGCATCACCCCCGGACTCCGACCAGCAGCTAGGAAACGTTTCTGAGTCTGACGACACTATCTACGCGAGGCAGTTGCTCCGTTAAGAGAAGTGCATTCCAGTTCCACTCCAATTGGCGCACACCGGTCCGAATTCCGTTCAGGAGGAACTGAAAATGAACGACGTCCAGCCTGCCCGTTACAGCGACAGGGTCACTCATTTCTTCTCTGCTGGTTTTAACAGCAAGTCCTGATAGTCGAAGCTGAAGTCAGCCAGCGGAGAGACCGCTGCCATTTTGGCGCTGTCGATTGTTCCGTCTGGATTTAGGCAAAACGTCACGAAGGCGTCTTCGATCGTGCGCGTGCGCCAGTGGGCTTTGAAGGTGTTGAATTGCCAGGGCTGGAGGTCGCCGATCATGCCGGGCGTGTGGTCGAAAGTCATGGTCAGGGCGCCATTTTCCAAGCGGATTGTAATGGGACCATACCAGGCATCGGTGTAGACTCCGGCGTATTTCTCGAAAGGAAGAGACGGCTTGGAGTCGGCGGAGCGGGCGCCCTCGGCCTTCTTCATCTGGTCAGCGGCGTCGGCTTCCGCTTTGTCCTCGACGGCCTTGAAGCTCGTGATCCAGTCGGTGGGCGGGAGATGGAAATAATAATCGAGGACGTGATAAAGGATCGAGTCGAAGGCTCCGCCCGCTTCCGCGTTGGTTAGGATCACGACTCCAAGATTCTGATCCGGTACCAACATCACGCGGGAGACGAAGCCCCCGACTCCTCCCGTGTGGCCCACCAGTTTGTGGCCGCGGTAGTCGCGCAGTCCCCAGCCCAGGCCATAATCGGCGAAGTTGGGTTTGAGCGGGGCCAGAATCGGAGGAGGATCAGCGATGGGGAGGATGGTTTGCGGAGACCACATCTCCCTCGAGTCTTGCTCGCTGAAGAGACGTGCGTCGCGGCCTGTGAACTTTCCGTGGTTGAGCTGGAGTTGCACCCACCTGGCCATGTCGGCTGCGCCGGAGTTGATGGAGCCTGCGGGCCCGGCATTGTCGAGGTCTTCGAACGGGATGACTTGCAGCTTGCCATCCACTCGCGAATGAGGGGAGGCGCGGTTTTCGGCGGGCTTGATGTTGGCGTTCGAGACGTTCGAGTGGGTCATGCCAAGCGGTGTGAAAATTCGTTGGCGGATATAGTCGTCCCAAGAAATGCCGGCTACGGCCGGGATGACCTGTCCAGCGGTCATGTAGAGAAGGTTGTCGTAGGCGTAATGGCTGCCGAAACTGGAGGCGGGCTTCATAAAACGCAGCTTGTAAATGATTTCTTCGCGGGTGTAAGACGAGTGCGGCCAGAACAGCAGGTCACCTTCGCCCAGGCCCATGCCGCTGCGGTGGGTGAGCAGGTCGCGGATGGTCATCTCGTGCGAGACGTAGGGGTCGTACATGACGAAGCCGGGCAGACGCTGATAAACGGGATCATCCCAGGAGAGCTTGCCTTCGTCGATGAGCGTGGCCAGAGCGGCCGTGGTGAAAGCTTTGGTGTTCGAACCTATGCCGAACATGGTGAATTCGTCTACCGGGGTCGGGTCGCCCAGCTTGCGCACACCGTAACCTTTGGCCACGAGAATTTTGCCGTCTTTGACGATGGCAACGGCCATGCCGGGGACTTCGAAGGTGTTCATGGACGCGGAGATGTAGGCGTCCAGGTCGGTAGGCGGCGCCGAAGAGTCGGCGGACTGGGCTTGCATCGAAATCGCGATGGTTAAAAAAACGGACGCGACGACAATGTGACGGCTGCGGGTCAGCGGCATGCGTTTCTCCGTGATGGGCGTTTCCAAGAATTTGGCGACGCGGAGATTAGAACACAGAGCTTGCCAATTCACCGATGGGGCGGTCGCTAAACGCGCACGCTTCATATACAGGGCAAGCCGCTCCAGCGCTTTTTCCGGGGAGAACCTGATCGCTGCGCCTACTTCGGGGGCTCACGATAGCCGCTTCGATAGATCTTTCCGCCCGCTTGTGAAGCAGCGATCTAACCAGCAGAGCTAACCGAAATGCGTGGAGGTCGCTAGCCCGGAGATTTCTGACCCCATCGCGGCTGATGAAAGCCTCGCTAGAGTCATGCCCCGGGATCATGAACCCACGCCGTAATAAAGAAGAATTCGCCAACGCCAAAGAGAACGAGGAGTCCGAGGGTGATCGGCATTGCGCCAGCGCGGCACCCAGAGCAGAACGATTCAAGCGTGTGGAAAGGATCGGTTTTTCCTGAGGTCAAACCCGCAAGATCATTACCTCGGTAGCCTTTATGAGGGCTGCGGCAGTTTGTCCCCGCTTTAGCTGCATCTCTCGGGCAGAGCGTGCCGTGATGATCGAGGTGATTTGCTGACCACCGATTGAGATCCTGATCTCAGCCATCAAACCGCTGATCTGCACGGACTCAATTCGTCCCACTAGCTGATTACGGCCACTCACGCGCCGAAGTTCTTCTTTGCGTTGCTGCTCGGTCTTGCCACGGCTTCTGAAAAGCAACCTGTCCACTTCGCTCTGCGGGATACGATGATGTCCTCCCACAGTCTGATTGCTGCGAATCTTCTTCTTGTAAATCCACTGCTTAATCGTTGGAAAGCTAATCCCCAGTTGCAGAGCTGCATCTCGAAGCTTCAGCAGTCCCTCTATATTCCCGTCGGATTTGCCGATCTTCCGCATCGGGACGCAATCGTACCGACAACGAAGTTCCCGGTCAACTCCGTCGCATCCGCACAGGTATAGCCTACGAGCTCATTGCAAAACGGACTAAAGCGTACAGTCCTAGACAATCGAATTGTATGTCATGTACACTTGCGCGTTCTGTCCCAAAAATTCGAGTGACTTTTCGAGGTCGAAATGCGCAAGGCTTATCGGTTGATCGCAGCGGTTGTTTTTTTGCTTTCGTCGTCCTTGATCTTTGCTCAGGCCCAAACGGGGGCGAGCCTGTCCGGCGTGGTAACGGATCAAACCGGCGCAGCCCTTCGCGATGTCGCCGTGACAATCAAGAACGTCGACACGGCTGCAACGCACACGATCGCAACCGACGGCGGGGGGCACTATCAGGCGTCCGGCCTGCGTCCGGGGCGCTTCGAGATTCGAGCGGCAAAACAAGGGTTCGCCGATGAAACGCGCCTGGGAATCAGCATAGCGGTTGGCCAGGATGAGACGGTCGACATTAAGATGCAGCGGAGCACTCCCGACGCCTGCGCGAGCGGCCGCGAGTTTGCCACCACCGATTGCGCGCTGACCTGGCACGGCATCACACTGTACGGTGCGTATGACGTAGGCGTCGGTTGGGTCAGCCACGGCTTACCGGAAAACGGCTATAACTATGAAGGCGAATCTCTGGTGAACCGAAACGGCTATCAACATCGATTCCTCATCGCTCCGAACAACCTATCGCAGACCGGTTTCGGTATCAGGGGCAAGGAAGAGTTTCTGCCTGGCTGGTCGGTTGTGTTCAATGCTTCCACTGGCATCAATCCGCAGTCCGGCCTGCTTGCCAACGCGTCAAAGACCGACATCATCAACAACGGCCTTCCCAGGAGCAGCTATTCGA
>Ga0302325_10018082_pt1 | contig 14871 bp, 10 predicted proteins | sample Palsa_T0_2_FD_201948 | JGI IMG/M metagenome (GOLD analysis project Ga0302325, IMG submission 201948) | Peat permafrost microbial communities from Stordalen Mire near Abisko, Sweden - Palsa_T0_2 | ecosystem: Environmental > Terrestrial > Soil > Palsa > Peat permafrost | place: Sweden: Abisko... | reverse complement strand
CCGGGGCCGCGGCGAAGCATCGGGCGCTGTGAGTCCCCTGTGCTCAGGGCGCAGGGCGCAGGTATTCGTCAGCGATCGCGATAACAGCGTCTGGATCGGCTCGGCCCAGGTCATCCACCAGAGATTGCCAGGTACCAGCAGTAAGGGCCAGGGAAAGTAGTGACCGGGCTTGATCCGGTGCAGCTTCTCGGGCCACGTCCGCCAGTGCCCGCGCCTGCCGGTTCGGATCGTTGATCGACCGGGCCAGCGCCTCGGCCTGCCGTGCCAGCGGCCCGGCGCGGTCCAGGTCACCCGCACCTCCCACTACCGCGGCCAGGTTTGCCAGCGCCCGCGCCTGCAGGTACGGGTCGGGGATCGACCGGGCCAGCGCCTCGGCGCGGTCCAGGTCACCCGCGTCCGCCACCGCCTCGGCCACGTCCGCCAGCGCCCGCGCCTGCAAGTACGGGTTGTTGATCGACCGGGCTACAGCCTCGGCCTGCCCGGACAGCGCCCCGGCGCGGTCCAGGTCACCCGCACCCGCCGCTGCCTCGGCCACGCCCGCCAGCACCCGCGCCTGCAGGTCCGGGTCGGGGATCGACCGGGCCAGTACCCCGGCGCGGTCCAGGTCGCCCGCACCCGCCATCGCCTCGGCCACGCCCGCCAGCACCCCCCCTTGCAGGTCCGGGTCGGGGATCGACCGGGCCAGCGCCTCGGCCTGCCGTGCCAGCGCCCTGGCGCGGTCCAGGTCGCCTGCACCCGCCGCTGCCTTTGCCACGCCCGCCAGCACCCGCGCCTGCCAGTCCGGGCTGGGGTTCGACCGGGCCAGCGCCTCGGCGCGGTCCAGGTCGCCCGCACCCGCCGCCGCCTCGACCAGTGACGCCAGCACCTGCTTCTGCCAGTACGGGTCGGGGATCGACCGCGCTAGCGCCTCGGCGCGGTCCAGGTCGCCCGCACCCGCCGCCGCCTCGGCCACGCCCGCCAGCACCCCCACTTGCAGGTCCGGGTCGGGGATCGACCGGGCCAGCGCCTCGGCCTGCCGTGCCAGCGCCCTGGCGCGGTCCAGGTCGCCTGCACCCGCCGCTGCCTTTGCCACGCCCGCCAGCACCCGCGCCTGCCAGTCCGGGCTGGGGTTCGACCGGGCCAGCGCCTCGACGCGGTCCACGTCGCCCGCACCCGCCGCCTCTCTGGCCACGTCCGCCAGCGCCCACGCCTGCCGGCGCGGGTCGGGGATCGACCGGGCCAGCGCCTCGGCCTGCCCAGCCAGCATCCCAGCGCGGTCCATGTCCCCCGCGACCGCCACCGCCCCGGCCAGGATCGCCAGTGCCAGTGTCTCCCGGCTCGGGTCGGTGATCGACCGGGCCAGCGCCTCGGCTTGCCCGGCCAGCACCCCAGCGCGGTCCAGATCACCCACACCCGCCACTACCCCAGCCACGCCCGCCAGCACCCCCACTTGCAGGTCCGGGTCGGGGATCGACCGGGCCAGCGCCTCGGCTTGCCCGGCCAGCACCCTAGCGCGGTCCAGGTCACCCGCACCCGCCGCCTCTCTGGCCACGTCCGCCAGCGCCCGCGCCTGCCGACCCGGGTCGGTGATCGAGCGGGCCAGCGCCTCGGCGCGGTCCAGGTCACCCGCACCCGCCGCTTCTCTGGCCACGTCCGCCAGTGCCCGCGCCTGCCGGTACGGGTCGGTGATCGACCGGGCCAGCGCCTCGGCGCGGTTCAGGTCATCCGCACGCGCCACTATCCCAGCCAGGTCCGCCAGTACCTCCCCCTGCCAGCCGGGGCCGGGGATCGACCGGGCCAGCGCCTCGGCCTGCCCGGCCAGCACCCGGGCGCGGTCCATGTCCCCCGCGACCGCCACCGCCCTGGCCAGGTCCGCCAGTGCCTCCGCCTGCCAGCCCCAGTCGGGGATCGGCGGAGCCAGCGCGCCAGCGCGGTCTAGATCACGGGTGCCCGCCACCGCCCCGGCCAGGGATGCCATGAGTTCCATCTGCCGGCCCCGGTAGGTAATCGACCGGGCCAGCGTCTCGGCCTGCCCGGCCAGCGCCCAGGCGCGGTCCAGGTCACCCGCACCCGCCACTACCCCGGCCAGGGATGCCAGCACCTGTGCCTGCCGGTACGGGTTGGTGATCGACCGGGCCAGCGTCTCGGCCTGCCCGGCCAGCGCCCAGACGCGGTCCAGGTCACTCGCCTGCGCCGCCGCCCTGGCCAGGTCAGCCAGTGCCTGCGCCTGCTCGTACGGGTTGGTGATCGACCGAGCCAGCGCCTCGGCGCGGTCCAGGTCACTCGCCGCCGCCCTGGCCAGGTCCGCCAGTGCCTGCGCCTGCCGGTCCGGGTTGGTGATCGACCGGGCCAGCGCCTCGGCCTGCCCGGCCAGCGCCCAGGCGCGGTCCAGGTCACTCGCCTGCGCCGCCGCCCTGGCCAGGGCCGCCAGTGCCTGCGCCTGCTCGTACGGGTTGGTGATCGACCGGGCCAGCGTCTCGGCGCGGTCCAGGTGGCCGATGGCGGCCCATGCCGCCGGCAGACCGGGAGGGACATGCGCGTTGCGGTCGGCGATGATGCCGCGGTGCACGTTCAGCCGGGCAAAGACTGGCAGGTCATAGACCCCGAGCCGGAGCAGGAGATCCTGGGCATCGGTGATCTCGGCCAGCGCGGCGGCATCACCGCCAGTGATATCGAGCATCCGGTCATGACGGACCCGGTCGGTGGCGCAGCCGACCAGACGAGGAAGGTCGGTGGCCTCCAGCAGCAGGCGGAAGTACCCACGCAGCAGGTATTCAGGTGTCCCGGTCGGCCAGCCCCGCCCCTGGTAGTCCTGTGCCCAGTCATGGAGACGTTCCCGGTACCGCTCCAGGCGGGCTGGCCCGAGCCGGACGGCGGCGGCCGCCTGGAGTTCCTCATGGCCGAGCACATAGACCGGCGGCGCCGTGCCAGGCTGCCAGTACCCGGCGCGGCTAGCAAAGGTCCGCCCAGCCACGGTCCGCAGGCTCTCCTCAATGTCGTGCACCCAGGTACCGGTGAGCTCGGCCAGGTCCCGCGCGCTCAGGCCACCGCCGGCGGCGGTGACTAGGCCGAGGAGGTCCTGCTGCCCCTGGTCTCCGTACAGCAACCGCTTAAGCTCGCGCTGCATGTCGGACCGGACTACGCTTGCGGCGGGCGAGGGCGCGAGCACCCGGACGATGCCTGCGTACCGCAGCGGGTGATCATCGGGGACGTCGTCAGGGACCGGGGGGTCCGGCCGCCCGGCCACAATGACCCGCAGCCCCGGCGGCGGCCGGGCCGGCAGCAGTGCGGCGATGCTGTAGGCATCCGGGCCCGCGGTCACGCCCCGATCCTCATCCAGTCCGTCGACCACCAGCACCAGCCCCCGGCCGGTCCCGGCCGCGAGGGCCAACTGCCGGAGCAGGTGATGCTCGCGGGCCGCCTCGGCCAGGTGCCCCGGCACCGGCTCGCCCAGCAGCACGGCGAGCTGCCCAGACACCGCATCGATGAACGCCGCCCGGTCAGCCTGACCCCGGTATCGGGCAGTGATGAAGAACGAGACCACCGGCACCCCCGGCGGCGGGTGCAGCACGAACCACGACAGCAGTGCCGACTTGCCCGCCCAGGCCGACGCTCGCCACCACGCATACTGACCCCGGCCCGACCCAGTGCAGAACCCTGCCAGCTCGGCCAGCTCACCATCCCGACCGTAAAGCTCATCCGGGGCGATCCGCCGAACCTGCTCCACATAAGCTGACCGGGTCAGCGCCATGACCCCAACAACCTGCCCGCGCAGCTCTGTCAGCGCCTGGAACAACAGCAGCTCCAGTCGGTCCGCTGAGCCCACCGCCGCCACGGTCATGCCGGCTTCCTTGACTCGTGCCCGGAACGCCCGCTGCCGCTCCCCGGAGACCGGGTCAGGCTGGTGCCGGCCTGGCAGCGATAGCACCGCGTCCTCATCGAGGATGAATGCCAGCCGGGGCAGCCCCAACTCGGTCGCGGTATCGAATTCCAGCTCGGTATAGGACCGGCCCGGGTCGTCGGCGACTGGGGAACCGTACTGGAACCCGATGATGCCCACATACACATCGGCCTGCCGCACCTGTTGGCGGCAGTAATCTGCGGGCTTGTCCTCCCGGGCGGTGAAATACGACATGTCCGCCACCACGCCCCCGGCCCGGGACACCGCCTGCTCGGCTGCAGCCACGAACGATCGTCCGGCCGGGAACCGGCGCAGCTCCGAGGTATGACTCAGGAAAACCCGCAATGGCCCCTCCACAGCACGTCACGCTACCGCGCTGCACCGCCGCCACGACACCGCCCAGATCGGAAACCCCCATGCCAAGTGTGAAAACATCCGCCCTGCGCGGCGACTCACCATCGAGGGCGACGATCCAGCTCTGATCGAGGTCGGCCTCATGACGCGCAACTTCAGCCGCACCGAACAGCAAGCCGATGCCTACCGCTACGAGCTAGCCCAGCTCGGGCCCACGACCAGTGACGACGGTGTCATCGGCAGTAGGACGGCGCGGGGTGCAAGGCAGGCCACCCAAGCGTAGCCGCGGCTGCCTGGCCATATTGTCGATCCTGATGGCCCACGCTGCGGAGTCGGCCCGACTCGGTCCCAGGCCCTCCGTCGAACTCGCCGGAGGATACCGGGCCCTGATCGTCTTTGCCCGGCGTGACGGCCCTTCTTATCTGAAGCGATGCCATGGCTTCAGGGCCAGTCGAAGATCGAGGGGGTAGCTGCTTCCCAGGAACGTCGCTGGTCCTGGGCGCCCGATCAGTTTCTCGAAGATGAAGTGGTCTACTCCCATGCACCCGATCCACCACCAGGCGCGGATTCACCAAAAGCCCGTTCGCCCTAGGCGGCGCGGCCGAGGATCGGGGGGATGGTCTTCGCTTCGAAGATGTCGATGTCGCGCACCACCCGTTCGACCGCGCCGCTGCGCTCTAGGTGGTAATACTCGCCCCGATGGCGGCGCACGTCGTGGTAGGCGAGGTCGAGCTCGGCCACGCGAGGTGAGGACAGCGGCAGGTCGTGCCTGGCCCGGTAGCGCTCGATGAGCTGGTACTTGATGACCCAGTCGATTTCGCTGGCGATGGCGTCCAGGTTCCCTGCCGCTACGGAGTCCAGGGTGCGCTCCCACAACCCCAGGACCCGCTGGCCGACCGGGTCCGCACCGTTTCGGCCGGTGAAAGCCTGCGCCCTGGTCAGATACTCGCGCTGGATCTCCAGCGCGCTCAGCTCGGTGCCGTGCGCCAGCCGGATCCGGCTGCGCCCGGTCGGGTCGCGGCTGACCTCGCGGAGCGCTCGGATCGGGTTGTCCAGGGTCAGGTCCCGGATCCTGGTGCCCGCGTCGATCATGCGCAGCACCAGGTCGGTGGACCCGATCTTGAGGAGCGTGGTGGTCTCGCTCATGTTCGAGTCGCCGACGGTCACCTGCAGCCGCCGGAACCCTTCGGCGCCGGCGGGCGGCTCGGCGCGGGTGCTGATGATCGGCCTGGATCGGGTTGCCGAAGCCGGCCCGCTCTCCCAGATGTGCTCGGAGCGCTGGCTGAGGCAGTAAGCGGCGCCGTTCCGAGTTTGGCGGATCTTGCCTGGGCCGCAGATGAGCTGCCGGGTGACCAGGAACGGGATCAGGATGTCGGCGAGCCGGCCGAACTCGACCCGCTGCCCGACCAGGTAATGCTCGCGGCCGCCAGCCGCGTCGGCGCCGTTCTTGAACAGGCCGATGCCCCGGGGCTCGGCGGCGGCGAACAGTCCCTCCAGGATCCGCTCGCCCGCCTTGTCGTGTGCGATCAGGTCGACCAGGCGGTCGCACTCCGGTGTCACGTACACCGGGTGGCGGTCGGCATCCAGATAAAGCCGTGCCGTGTTCCGCAGTACCGCGGGGCCGCCCTGGTCCCGCGGGATGACCGGGCGGAGCAGGTAGCGCGCGGCCTCATCCGGCGGGCCGAGGTTACCAGCCACGCCGTACTCGGACTCAAGCCAGATGCGTCTGTCCACACGGCAGGCGTACCCCTGCGTCCGGTAAGCCGAACTCCGCCGCCATTGCCTATTAGGTGTCCGGCTCTGACGGCGGGCGCCGTTCGAGGGCGGCCAGCCGGAGCTCGAGCTGGTCCACTCGGTGCCGAAGGATCTCAAGCTGGGCCTCGTCGGCCAGCCGCCGCTGCGCGGTGCGGCGCAGTCGCGGGGAGGCCTCGGCGCGGGCGGCGACGACCGCGAGCGGCACCAGTCGCTGCGGCCCGTGCGGACCGTCGACGAGCCGGGACGGGATCTCCCCGGTGCGGTACCAGTTGCGCAGGACGGCCCGGGACGCGCCGGTGTCGGCCGCCGCCCGTTCCAGCGTCACCCAGTCCGAGCCCTCGAGCTGCGCCGACAGCTCGAGTTCGAGTTCCCAGTCGTCGAGCCGGTCCTCCCAGTCCATAACTCCAAGATCCTACACCCTAACCCTACTAATAGCATGGTATTGACAGGGTTTGACGCATGCCACACGCTGGTCTCATGTTTGAGAGATTCACTAACCGCGCCCGGCATGTCGTCGTCCTCGCCCAAGAGGAAGCCCGGCGAATGCACCACAACTACATCGGCACCGAGCACGTGCTGCTCGGGCTTCTCGGTGAGCCCGAGGGAGTCGCGTCCCGCGTTCTCGAGGGCTTCGGGATGTCGCTTGAGGGCACCCGCGCAGAGGTCGAGGCCATTATCGGCATCGGGAAAGGGAAGGCCACCGGGCATATCCCGTTCACCCCGCGCGCGAAGAAGACCCTCGAGTACGCGCTCCGCGAGGCCCTGCAACTGCACCACAACTACATCGGCACCGAGCACATCCTGCTCGGGGTGATACGGGAAGGCGATGGCGTTGGCGCGAAGGTCCTGAAGCAGCACTCGGCCGACCTCGCGCCGATCCGCGCGGCCGTGCTCGACTTGCTGCTGCCGGGGGTGCCGGCCGGCGGGACGCGGGGGCGTCGCTGGCTGCGCCGCTTCGCCACGTCCGGTCCTGATGAGGCATCCGAGCCGGAGGAGCAGCCCGAACTGCGCACCACCCCGGCCGCCGATACCAGTCTGAGCGAAGCCGCCCGGTTGGCCGGATCGCAGCCGGTCGGCTCGCACCATCTGCTGCTCGCCGCTCTGGGCGACCCCGATACCGCGGCGGCCCGGGCCCTCGCCGCCCTCGGCGTGGACCTGGATCAGGCCAAAGAGGCCCTGCGCACCGCCGACGTCACCGGCACCAGCGACGAGCAGCCGGAAGAGGCAGGCCGGCGCCAGATGCTGATCCGCGTGACGGACGACCAGCTGACGATCGAGGCGACCGACCCGGTGATCCTCGGCCTCGGCCGCGCCGCGCTCAAGGCGCTCGGCGACAAGGCCAGCCCGCCCGGCACCATTCGCGGCGACCTGCCCGAGAGCGCCGGCCTCGCCCACCTCTGGCAGTCGCTCCACGACAGCCTTGCCGTCATCGGCCGCCGCGCGACGTCCCCCGCGGAGTCCCCGGGCGCACCGGGCGACCCAGACCAGCCGGGAACCGAAGCCGCTTAGCTGGCCGGTTAGCTGGCCGGCCAGTCCAGCAGCCGCCGGGCCGCCGCGTCGATGTCGGCCTCGGACAGCAGCACGTGCGCCGCGGCGTCGCCGAGCGGGATGAAGCTGTCGGCCGAGGTGACCCGGGCGATCGTGCCGCGGAATCCGGCGTCGGTGAGCTCGGCGATGACCCCCTCGGACACGCCCCCGGACCGGCGGGTCTCGTCGACGATGAGCACGCGGCCGGTCAGTTCGGCCTCGGCGAGCAGCTGCTCGGCCGGCAGCGGCGCGAGCCAGCGCAGGTCGAAGACGCGGACGCCCGCCCCGGCCGCGGCGAGCCGCCGGGCCACCCGCAGCGACATCGGGACCCCGTTCCCGAAGGTGACCAGGGTCAGGTCGGCGCCGCGGCCGTAGCTGCGGCCACGGCCGATCGGCACGTGCTCCTGCGCCCAGCGCTCCGGGCCGGAGTAGGACGCGAGCCAGGCGCCGTCGCCCGGCTGGTGCAGGTCGCGGGTGTGGTACAGCGCGATCGGCTCGAGGAAGACGCAGACGGTGCCGTCGACCTGCGCGGCGGCCAGGCAGGTGCGCAGCATGGGCGCCGCGTCGCTGGCCCGGGCCGGCACGGCCACCACGAGGCCGGGGATGTCGCGCAGGACGCTGACGGCATTGTCGTTATGAAAATGACCTCCGAAGCCCTTCTGGTACGCCAGGCCGGCCACCCGCACCACCATCGGGTTGCGGTACTGGCCGGCCGAGAAGAACTGCAGGCTCGCCGCCTCGCCGCGGACCTGGTCTTCGGCGTTATGCAGGTAGGCGAGGTACTGGATTTCCGGTACCGGGAGCAGGCCGCTGACGCCCGCGCCGAGGCCGAGGCCGAGGATGGACTGCTCGTCGAGCAGGGTGTCGAAGACCCGGCCGACGCCGAACCGCCTGGCCAGACCCCGGGTCACCCCGTACACGCCGCCCTTGCGGCCGACGTCCTCGCCGAACACCAGCAGTTCGGGGTAAGCCGCGAGCGCATCGGCGAGGCCGCGGTTGATGGTGTCCGCCAGGGTCAGCGGCCCGGCGGTTTCCGGCGGCCGGCCGCCGAAGGCGCTCTCGCGGGCCTCGGGCGCCCCGGCCGTGGCGGCCCGCTCCGCGACCTGACCGGGATGGCGCGGCGCGAGCGGGGCGGTTACCTCGGCGCGGCTGGCCAGGCCGCGGTGCGTCACGGCCTCGGCGGCGATCGTCCGGACCTTGGCGCGGATCGCCTCGTACCGGCCGATGAGTTGCACCGGGCTGACCAGGCCGGCGGCCACGATCAGCCGCGCGGTGCCGAGCAGCGGATCGCGGGCGTAGTCCGCCGTGATTTCGGCCTGGCTTCGGTAGCTGACCTCCGCGTCGCTGCCGGCGTGACCCAGGAAACGCACGAGGCGCAGGTGCAAGAACGCGGGCGAGCGGGTGGCGCGGACGTACGCGGCGGCTTCGGCCGCGGCGTCATAGCAGGCCGCCGGGTCGCTGCCGTCCGCGCTGAGGTAGCGCAGCGCCGGCCGCCCCGAGTGCGCGGCGGCCACCCAGCCGTCCGGGGTGCGGACGCTGATCCCCAGGCCGTTGTCCTCGCAGACCAGCAGCAGCGGCATCGGCAGGCCCTGATAGGCCGTGCGGCACGCGGCGTTGATGGCGCCGGTCGCCGTGGAGTGACTCGCGGAGGCGTCCCCGAAGCTCGCCACCGTGATGGCGTCCGCGGGCCACGGCGACGAAACGCCCAGCTTGGCGCCCCGTCCGATCGAGAACGCGATCCCGACGGCCCGCGGCAGGTGCGACGCGATCGTGGACGTCTGCGGGATGACGGCCAGGTCGTGGTGCCCGAAGACCTTGTGCCGGCCGCCGGCGATCGGCTCGTCGCTGGCGCCGACCAGCCCGAGCAGGACGTCCCGGAGCGGCTGCGAACCGGGCACCTGCGCGGCCCGGGCCAGGTAGAAGGCGCCGGAGCGGTAGTGCAGCAGCGCGGGATCGGACGGGCGCAGGACCGCCCCGACCGCCGCGTCGGCCTCGTGCCCCGCGGAACCGATCGTGTAGAAGCCGTGCCCCTCGGCGCGCAGGTACCGCGCCGCCAGGTCCAGGTGCCGGCTGCCCGCCTGGGCGTCGAACAAGGCCAGGGCCTGTTCGCCGGTCAGCCTGGTCCCGTCTGTGGCCGCGGCCTTCCCGTCGCCCGCCAGGTCGCGCACGGCCGACAGAAACCGCTGGTCAAGTTCTTCTTCTGGAGTGGTCTCTGGCACCTGTCGTTCCTGCTCGCGTCAGTCGGTGGCATCCACTCTCGCAACCTACCTAACGAGCACACTTCCCTCTCCCGAACGCACCGTGCCGCGTGCCTCCAGGCGGGATTTTCATGATCCCGAAGGCTTGACCGTCCGCGCAGACGGTCAAGCCTTCCGGATCATGGCAGCGAGGGCGCGGGCGACGCCGCGCTTACCCAGCGACCATGCCCACCTCAGGGAGGGCGTAGGGATCACCGATCACCTGGCGGCAGTCTTGCTCGTCGACTTCCGGCAGCACGGCAAACCCGTTCAGGCGGGCGTAACGGCAGCGTACGGCGTCGAGCAGCACCTCTTCGTAGGACGTCACGCAGCGTTCCCAGGTGCGGGTTTGCGCGGCGAGCCAGGACTCGACCTGGAGATGCTTCAGTCGCGCCTCGTCGTCCGCCAGTCCTCGCAGGGCCTGACGCAGAGCCTTAGGATCTCGCGGCGGGACGACCAGTCCGGTGGGGCCGGCCACATCCCGGACACCGGGCAGATCGGACGCCACCGGCACGCAGCCGGCCGCCATACCTTCCAAGAGCACCAGCCCGAAGGCTTCCGCCCGGGTGACCGATGGCAGCACCACCACGTCGTTGGAACTGTATTGCCGGTTGAGTTCCGCGTCGGAGAGCCGTCCCGTGAACGTGGCGTTGGTCACGGATAGCCGGTCCGCGAGCCGCTGATAGTTCGCTAGCTCAGTTCCCTTACCGACGAGGGTCAGCTCGACCCAGGGCTGCCCCGCGACCGCGGCCAGAAGGGTCTCCACGCCTTTGTAGGGCCGCATCTGCCCGACGAATAGCACCCGCAGTTTCTCAGCCGAGCGCGGTACGAAGGTCTGTGACGATACTCGCGCGTCCACGCCCCATGGAATGGCCCGGACCAATGGCCCGTACCGGCTGCGGTGCTGCGTCGCATAGTACTGGCTGCTGGTGACGATCCGGTCCGCGCGGAGCGCGAGGGATTCATGAAGCTTGTTGTACCGGGCCGACATTCGGCTGGCGCTGCGGATATCAATCGGCGAGTGGTGGGTGTACACGATAGCCGGGCGAGCGTGCGGTGGGAGAAGATTCGACAGGCGCAGGAAAGCGTCGCTCATGGTTGGCACCGGCCCGTGCACGTTGACCACGTCGAAGTGCCTCAGTTCGCGGGCTATCCGCGGCCAGAAGGCCAGAAAGGAAGAAAGCCGGTACTCTCCGACGCTAACCCGCGGAATCTGGGTGGAAGAGAGCACCCTGATGCGATGTCCCCGCTGGGTGAGCCCGGTCGCGAGCCGCTCGATGCAGGTGGAGATCCCGGAGACGATGGGCGGAGCCTCAGAGGCGACAATCAGCACGTCGAGCGGACGGCAACCGGGAATGTCGGTACTTGTTACAGGGCTAGCTGGCAGCTCGACGATCGTTGAGCGCGAAAGAGTCTGGGTCACTTGCTCCCCCCTTCACGGGGCCGCTTGCAGAGATGACCGCAGAGGTAAATGACAGCGGCCGTTGTGAAAGGAATAATGTGTTCCTGCCTGCCGTGCTGGCCCAGCCGATCCGCAAATCCTCTGCGGCCAGGCGCCGGGCTATAGCGGCGCGTTCTTAACCCAATGGTCCTAATAAGATCATTCGGTGCAATAGCCGAGGTGGCCGAGAAGAATTGTTTCATGGGTCGCGTCCCTCCGTGGCCGCTGGAGTCCCCGTGTCGCCGCATGTTGCGGCAACTCCCCGGCTCCTGCGCGGCGGTGACATCTGGTCGATATCAAGACGCGGCCAGCGGTCACCGGGTTTACACAAAATTAGTTCTCCTGGCAAATAAATTCAGTTACCTATCGGGGTGAATTGGCCATGCTTCGCATATCGCAGCTTCTTTAGTTTGCTGCGTTAATTGCTATATTTCGGTACCTGGTCCTGGTCATTCTCGGAGCTGAGCAGCACCGATGGGGCGACCGGACGGTGCCTGGCCCGGCGGGCGTGCGGCCCGGGCCGCGCAACCTTCCGCCGGGTGCGGCGTCTTAGGTGTTGAGCGCGCCGGGATCCCCTGGCGGCGCGCCTAAGACGGGCGAAGGGGGACCGGACATGAACGGGACCCAGGTTGGTTCAGCGACGGCGCGGCGGCGGACGCTGCGCGCCTTTCCGGCCTTCCTGATCGTGGCGGCGCTGCTGGTCACCGGGGCCGCTTGCGGCCAGGCCACGGCCCCCTCGACGGCCACGGGTACCGCCGGGGCCACCGCCGCGCCGTCCGGTGAACCGGACGGGACGGCCGCGCCGTCCGGAGGCGCGCTGAGCGTCCTGTCCGCCAGTTTCGTGTCACCGTCGGCGGGCTGGCTGCTGGCGACGCCGTGCCCGGACCCGGCCCCGACCTGCCGCACGGTGGTCATGCGCGAGACGACCGACGGCGGCCGGACCTGGTCCGCGGTTCCCGCGCCGGATGCGCCGCCCGCGGACCAGAGCACGCCGCCCGCGACCGCGGTGGGCACGATCTTGTTCACCAGCCCCGGTACCGGATGGGCGTTCGGTCCCGCCCTCTGGCAGACCCGCGACGGCGGCGGCACCTGGCGGAAGATGAGCGTCCCCGGGCCGGTGCAGGACCTCGCCGCGGCCGGAAACCGGGTGCTCGCGCTCACCAGCCGGTGCGGGGCCAGCACCCGGGCCAGCACCGGTGCCAGCGCCGGGGCCTGCCGCTTCCAGGTCTACTCGGCCGCGGTCGGCTCGGATGACTGGCGGGCGGTCCAGGGTGCGGCCGGGTCGGATGACCAGCAGGCGGTCCCCGGTGCGGTCGGTCCGGGGTCCGCGCGGCTCGTGGTTTCCGACGGTGTCGGCTACGTCTTCGCCATGGCGGCGGGCCAGGACAGGCCCGTACTGCTGGCCGGGCCGGTGAACGGTTCTGCCCGCTGGCGGCCGGTACCGGACCCGTGCGTCGCCGCGTCGTCCGGCGCGCTGGCCGCGGCGCCTGGCGGCTGGCTGTTCCTCGGCTGCGGGGGCCAACCTGGCGTCGGCGAGCAGGTCAAGGTCGCCTGGCTGTCTGGCGACGGCGGTCACAGCTGGCATCAGGTCGCCCGCCCGCCGTCCGGCGGGTACCTGGGAGGCGCGTCGATGAGCCCGGACGGAACGATCTTCCTGTTCGGCGCCCGGATGAACCTGTACGTCTCGCCGGACCGCGGCCGCGGGTGGCAGAGCCCGACCCTGCCGAACGCGGCCGGCGGGGCCGGTTACCCCCTGACCGGCCTGGCGATCACCGGCACCCGGGGATTCGCCTTCGAGGCCGGCGTGGACCAGCACGTCTGGCTCACCAGCGACAGCGGCCGCCACTGGACCGCGGTCACCGTCCGCTGAACGGCCGGTACCTCACGGGGCCTGCAGCAGCATGCGCAGCTGAGCCAGGCATCGCCCCCGGGTGGGACCGATGCTGCCTGCGGGCAGTCCGAGCTGGTCGGATATCTCGCCACCCCGCGGCAGTTTGGTTAGGTGTCTTGCTCGGGCGCGTCCCAGCGCGCCATCCAGCCCTGATTCTCGACCGAGATGGCGGCTTCGCAGGCGTCGATGAAGGCCGCGGGATCCCCGTCAGGCTTAGCACGGCGTTCGCGGCACAGGCTTTCCAGCCGCTGGGCGGTGCGGAGATATTCGACCACCATGTGGTCGTAGCGCGCGGCCGCGATGTACGCGACCACCGAGGTGCCGATGGTGGTGACGACGGGCACCCACGCGTTGAGCGAATCGACCTTGAACGCCGCCGCGACCGCGGCCAGCACGAAGGCGGTGGCACCCAGCACGTCACCCGCCGTGCGCAGGCGGCGTACTCGCGTGTCGTAGAGCGCGGCCTTCTTCCGGTAGTAGTTCCCGATCTGGTCGTTGACCCGCAGGACGAGGTAGGAATCGACGTCGTGGACCAGGGGAATCGACTTGCCATCAGGCACAATCCCTAGCGTGTGGCGTTGCAAGTCGTCGACGGCTTCGACGATGCCCTCGGTGTTTTCCCCGAGCCGCTCGTCAGGGCCAGGGCCAGGGCCAGGAACCGTGTAGGCGCCCCCGCCCCCGAGATAGCTGTAGATCTCGGTTTTCAGCCCCTCGGACGCCGAACGAGCCCGGGTCCAGTCTCTGATCTGCCCGCTGCTGACCCGTCGTTGCACCAGAGTCGCCGCGCCCGCGGTGACCGCCGCGACCGCGCTGAGCACCTGGCCGGCCAGCACCGACAGCCCGCCGACCTGATGAGCGGCCACGGCGAGCACCGCGGTGGCGATGCCCAGCGCCAGTGCGGTCAGGCGGCCCTGGTCGATCCGCCGCTTGAGCCGGTTGGCCGTCAGCGACCAGATGCGCTGCTGCGCCCACGCCCAGGTGAGCTGCGCTGACTGCGGCACGGTACCCATTCATCAATGATGGCACTATGGTCCTTGTGACGGCCGCGCGTCCGGCGTCCCGCCGGGTGGATGTGTTCTCCCTGGGCGGGACGATCGCGATGTCACCAGGACCTGGCCACGGCGCCGCGGGGTCGGCTGCGTCGTGGTGTTCGCCGATGAGATCCACGCCGCGCGCTGGGTGTCCAAGACCCACACCACCAGCGTGACCGCGTTTACCTCACCGTCTACCGGGCCGGCCGGGTACGTCACCGAAGGCCATCCCCGGCTGATGTGGCACCCAGAACGCCTGCCGCCACCAGCACCCAATTCCCAGGCCCGAACGGCCCGGCCGCTACGGGTCGGAATCGTGACCATGGCCCTCGGCGATGACGGCGAGCTGCTCCGCGCCGCCGAAGGCCGGTTCGACGGCCGGGCAGATCCCGGTGGTGCTGGCTTCCCGGACCGGAGCCGGCCGCGTCCTGGCCGCCACCTACGGCTTCCCCGGCTCCGAACAGGACCTGCTGGGCCGCGGGCTGGTCAGCGCAGGCTTCCTCGCTCCGCTCAAGGCCCGGCTCCTGCTGCACCTCCTGCTGTCCGCAGCCGCCGACCGGGACCGGATCACCGCGGCCTTCGACGCCTTCGGCTAGCCGGCCTCAGCGCAGCGGGACGGCGAAGTCGCAGTCCGGCACGCTGTCCTTGGTGATCGGAGGGGTGGCGCGGTAGGTGACGCGGCCGCCAAGCTCGCTCGCCTCGACGCCTCGCTCGGTGCCCCAGGCGTGCAGGGACTCCCAGACGAGCTGCCACTG
>Ga0302325_10018081_pt1 | contig 14872 bp, 5 predicted proteins | sample Palsa_T0_2_FD_201948 | JGI IMG/M metagenome (GOLD analysis project Ga0302325, IMG submission 201948) | Peat permafrost microbial communities from Stordalen Mire near Abisko, Sweden - Palsa_T0_2 | ecosystem: Environmental > Terrestrial > Soil > Palsa > Peat permafrost | place: Sweden: Abisko... | reverse complement strand
GTTGGATGTGGCGGCGAAGTCGTCCCGCTTCCGCTGAAGCGGAAGCGGGAGATGTTGGATATTTCTCGGCTACATCCCCATTCCCGGGGGCAGCCCCATGCCGGCGGTCAGTTTGCCCATCTCGGATTGCTGGAGCGCCTTGCCTTCTTCGATGGCCTTTTGGACTCCGGTCAGGATCAAGTCCTCGAGCGACTCGATGTCCTCGGGATCGACCACGGTCTTGTCGATCTTGATGGAAAGGACTTCGCCGGCGCCGTTGGCCGTGACGGTGACCTTGCCGCCGCCGGCCGTGGCGGTCACGGTTTTGTCGGCGAGTTCGGCTTGCGCTTGCGCCAATTGCTCCTGCATTTTGGCGGCTTGTTGCATCATTTTTTTGAGGTTCATATTGGGATTCGGTTAAGAGGGTGGCCTCTCCTCGGGACTGGGCAATGAATAGCGATTTCAGGATTTTGGCCCGCAAATCACGCAGATCACACGAATAAACTGCTCTTCCATTCGCGTCATCTGAGTGATTCGCGGGCCCTTTTTACCGCATTTCAAGCGGGAAGGATTTCGGCTTTGAAGTCGGCAAGCGCTTTTTGGATGAGTGGATCGTTCTTGAAGGCTTCCATCGGATCGATCTTCGGTTCGGGCTTGGGCTCCTCACGCGGCAGTGCTTCCACGACGAGACCGGCGCGGGTTTCGATCTTGAGCGAGAGCGTCTCCCCCGCGAGCTCGCTGAGTATTTTTTCCAGCAACGAGCGGTTGGCCGCACTCTCGGCCGTCTCGCGCGCCCCGCGGACCTCGGGCGGAAAGGCGAGCACCGCAAACCCGTTGACCACTTCCACCAGCCTGCCGGAATCCAGAAATCCGGAACTGATCGGGCGCTCCTGACGGATGCGTCCAACCAGTTGGGGCCAGAGCGTTTCGACCGAAAGTGGCGGAGACGGTGAGGCCGGTGTCGGCGGAGGTTTGGGCGCGGACGCTTCGCTCACTTTTGCGGCCGGTTTCGGCACGGCGGCGGCGGCTTTTTGCCCGGCGAGCACCGCGGCAAATGCCGTGGTGAAAGGCCGGTCGGCATCGGGCGGCTTCAATTCAGTTTTTTTTTCCGGGATGGCGGGTGCGGCGGGCTTGGCGGGTGGCGGCGACTTTTTGACGTGGCGCTCGGGCGGCGCGCCGCCGCCGCGAATCGCGGTGAGGGTGTCGAGCACTTCGGTGAGCGTCGCCTGGCCGAGGCTTTGGATGGCGCGGATTGCGGCGATCTCGAAGTGCATTTTCTTGTTGGCCGCCCACTTCATGCGTCCCTCGGCATCCGCAAATTGCTCGATCAAGCCGAGGAGTTTGTCCTGGGTGATCTGCCCGGCCTGTGCGGTGAGTTCCGCGACGGCCTCAGTGCTGAGGTCCTCGTGCAGCGTCTCCGGCGCGCTCTGCGCCACGAGCAGGTTGCGCACGTGTTCGATCAGGTCCGACATCAACCGGCTCAAATCCTTGCCGGCGTCCGCCTGGGCTTGAATCGCCGCCAGGGCGGCGGCGGTGTCGCCATTGATGAGGTGAGCGCACAATTCCGCGACCGTTTGCCGCGCGGTGAACCCGAAGATATTGAGCACGTCCTGCTCTTCGATCTTCTCCCCGCAAAATGCCACGAGTTGGTCGAGCATCGACTCCGCGTCGCGCAACCCGCCTTCCGCGCCGTGGGCAATGCTGTCCGCGGCCGCGGGCGTGAGCGCGATCTTTTCCTTCCCGGCGATGAACAGCAGGTGCTGCGCGATCTCCGGGGTGGGAATGCGCCGCAAATCGAAACGCTGGCAGCGCGAGATGATCGTCGTCGGCACTTTCTGGACGTCGGTGGTGGCAAAGATGAATTTTACGTGCGCCGGGGGCTCCTCGAGCGTCTTGAGCAGCGCGTTGAAGGAGGAGTTCGAGAGCATGTGCACCTCGTCGACGATGTAGAGCTTGTAGTTGCCGTGCGTCGGCGCGTACTTCACGTTGTCGATGATGATCTCGCGGATCTTGTCGACCTGGGTGTTCGACGCCGCGTCAAATTCGAGCACGTTGAGCGAGTTGCCCGCGGCGATCTCCCGGCACATGTCGCACACGCCGCAGGGATTCGTCGTCGGGGCGTGCACGCAATTGAGTGCCTTGGCAAAAATGCGCGCCGTGCTCGTCTTGCCCGTGCCGCGCGGGCCGACGAAAAGGTAAGCCTGCGCAAGCCGGTTCTGCGCAATGGCGTTCTTCAGCGTGGTCACGATGTGCGGCTGACCGACGATCTCGTCGAAGGTCTGCGGTCGATATTTGCGGGCGAAAACCGTGTAGCTCACGCGGTGGTGGAAAGGTTGATGGTTGGTCGTTAATGGTGGATGGCCGCTGAAACTTGGATCGGTGCTCGCAGTTTGGGCGGGCGGTTCGCTTCGATCAACTATCAACTGGCGGCGCCGCCGCCTCTCCCGAGGCGCACATCCATCCACACGGCGAGGATGAGCACGGCGCCCCGCGCGATGAACTTTTTTTCCGGTTCGACCGCGAGCAGGGACATGCCATTGAGGAGGCAGGCCATGATGAGCGCCCCGCAGAGCACCCCGAGCACGCTGCCGCGCCCGCCTCTCAAGCTCACCCCACCGATCACGCACGCCGCCACCGCGTCGAGTTCCATGAGGTCGCCGACGGTGGTGGTGGAACTTCCGCCGTAGGCCGTTTGCATGAAGCCGGTGAGGGCGACGATCGCGCCCATGAGTGTGAAGGCCCCGATCGTCACGCGCGCGACGGGAATGCCGGAGACGACGGCGGCCTCTTCGTTGCCGCCGATGGCGTAGAGGTAGCGCCCGAACGGCGTGTGCTGCGTGAGCACCCACACGGCGAGCGCGACCGCCCCGAGAATCAAAGCCGGGAGCGGCACGCCGCGGAACTGATTGGTGATGACGACGAAAAGAAAGACCAGTTGCGCGGCGAGAAAGAGCTTCAGGAAAGTGAGTTCCGCATCGTCGATCTCGAAGCCGTAGCCGCGGCGCGCGGCGCGGGACTTGAGCCGCGCGAAGATCAACCCGCCGATGACCAGCGCGCCGGCGACGTACCCGGCACACGGCGGAAGGTAATACGTGGTGAGCAGCGAATAGAGATTTTGCCGTCCGCCCGGGACGATCGGCACGGTGTGGTTCTGAATGACCGACCAGAACAACCCCTTGAAGACCAGGAGCCCGCCGAGGGTGATGATGAAGGCGGGAATTCGTTGGCGGACGATGAGATTGCCCATCGCGCACCAGAGTGCGAGGGCCACGGCGAGCCCGGCCAGCATGGCGAGCGGCGCCGGCCAGTGTCGTTCCGTGACCAGCACGGCGGCGATCCCGCCGATGAGCCCGACACCGCTGCCCGCGCTCAGGTCGATGTGCCCGGGCAGGATAACCAGCAACATGCCAATGGCCAGGGTGGCGGTGACCGAGAAATCGATCATCAGCAGCGAGAGATTGCGGGCGCTGAGAAAGCTCCAGCCAGGCACCCGCACCGCAAAGAACGCGCAAACGCCCAGCAAAGCGAGAGCCAGCGAAAAGTCGCGGAGGGATAGCCGGGATGTCATGGGAAAATGGGCGGGCTGCCAGTCATTGGAAATTCCGCAAGGGTTGTCGATGCCGAACGGAAAAACCCGCTGGAGTGTCACCCATCCCGCAGCAGCAGGCGCCGCAACCGCAGGTGAAACTATCACGTTCCCGAGATGATAATGCGGGGGCAAAGTTCGTCTTGATGAGAATGGCTCGCCGGAGCCACTCCACGGCAAGCTCAGTCCGGCCGCTTTGGGGAGCGATCACGCCGAGGAGGTGCAGGGCGGCGGGATGATCGCGATGCGCTGCCAGGATCCGGCGATAAAGCGCCTCGGCGTCCGCCAGGTGGCCGGCCTGGTGGTGCTGGAGGGCGAGGGTGTTCCGGGCAGTGCCGGCAGGCATCGCGGCTACGCCGCCTGCCCCATGGCCGCGGCGAGGAGGCGCTCCGGCGTGGCTTCGGCGCCGGTGAATTCGCCGCCGATGCGGCCTTCGTGAAGCATGAGAATGCGATCGCTCAGGCCGATGAGCTCGGGCAGTTCGCTCGAAACCAAAACGTCCGCTTTGCCGGTGGCGGTGAGCTGCCGGATGATTTCGTAGATCTCCTGCTTCGCGCCGACATCGATGCCGCGCGTGGGTTCGTCGAGGAAGATGACGCTGGGCTCGGTCATGAGCGCCTTGCCAAGGACCACCTTTTGCTGGTTGCCGCCGGAGAGCCTGCCGACGGTCGCTTCAAGACCGGGCGCTTTGACGCGCAATGAGCGAAAGGCGTGATCGTTTTTCTGAAACTCCCTGCCGCGGTCGACGAGGCCATATTTCACGAGGCGGCGCAGCGAGGAAAGTGAGAGGTTGAAGCCGATGGATTCCGGGAGGACCAGGCCATAGCGACGGCGGTCTTCGGAAACCAGGGCCAGCCCGCGAAGGAGGATTTCATGCGGTTTCAGCGGCGGCAGGTCGCGGCCGTTCAATTCGACCCGGCCACTGCGGCGCCCGCCCCACGCGCCGAAAAGGTGCATGAGCAGTTCGGTGCGTCCCGCTCCCATGAGCCCGCCGAGACCGAGCACTTCGCCTGGCGCAATGGCGAAGGAAATGTCGTGCAGCCGGACCTGGCCGGTGTGAGGGTCGGTGACGTTGAGGGCGCTGACGCGGAGGAGATGGGAGATGGGAGATCGGAGTTCGGAGATCGGAGTTCGGAGATCGGAGTTCGGAAGTTGGAGATCGGAACTTTGGCACTCGGAGGTTTTGGCGGGAAACAAGTCTTTGATCTCGCGACCCACCATGGCGCGGATGACTTCGGCCTTGTTGGTCGCGGCCGTCGGCCGCGTCCAGATCGTGGCGCCATCGCGCAGGATGGTAAGGCGGTCGGCCAGCGCGAAGACTTCATCGAGCCGGTGCGAGATGTAGACACAGCCCAGCCCTCGCGCGCGGAGATCGCGCAGGATCCCGAGAAGTGTTTGCACCTCGTGTTCGGCAAGCGCCGCGGTGGGTTCGTCGAGGATGAGGATGCGGGAGTTCTTCGCCAGAGCCTTGACGATTTCGACGAGCTGCTTTTCACCGATACCGAGCCGGCGCACCGGCGCGGCCGGATCGATGGCGACGCCGAATCGCGCGAGCAGCGCGCGGGCGTCATGGTGCAGTTTCGACCAGTCGATGAAGGCGCCGCGCCGAGGCGCCGCACCGAGGAATATGTTTTCCGCGACCGACATTTCCTCGACCAGCGCAAGTTCCTGGTAAATGACGGCCAGACCGGCGCGCCCGGCCTCGGCGATCCCGTGAAAGCGCGCGACCTGCCCGTCGACGAGCAATTCTCCCTGGTACGAGCCGTACGGGTGCAGACCGCTCAGGAGCTTGATCAGCGTCGACTTGCCCGCGCCGTTTTCGCCGCACAGCGCGTGGATTTCGCCAGGAAGCAAGTCGAACGACACGTCCTTGAGCGCCGTGACGCCGGGGAAGGTTTTCGTGATGTGGCGTGCGGAGAGCATGGGAATTGAAGAATGACGAGTGGCGCAGGAATACCGAATGACGAATGCCCAAGCGCCGGCCGTCGGGCGGTCATTCACTCATTCGCTCATTGATCCATTCCTTCGACATTCGTCAGTTTCCTCCCGCCTCGCCATAAATCTCCGCAGCGGTGTGAAATCCATCCTTGATCACCGTTTCGCGCAGGTTGTCCCTGGTCACGGCGATCACGTCGAGGAGCACGCTCGGGACCTGGATGTGGCCGTTGTCATAGCTGCCGGCGGCGATGATTGGGCGGCGCTGGGCCAGCTTCACCGCAAAGGCGGCCGCCTGCTCGGCGAGATGAGTCAACGGTTTGTAAATGGTCATGCTCTGGGTGCCCGCGACGATGCGCTGACAGGCGGCAAGGTCGGCGTCCTGGCCAGTGACGAGCACTTTGCCGGCAAGGCCTTCCTCGATCAGCGCCTGGATTGCGCCGCCGGCCGTCCCGTCGTTCGAGGCTAGAACGGCCTCAAAATTATGGCCGGCTTTATTGATTCCAGCGTTTATGATTTTCTTGGCGTTTTCCGGTTTCCAGTCGTCCACCCAATCCTCGTGGACGACTTCGATCGCGCCGCTGTCGAGGAGCGGCTTCAGCACTTTGTCCTGGCCGGCTTTGAAAACGATGGCGTTATTGTCAGTTTTGGCGCCGTAGAGGCGAATGATGCGCTTCTTTCCGGGACCGGTTTTGGCCAGTGCATCGACCAGGTATTGGGCCTGCAACTCGCCGACATGGAAATTGTCGAAGGTCATGTAGAGGTCGAGGTCACAGTTGCGGATGAGGCGGTCGTACGACAAAACGGGGATCGCGGCGTCGTGGGCCATCCCCACCGCCCTGGCCATCGCGTCCCCGTTGTGCGGAGCGATCACGATCACGTCCACGCCTTCGGTAATGAGCGCCTGGACATCGGACACCTGCCGGACATCGTCGCCATTGGCGCTCTGGACTTTGACGTCGGCGCCAAGCTTTTCTGCTTCCGTTACAAAATTGTCACGGTCCCGCTGCCAGCGCTCTTCCTTGAGCGTATCGAGCGAAAGACCGATGAGCGGTCGCGTGCGTTTGGCTGCGGAAAGCGGGGCCGGACCGGAGCGGGAGAGCACCCATCCCGTGGTGATGCTGACGAGGCAGGAGAGGACGACGAGGGCGAGGCGCAATTTCATCCGAAAACGGGGGCTGAATGAAGAAGTATTGCGCAGGTGGTGAATTTGCCAAGCCGGGAGGCCGGCGGAGAGCGAAAAAAACGGCATCCAAAGGGTGTTGGCATACGATAATATTACCAGAGTAAAAATGGCCTTCTCTGCCCTTTGTTCCACAACTTCAACAACTTTACGGCGACAATCGCAGTAAAATTATTTTGACCCCGGCCCAGCATGGGTGAAACTGGACTCCTGAACCTCTCTGCTTTCCCCCCGCTTCGCCCGCTCCCCTAAACAATCGTGCCTATGGCTAAGAACACCCCGAAGAAGCGCAATGGTCCTCGATTTTCCAAGCAGTTCATCAAGCGCCTTTCCTCCTGGCTGGTGCTTTCGACCGCGTTGACCATCGCGGTTCGTTCCGCATCGACTCTTTATTGGGACACGGACGGCTCGACGACCGGCGACAACACGAACGGCACAGGCCTCGGAGGTACTACTGGGACTTGGGACAACGCGACGACGTCCGATTGGTGGCTGCCGCCCGACTCCGCTCTGCAAACGTGGAACAGCACCACCAACACCGCGGTGTTTGCGGGCGTGGCGGGCACCGTGAACGTTTCAGGCGCCGTCACCGCCGGTGGACTGACCTTCAACGCGGGCGGCTATACCCTGCAGACCACGAACGCGGGTACGTTAAACATTGGCAGCGGTGGCATCACCATGGCGTCGACGGCGAACCACGGGGTGACGACGCTGAGTTCATCGCTGCCCATCACGCTCGGTGCGGCGCAGACGTGGACCAACAACTCCAACAACACCTTGGTGGTGAACAGCAACATCACCAATGCCGGCTTTACGCTCACGCTGGTGTCCGGGACTGGCGCCGGTGGCAATATCACGGTCGGTACCGCGACGACTGGTATTTCCGGCTCCGGCGGGCTGACGGTGACCAGCACCGGTAGTGGAGTGGTCATTCTCTCCAACGCCAACGGCTATACGGGGACCACGACGCTGAACTCGGGGATCATCCGCGCCACCAATGCCAGGTCCTTGGGCGCGACCACCGCGCCGCTCGTCCTCAACGGCGGCATCTTGCAGCTCGCCGGCGGCCTGAATTTCGCGAACAATACCACGGCCAATAATGTGGCGACGATCATGGCCGACAATCTCGCGGCGGGAGCGGGCACGACGGACACTCTGGGCTCGCTGACCTTTGAGGGAAGCACCGTCTCGACCTCCGCGGCCAGCACCGCATCGACCACGCTGACGTTTGCCTCCACCACGGGCTTGGTGGCTGGCCAGACGGTCTTTGGCGCCGGCATCCCGGCTGGGGCCACCATCATCAGCGTTCCCAGTACGACCACGGTGGTCATCAGTTCAGTGGTCACCGTGCCCATCACCACGTCGATCAATTTCGGCGATACGCTGAATATCGGCGCGGGCGCATTGGTGAACAGCGGCACCGCCGGTCTCAATTTCGCGAGCGTGACGTTGCCGTCCCAGACCGCGACGCTCAACACCAATGGCAGCATTTACGGCACCGCGATCACCACGGCGACCAATTTTGGTAATATTACCGGTTCGAACGTCAACGTGATCTTCGGCGGTTCGACCGATACCGCGTTCGGCACCGCCAGCCTTGGCGTCGCTACGGTCAATGCCATCCAGACTGGGTCCGGCTCGGTCGTCAAAACCGGGCTCGGCACCCTCGACCTGACGAATACGACGGCCGGCAGCTATAGCTATACCGGAGGCACCATCATGATGGCCGGCAGTCTCGTGGTGGCGCCCGGGGTCAGTTTGGCGACGGGGCCGCTGACCTATGGCCAGGTGGGTGCGGGCGGCGGTGGCACCTTCAATTTCAATTCCCCAGCCGGTAGCATTAGCGCGACGACCCAGAACATGGGAGCACTGACTCTGGTGCAGGGTGACGGCATCCTCCAGTCCACCCTGACCAGTGGTTCGGGAAATTCGATGGTCCTGAACTTCACTTCGCTGGCGACTCGCACGCCGGGCGCGACGATCAATTATGTGACTTCCGGCGGCGCGAACGGCTCGACAAACACGATCAGCTTTACGACCGCGCCGACCAGCATCCTGGGGGGTGTAAACGGCAACGTTGACCCGGGTGAGTTTTTCGAGGGCAGCAGCTACGCCTACTACGATAACGGCGGCTTCATCCGCGCCCTGAACTACGCGGGGGATCCCAACGCGGCGACCCAGGCGGCGGGCGGCTCGCTCAACAACACGACGGCCCTCAATCAACAGATTACCGGGTCGCTTTCCGGGCAGAGCTCCCAGACCTTAAACACGCTGGACATCTCCGGGAACCAAAACATTGTCCTCACCAACAATACCGTCCTGACGATCAACGGCATCCTCAAGTCCGGCAACGTGGCGCCTGCCGCGAATAACGTCCCGACGATCAGTTCGACGGCCGCCACCGCGCCCAACGTCGTGGGCACGATCGCCATGGGAAACAATGACGAGTTGGTGATTCGCACCGATGGGGTCAACGACCAACTGGTCATCAGCAGCATCATCACCGGCACGGGTTCGACCAGCATCCTGACCAAGTCCGGCTCGGGAACGCTCACGCTCAGCGGCGTCAATACCTTCCAGGGCGATGTTTATCTCAACGGAGGCACTTTGGTCACCGCCATGAGCAACGTCGCGAGCGGAAACCTGGGTTCGCAGGCGAACGTTTCCACGGCGATGAAGAACCTGTGGATCAGCAACAATGCCATTTTCGAGACGACGACGAGTTTTAACGATACCGCTCCCAGTGCGACAAATCTGGGCATCGTTTTCAACATTGGCGCGGGCGGCGGCACGCTGGAAACTCCAGCTGGGATCACCCTGACGATCGAAACCGGCAACGGCCCTGGATCGGTCAGCGGCGACGCTGACTTGCAGGGAACGGGTGACTTGACCAAGATCGGGCTGGGCACCCTCGCCTTGGGCGACGCGAACAATTTCGCCGCGGCGTATACCGGCCAGGTCTTCATTAATCAGGGAATTCTAGAATTCAGCGTCGCTTCCACGAGCCCCTTTGGGGCCAAAGGGGCCGTCATCGCCAGCGGTGCGGCGATGGACCTGGACGGCGTCACCTCCACCTTTACCGCACCGGTGGTCGTCAGTGGCACGGGATTCGTCAACAGCCCTGTCGGGGTGATAACCAACTCCAGCGCCACGGCGGCCACCTTGGCGGCCCCGGTCACCCTCGCCGGCAATAGTAACATCGGCGGCCCCAATCAGATCACCCTCAGTGGCGCGATCGGTGACCAGGGCTATGGCTTTGGCATCAACAAGGTCGGCACTGGCACCTTGATTTTGACCGGCGCCAGCACCTACAGCGGGACCACCACGATCACCGCAGGGACGCTGCAAATTGGCGCCGGCGGCGCGGTGGGCAGCATCGCCAGCCTGAATATCCAGAATAACTCCGTCCTGATTTTCAACCTGCTGAATAATATCACCTACTCGGGCGCCATTTCCGGCGCGGGCACGGTCAGCCAGATGGGCGCGGGGACGCTGACTCTCGACGGCGTGAGTAATTATACCGGCGCGACCTTCGTCAATGGCGGCGGCACCCTCAATATCGGTCCGGGGATGTTGCAGAACACGTCGGCGATCAACGTCGGCACCGTTGCCAGTTCGACGCTCTCCTTGCAGGCCGATAACAACGGCGCGCCGATCACTCTCGCGGCCAATGCCAATCTCAATCTCGGCGGCGCCACCAGCGCCGGCCGCTTGAGTTTCCTCCTCGGCGCCCCGGGCGCTTCCGACGAGTTGATCCTTTCCGGCACCGGCACGGTCACGGTGGGCGCGGGCGGCGCTCCGATCAGCATTGGCGTCGTGAACGGTTTTGGCGCGGGCACTTACACCCTGATCTCCGCGCCGACCATCAACGGCGCCGCCAACTTCTCGCTGAACACCGCCGGCTTGCCGACGGGTTACAGTTATCAACTGGAACCTGTCCCGTCGGGAAGCCCGACCTCGGAAGAACTGGTGGTGACCGCAGCGCCGGGAAACTTGTATTGGACTGGCGCGAACAACACGAGCTGGAACTTCGGGTCGCCGGGTTATTCGACCTCCAATTGGTCCGCTAATCCGAGCGGAACTGGCGACATCACTTATTCGGTGCCCGGTTCGTCCACCACCGTCAATTTCAGTGCGACGAATGCGAGTACACTCGCGTTTACCACGACGCTGGACCAAAACTTTAGCATCGCCGGGTTGAACTTCCTGGCCTCCGGCACCGGCGCGGTGACGATCAACCAAGGCAGTTTCGGCTCGCTGACGCTGGGTTCGGGAGGGATTACCGTCAACCATTTGGCGCCGTCTCTGACGACGATCAATGCGCCGCTGGTTTTGAATTCGCCGGCTGTGCCGCTGCAGCCATGGAACATCACCGATTCGACCCAGACACTTTCCGTGATGGCCACCAATCCGGTCAACGGCATCATCTCGGCCGACGGAACCTTCGGGATCAATGTGAACGGGTCCGGCGCGGGAACGGGAACTTTGGTGCTGGGTGGTTTCAATACATTTTCCGGCGGCCTGACCTTGAATGCGGGAACGCTGGATATTCGCAACGGCGGCTCGGTGCCGAGCAACACCACCAGCACCACCGCGCTCCCCAATTCGGCGATTGGCACCGGCCTGCTGACGCTGGCCACGAGTACGACGCTGGCCAACGGCAGCGGCATCTCGCAGACCATTCTCACGAACAACACCCAGGCGTGGAATGCCACCTCTGGCGCGTTCGCCCTGACCTTTGCCGGCCCAAATGCACTCGCCATGGGCACTGGCGCGGTGACGCTGACGGCCGGTAGCACCAATACCATCACCGTCCAAAGTGCGACACTGGTCGAAGGCGGTCCGATTGGGGCCACTGGGGGCACCGGTTCCAGCCTCATCGTAAACGGCTCCGGCGCCTTGACGCTCCTGGGCGCAAACAGCTTCACCGGTGGTGTGACCCTCAGCGCCGGCACGCTGAACATCAATAACGCGACGGCCCTTGGCCCTGCCAGCCCTGCTACCGTCGGAGGAACCTTCACGATCAGCGGAGGCGCCATCGACAATACCTCCGGCGCGGCCATCACCAATACCTCCGTCAATCCGGTCAGCATTGGAACCAGCTTCACCTTCCGTGGGGATAGCGCGCTGAACCTCGGAACCGCGGCCGTCACGTTCACGACCGCGCCGACGATTACCGTCAATTCGCCGGGTTATGGCGTCAACTCCGATTTGTTGACGATCGGTGGGGCCATCGGCGCCGCGAGTGCGACCTCGCTCACGAAGACGGGGCCGGGTGAGTTGCTCCTGACTGGCACGAACACCTTTGGCGGCAGCGGCGCCACGATCACCCTGGCCCAAGGCACGCTGGGAGTCGGCGCGACCGGAGCCCTCGGGGCGGGCAATGAAGTCGTGAATATTACCGGCGCCAATGGCCTGGTGGCGCTCGATGCCAGCGTCGCCACCACCCTGACCAGCGGCACGACTTATACGATTGGCACTAACTTCGCCTATATCGGCACCAATACGCTGAACACCGGTACGGGCGCGGTTACCCTAAATCAGTCCACGACCATCACGGCGCTGGCCAGTACCTTGACGTTGGGTGGCCCGGTGGGCCAATCGGGTTCGGGGTTTGGTCTCACCATCGCCGGCCCGGGCACCGTGACCCTGGCGGGAACCAATACTTTCAGCGGGCCCATCGTCGTCAACCCCAGCAGCACTCTCAACATCACTGGCACCGGTATTAATGGCGCTCTGCCCACCACCACCGCCCTGACCATCGCCGGCACCTTCAATTATGCGCCCACCACGTTCAATACCCAGGAGGTTGCCAGCCTGACCTTGGGCGCGGGTAACGCCCGCGTCACCAGTTCCGACGCTCTCGAGCTGGGCGCGATCACCCCGAACGTGGGCGGAACGGTGGACTTCACGGGTTCTAACATTACCACCAATCAGAATACCAACGGCATTCTTGGCGGCTGGGCCACCTGTGGCACGACGGCTGGCAGTCCGACCAGTTGGGCCACCGTCAACTTCGATGTTATTCAGGTGCTGGCCTCGTATACGACCACGGCCACCGCCGGCACGACGGCCTCGAATTACGCCAATAACAACATCGACGTTACCACCAGCCCCGGGCTCCTCAGCGGGACGATCACCCCCAACAGCCTGCGCTTTAACACGGCCGCGACCGAAACCCTCACGCTGGCCGCCGGGACGAACTCGATCCTTTCCGGCGGCATCCTGGTCACATCCACCGTCGCGGGCACCGCCACGACCAATATCTCGACCATCACCGGCGGGACGCTCACCGGTTCCTCGGGCGGCGCCTTGTACATCAACCAGTATAACACCGGCAACCTGATCATCAATTCCGTGATCGCCGACAACGGCAGCCCGACGGCCTTGGTGAAATCCGGCTCCGGCACCGGCGCGACGATCATTGGCGGGTCCGTCGGCACCGCCATTGGCGGAACGATCATCAACACCTTCACCGGGGGCATCTATGTCGATGGCGGCACGCTCCAGGCCAATGGATTCGGGGCGGTCGGCGGTTCCGTCGACTCGACGAGCGCGCTCCAAACTGGGCAGAACACCACGCTGACCTTTACCAGCACCGCGGGTATCGCGGCGGGAATGGGCGTGTCGGGCACGGACATCGTGCTGGGCACAACCGTTTTGTCGGTCACGCCCACCACGGTCGTCCTCAGTGCGGCCACCACCGCCACCCAGCCGGCGTCCACTCCGGTCTCATTTGCCAACGCGGTTGCTCTCGCTGGCGGCACGCTCACCTTGCTGAACGACGGAGACGGCACCGGTGACGTGCAGAATCTTGCCTACAACAACAACGTGACCGTGACCGGCAATGCCACCCTCACGACGACTCGACTGGCGGCCGGGATCCCCGTGGGAAGCGTTCTCTATACCCTCGCGGCGGACAAAGACGTCCTACTGGGTTCGCTGAACATCACCAATCCGGGCACGACTTTTACGATTAACCCAACCAACGGTTACGAGGTCACGTTTGCCGGCCCGATCAACATCAATCAGGCGCTGACGACGTTGTCGGTGGGCAGCAACGGCGCGACCCAATCCAATCTTCTCCCTAGCGTGACCTTGAGCGGGCAGATCACGGACAGCCAAAACTGGACGAAGGCAGGCACCGGCACCTTGCTGCTGACCAATGCATCGAATCTGAATACCCTCACGGGTAACATCCTGGTCACCGGCGGCGTGCTGGCGTTTAGCAGTACTGCCGCCCAGGACAGTGATGCCGCCCTGGGCGCCGCCAGCAATGTCATTACCCTCAACGGCGCCACGGCCACCTTGCGCGCCGTGGGCGTGGGCGCGACGCCCACCAACCCCGTCACCATTAGTACCAGCCGCACGATCAACTTCTTCAACGCGACCAATACCAACAATATCATTGAAGTCACCGCGAACACCACGCTGCAACTGAACAACCCCTTCGGGCTGAGCAATGATGGCTTCACGAAGCAAGACGAGGGCACCCTGGTGTTGAACGCGGACAACGAGCAATGGTCCGGGGCCCTGACGATCAATCTCGGCGCGGTCCGCTTGACCAACAGCGGCGCCCTGGGTCTGGATAGTAATATCGTCAGCGTGGCGAACAACGTCGGGGCGACGTTGCAATTGGACGGGGTCGATATTTTCAAGCAGTTGACCATCGACAATACCGGCATCAACACGGGGGGCGCCCTGGAGGCCTATGGAGGAACGGCGAACATCGAAAACGGCCTGGTCACCCTGGGCGCCGCGACGACGATCGGCGCGGACGCTTCGAGCACGCTGACGCTGCGTGGTGGCATCACCGGCGCCAATGCATTGACCTTTGCGGGCGCGGGTTACATCACCATGGACACCAACGCCCTGGGCGCGGTCAGTTCGATCACCAAGATCAATACCGGCATCACCATGCTGGCTGTCAACAGCCCGAGCTTTGTGGGAGCGATTACCGTCAACGCGGGGACATTCTATATTGGCGGTCCGCTCGGAGCGGGGGCGGGCAGTATTGGCGGCACGGGCGCCATTACCGTCAACCAGGGGGCGATCCTCACCATCGATGATAGCGTAGGTGTGCCGTTCGCCGACCGTTTGGGCGCCACGCGGGCGCTAACCCTTTCCGGCACCCTGAATTACATGGGCAACTCGACCGGGCCGTCCGTGGAAGAGTTCACGACGTTGAC
>Ga0302325_10018080_pt1 | contig 14873 bp, 16 predicted proteins | sample Palsa_T0_2_FD_201948 | JGI IMG/M metagenome (GOLD analysis project Ga0302325, IMG submission 201948) | Peat permafrost microbial communities from Stordalen Mire near Abisko, Sweden - Palsa_T0_2 | ecosystem: Environmental > Terrestrial > Soil > Palsa > Peat permafrost | place: Sweden: Abisko... | reverse complement strand
ATCGTCATAAGTCCTAGCTCGCGTCCGGAAATTACGCTTTCGTACGGAACGCGGCCAGCCCGCAATCGGTTAGCCGTATGGCGTCTTCAGCCATGAACATCACCACCGCTGAAGGCAACAGCAGCTAACGATCTTTTAATGGCGGGGTAATTAGGCCTGACGTCAACCGAGGTGATTGCGGCACAGCGGGCGGCGCCAGAACGGCTGCGCGCTATCGAGTGGTGGCCTGCAGGCATGTACCTGTCGAGTTCATTGGCCTGTTCCGCACTCCCCCGATCGGCGGCCGGGCCCATAACCCTGCCACTTAGTCTGCGGTCGGCTGGGGGGAGTAAGCGACAGGCTAGCCCGGAAACGAGTCCTGTAGTAGGATCGTCCGGATAAAGTAGCTGCAAATTGGGGGAAATCGCTATCGTGTGTCATCACCCCCTCGATCGAGGGGGTGATGACGCGCAATAAATTCGAATCATGCCGCTGAGTGGCGTGAGATGCCCGATGGTGCTGGAGAGACGGCACACCTGGGCATTCTGCGGCCGGACAGGCTGAGCGGCATTGGCCCATAACCCCGGGTTCCTGCTGTTGTGCGCTGAGCCGGCGAGCCGGTCGCTTGCACGCCACTTGGAAACCGGTCGCTTGCACGCTACTTGCGAAAGACTGCGTGCGATCCGCGCCGGATCCGGACATCCGCCTGGCGAGCCGCCAGATATGCGGCCCGGAATACGCGCCTACAACGGGGACGGCGAGGTCAGCGAACTTCGGTGTATTCGCTGCGGTCCAACGGCACCACGTTGGTGTAATCGCTATCCCCTGGCTCTGTGATATCGATGTACTGGCTGCCGTCCAGCGGCAGAACACCGAAGCCGCGCCCGGAGACCAGCTTGCGCAGGTGCCGCATCCCGCTCATGCCCGCGAGCGCGACAGCTACCGCGGCGGCGAGGACCGAGCCGCCAAACAACGCGAGCCCGCCGACGACGTGTCCCAGAATCATCAAGACCACTCCAGCCAGCAGGGCCACAGGCACGGCCGCCACCAGCAGCAGCGCAAGCAGTGTCACGGCGATCACGGCCTTGCCCGACCTGTCCGGCATCCGATCCCCGTACCAACCGGTCATCACGCTCACCTCTCAAAGCCCAGAGCCCTCTGCGGGTCCAGACCAGTCGAAACAACACGATATGTCGCGTCATCTATGTCAACGCGCCTCTCGATCGGAATCATCCCGTGCCGCAGGCGCCGACCACCCGGGTCGCCGCTCTCGGCGGTCGCCTGACTTCATCGACGACCAGGCAGGGTGGCTCTGTGACAAGCTGGCCGTAGCAGCCCCGGAGCGGGGCCGCACGCGGTCAAGGGAGATCGTCATGAGCGTGTACAGGGTGACCGAGATCATCGGGACAAGCAGCACTTCATGGGAAGACGCCGCAGCGGAGGCGATCAGGACCGCGGCCGGGACGCTCCACGATCTGCGGGTGGCCGAGGTCGTCAAGCAGGACATTCACCTAGACGAGGGCGGCGCGATCACCTATCGCACCAAGCTCCAGCTCTCCTTCAAGTACGGACCCGAGCACTGATCCCAGGTCAGCTGTCTCCCGCGCTGGCGCGTTGAGCGGGCCAGCCGTCCAGGTGCGGCGCGCGGGTTCCGTTGAAGGACACGCTAAGCGGCTTCGTTCCCTGGCTGATCGGGGCTACCCGGTGAGCCGGCGAGTGTCGTCGCGCGCCGCTGGATTGCTTCGAGGCTGTCGTGCAGCGCCTGCCAGACGTGAGCGAGGCCGGCGCTGGCCGGGAGATCGCCGCGGATGACGCCAGGCGGGCTGGCCTGTTCACCGAGCGCGTCGAGCGCGGCGCGGCCGAGCTCGACGATCACCGGGTCGGTGGCCTCGATCGTGAGCTGCTCGCCGGTCACCCGGATCAGCATCTGACGCCGGCCGGCCTCTTCTGGCTGCTCGTCGCTGGTACCGGTGACATCGGCAGTGCGGAGCGCCTCTTTGGCCTGGTCGAGGTCGACGCCGAGCGCGACCAGGGCCCGGGCCGCGGCGGTATCGGGGTCGCCGAGGGCGGCGAGCAGCAGGTGGTGTGAGCCGACCGGCCTTCCCCCGGCCAGCCGGGCGGCCTCGCTCAGGCTGGTGTCGGCGGCCGGCGTGGTGCGCAGCTCCGGCTGCGCACCTGACTCGGCTGTCTCCTCGGGGTCGGCCGCGGAGCTGCGGCGCAGCCAGCGGCGGAGCCGGGTGGCCTCGGCCGGCGTCGTGGACAGGAGCTCGAGCACGGCCATCCGGATCGCCGCGAGGTCGGAGTGCTCTTTCAGGACCCGGGCGCCGACGCCGTCGGCTTCCCGTATCACGCCGAGCAGGATGTGCTCGGTGCCGATGTAGTCGTGGTGCAGTTTCAGGGCCTCGCGGAGCGCGAGCTCGAGGGTCTTCTTGGCGCGCGGGGTGAACGGGATATGCCCGGTGGGCTTGCCGCTGCCGATACCGACAATGGCCTTGACCTCCTCGCGGGTGCCGTCGAGCGACATCCCGAAACCGTCGAGGGCGCGGAACGCGAGCCCGCCGGGCTCGCCGAGAAGCCCGAGCAGGATGTGCTCGGTGCCGATGTAGTTGTGCTGCAGGCGCCGTGCTTCTTCCTGGGCGAGCACGACGACGTGCCGGGCGCGGTTAGTGAATCTCTCAAACATGGGACTACCGTGCAGCATCTCTTCATACCCCGTCAATACCATGTTATTAATAGGGTGAGCTTGTACGTGGGCCGATGCGGGAGGATCGTGAAGCCATGGACTGGGAGGACCGGCTTGACGACTGGGAGGTCGAGCTCGAGCTGGCGGCTCAGCTCGAGGGCTCGGACTGGGTGACGCTCGACCGGGCGGCCGCCGACACCGGCGCCTCCCGTGCCGCCCTGCGCAACTGGTACCGCACCGGGCAGATCCCGTCCCGGCTCGTCGACGGGCCGCACGGGCCGCAGCGGCTGGTGCCGCTCGCCGTCGTCGCCGCGCGCGCCGAGGCTTCCCCGCGACTGCGCCGCACCGCGCAGCGGCGGCTCGCCGACGAGGCTCAGCTTGAGATCCTCCGGCACCGGGTTGACCAGCTCGAGCTCCGGCTGGCCGCGCTCGAACGGCGCCCGCCACCAGATCCGCACCCTTAAGCAGCCGTCAAGCGGCTGGCCGGCGGGCGGGTGACGTTCTCGCGACGGCCGGTATCCCGCCGGGACTGCCAGGGGTGCCGGGCTGCCCTTCCCCAGCTGAGTGACCTCCGGTCCGTTAGGAACTAAAGAACTTAGATCCGAACGGGCCGGGTGCTTGTTCCCTGGTGAACGGCCTTTGCGCCATGGCCAGGACTCAGGCCGCGACGAGCAGGATGCCACGGCGGACTAGAAATTGCGTAATACGCATTACTTGCGTGCTGCGCAAATAACTGTTAGGCTGAAGCCGTGAACGAACCGGCCACCGGGCCGCTAGGAAAGGAAATCGCCATGCTGTTCCTGATCAACCACCGCTACCCCGTCCTCGGCACCGTCCTGAGCGCCCTGTCCAACGTCGTCTTCCTGATCCTCGGGATCCACGACCACTCCACCTTCCTGATCCTGATGAGCGCCCCGTTCCTGGCCCTGTCCGTCGTCCAGTTCAGCTACCGCCGCCGCCAGCACAGCACCCCGCAAGCCCGGCGGTAAGCGTCACGAATCTGTTCTTCACCGCGGTCACGGCTGCGGCGTATGCTCCACGCCATGACTGTTGAGGTGACCGTTAAGACGGTCGAACCGACGCCGACGGCGGTGGTAGCGGCGGCGACAACATGGGCGGAGTTCCCCGGGACGTGGGGGCCGATGCTGGACAAGGTGTGGAGCTTTCTCCGCGGCGACGCCCCTGCGGGGCTTTACCAGCAGGGGCACAACATCATGCTCTACAAGGACGACACCCCCAACGTCGAAGTAGGCGTCCAGGTAAGCAGCTCATTCAGTCCGGCCGGTGATGTTGTCGCGTCATCGCTGCCGGGCGGCCTCGTCGCCACCGCGACCCACACCGGCCCGATCGCCAGGCTCGGCGACACTCATCAGGTGGTGCGCGAGTGGAGCAAGGTGAATGGGTACCGGCTGGCCGGCCCTCGCTGGGAGATCTACGGCGATCCCGAGCCGTCCAACGGCGACTTCGACGTGGACGTGTTCTGGTCGCTGGCGGCGCCGTAACCTGGACAGTTCCGGAATCCAGGCGGCGGGCGGACCCAGCGTATCTCGCCGTCATGGACGTCAGCGGTGGGCGACAGCCCGGCGCTGCGGGCCACCCGCTGAGAGGCCAGGTGGCCGGGATGGATATGAGCTACGACAGTCCATCCGGCCGCTGCCAGCACGTCTGCCAGGCTGCGCGCGGCCTCCTTGGCATAGCCGCGGCCCTGTGCGGGCCGGACCACCACCCAGGCGACCTCGGCCGGGCCAGCGGCGGGACCGCCCGAGGGCATGGTCGCCTGCACCGTCCCTGCCACCGTGCCGGCCGCGCGAACCCGCACGACCCAGTTGCCCCACCGCTGGTCACCTCCAGGTGAGCGGCGGGCCGCCAGGCGCGTGTAACGGGCGGCCAGGGCCGCCGCGGCCAGCGGCGCTCCGCCGGTGAACTCATGCAAGGAGGGATCGTCCAGCAGCGGCGCGAGTTCGGCAGCGTGGGCCACGACAAGTGGCTCAAGGTCAAGTCGTTCGGTAGACCAGCCCCGGTCAAGGTCGATCACCCATCGACCATAGCTTCCGGCTAGCCACCCGGCCGGAGGCCCGGCTCGCGCGCCATCTGCTGGGCGCCATGCGTAATGCCAGGGTTTTCGCGGTTGCTCGGCGTCCGCTGGCTTCCCGTGCTATTCGAGATCGCCGATGGTTTCGTCTGTGGGGAAGTCTAGCCATTCGCGGCGTAGTCCCTGGCCCAGGCCGTGGCTGATGGCTGGCTGCCAGGTCGAGGGATCGCGGCGGGCGAGCTCGAAGCGGGCGTCGTCGTAGATCACCAGGAGCTGGCTGCCTGCCCAGAAGTGCGCGTACCATCCGTGCTTGGTCTGGGCCTGGAGCAAGTCAAGCTGTCCCGGGGTGACATCGACCCAGTAGAGATGCCACCGCCCGCCGCCGGGCTGGCCGTCGACCGGGAGCCCGTCTCGCGTAACGTGCGCGCGGACCACTCGCAGCTCGTTGATCACCGTGGGGTCGTCCAGGCCCTCAGCGATGACAGCGCCTCGCCACACCGGGCCGTCAGCTGCTCGACTCATTTTTACTTCGGCCCTTTCACCGGCGGAACCGGTTATCGCATCGCGCCTTCCGGGCTGCTGGCCGGCCTTGCCGCCGGCCCCGGGCAGGCAGATTTAGCTGAGACAAAGGCCTGACCGCGTCCAGAAGGGATGTCAAGACCACCCGCTCCAGCGACCGGGGCGTCGCTTTGATCACAGCCATCTCGTCATTGTCGCCCAGACGGCCACCCGCCCACACCCCCTCCCGGGCGCGGACCATCTGCCGGCACACCACCGAGGCTTCGCCGGGGAGGAATGCCGTCCGGGCGACGTGCGTTGTCGCGCTGGTGAAGAAGATTGGCTTTTTGTCGTTCGGGCACTGGTCGTCGTCGCCTGGCTCGCAGGCGCGGTCGGCATCGGATGCGCTGCTGCAGTCGATCGACCTGGCTGTGGCCGCTGAAGAGCTGGGCGCGGACGGCGCGTATTTCCGCGTGCACCATTTCGCGAGACAGCTGGGATCTCCGTTCCCGCTGCTGGCGGCGGTTGGCGCGCGCACCAGCCGGATCGAGATCGGCACGGCTGTCATCGACATGCGGTATGAGAACCCGCTGTACATGGCAGAGGACGCCGGCGCGGCTGACCTTATCTCTGGCGGCCGCCTCCAGCTGGGGATCAGCCGCGGCTCGCCGGAGCAGGTGATCGACGGCTGGCGGTACTTCGGCTACCAGCCGCAAGAGGGTGAGACGGACGCCGACATGGCCCGCGGGCACGCCCAGGAGCTACTCGCGGTGCTGCGCGGCGAGGGCTTCGCGCAGCCTAATCCCCGCCCGATGTTCCCGAATCCGCCCGGCCTGCTGCGCCTCGAGCCGCACTCCGAAGGACTCCGGGAGCGCATCTGGTGGGGCGCCGCGTCACAGCGGACCGCCACGTGGGCGGCCGAGCTGGGCATGAACCTGCAGAGTTCGACGCTGATCAATAACGAGTCGGACAAACCCTTTCACCTGCAGCAGGCTGAGCAGATCCAGGCATTCCGCAACGCATGGCACGAGGCTGGCCACCAGCGGGAGCCGCGGGTGTCGGTAAGCCGGAGCATCTTCGCCCTCGTCGATGACCGGGACCGGGCCTACTTCGGCCGCCGGGACCAGGACGGCGACGAGATCGGGTTTATCGACGCGAAGACCCAGGCGATCTTCGGCCGCTCATACGCTGCCGAGCCAGATGTGCTGATCCAGCAGCTCAAGGAGGACGAGGCGATCGCAGCCGCCGACACGCTGCTGCTCACCGTGCCCAGCCAGCTCGGCATCGACTACAACGCCCACGTCATTGACAGCATCCTCACCCACGTCGCGCCTGCGCTCGGCTGGCGATAAGCCGGCTGGCGATAAGCCGGCTGGCGATAAGCCGGCTGGCGACCAACAAGATCAGCCTTGGCAGCGGCGAGGTCCCGCGCCGTACCCGTGGCCATGCCGCGCCCGCGGATGAGTGCACCAGTCGGGTCAGATGAGTGCGTCACCCCGACGGGCACGGAACCACGGTACCTGTCCATCACGGTCGCGATGTGCCAAGGGAACGCTGCGCGGAATCCTCTCGGACACCGGTATGACGAGCGAAGAACTACAATGTCTGCTCTTACATGCTCAGGGCAAACCGGCCCGCATCCGATCCGCGGCTACGAGCGCGTGGTTCCGCGGAAAGGTGGCTTGTGAAATCGCGCATAAAGCGGTTCCGCGGAAACGTTCCGAACCCGACGTGATGCCCAGCTCGAACGTTTCCATGATCGTGGCCAGTTCGCGGCGCTATTTGCCCGATTCTGGCCATGATCATGGTCGCCACCCAAAACTAGCCATGATTCGGCATGACCGGAAGTCCGGCCGTGGCCAGTGGCGGACTGAGGCGCCAGCTTCATGTCGTTCCCATGAATCGCCACGGACCGGGCTTTGACCTTCCGGGCCTTGCGGGCGACTTGAGCCGGGTGCCTCGTTCAGGCGCGGCTGGCGGCCGAGGAAGGCGACGAACTGGTCGCCGGGACCGGCTGGCTGGCGCTGCACGCGAACGAGACGTCCTAACCGTGGGCGGTAATCTCGATGGCCGCGGCAGGCGCGCGACCGGGGCAGGTTCCGGTTCGCGGTCACGCGGTGCCGCACCGCGGAAAGGACGACTAGTCCTGCGCTGCGGCAGGCCCGGACCCGGTGGCAGGGAGCTCCTGGGCCAGGCGGAACACCCCGAACAGGCTCAGATCCTGGAAGGCGATGATCCGCGCGATCCCCGCCGGGGTGACCGTGGGCACGAGTATGGCGTGCGCCTGATACGCCCCGCCTGGCTGGCGCCCGTAGACCGCGAAGGCCGGGTCCCCGTTGGCCATGACCGGGACCAGCCGGAGCCCGCCGGGCTCGGTGAGGAAGTGCGTCGCGATAAAGCGGGTCACGGGTTCCTGGCCGGTGAACCAGGTCAGCACCGGCGGCATCTCCAGCGCGACGTCCGCTTGCAGCAGCCCGGCCAGCGCACTGGCGTCGGCGTTCTCAATGGCCGCGGCAAACTTATCAAGCAGCGCCCGCCGGTCCCGTTCGGCAGGCTCGGCTATGTCATCTTCGGCCGGCACGGCCTCCGCGAGCTGAGCCCGGGCCCGGCGGAGGCCGCTGTTCACGGCGGTGGTCGTGGTGCCGAGCAGGTCCGCCACCTCGGCGGCCGGCCACCCCAGCACGTCCCGCAGGATCAGCATCGCGCGCTGCCGGGCGGACAGGTACTGCAGCGCCGCGACGAAGGCCAGCCGGATACCTGCACGCGACGCCGCCACCGCAGCCGGATCCGCACCCTCGGCGGCCAGCACCGCGCCGGGAAACGGCTGCAGCCACGGCACCTCCGGCCCGGCCGCCAGCGGGACCTCCGGATCCTGCGAAGGACCACCCAGCCCGGACGGCAGCGGCCGGCGGCCGCGCCGCTCGATCGCGGTCAGGCACACGTTGGTCGCGATCCGGTACAGCCAGGTCCGCACCGACGCGCGGCCCTCGAACTTGTCGTAGGACCGCCACGCCCGCAGGTACGTCTCCTGCACCAGGTCCTCGGCCTCCTCAGCCGAGCCAAGCATCCGGTAGCAGTGAGCCTGCAGCTCACCCCGGAACTGGCCGGTCAGACCGGCGAAGTCCTCGCTGACCGTCATCGGCTCCCCTAACTCCGCGTCGGCACGCCCTGCCTTAGACGTACTCATCATGGCGGCGGATCCAGGTCTGGAACGCGTCGCCCTCGTCGCGCCCCTTCGCCGCCCGGTCCAGGATCGGGTAGTAGGGCATCATGAACTCGACGCCGCGGGCCGCGGTCGTATAAGTCTGGTAGACGGCGCCGCCGGCGAGCGTGAAGGCGCTCATCGTCGGCGACTGGGTGAGGTACCCGGTGACATCGGTCCCGGTCGCGGCCGCGTTCACGGCCACGATCGGCGGCAGCGTCCGCTCGTCCAGGCCCCACGAGCGCACCTGCTCCGGCGGGTACGAGGCGCCGAGGTCGACGTTGAAGTCGGTGTTAACCGCTGAGACCCAGGGGATGCTCCAGCCCATCCTCTTTTTGTACGCCTGAAGCTTGGCCAGCGGGGCCTGCGAGACGAGCAGCAGGGTCACGTCGCGGGCGTGCAGGTGCGGCAGGAGGCCGTCGAGGCCGTCGGCCATCGAGGAGTTGACCGGGCATCCCGCCTCGTAGCTCGGGCCGAACATGAAATGGTAGAACATCAGCTGCGAGCGGCCGTCGAAGAGCTCGGCCAGGGTCCGCGTCCCGTCATCGGTGTCGAACCGGTACTGCTTCTCGACCGTGACCCAGGGCAGCTCGCGCCGCTCGCGCGCGAGCTCGTCCCCCGCCCTGGTGTGCTCCTTCTCGCGTCGCAACAGCTCGCCGCGAGCGGCCTGCCATTCGGCAGGGCTGACAACCTTGTGCTCCGTCATCGCTCTCTCCTTTGTGAGGATGGTCTGCTCAGGCTGCGGCGGGTTCTGTGACGAAAGCCGCGTTCTGGCGTTCCATCGCCTTCACGACGCCGCTGCGCCAGGCTTCGGTGATGGGCTGCGTCATGGGGTCGGGGAAGATGTCCTCCTCGCCGTGCTCGACGCCGTCGAAGATAGCGCGCGCGACGGACTCCGGCGAGGCCTTCGGGATCTCAAGGCCGCGGGTCATGTCGGTGTCGGTCGGGCCGGTCAGGACCGCGTGGACCTGTACGCCCCGGCCGGCCAGCAGCGGGCGCAGCGACTGGGTGAGGTTGAACGCGGCCGCCTTGGAGATGGCGTAGGCCGGGGTGAGCGGGTAGGGGGCCAGCGCCATCACCGACACGTTGTTGACGACGGCGCCCCGGGAACTGGTCAGCAGCGGCAGGAACGCCTGGGTCACGGCCCAGGTGCCGAACAGGTTGACGGCCAGGCTCTGCTCGAGCGCGGCCCGGTCGGTGAGGTCGTCGTAGAGCGCGATCCCGGCGTTGTTGATCAGGAGGTCGAGCGATCCGACCTGCTCGGCCGCGGCCTGGACCTGCGCGGCGTCGGTCACGTCCAGGGACAAGGGGGTTACGCGGCGGTCGGGGTGGACCAGCGGGCTGCGGGTGCCGGCGTACACGTGGCTGGCACCGCGGGACAGGGCTTCGGTGACGAGGGCCTGGCCGATGCCGCGGTTGGCTCCGGTCACCAGGACTGTCTTGCCGTTGACGTTCATTTCTGCTCCTGCTGCTCGTGCGGGGTTCCGCGCCGCCTGCGTGGCGGCTCACTTATATAGACCAGGCGGATTCGCGCGAGTCACCGCGGACCGAGCCACGACTTTCAGGGCTTTGGTGCTTGCCGGCGGGTCACCGGAAGGCCGCGATGTTGCGCCGGGCCCATTCGGCGAAGGTGCGGGGCGGGCGGCCGAGCACCTGTCCGGCGTCAGGGCTCACCCGCAGTTCGGCAGCTGTCGGCTCGCCCAGGATGTCGAGGGTGCCATCCACGACTGGTTCGGGCATGAACTGCAGCAGCTGCACCCGGGCCTCCTCGCGGCTTTGCCCGGTGAACCGTATCGGGGTGCCGAGGGCGTCCCCGACGGCGCGGGCTCGTTCCCGCGGCGAGATGAGCGCCGGGCCGGTGAGCTCGTAGGCGCGGCCGGCGTGACCGCCGTCGCGCAGGGCCGCCGCCGCGACCTCGGCGATATCTGCCGGGTCGATCCACGGCAGTGCGACGTCTGCGAAGGGCGCGGCCGCGGCCCGCTGCGAGCGGACCGGGCCGGCCCACGCGAGGGCGTTGGAATAGAAGCCCCCCGGCCGCAAGATGGTCCACTCCAGGCCGGCCTGCTGGACGGCTCCCTCGAAGGCCCGCAGGCGAGAATGGGACATGGCCGCCGGGCGCGTCCGCGCGCCCTGGGAGGACAGCAGGACGACCCGCCGGACCCCGGAGGCGGTGATGACATCCAGGACAGCGCGCGGGTCCTGACCTGCCAAAAGGAGCGGCCCGGCGAGAAGGAGGAACAGCGTCCGGGCCCCGTCAAGCGCGGGCTTGAGGCTTTCGGCTTCCGCGAGGTCGGCTTGCCGGACCTGGACGCCGGCCGGCACGCCTGCCGCCGGAAGCCGCCGCGAGACGGCGGTCACCTTCTCTCCGGCCGCGGCGAGCGCTTGCACGAGCGGCCGCCCGACGTTCCCGGTTGCTCCTGTCACGACGATCATGGATAACTCCGTTCCGGTTCTCCTGTGGTTACTGGTCTCCTGTGGTTACTGGTCTCCTGTGGTTACTGGCCGGCCAGCTTGGCTGCACTGCGGGGGTGTCGCCCTCGCGGCAACTCCGCGACGTTAACATCCGCGGTATAGTAGGTACCTAGAAGAAAGTGACTATCCTGAGGGAGGCGATGTGGGCGACGCTGTCCGGATGGCACCCGGGCAAGCCGATCCCGGGCAGGCCTGCCCGATCGCCCCGGTCGTCGACATCGTCTTCAGCCGCTGGACCACGCCGATCCTGTGGACGCTGAACGAGTACGGCCGGCTGCGGTTCGGCGAACTGGAACGCCGCCTCACGACCATCACGCCCAAGGTGCTGACCCAGCGGCTGCGGCAGCTGGAGCGCGACGGCCTCGTGCTGCGGACTTACCACCCCGAGATCCCGCCCCGGGTGGAATACGAAATCAGCGAGCTCGGGCGCAGCCTGGCACCACTGTTCGCGACACTCGCCACATGGTCCGCCGCCAACCTGGGCAAAGTCGAGAAGGCCCGGCTGGACTACGACACCACTGACAGCCCGCCCATCCGCCGGACCTGAGATAGGTAATCGCACAGCAGATGAGCTGGCGATCGACGTATCTAAACGCCCGCATCGGCCTCCTTACAACGGGGAGAGAAAGACTCTCCCCGCAACGTCAGGGTCATGGGGCGCATCATGGCAGGTAACGCAGTTCAGGTTACTGATTCAGTTCCTCAAGCGGCCTCAAGCACCGACAGCAGGTCCGCGCCAGGCAAGGTGGTCTCGGACATCATTCTGGCCGTGACAGAGGCCCAGATTGCTCCGGGCGATACCGCGTGCTTCCCATTTGCCGCGCGTACGGCGTACGGGATTCCGTCCGTTCATGACTTCAATGTCATTTCGGATAACCCGGATTTCAGCCCGCAGTGGGCCCGTCTCCGCTCGGCAGCTAGTGACAGTTACGGCCCGCGCTACCTCCTCGAGATCACTCCCGGTGATATCGGGCGTTCTCAGTTTGGCGCTTATCCGCTCCGTCTCTCGTGGGGAGCAGCCGGGACGCAGCGTTACGCCGTAGGCCAGTGCACGCTCATCATCAGGCCAAGCGTGCGCGCCGTCAGCGAACCGGACGTGACAATCTGGCCGGCCGGCCAGGTCTGCCTGCTGCTGGAGAATCGCGGCGGCACCGGTATTGATGTGTCAGTCTCGCTACGGCACCGCGGCTCGGACTGGTCGAAGGAGTGGGAGTTCGAGCTGCCGGTGACGGACGACCCGTTCAGTTTTTCCGGGCGGTTCGATCCGCCGGCCGCCAAGCGGAGCGGGGACTTCGAGCTTGCCGTCAGCGCGGCAGGCGTGCCCCTGGCCCGCCGGACCGTGCGCGCCAGACGCCCGCTGATTTCCCGCAGGCTCATCGCGGCTTAGCAGCGGGTCTGGCGGCGGCTATGGCGATGACGTGCTTGCCGAGTCATCCGTGAATGACCGGCAGCCCAATCGCGGCCAGGCGGAGGCCGACAGCCCAACGGTGACCATCCGGCCGCCCCCGGATCGGTCCACACCAAGCCAGACGGCTTCTCGCCCAGCCCGACCGGCACCCCGCCACCCCGGCGGATCGCATCCACCGCCCAAGCCGCTTCCCCGGGGGCAACGGCAACCGGGATCCTCGCTCGCTCCATGACCTACATCTACCCGGCCAGGACCGCCCTGTCATACTGGACGCGGCACACCTCCTCGCGGCAGAAGCGGATAGCCGCTGCTTGAGCGATCGCACGACCAGCAGAACAGGATATTGGTTCGTGCGAAGATCGCTGCCATGGATGACAATGACGCCCGGACCCCGGGAGAGGTGTTCGGGCGGCTTCTCGATTTCTTGAACCGGTTGGATGCGGCGCATTTCCACTACACGCTCGCGCATACCCGGCCTGAGTCGGTGATGGTTGATATCTCGCTGCCGGGATGGCGCTGCGAGGTCGAGTTCATGGCCGACGGGTCCACTGAGATCGAACGCTACCGGTCCGTCGCAGGCGTCGAAGACGATGCGGGACTCCTCGAAGAGTTGCTCACTGGGGCCGATGTCAACTAACCGTCGGCGGCATGTGCGGAGTGCGCCGCGAGGCGCTTCGTTATATCCCCGGCCTAGCCGGGAGGGATTGGAGGGATGTCCTTGGGTCCGATGTCTTACCTGGCGCCGAAAGGTTAAGGGGAAAAGAGCATGACAGGAAACCGGCGGCCGGGTCCAGGTATCAGGGACGGTGCGCCGGGGGACCCGCGCGATATGGTGAAAGCTAAACTGCCTGAAGCCTAATCTCCAGATGGTGCAAATGCCCGCCCACCGGAAAGATGCCCGGAGCCGGTGCCGCATCCTGCGCCGATCTCGCACTCTGGTCGGCGCACCCTCTGGATGCGGAGCGATGTCCAGTGAGGACATTGAAGGAGATGAGTGGGCCGCCTAAGTCGCGCTATCACGTATGACGAAGACGAACGCGGGATCGCCTAAGGGACGCGAGTCCTATGGCGACGGAGTTCCCATAGTAGTCGCAGGAGTAACGACCTGCCAGGGAGGGCGGGAAAGCCGCCTGCAGGGCGAAGGGGAACAGGTGACCGGACACCAGAGACGGAAAGGTATGCGAAATGCAGAACGCCGAAACTGTGCTGGCTGTCCTCCGTGAGCGCGGCAGGAAGGGACTGCCGCTGGATGAGTTGTACCGGCAGTTGTTCAACCCGCAGTTGTATCTGCTGGCCTACGGGCGGATCTACTCCAACGACGGAGCAATGACGCCCGGTGTCACGCAGGAGACCGTGGACGGCATGTCCCTGGGCAAGATCGGCCGCATCATCGATGCGGTGCGCCACGAGCGCTACCGGTTCAGCCCGGCCAGACGGGTCTGGATCCCGAAAAAGAACGGGAAACTGAGGCCGCTCGGCATGCCTACCTGGCCGGATAAGCTACTCGGCGAAGTGGTGCGCCTGCTTCTGGAAGCGTACTACGAGCCGCAGTTCTCCGGCCGCTCCCACGGGTTCCGGCCCGGCCGCGGCTGCCACACAGCACTGGGTGAGGTGGCCAGAACCTGGACCGGGACGACCTGGTTCATCGAGGGTGACGTCGCCGATTGTTTCGGGTCCCTGGATCACGAGATAATGATCAGGATCCTGGCGGAAAAGATCCGCGATAACCGTTTCCTGCGGCTCATGCGGAACATGCTCCGAGCCGGGTACCTGGAAGACTGGAGATGGAACGCCACGGTTTCCGGCGCTCCGCAAGGCGGGGTTGTTTCCCCGATCCTCTCCAATATTTACCTGCATAAGCTGGACGACTTTGCCGGGAACACGCTCATCCCTGAATATACCCGAGGGGAAACAAGAACCCGGAACAAAGAATACGAGAGAGTGCGTCACGCCTACCGGCGCGCCCGGAAGAGCGGGAACCGCAAGAAAGCGCGGGAACTGCGCAGAAGGCAGGCTTTCCTGCCGAGCGTGGACTGCGACGACCCTGGTTACCGCCGACTCCATTACGCCCGTTACGCTGACGACACGCTCTTCGGGTTCACCGGGCCGAAAGCCGAGGCGGAGGAGATCAAACAGCGGCTGACCGCGTTCCTGCGGGACGAACTCCACCTGGAACTGTCAGCCGAGAAGACCCTGATCACGCACGCGCGTACCGGCGCGGCGAAATTCCTCGGATATGAGATCACCACCCAGCACAGCGGCACCAGCGGCCGGAAGAGAATCAACGGCGGCATAGCGCTGCGCGTGCCCGCAACGGTGATCAAGGCCAAATGCGCGCCCTACCTGGAACGCGGCAAACCCGCCGCCCAGCGAGCCCTGCAGAACCACGGCGACTACGACATCGTCGCGGCCTACGGGGCGAAATACCGGGGCATCAGCCAGTACTACCTGCTCGCCGGCGACGTCCACCGACTGAGCCGGCTGCGGTGGGTCATGGAGACCTCGCTGCTCAAGACGCTCGCAGCCAAGCACGACTCCACGGTGTCGAAAACGGCGGCCCGCTACAAGGCCACCATCGAGACCCCGGACGGGCCGCGCA
>Ga0302325_10018077_pt1 | contig 14875 bp, 9 predicted proteins | sample Palsa_T0_2_FD_201948 | JGI IMG/M metagenome (GOLD analysis project Ga0302325, IMG submission 201948) | Peat permafrost microbial communities from Stordalen Mire near Abisko, Sweden - Palsa_T0_2 | ecosystem: Environmental > Terrestrial > Soil > Palsa > Peat permafrost | place: Sweden: Abisko... | reverse complement strand
CGTAATCTCCTCTAGTAACTTCCTGACTTCTTTGGATGCACCTCGAGCCTCCTTAATATAGTTGTAACTTCTCCCAGCTATCATCTCCGTAATGGAAATCAATCCAGCGATACTGGCGGATAAAGATAGAGGATCCATTGTGAAAGCTACAAAGAATGCTTTCAAGGATATTGACCTGACCCGAAAGTTGAAATAATCGTGAAGTAGAGCGGTAAACTCAAAGTCAATTGAAGTCGAGCGTAAGGCTGCGAGGTGTGTGCGGCCAACCTTGCTCACGTGGGACGTACACAAAATCCACGACTTTCGAACTCAAACAGCTAAAGATGGGTGTTTTTGACAGCGATGGAGATGCTTGTAATGAAGGAGAAGACACGGGCCGAATGGAGATGATGTAGCTTGGAGAAAATTGTACGAGATGGCGAGAAGGAGCTGTTGCAATTAAGGATGCGCTTTGAGTATGACATGAGTTGCTGCCTGGCCCGCCCAACCTTTAGCCTTTCGAGGTTGAAACAAAACTCATTTGCGCCAGGTCGAAGATGTCGACGATTGGGGCGCAGTCGAAGCAACGAGCATTCTAGCGCGTGCTGCGCCGAGAGCGACGCAGACGAGACCGACAGATGGGTCCAATAAGCCGTTGCTCTACAGGTGAGGGGAGCTGTACCCACGCTCCCATTATACCTGCCTGCAGGCTAGTGGCCCCCAAGTTGGAGGACATAGCCACCACCAGGCTAGTTGCTTCTCGTAGTGAGCGTAGCGAAGAGAAAAGGTAATTCTGCAGCCGCAACGAGCAAGTTGAGTTTAGCGTGTGTGACTCCTTACATAAGAAGACTTGATCGAGCGAAGGAGAGTAGAGCTATTGGCGGGGACTGGCCCCTCTCCCCCGCCTTGCGAAATTAAGAGAGGAAGAGAGAAAGAACGCCGACGTTGTAGGTGTTATACTGTTGGTACAGCTGCATTGCAGTTGCAGCGGTCACGTGCCAGCTGTCATGTGACACTACTGGGCTACACGCAAATTTATGTAGCTAGTCCCGATTAGGCTTAGTCAGATCAGGGGGCGGGTTTTTAACACTAAGGTGTTAACTGCCCTTCCTCTCTCCTCAATCAACCACCACTTTACGCAATTAGCACTCCACGACTTACGTGACGGTGCTACGCGTTACCGGTGGACCGACATATACAAAACCACGTGAAATCCAAAAGTCCTTCCTACATAGCCGGATACTCCAGCTATATCGGCCTCGCCGGTGGCAAGCTTATAGGGCATAATACCTTACAGAGCTGTATCCTACAGGGTCTTCCTCGCCATAGCTTCAGCGTGGCTATAGTGGCCATGTTCCACGGTAATTACCTAAGCTATAGGATCCTAGGCACCAAAAATCCAACAGATCTAAAATGGTTCTGTAGTAATCCCTATCTGGGCCAAAATAGGACCCGCTTTTAGGGAGAAGACGAGGAGAGTGTCACCGGGCTTCAAGGGAGCCAAAAACGAGTCCCTCCGGGCCCTCCAGTCCAAGGTGCTAAAATAAGTTTTGTGCATGCTCAGGCTTTCTTAGCATGTACTCAGGCTGGCCTCTGGAATGCTCACCGAGGCGAGGCTCAGGCTAAAGCAGCAACTGCTCAGGTCCAAAGGCGGAAATAGAAATTGCTCACAACCACATTCCGATGTGAGAATACCTATACCAACTAATGGAGGCATCTCTTGCGAAGCAACCAAGAATTTCAGATCAAAACTTGGGCAAAGTTATCCTGACTTGGGTTAGTTGCTCGCGGCGGCCTCTCAATCTTTCAGAATTATCGCAGGCATTGCTTCCAGAATATCAACCGGCATTGGACCTTCAACATACCATAGGCCAAGTCTGTGGAGAGTTTGTGATCGTCGACGGCAACTGAAACGTGACAATGATTCATCAGACAGCACGAGATTACCTAATGAAGACTCCTGGTCTTAGCTTCTCAATTTTTCTACCTGAAGCTCATTACATGCTATTCAAGAAGTGTTTGTCATTTCTGTTCCGCGCAAACACTCGAAAACTAATGGAGCACATTTCATCCCAACCTTTTCTCTTCTACGCTGCAACTTCTTGGGCCCATCATTTGAGTTTGAGTTCGGCCGCCCAGGACCGTGCATCTCTCTTGCTACTTGCAAAGTTCCTTGACGGTCCTTCTGTACTTACCTGGATCCATTGTCTGGCCCTCGCTGGCCAACTTCGAATCCTAGTGCTTGCTTCGAAAAGCTTGATGGCGTTCCTGGAGAAAAGGGCCAGAATTGACGTAGAAGAAAGTCATATCACTCACCCACTTCGAGAGATGGAAATGATTGGACTCTGGGCTATTGACTTGATCAAGGTAGTCGGAAAGTTTGGGACACATCTCGCCAGCCAGACAAAGTCCATATACAAATTGGTCCCTCCGTTCTGTCCTCCAGGTTCAATTGTCTATCGACAATTTGGCCCCAAGGTTCTATCTTCGACATTACGTGTATCTGGCTTGTCTAACAATTTCTGGGACGAAAATCTCGCCAAATTCTCAGTTGGCCGGGAATCCCAAGGCGTCAAGATCAAATGTCTTGAAAACCATTTTGCAGTATTGATCGCGGATGGGACAGTTATTCTCTATCATTCAATGGCTTGCGAGGAATTGCGCAGGTTTCCTCATGGCGAACGTGTCCTGGCCATGCAGTTTAACAACGCCGGTGATAAATTGGTAACATATGGGTTTCGGAGCACCAGGGTTTGGAGTTTGTCCACCGCTCGCCAACTGCATTGCATTTCCAATCCCAGTGATACCAAAGCTTTAGCGGTAACATTTGCAGCCAATGACACAGCCGTCTTGACGTGTTCAGAAGACAGAGCAATCAGACAGTGGTCGCTACTCGTTTCGCCAGATTCCTGGGTGGAGATCCTCGGCGATAATACATTTGGTAATCATCACCATAATTCTCCGAAATGTGTTGCTTTCAACCAAGAGGGTACGCAGGTTGCTCTGGCGTACAGAGGCTTTCCATTGTCTGTTTGGAGCATTGAACACCCAGGCATTGTTGGAATGTGTGAACGGCCAGGAAATGTTGGCCTTGACCTCTGGACAGGCGTCGACCGCGTTGGATGGAATCCAGTGACAGGACACGTTGTTGGAATTTACAGCGATGGCTGCGTCTTCAAGTGGCACCCCGAGGAAAATGATAACCAAGAGCTGAAAACTGTTGCTCTAGAGATTGTGTGTAGTCCTGATGGCAACCTGCTTGTCACATGCAGCTCTGACGGCACCCTTCAAATCTGGAATTTCCATCATTTCGCTCTCATCTATCAGTTGTTATGTACCTCCCCGGTCATTGATCTTGCCATAGATCCTAATGGTCAAAGGATCTACGATCTGAGAGACTCCTTCTGCAATGTCTGGGAGCCAAATTTTCTTATCCGGCTTGCCGAAGCTGACGAGAAGGCGAGTGAGAACTCGAGCGCAATTGGAAGCACGAAGCAGTTGCCAATGAAATCTGAGGTATCAGTTGAGATGCTTGAGCCAATTACAGCTCTTGCAATCAGCCCCCAAACATCGGCATACTGCGCGGGCAGCGATGAAGGTACTATCACCTTCTCGAAGAGTGGCTCAAACCAGGTTGTACCGCTCTCTCAGGGCTTCATGACAGTGACCCACCTTGTATGGAGCGAAGACGATTCAATTATTGTCACAGCTGATCTTAGTGGGAGGATTTCTGTGAAATTGCTTGATGTTTCTTCAACGTTACCACTAGAGCAAGCATTGTTCCGGATATCAGCCCAGGGGAGCATTTATCAGATTTTGTTGAGTTCAAAGTCGAAACGTCTTCTCGTCTATACATCTGAGTCTGCTCAAATATGGTCCATAAGCAGCAAGAAACTAGTCGCAATTTGCGTACTGCAAAATAGCTCGATGAGGTGGGCAAATAGTCCTCATGCTGAAGACATTTTACTATGTTTTGGCTTCAAAGACCTTCGAATATTTAACTGGACCAACCTTGAGGAATTGGGATCCTTGCAGATCAATAGAGAATTGATTGATGTGGAATCTCAGGAGCTGGCGCCTCGACTGTCCCAGAAAGCGTCTGAGAGCGGGGCAGCAAGCCTGGAAGAACTCGCGACCCTCGTGAACAAGACGTTCGTGACGCCCGACCAGTCAATAATGCTAATTGAGACCTCTCGAGCGTCAGATCACCGCAGACGGCAGAAGCAGTTTATGATAATCAAGACTTTAGATATTTCAGCAGATGGCAGTGAAAATATAATCACGCCATCACCCTTACCAGATGACATCTTGACCCGGATCGAGATGCCTCTCGGATTCTTGGACGGGAACGGCATCAAGACATTTTGGACTTTTTCATCCAGATCTGCGAGCGATCCTACAACTTCTCCTGGGCCTGCAGTACTAGCTTTCCTCGACAAGGATTTCTGGGTCTGCACTGGTTTGCTGAACGGGGGAGGAACTGTCATCTTGGAGGGGGTGAACAGACATTTCTTCTTACCAAGGGATTGGCTTAATATAGAGTGTTTGGAATTAGCAATTATAACAAAGGATGGAACGCTCTTCTGTCCAAGAAATGGGGAGGTTGCTATTATAAGAGATGGTTTGGAGGAGGAAAGGATTGAATGACGATTTGTATGAATGACGAAGAGTGTACTAGAAAGTGTATTATTGATGAGCTTATGGGTTTTCTACCGGGGATGGCTGAGTTCTCTGAATCTGCCAACGTTACACAGTACAAAGAGCCTTCTGCAGTGGTGGTATTTCTCGATTTAACTTTGAAACTGACCTCGTTGCTCAAATCGGAAGGGAAACTTTCAGACCTTTTATCCGTAGCGTGTTGGAATGAAAGTGCGAGGCAGTGACATAGATGATTTTTCTTTGGCAATTCTCTAAGCCAATATCATAACGGAAAGATGGCTGGCTCATGAAAGGTATAATTGCTTTGAATACAGGCAATTAATAAATCGGTGGATTGTAAAATGCAGGTCCTGCAATGTTTCTGCCGTACGAAAATAAAAAGTGAAATTTTGACTTGTAATAGCGACGGGAAGGTCTAGGTAGAGTGTGTCGCCACGTGACTCGGGTTAGTAGCACCCCCGTGACAGGCATAGTTATCCGTCTCACGTGATCTGGAAAACATTACACCGATCGTCGGAGCTCTAGGAGTGTCGAGTCTTCTCCCCTAAGACTAAAGACTGATCCTAAGATTTCCCCTTGTGAGCTACTATATGAAAGGGATTTTGGGAAGGCAGAAAACCCCCCAAATTTTGAAAATTATGGGATAGGAGACCATCCTTTAAGGTAGAGATACCTACTTACCGCTAAAGGCGGAAGTCATTTAGATCACGTGCACCGTTCAAGTGAACATCATTTGGAGATGAAAGGCTCGGTGATATTGGGTTTCGAAATTTGGAAGATTAGAAGTAATAGCATTCTTACACTTCTTGTGGCTACGAGCAATGTAGTAGCAAAGAGGAAGGTTTGCGAAAGAGAACGGAGGTGCGGCCCTAAGCGAAATTTCGGGCCGATTTTTGCCAATTAGCTTTATGATTTAAAATAAGAATATTTTTGCATCAATCACCCAAATGGGCGGCTGGCCCAATGGCAAGGCGCTTGACTACGAATCAAGAGATTGCAGGTTCGATCCCTGCGTCGCTCAAAGTGATTGAAAATGATTCCAAATGTTTTTTTGGCCTTGCCCAATGCTATCACAATTTTTTGCGCCCCGCAACAAAGGCTCTCATTGCCGACCTCGCGTAACTGGCCGCCTTTCGTCGCATGAAAAGAGCCAACCAAAAATAGTCCAGCTGTAGCGCTTAAAAAGACGTTCTTTTCGGCGGAAAAAAAGCGGCCGAAATTGGCCCCTGCGCGAACACCAAAACTACTTTCTATAACACACGTTCTTGAGAGAATAGAAGGCAACTAAAAAGGCAAAAGAGTGTCTAATCTTGTACGATTTAGTAAGTCACAAGAAGCTTTTTAGTTCTATTTATTAGGAAGGTAAATGCTGATATTGTGATATTGTTTGAGGTGCCAAAATCGGCCACGTTTTTCTCCGTCGAAGAGAGACGTTCTCCACCCCCTTTCACGGGCTCCTGCAGCATATCACGCTCATGATCCAGAAACTAGGCAGGCATCCGTGCAGCAAATCATGCAGCATGTTTGCAAACGGAAGTTCAATCATTCTATTGTACATCACTGCTGTCAGAAATCACATAGTAATCACGACGCAAGTCACGTTGCTTGGCAGTCCACCTTACTGGCTCTACGCGCCACCACCCAGGACAGATCCTCTCCACATCTCAAATCGCAACAGCTGAGGTTTAATAATAGGAAAAGTTGAGTAATACGCAACCGCAAACCTCTCTAGCAAACTGCTGCACAACACAAGTGTCGTCAAATATAGAATGATGTTTCAATTCCTAGATTCAGGTTCCACTCTCGCCGAGCTCGAATTATTAGTTGGTGTTCATTCAAGCAAACAAATGGCTCTTTACAGAGACATATGCAGGAAGCCGGGGTGCGGGTATGAGAACATCTCCGGGCTCTCCAAAACCCGGCTTACAGGGCTTACAGTGCATACTCCAGCCCCTTCAGCTGCTGACCACTAGTGGCGCTGGATGCTGCGCAGTCACGTCTTTAATATATAGAGCCCCCAACTTCTACTGCTTTCCCCCAAAGCCTTGTCCTTACGCTTTTCTAATGCGATAGACCTCTCCACTGAAATACTTGTCCCCTGATTTGTCGAAAGAAGGGTTTTTTCGAGCTCGTTTCCAACCTCAACCTTCTTACAATGTCACAACTGCTCCTCGGCGGGGCTTTGGTCCTGCTCATGATCGATGCAGCGATTGAATTGGCTCTCATTAGTAGTATGGTTGGGTACTTACATCGATCTGGCGCAAATCAATATCCATTCATCTCCGACGACGGCGGATCTCTTGCCTTCATAAATGCCAAACCAAAGGGTCTCCTCTTGAACGAAGGTCACACAAGCAATGGTGCTTCTGGTACCGCCCTGATACTGATCTGTTTTGGCGGCTTTGTTGTTTTGTGGCATGAACGAAGGCGAGAACGAAGAGTATGTTCACATCTCCCCTCGTGTAAGAAACTTGACAACTGACAAGAACCCAGAATACAACTGGAAGACCTTCCCAACTTTTCCTGGTGTACACCATCTTCACTGTCCTCTCCTGGATCCTCACACTTGCTGCACTAGCCTACACCTTTGCTGTCACGAACCAGACTAAAGGTCAATCGATCGACAAGGCGGTTGCAATTCAATCCCAGGGTGAAAATTACCCACTCGACAACTGGTCGCCAGAGAATTGGACGAAGGCACTTCTCGCGCTGCCACTTGTCAGTAGCACGGATGCAAATTATCTGAGCCACTGGCTGCATGTCATTGAGGGATGGAAGTGGAATTTGATTCCCATGTTCTTGCTTGGTCTGCTGGTGGCGTCGCTGACTGTGAAGGAGTATTTGCGGGATAGGAGATTTACAAAAGCGTGACTATTTATAGAACTGCAAGCGGTGGATTAAAATTTAGACAACTGTCAGCCTTTTGCAGGGGCGCAGGCTTTGAAATGACAAATGCGGCCGCTCATTTCATGACTATCATCTCTCCTGCATGTGGTTCTTGGCTGCTTATATCTCGTGACATGAGCATAAGCAGTAGGCGTGTGGTTGCTGAGTGAGAAATGATGTGTCTCTTTGTTTTCATCCTTTCCATACCCAATCATTGACTAGTGCTAGAAGGCATCCTGCTCCAATAGTCGTTTTGCCAAACGTGGGTAGGCTCTGAATTAATCCGAACCCGGCTTCGGGTTTTCCCCAAGTCTTTATCCGCCCACCAACCGAACCGAAGCCACAGATCGGCAAGATGTCAAACTGTCAGCTATTGATAGGTTGCATGCGGTGAATCAAAATCTAACTTTATTGTTGATTAAGTTTGAATGCGGAGAAGACGACGTCGATCAATGCAGCTCACGGTGAATCGGTCCTCTTTCAAGGAATAGATCTGAGGGAAGACCTGGTACCTCGACCTAAACCGAACACTTGTACGTCCAGGAAATTAGCATCCGCCCTGTAGCTGTCAATCATTTGCCTTGATGGGAGAAAGAAAAAATGAGGCTGAAGCTAGGAAGATTCTATTGTGGGGATTGTCCGGTAGATTGCCAGAAAGGTAAAGGATACCCTCTTGATTGGTTCGGTCATCCAAACTTCAGCGGATCTCCAAGACGCATGGCTGGAGAAATATGCAGAGCGTTGAGATTAAGTTCAGACTGTCCCGTGGTCGAATATGCCGGACTCTGCAAAGATTTGCACAAACGGGCGGTAAAGCAAGTATAAATGTCAACTACCTTCCCGCATCCTCTCCGCCTTTCTCAACATCCGCCTATTGAAACACAGAAAGTCTATCCCCTCGTTCACCATGAAGCTCACTTTCGCTCTTCTCTCTGCACTCATTAGCTGCATAGCTGCAAGCCCATTACAACGGCTCTCCATAATCTCTTCTCGCCAGCTCGAAGCATGCCCTCCAAACGGCAATCTACCCCCGAACTACCTTTCTCCAACTCTCATGGTTCCCGTCAGCCGCAACCTCCCAGATGTTGCCTTTGGCTCAACTAGAGAACCTAAAATGACACCCAACGACTTCTGCACCATCTTCAACCTAGTCATTCCACCTTCTGCAATGGGTGCAACCTGCACCCTCGAATTCCTGTTCCCAAGCTTCGGTGAGACACTTAGTCCGTATTTCTACAACGGTGGTGGGCACTTTACCTTCACTGGGTATGCATTCGGGACCGGTGCAACAGAGCAAACGACGTATAACAACCAGCCCCCTGCGGGACCGAGTCCTCCAACACCACCGTCGGTTCTGAGCCCTGGAAATGCGTACACGGTCAATGTGGGACCTTGTGGGGTGCAGGCGCCAAACAGCTTGGAGGTCAGTGGGATGTTGTGCAGTGACGATACGAAATTTGAATACTTGCAGACGAAGGGAGACGAACTTGGGTGTCCGATTGGGTTCTTTGTTGGTATTAGTTAGGGGAAATACACTGGAGTGAAGTGAAATTCACGACTGGTGGGAAGTGTAATGTGTAATTAATTCGTATTTGAGCAAGCCAGCAAGCGAAAGTTTTGTAATGAAAAAGATCGAGTGCAAGCACTTGGATTTGATTAGCCCAACTTTTTACTCGGTGCTATCATTTTCGCCCTTCTAATTCTTCCCACTATTGTTACACATTCAGTAATGGAATGAAACCAGCGTATCATTGCCACACGTAAGACAAGATTCTTAGAAATATAAACCGCGGATCATTCACCTTGCTCCCCAGCTCAATAATAGCACCTTTCTCCTTCTGTTAATTGTTTTGAATTCAAAGAGAAACGAGAGTGCTAGGAATTTTATCTTTTAGAAGTTGGAACGCTTACGTAAACGTGCTGCAGTGGATGTCCATCCCCTAACAGGTCCACAAAATCACAGCCCCCAGCTGCCACACTGCTTCCGAAGTTGCGAAACGAGTACCATTCTTCACTTCGGCCAGATTTCAGTACGCCAAGAATTATTCCCGGTTATAATTCATCGATAACTACAAGTCTTATCTAGCTTGAGATGAATACTATGTTATGCCCGATGTGTGAAGCAATCTTCCAAGGAGATCGGCAACGGAAACTGCCAATTGGGCGAGAGATCTCCTCAACGGTCATCTTCCAAGCACCAGGCAATGAGGAAGCCACGCGTGGAAAGCATTACCGAAATCTCGCAGCGGTTAGAGATTCTGCCGAGCATGGCTGCCATCTTTGCACGATACTCTGGGACTCGACCCCATTTCGAGCAGCGAGATCCTGGCTAGTCGACGATGCAGATGAGCAGATATCATATGAATATGTCAGGCCGACAGCCATGGAAGAGAATCATCTGGGATTGATTGAATTGCATTTCAAGTTTGGAGACAAGGTATTTGCGGAACGGGGGGCATTTGTTCTCGTACCTTCTAAAAGTAAGACAACTCACTCTCGAACGCTGATTTCAGCATTCAAACTGAAAATCTGCACAACAGTAATAAAATCCAAGATGAACTTTGACCTTATCAGACCCAACACCTCCTCGGATGCGGCCTGGGGTCTTGCCTTGGACTGGCTCGTGGACTGTAAGGAAAACCATCCCAAATGCAGAGAAGCTGAACCTCGAAACGGATGGAACCCAAGCAGACTTCTTGACGTCGGGACCTTAGAGGATCCCACACTCCGACTATACGATACTTCTTCGACTTCAGAGGACCTGATGTATACGACATTGAGCCACTGTTGGGGCAAGATCCCTATTCATCGCCTGCTGTCATCCAACCTCGAAGACATGAAGGCAGTAATCGATCCAACAATCCTTACGAAGTCTTTTCGAGATGCTGTCGAAATCACCAGACGAATGCAAGTCAGTTACCTATGGATTGACTCTCTCTGTATAATGCAAGACTCCGTAACAGATTGGAACTATGAGTCGCTTCTCATGGGCTTAGTGTACAGATACGGAGTGTGCAATATTGCTGCTACGAGTGGTCGCGACGGACGTGCAGGCTGCTTCTTTGATCGAAACCCGCTATTGGTTCAGCCATTGGTAGTGCAAGCTACGTGGTCAGGTCGATCACTTCTGGGCTCATTAAAAGAAAGTAATCTTTCAACGAACAAACTGCTTCCGGGTGAATATTGCGTCTACAGAGGCGAATGGAAGGAAGAGATCGAGAACGCGCCGCTCAATCAGCGAGCATGGGTAGTACAAGAGCGCTTGTTAGCACCTAGAATCATGCATTTCAGTTCGCAGCAGATTTACTGGGAATGCAGGACCTGCAGAGCAAGTGAGACTCTACCTAAAGGCCTTCCTGAACGACCGACGTTCAAGATTGGCGCGCCGATCATTTGAAGACGAAGGAAATGACTGGCAGAAGACAATCAAGAAAACAAAAGAGCTCTGTGTGAGATTGAAGTCACCTCCTACGCCAAGAAAGTACATGGAGGTCAGGCAGTGGGATGAAATTGTATCTGCTTATACCAAATGTGGTCTTACGAAGGAGAAGGATAAGTTGATTGCTATTTCTGGTATCGCCGATTGTTTTGAGGAAAAGATGAAAGATGACTATCTTGCTGGTTTGTGGAGAAGTGTTTTGCCATATCAGCTGCTGTGGAGAGTGGAGGATCCTGCATCTACGCGGAGACCCGAAGAGTATCGGGCTCCTAGTTGGTCCTGGGCAGCGATTGAAGGTGAAGTCAAGGAGACTTTTCACATCCAGCAAGAGGACAAAGTTGGAAAGGATACTTGTGTGACCATACTGGAAGCCAGAGTAACCATTCCAAGCAGCGAGGTAACGGATAACGTAACAGGTGGGCACATCAAGATGAGTGGGCGATTGGCAAGAGGTACTCTGATGCAGCAAGATCAGAGCAACGCGGCAATGTCCACGAGAGCGCAAGGTGGCGAGGCGACTGCTATCTATGGTGTACCAGAACTCCACCTCCACCTCAAAGACAACAAAAGCGGACTGCTAGACAAAACTCCCACCTACGATATAATCTCCGAATCATTTCAACACAAAGAAGTTTACTGTCTTCTCATCCGCCATACAAAATACTCATACATGAGCTCTGGTATCACGGAGGATCTCCTTCCCGAACAGAAATTCCCAATGTCTCTTCGACAAAAGCGAGAACCGAAAACCGAATCGAAGAATCCTCCAAAGTCGTCACGCGTGATGGGCGAGTTCGGGCGTCTACTGTACGCTGCACCGCCAGAGAACATCTACCCTCAACTGAAAGGCCTGATCCTCGTTCCTACGGGCAATGCACCAAGAGAGTTCAGGAGAATCGGCACTTGGGGTGTCCTCGAGTCAGGTGTCGCAGAGAAGAAAGTATTCGAAGCGGGGTGCAATGCATTTAATGATCTCGAGAAAGACAAAGGATGGGAAGTTGAGAATGTGAAGGGGAGTAGCTACTTCACCCTCACGTTAGTATGAGTCGGTTTGCGGAAGGCAAAAGAAGAACAATCAAACTTCCACTTCGAAAATAAACAAATATGACCTTACCTTACCTGTCAACCAAAGCCCAACGAAAAGTCGACTGGTGGTTCACGGCCGCAACCTCTACGCCAGAGCAAGATCGGAACCAGCGATCTCCAGAGAATTTTTGTATCTAACAGAATACCCCGCAAGTCCCAATCTATCCAGGAACTTCTCACTCCAGAGCTAGTCTTAGTATACATTTTTTTATGACGAAGTATAGACGCCCTAGAACCCCATCCCATCACCCATCTCGCCATTCACAAACCCATCCATCAGGTCTGCACCCCCAGTCCCCATAAGATCATTCATCAAATCGTCCCCTCCCATCCCATCACCAAGCATATCATTCCCACCCATGCCATCCAAGCTCCCTACACCAGCCATCGCGCCATCAAGAGCCGCCTCATCGAGCGCCTGATGGATATCCAGCGCATCATGGCTCATTAGCGCCTGCTGCGGCATCTGCGCCTGCGCTTCTACCTTTCTGTAAAGTCTCACTACTGTCTCCGCATGGAACGCATCCGTCTTCTGCGTCTTCGGCGCAGCCTCAGCCTCATTCTTCAGTGCTTCCCTGAGCGTCATCCGCCTCTGTAACGGACGAATCTCGGCGCCTAGGACATCAATCCCAGGGACCCCGTTATCCCAGCTCTGCGGGTCAGGAGCGCATATCAAGGCAGTGGCGATATCGAGCACGACGCTGCCGTTTCCGTTCTCCGTTTGGGACTTGACTTCTTCGATAATGGCCGTTAGGATGCGTTTTGCGCCGAGCATTTTGACGCCGACGAGGATTTGGCGATGGGTATAGTTTGCAGGATTGATGTTGATTCCGGGATTGAGACCCCATTGGACAAGGTTCGCGATTGTGTTCTTGATGGAGATGACTAGACCCCCACCGGGAGAAGAGGTCCAAGATTCGAGTTCTGTGTGATCGCTTGCTCCGCGACGCTCCCAGCCAAGACTTGGTCGGAGAGCTTTTGAGAGCGGCTCGACGTCTTGTCGTGAAGGTTCGGCTCGTTGAAGCCATCGGAGACTGTGCTCCAGGTTCTTGGCGACGATGTTGAGAATTGCGGTCAACATTTGTGAGGCTTCCGTGTTGTTTGATGAGTTCGTTATGAGCGCGGAGAGAATAGCAACACATGCATTTGCGTCACCACGAGACTCCCAAAGATGTGATGAGAGCCAGGTGATTCCTGGAATAAGGGAAGGAATGAGAAATGGCTCGACAAGGTATTCGAGACCGCTTTTCAGGGGTTCATCGGTAAGATTTTTCGTCGAGCAGGCCAGAATGATGTGATGAAACAGTGTCGGAACCAGAAGATAGAAATCTTGAGGTGGGCACGAGGACATTAGTTCATCGCCAAGACTACCAACCTCGAACAAGCCTCTTATCCACCCGTCGAGGTGGCTTTGTTCTTGCTCTGTCAGATCATCCATAGCACGGCTGAGATGGCCCTGATTGAGAAGTTTGGTTACGAATGAATCCGGGGTACGAATACCAAGATCAACGACGGAGAGGCCATATCGCTGTGCAAATGACAAGACGAGGAGTAGTATCAAGCCAAACTCCTCATAAACAGGTTGGTATTCTCCCTGGTCTTCATCGTAGCGCCAGTTATCCAGAAGCTCGCAGAGTGGCTGTAAGATTGTGATTGGCTTGTCAAACAGAAGCATTACGTCGAGTGAAGACGGTTTCCTTGCCAGCTGACTGCACAGACTTTTCAAAGACATCGTCTCCTTGTTGGCACATAATCTTCTGACCACCTGCAGGCTGTTAGACTTCAATTTTGAGCACTTTCGAGGGTACTTGCCTCCGTGATCGCCTGACTAACAGCCCCAACATTCCCATCCATAAGCTCCAACTCGTGAATCAACCGCTCAGTCCTGGCTGGATCCGACAAACATTGCTGCACCAAATCATCCTTCAGATACCTCCCTCCAGCTGGTAAACTCTGCATCGGGATGTCGCCAAGCAAACCCTCGATGCTCGATTCTTCAATCAAGCCATGCAGACAACACGCAAAGCAGAAGTCCTGTCGCACCGAGTCCGAGAACATGTCATTTGTGCTCGACTCGTTGAACATTCCAGACAGCGTTGGGAAGGCGTTCGTGTCGACGTGATTGAGAGCTTCCGTGATACAATATTCTGATGTGAGTGGCGGGAAGAGTGATGCGGAGAGCGTTGCAAGGAGCGGAGGTATTTTGTTGCAAAGAAAGGATCTGAGGATAGTAATGGATTGTGTTCGTTCGTTTCGGAACGTTGCGTTTGCCAGTATATCAAAAGCAGCGAGGATAAGATCTATTATAGTTGATTGAATATCGCCCTTTTCTGTCAGCAAAGTACCAGCACCCATGGAAAGGGGTATCACCTGATATCGATTATTAAGATACGCAAAAATTGCATGATCATCGATCAGTGGTCTTCCAACAAGCTGCAAGGAAGTCAGAAAATATTCATCGGTGATATTGGAGGAGCTCACCAGAGAATTCAAATAGACATACAACCCAGCCCTTGAGTTCATAATTGGCATCTCAGCCACAACCATACTCTCAACACCCAACGCCATGCCCTCCTCCAAGATATCCTCAATCTCCTTTTCCGCCGCCTTTTCCTTCTTATCCACCGGTTCGATCGCCAACATCGTCTGCGTCCTGAAAACCTCCAACCGCGCCGCACTCTGCGGACTACTCTGCAGCAGCAACGGCACGAAGCTCGCCAGCGTATCTTTTAACTCCTTCCTGACATGCTTTGGCACATTGCCTTTACCTAGCGCATGTAGCACCCTCCCACTCTCCACGGCCGCAACGATCAGCGTCCCCAACGC